>Ga0256838_1000647_pt1 | contig 19891 bp, 19 predicted proteins | sample 4571419metaG_FD_185978 | JGI IMG/M metagenome (GOLD analysis project Ga0256838, IMG submission 185978) | Hydrothermal vent microbial communities from Guaymas Basin, Mexico - 4571-419 | ecosystem: Environmental > Aquatic > Marine > Hydrothermal vents | place: Mexico: Guaymas Basin | collected...
AACTTATAAAGATAGTGTAACAGGCGAAAATAAGCAAGAAGTTATGTTTATTGATATTACCGTTTTTGGAAGAAGTGCTGAAATTGCAAATCAGTATTTAAGTAAAGGTAGAAGAGTTTTAATCGAAGGTAGATTAGTTTTAGATCAGTGGGTGGATGCTCAAGGACAAAAAAGAAGCAAACATTCTATTGTGGCTGAAAAATTACAATTTATGGACTCAAAAGCTGAGGCACAAGCTGATAACTATTCTCAAAATTACGGAAACTATGAATCTCAGCAAACTCAAGCAAAGCAAAAAGATGAAATACCATCAATTGATATTGATGAAGACGAAATACCATTTTAAAGGATAGGACATGGCACAAGATCCAAAGAAAAAATATGGAAAAAAAAGATGTAAATATTGTGAAATGAAAGTAGATTATATTGGTTATAAAGATTTAGAATTAATTAAATATTCTTTGTCTGAGAGATATAAAATTATGCCAAGAAGATTAACTGGTACATGTAAAAAACATCAAGATATGGTGCAAAAAGCAATTAAAAGAGCAAGACAAGTTGCACTTATTCCTTACATTGTGGATAGAAAAAGAGTTATTGAAAATCCGTTTGATCAAATTAAGCCACTTAAAGGGTAATCCCTTGTGGCTACTATTTTTATAGATAAAAGTAATTTTTTTTATAATCTCGATAAAATCTCTTCAATAAATCCTAATATTTTAGCAGTTATTAAAGATAATGCTTATGGGCATGGCATAATTACTATTTCAAAACTTCTTAAAGAATATGGAATAAAAAAAGTTTGTGTTAGAAATAATGAAGAAGCTGAAATTGTAAAAGGGTTTTTTGAAGAGATTTTAATATTTAATCCGAAAACTTCAAGAAATGCTTTAAATGTTTCTTATGCTATCAATTCTTTAAATCAGCTTAAAAAAAATCGTCATCCTTACATTCATTTAAAAATTGATACGGGCTTTAGAAGGAATGGTATTTTAGAAGAAGAGCTTGATGAAGCTCTTGATTTTTGTTTGAAAAGAAATTTTGAAATTAGAGGAGTTTTTAGTCATTTTTGTTGTGCTGATGAAATTGGTGGAGATACATTTATTCAATACGATAAATTTTTAAAAGTAAAAGAAAAAGTTTTAAATTTTTGTGAAGAAAATTCTTTAAATAGACCATATTTTCACATAGCAAACTCTTCAGCTTTATCTAAGCTTCCTGATACTTTGGATTATGTAAGAATTGGAATTGCTATGTATGGGGGAATAGAAGGATTTAAAGGAGTTATGAGTTTAGTTGGGGATGTAGTTAGCATAAGAGAACTTAAAGAAAAAGAAGGGTGTGGATATAATAAAGCTTTTATGAGTAAGAAAAATATGAAAATTACTACTATTGATGTAGGATATGCCGATGGAATTCCTTATTTTAAGAATGGATGTAAATTAAAAGAAACAAATGCTCTTGGAAAAATTTCTATGGATTACATGATAGTAGAGGGAGAATTTGATAAAAAAGTTATAGTATTTGATGATATTAAAGAGTTTGTAAAAAATTTTGATACTATAACTTACGATATTTTAGTAAAAATGTCTCCAAGGATAAAAAGAATTATAAAATGAAGGCAATAACTGTTACTCAACTTAATAATCAAGTAAAATCTATTCTTGAATCTCATTTTCAAATTGTTCTTGTAGAGGGAGAAGTAAGTAAGGTTACTTATCATTCTTCTGGACATCTTTATTTTACTATTAAAGATGAAAAATCATCTATTAATTGTGCTATGTGGAGAGGTAATTTATCAAAAATGAAATTTAAATTAAAAGAGGGCGATAAAATATATGTTTATGGAGCTTTGAATGTTTATGTTCCAAGAGGAGAGTATAAAATAATTGTAGAAAGTATTGAGCCAGTTGGAATTGGAGCTTTACAGCTTGCATTTGAAAGATTAAAAGAAGAACTTAAAAATCTTGGATATTTTGATGAAAGTAGAAAAAAACCTCTTCCAAAATATCCAAAAAAAATAGCTATAATAACTTCTTCTACTGCCGCTGCTCTTCAGGATATGTTAAGAATTGCAAGAAAAAGATGGCTTTTAAGTGAATTTTATCTTTTTAATACTTTGGTCCAAGGAGAAGAAGCGGCTGAGGATATTGCAAGAAATATCAAAAAAGCAAATGAATATGTATTTGAAGATGGAAGTAAATTTGATTTAATAATTGTAGGAAGAGGAGGGGGAAGCAAAGAAGATTTATGGGCTTTTAACGAAAGAGTTGTTGCTGATGCTATATTTGAATCTGAAATTCCGATTATTTCTGCTGTGGGTCATGAGATTGATTATTTAATAAGTGATTTTGTAGCGGATAAAAGAGCGGCTACTCCGAGTAATGCAATGGAAATTGCGCTTCCTGATAAAAATGAGATTTTAATGATGATTGATGAGATGATAAATTCTTTTGCTTTTAAAATGGAAAATATTCTTTTAAAAAAAGAAAAAGCGTTAAATCATTTACTTGAGCTATACGAAGCCAATTCTATTGAGAAAAAAATTGAAATGTTTGAAAAAGAAATTTTATTTTTCAAAGAGCAGTTTTTTATTAAAATAAATAATATAATTACGAAAAAAGAAATGGAAGTGGATAATTTGTCTAGATTATTTGAATTGGCTTCTCCTAAAAATAAGCTAAATCTTTTAGAAGAAGAAATTAAAAATTTAAGAGAAAATTTAAGGAATAAAACGCAAGAAATCTTAAATTTTAAATCTTCTTTTATAGAATCTTTAAAAGATGCTTATGAGTTAGCAAATCCTAAAAAAAGAGAAAAAAAAGGATTTGCTGAAATAGTTAAGAACGGCAAAAGAATTGCTTTAGAAGAAATTAAAATTGACGATGTTTTTAATATAGAAAACACTTCTTTAAGCATAAAAGTTAAAGCATTAGATAAAAAGGAAATGTGATGTTTTGCTCAAAATATGTAAAAAAAATAGAGGAGCTACAAAAAGAAATAGAAACTTTAAAAGAAGAAAATGAAAGGTTAAATAATGAAATTTCTAATTTAATTATTTATAAAAATAAAGCTTTTTCTTTAGAAAGTGAGTTAAATAAATGCAAAGAAGAGCTTAAAAAGTTAGAAGTTAATGAAAAAAGCGATAAAGAGATAGAACATATCGTAGAAGAGAGTGATGAGAGAATTTATGAATTAAAAGAACTTGAGAGAATGAAAGGAGTTGTATTTAATCTTATTAAAGAATTAAAAAATACGTTTGATTTAGTAAACGATGAAATTGATAAAGTAGTTAATTTTACGAAAAATACAAGTAGCAGTTTTTCAGAACTTGGACATTCGATTGAAGAAATCAATAATGTTATTAATTTAATTAAAGAAATTTCAGATCAAACTAATTTACTTGCTTTAAATGCAGCAATAGAAGCGGCAAGAGCGGGAGAGCACGGAAGGGGATTTGCCGTTGTTGCTGATGAAGTAAGGAAACTTGCCGAAAAAACGCAAGAAGCTACAAAAGAAGTGGAAGTTACTATAAATTCTTTAAAACAAAATAGTGAAAATATTTCTCAAGAGAGTGAAAAACTTGTAACAATAACTGATACGATGTATGGATTAATGAAAGAATTTAGAGAAACTTTTGAGAGATTGTATAAAGCTGATATAAAATCTATTGAAGAATTTAAAGAGGTTTTGAAAAAAATAGAAGAGCTAAATCACAAATTAAAAAAATTAGTAAATAAAAAGATTTAGGGAACGTTTTTTGCTTGTTTTTGCTAAAACCTAAGAAGGTTTAGAATATGAGAGTTACTCAATTTACTTTATACAATAATTTTTTAATTAATCATCAAAAAGATTTAAATAATTTAAAAGATATTCAAACTAAAATTGCTACTGGTAAAAAAATTCAAAATATGTATGATGAACCAACTATTTATACAAGATTTTTAAAATTAGATGAGGAAATAAACTCTTTTACTCAGATTAAAAATTCTGCAAATTTTGCTTTAAATTTTGCTAGAGAAACTGATACTACCATAAACGATATAGTAACTTCTTTGACTTCTTTTAAAACGAAATTATTAAATGCAGCTAACGATACTCATGATGAAACGAGTAGAAAAGCTATTGTTAGCGAGCTTAAAGGATTACTTAAGCATTTAAAGGATTTGGCTAATACTTCAATTGATGGAAAATATATTTTTAGCGGTAGTGCTTTTGATAAAAAACCGATTGATGATAATTATAAATATCAGGGAAACGATAAATATGTAAAAGCGTTTTTGGGGGCTGGAGTTGAGAGGGAGTATAACATTCCCGGAAGTGAAATATTTTTTGGTAGAGATAATGATTATTCAAAAGAATTAACTACTAACATCCCAAGATATAATATGATGAAAGCTCATCCAGAGTTTGTAGTAAGAGGATCTGATGGAAAGCTTTATATAGATAAAACTAATCCAAATCCCGATGCTCCGGGAGCGGTGCCTGTAAATGAACCAATAACGGAAGAGAGCGAAATTAGAATGCTTACAGGAGTTGAAGATATTGATAATGGAGATGGAACATATAGCGATGGGATTAGTTATTTTTATATTTTGGGAAAAAAATCAAATGGAGAAAATATAAACGCGAAAATAGCTTTATCTAATTCGGATAGTGTAAAAGACTTACTTGATAAAATAGGAGAGTTATATGGTAATACTTCTACCGATAAAGTGGTAGATGTTAGTTTAAATGCCGATGGGGAAATTCAAATTAAAGATATGGTAAGCGGTAAAATGCTTACAGATTTTTATATGGTAGCAAGTGATAAGGATGAAGATAGTATTGATGATTTAGTTAGGAATGGAGATTATATAGTAGAGTTTCAAAAAAGCAATTTTATGGGAATAAAAAATTTAAATACTCTAAAAGCTAATAATTCTTATTTTAATAATAAAATTTTTAAATTTGGAAGCGAATTTGTACTAGATAACAATTCAAGAAGGGCATTGCCCGGAGATTTAATTAAGGAGGTGCTAGGAAAAGGAGAGGTAAGTGATGGTAGAATTTCTACTCCTAAATTTTTAAGAATTCAAGGAATTGATAGTGATGGTAATAGCGTAGATAAAATATTTACTATTCAAGATAAATCTACAATGGAAGATTTGTTAAATTTTATTAAAGACGCGTTTAATGATAAGGTTGATGTAAAGTTAGAAAATGGAGAAATAATTTTAGTAGATAATACTATTGATTCTACTCAAAAATCTAATATCGTATTTGAAATGAGTGCGTATGAAGATACCGATAATGATAATATTTTTAATGAAGTAGACGATAAAAAAATTAGTGTTTTTAGAAGTAAAGATATTTCAAATTATAACAAGCTTTATTTTAGTAAAAACGCCAATACGCTTTTTTCAAATGTATCTCAGATAATTAACGATACTTATACTTATTTTAGAGAAGAAGTAGATTCAAAAGGAAATTTAATTAGAAAAAGAATAATATCTACAAACGAAAATGCTCAAAAATATGCAACAAACGATACTACTTTAATTGAAACGATGGGAGATGAAAGCATTCCTAAGTTTTTGAATCTCGAATTTAAAGATATAGAAGGTAATTTTAAAAAGGCAAAAGTAGAATTACGAGATGCTATTAAAGAAATAAAAGCCGAATTTGTATCTAATAATAAAAAAATTTACTTTGATACGACTGGAAAATCTAATCAGTTTGATAAATATTATAACGTAATGGGTAAAAATATTATTGATTCTAACGAAAAGTTAGTCGGCGTTAAATATTTAAAAGTATCGGATGGAACTACTACTGATGTTATTGAGATTACGGAAGATACTACTTTTGAGGATATCGTTAACGCTACTTCTCTTTTAACGGGATATGATAACGGCAAATTTACTACGGCAAATTCTAACGTTACTATTACTTTAGAAGATGAGAATAAAAATGATATTATTGCGGGATTTAAATCTAATTTTCAAATTGATTTGAATAATGATGGAAAAATTAGTTATGGGGAAATTTTTAATATTTTTGATCAAAAAGGAAATTTAACGGGAGCACATACGAGTGTAAAAGTTTCTTCTTATATTGATCCTATAACTTGTCAAGTTTGCCAAAAAGAGGAGATAAATAAAGGCGTAACTTATCAACAATTGGAAGATGTTATATCTCAAATAGGTAGCAACATTGTTTCTCCAAACTCTATAGATGTGTATTCTAAAAATTTGGAAAATGCTAAAAATAGCGTTGAGGCTTATTTGGATGAAAAAGGAAGATTAAATATTGTTGATAAAAAACATTCTCCTTCTAAAATGGATTTTTCTATATATTCTGCTTCTTTAGAATCTAAGTTTTTTTATAAAATAGATGATAAGGTAAATACTTCAGGAACTACTCAAACCTTTAGCATAACCGTTGATGGAGTTAGTTATTCAATGAGCGTTGATGATAAAGAAAAAATAAGTAAATTTATAGAAGATATAAATTCTGGAAAGCTTAAAGATAGTAGCGGTAATTCTTTAGATGTGAAAGCGTATTTTAAAAGTGGACATATATATTTGGATTTTTCTAATGTAAAAGGAGAGATAGAAAATATTGACGATGCTGGATTAGAGACGAATTTTGGATATAGAGACGATGCGAGTTTATCTTTTCAAGCGAATGATGCAATAACAATAGATTCTGCGGAAAATGATTTTTTTGAAACTTTAAAAAAAGCAATCGATTCGGTTAGTAACGGGTATAATTACGCAAATGCTAATTCTTCGGATCCAAGAAATTTTGGAATTCAAGGAGCAATAAAAGCTATTGATCATGTAATGGATAGGGTTAGACGCTCTCATGCAAAAATAGGAGCGCTCTCTCAAGAATTTGAGATGAGTATTGAGAGAGTAAATATGTTAACCGTTAACGTTCAGGAACTTCAGTCTGAAAATATTGATACCGATCTTGGAGAGGCGGCAATGAAACTTAATTCTCTTCAAACGACTTATCAAGCATTACTTGCTTCGGTAGCAAAAATTAACAATTTGACCTTGCTTAACTATTTAAGATAAAATTTCGCAAAAAAGGAGATGTGATTTTAAGGAAATCGATTTTTATTTTATTTTTTGGAGCTTTGATTTATTTTTTGATTTCTACTATTTTGCCAAATAGAGTGTATGTTGGAATTTTTGGAGAGTTTTTAGGAAATTTGAATTTAAAGCTTTTTGGGTATTTGGCGTATTTGTTTAATTTGTTTTTGTTTTACCTTCTTTATATGTTTTATTTTAAAAAATTTGATTCAAAAAACGCTTTAAAAACTCTTGGATTTATAATTTTGTTTTTTGATTTGTTGTTTGTTCAAGCTTTTTTTAAAAAAGGAATCATTGGAGAACTTTTCGTTGATACTATTTCTAAATATATTGGAATTTTAGGAGTTTGGATAATTATTTTTGTAATTGGCTTTTGGGGATTATTTATGATTTTTGAGGATAGGATTTTGAATTTTTTTAAACCTAAAGAAATTAAAATTAAAAACCTTGATAAGGTTGAAAAAGAAGTTAAAAAAGATGAAAAATCTGAAAAAAATGTAGAATTTAAAAAGGAAGTTAAAGATTTAGGCAAAAACATAAATGAGTCGGAATTACAACTTCAAGTTATAGAAAAAGCAAAAGAAGAAATTATTGAAAATGAAGTTATTGAAAATGAAAATAAAATCGATGAAAAAAATGAAATTGAAAAAAGCGAAGTTGAAAAAAGCGAAGTTGAGTTTGTAAAAGAACTTGAAGATACTAAAAAATTGCTCTCTCAAATTGAGGTAGGAGAGAGAGAAAAACCAAAAGATTGGAAATTTCCTCCTCTTGAAATTCTTCAAAAACCTCCAAGGAAGAAAAGACAAATAAATGAAGCCGAGATTGATAAAAAAATTAAAACTTTACTTGAGAAGTTAAAACAGTTTAAAATCGAAGGCGATGTTGTTAGATATTATATAGGGCCTGTTGTTACTACTTTTGAATTTAAACCTTTACCTCATATTAAAGTTTCTAAAATTTTAGCTCTTCAAGATGATTTAGCAATGGCGCTAAAAGCTAAATCTATTCGTATTCAAGCTCCAATTCCTGGAAAAGACGTGGTTGGAATAGAAATTCCAAACGATGAAATGGAGACTATTTATCTTAGAGAAATTCTAGAGAGCGATATTTTCAAAAAAGCAAAATCTCCGCTAACCATTGCTCTTGGTAAAGATATCGTTGGAGCTCCTTTTGTAACGGATTTAAAGAAACTTCCTCATTTACTTATTGCAGGAACTACAGGTAGTGGTAAAAGCGTTGGTATTAATTCTATGATTTTATCTTTGCTTTATAGAAACTCTCCAGAAGAGCTTAAATTTGTAATGATTGATCCAAAGATGCTCGAATTTTCTATTTATAACGATATTCCACATCTTTTAACTCCCGTAATTACCGAACCTAAAAAAGCAATTACTGCTTTAAACGCTATGGTAAAGGAAATGGAGAGACGCTATAAACTTATGGCTAAGGCAAAAGTAAAAAATATAGAAAATTACAATAAAAAATTTCCAAACGAAAAATTGCCTTATATCGTAATAATAATTGATGAGCTTGCCGATTTAATGATGACAAGCGGAAAAGACGTTGAATATGCAATAGCAAGACTTGCTCAAATGGCAAGGGCAAGCGGAATTCATTTAATCGTTGCAACTCAAAGACCAAGCGTTGATGTAGTAACAGGTCTTATTAAAGCAAATCTTCCAAGTAGGATTTCTTTTAAGGTGGGACAAAAAATAGATTCAAAAGTTATTTTAGACCAATTTGGGGCTGAATCTTTGCTTGGAAGAGGTGATATGCTTTTTACTCCTCCTGGTATTACGGGACTTATTCGTCTTCATGCTCCATTTACTACGGAAGAAGAAATAGAAAAAGTAGTTGAGTTTTTAAAATCTCAAAGAGCTCCTCAATATGATGAATCGATTATTTCTACAATTGAAAACGAAGTTCAACCTGAAGAAGTTGAAAATGTTGATGAATTATTTGAACAGGCAAAAGAAATTATTCTTAAAGAGAGAAGAACAAGTATTAGTTATCTTCAAAGAAGACTTCAAATTGGATATAATAGAGCAGCAAATATCATTGAGCAAATGGAAAGAGCGGGAATTCTCTCTCCTCCAAATGCAAAAGGGCAAAGAGAAATATTAATATAGGAGAAAAAATGAAAAGATTGTTTGTAATTTCTTTGGGAGTAGTTTTTTTTATTATGGGATGTGCTCAACAACCTATGGCAAAAAGCGTTGTTGATTTGGCTGGAGATATGAAAGTAGTTGGATGGGATTCTAATAATAGTAAAGCTTGTAAGGAAGTTGTAGTAAAAGAGATTATAAAATACGAACCAATTAAGGATAGCGATGGAGATGGAGTGCCTGATAAATTAGATAAATGTCCAAATACTCCAAAAGGATTGATGGTAAATCATTTTGGATGTCCAATAATTACGACTCTTAAAATAAATTTTGATTTTAATAAATGGGATATAAAAAAAATTTATTATCCTCAAATAAAAAAGGTAGCTGAAATCTTAAAAGCGAATCCTCAAATTAAAAAAATTGAAGTTGCCGGACATACTGATAATGTTGGAGATGAAAAATATAATTTAACCCTTTCAAAAAAAAGAGCTAAAGCTGTAGCTAATTTGTTAATAAAATTTGGAGTTAATCCAAATAGGATTATTGTAAAAGGGTATGGAGAAAAATATCCATTAGTTCCTAATACTACGGAAACTAATAGAGCGCTAAATAGGAGAGTAGAAATAGTAAATTTAAATAATTTCCTCTCCGTTAATGAATAATTTATCCACTTCGTTTGTATGTAAAATTATTTGAAGGGGTAAAAACTCTACATCCTTTATGCTTGAAGGTAATTTAAATGCTATTAAATCTGCATCTTTTCCAACTTCTATGCTTCCATTGTTGAGATTTAAAGATTTGGCGGCATTTATCGTAACTGCTTTAATTAAATCTTTTGCAAGATATTTAGGATGAAGGGTTGTATGCATAAGGAGTGCCGCTCTTATTTCTTTAAATAAATTTAGAGAATAGTTTGAACTTAAACCATCCGTTGCAACGGAATAATCTATTTTATAATTTTTTACTCTTTCAAGATCTAAAAGTCCTACGTTAAGTAGTCTGTTTGAAATTGGACAATGCGCTATTTTACCATTCATTTGGCTAATTTTTTCCAATTCTTTGTCGTTTGCGTATACGCAATGAATAAATGTGGTATTTGTTCCTTTAAATTTTTCTAAGAATTCAAGAGGAGTAATTAGTGGTTTTGCGTTTTTAAAGTGTTTTTCGAAAAATAGTTTAAATTCGCCTTCTCCTTCATCAAGCCATCTTCTTTCAGCTTTGCTTTCCATAAAATGAGTTTGAATCGGTAAATTTTCGTTTTTGGCTATGTTTATTACTTTATCCATTAAAATTGGATGAACTGAATATGGAGAGTGAATGGATATTCCTATTTTAAATTTTTCATTTGTTAGTTTTTTTGATTCTTCAACTCTTGCTAAAAAATCTTGATAGAGCATATCTACCGCACCAGGATTGGTTCCAATGATTTCGTTAAAATAAACTACTTTTAAAGGAGAATGTTTAAGATATCTTAAATCGTCTCCTGTTGAGCTTATTTCTCCAAAAGCGCAAACGCCGCTTTTTTTCATTTCTTCTAAGGCTTTTTTATAACAATCTCCTTTACATGAAATAAATAGCTCTTCTCTATTTTCGATTACGGAATTTAACCAGACGATAAAATCTCCGTAATCGAGGAGAGTTTTGTTAAAGCTAAATTCTAAATGAGAGTGAGTGTTAATAAGGGCTGGCATTATTACCGAGTTTTTTCCAAGATCTATTTCTTTGTCACATTTTGGAAGATTTTTCCCAACAGCTATGATTTTTTTATCAAATATAACTTCTGCGTTTTGAATTATTTCAAATTCTTTGTTTATCGTTAAAATATAGTTTGCTTTTAATTTCAACGCACTTCCTTTTTTAAAATTATAGTAAAATTACACAAAAAAAGGAGAAGTTATGAAAATTAAAGTAATTCATGGTCCAAATTTAAATATGCTTGGAGTTAGGGAAGTTAATTTATATGGACCGATGAAACTTGAAGATATCAATAAGAATATGGAAGTTGTTGCAAAACAAAATGGTTTTGACATTGAATTTTATCAGTCTAATCATGAAGGAGACATTGTAGACGCGATTCAAGAAAGCTTAAATGAAGGAGTTGATGGAATTATTATAAATCCTGCTGCTTTAACTCATTACTCAATTGCTGTAAGGGATGCTATAGCAGCGGTTAATCTTCCAACGATTGAGGTTCATTTGACTAATATTTCAAGAAGAGAAGAATTTCGCCATAAATCTTTAATTTCGCCGGTAGTTGCTGGAACAATTACGGGATTTGGTCCATTTAGTTATCATTTAGGGCTTATTGCTATGATGCAAATTTTAAACGAAATTAAAATGGCAAAAGAAGCTAAAGAAAAATAAAATGAATTACATTCTTAATAAAGAAAACGAAATTTATTATGAATGTGGATGGAGTAGCGATAACGCCGTTTTTTTAAATCTTGATGGCAATAGATATGTAATTACCGATGGAAGGTATGTGCTTGATGCAAAAGAAAAAGCTAATGCTGAGGTTGTAGAAGCAAAAGATTTGGTAAAAAAAGCAAGAGAATTGATTTTAAAACATAAAATAAAAAGGTTAAAAATCGATCCTAAAAATTGGGATAAAAAATCTTATTCTTCTCTTGCTAAAGTTGTTTTGTTAAAAGACGAAATTGATATGTCTCATAAAAAGAGAATGATAAAAACTCAAAAAGAATTAGAGCTAATAAAAAAAGCCGCCAAAGAAGGAGCATTGGCGTTTGAGGAATTTAAAAAAGAAATTGAAGAAAATATTGATGAATTTGAACTTTCTTTTAGATTTAAGGAAAAATTAACAAATAGAGGGAGAAGATCTCTTAGTTTTGAGCCAATCGTTGCAATAAACGAAAATGCAGCTAAACCTCATGCAGAAGTTAGCGAAAAAATCTTAAAGAAAGGAGATTTGCTACTTTTAGACGCTGGTTTGAAACATGAGAGATATTGTTCTGATAGAACAAGAACCATTTTTGTTGGAGATAATATTTCTATGAGCAAATTTCAAAAATTTAAAGATTCTAAGATTCAAAAAGTATATGATATAGTTTTAAAAGCTCAAGAAGCGGCTATAAAAGCTATTAAAGTTGGAGTAAAGTTTAAAGAGCTTGATAAAATAGCAAGAAATGTTATCTCTAACGCTGGATATGGTAAATATTTTGTTCATTCTCTTGGTCATGGAATTGGGCTTGATATTCACGAATATCCTTACGTAAATTCTAAAAACGAAACAAGAGTTCAAGAAGGGATGGTTTTTACGATTGAGCCTGGGATTTATATTCCAAAAGAATTTGGAGTTAGGATTGAAGATATGGTAATTATTGATTTTGATGGAAAAGTAAAAATTTTAAGCGAGGAATTATGAGTGTTAGTAAGATAAGATCTATTTTATATAAAGTCGCTAAGTTTTTGGGTGATTTTAATGCAATAAAAAAAGCAATTCAAAAAAAAGATTTAACGCCGATTGTTAAAAGGATTATTAGACGAATTTATGGTTATTTAACAAGTCGTGGAATGCCAAGATAATGAAAAGAGAAATTTTAAGAGTTACTTTTTTTCCAGCAAAAATTAAAAAATCTTCAAAAAAAAATAAAGCTTTAATTGGTATTGGATGCAATATTGGAAATTGTATAAGAAGATTTAAAAAGCTTTATTTGTTTTTATCTCACCATCCAAAAATCGATGTTGTTCAAACTTCCATAATTTATAAAAATCCTCCTTTTGGGTATTTAAATCAGCCTTGGTTTTATAATTCCATAATGGTTATTTATACCGATTTTTCACCGATTGAACTTTTAAATTTTCTACAATATGTAGAAAAAAAATTTGGTAGAATTAGAACCTTTAAAAACGCTCCGAGGACTTTAGATTTGGATATTTTATTGTATAATAACATTAAATTAAACTTAAAAAGACTTATTTTACCGCATCCGGGGATGAAAAAAAGGGATTCGGTATTAATACCGCTTATGTTAAAGGATAAAGTTGAAGCTCAAAACTTATACCGCCGAAACTTATACTGAAGCTTTAAAGAAAATAAAACAAGAGCTGGGGGATGATGTTGTTATAGTTTCAAGCAAAGAAATTAAGAAAAAAACTCTTACTAGTCCTGGATTGTATGAAATAGTAGTGGCTATAGAAGAAGAGCCTAAAAAGATTTCAAAAGAAACCGATGATGTAATGCTAAAAATTTCTAATGTAGCAAAAGAAATAAATAAAACTGTAAAAGAAAATTTTTCTTATAAAAACGTAAATAGCGTTTCTAAAAAACTTGCCCCAGAAAGTGATGAGATTAAAGCGTTAAAAGAAGAATTTAAAAAATTATCTGATACCGTAAAATTTTTACAAGCTACGATTTGGGATTTAACTCATAAAGAAGATCTTGAATTACCTCCTGAATTTAGCGAAATTTACGCGTTGTCTCGCGCAAGTGGAATGAGTGAAAAACATCTTGATGAAATTATGAGACTTACCATTAAATATATGCCTTTAAAAATGAGGAAAAATAGAGAAACTATAAAAAGATATTTTCATACTTTGCTAAAAAAGATGATTCCTATTAGAATCGAAAGAGAAATAAAGCCTCCTCATAAAAAAATTATGATGTTCGTAGGACCAACTGGAGTTGGAAAGACTACTACCATTGCAAAATTGGCTGCAAGATATGCGTATAAATTATCTACTCGTCATAAAGTAGGAATTATTACTCTTGATACTTATAGGATAGGGGCTGTTGAGCAGCTTATGACATATGCGAAAATGATGAAACTACCTATTGAAACGGTTGTAGATCCAAGCGATTTTGAAGATGCTTTGAATACTTTAAGACATAATGATTATATCTTAATTGATACCGTTGGAAGTTCTCAGCATGATAAGGAAAAAATTGAGAAATTAAAAAGTTTTTTAAAAGTAGATTCGTTTGCTGAAATTAACGTGAATTTAGTACTCTCAGCCGTTACAAAATATGAGGATTTGGTTGATATTTATAATAATTTTTCTATTTTGCCAATAGATACTTTTATTTTTACAAAACTTGATGAAACCAAAACGTATGGAAATATTTTTTCTTTGCTTCTTGATACCAAAAAACCCGTTAGTTATTTTTCGATTGGACAAGAAGTTCCAGACGATTTAATAGTAGCGGATGCCAATTATCTTCTTGAAGGTATTCTTTCAAAGGAGCTTAGTTGAAAACGCAAGCTGATAAATTAAAAGAACTTATAAAAGAAGAGCCAAAAAAAGATTTAAAAACAAGAGTAATAGCAATTACCAGTGGAAAAGGTGGAGTTGGAAAAACCACTATTTCAGCCAATTTAGGATATGCTTTACATTCTTTAGGATTTAAAGTAGCTCTTTTTGATGCTGATATTGGACTAGCAAATCTTGATGTGATGCTTAAAGTTAATCCTAAAAAAAATATATTAGATGTTTTAAAAAACGAAGCCGAGCTTAAAGATATTGTAGTTGAAATAGAGCCTGGTTTTGTATTATTGCCTGGTGAGAGTGGAGATGAGATTATTAACTTTGCAGATGAAATGACTCTAAATAATTTTATAGCTCAGCTTGATTATTTTAGCGATTTTGATTTTTTCATTATAGATACGAGTGCTGGAATTGATAAAAGAGTTCAGATGTTTTTGGAAGCGGCTGATGATGTTATAGTAGTAACTGTTCCTGAACCTGCCGCTATTACCGATGCTTACGCAATGATAAAGGTAATTAGCGAAAAAAGAGATATTGCATATATGATTTTAAATGAAGTAGCAAACGAAAAAGAAGCTAATAATATTTTTTCGAAAATTTTAAAAGTTGCAAAAGCTAATTTAAGAGATGAATTTAGACTATTAATGCTTGGGTTTATAAAAAGAGATAAAATGATTTATTCGTGTTCTACTAAAAGGGAATTGTTTGTAAAGGAATTTCCAAACTCAAGTTCTTCTATGCAGCTTATGCAAATTGCAAAAAAAATAGCTCGTATTTCGGAACGAAAAGTGCTTGAAAAAGAAGGAGGACTTAGTAAGTTCTTTAAGAGAATTTTTTCAAGCTTTTAAAGGAAATTAATGAGAGCTGAAAACTTTGTATATTTTGCAACCGTAAGCGGGTTTTTTATAGGAATGATGTTTTCGGTGATTAATGATTTTTCCATTTGGCAATCGATTTTTGCTACAATTATAATAACTTTGCTTTTTTATATTATAGCTCTTGGCAGTGTGGCGTTTTATATTAAGTTTTACGATATTAAAAAGCAATTGTTTTTAAATGTAAAAGAGATAGAAGAAGTTATTGACGTTCAGATTAATGAGCTTGAAAAATATGAAGATTTTATTTTTGAAAGTTATAAATTTATTGAAGAAGTAGAAAAAGAAGAGTTAGAACTTCTTAGAAAGAATAAATCATGAGCTCAAAAAATCCATACGAAGAAGCATTAAAAGCCTATCAGGATTCTTTGGCTATTGATTATATGCCAGCAGTAAAGGCTATGGCTTATAAACTAAAAGAAAGATTGCCAAGCAGTGTTGATTTTAACGATTTGGTCTCTATTGGTTTTGAAGAGCTTGTAAAGCTTTCAAGAAGATATGATGCAAGTAAAAATGATAATTTTTGGGGGTATGCTCAAAAAAGAATTTATGGAGCAATGCTTGATTTTTTAAGAAGTTTGGATGTTGTTAGTAGGGGAGATAGAAAATTAATTAAGGAAATAAATCAAGTAATTGAGAAATATTTAACAAAGTATGATTATGAGCCGAGTGACGAAGAAATAGCTAAAGAATTAAATGTAGAAGTAGAGAAAGTTAAAAAAGCTAGATTTAGCGATGATGTTTATTCAGTAATGCCTATAGAAGAGCAACTTAAGTTTTATGATAACGTAGAAAAAAGAGTAGAAGAGGAAGAATTAATTGAAAAAATTAAAGAAGTTTTAAAAACTCTTAGCGAAAAAGAGCAATTAATTGTTCAGCTTTACTATTTTGAAGAATTAAGTCTAAAAGAAATAAGCGAGATTTTAGGTGTTACAGAAAGTAGAGTTTCTCAAATTCATAAAAAAGTAATTTCAAAATTAAGGGAAAAACTAAATGGCTGATATTCTTTCACAAGAAGAAATAGATGCATTGCTTGAAGTTGTTGAAGAAGAAGATATATCGCCTGATGAGCTAGATAACGTTCCTGATATACTTGAACAACGGCAAATCACTTTATATGACTTTAAAAGACCAAATAGGGTTTCTAAAGAGCAATTAAGAAGTATTAGAGCAATTCACGATAAGATGGCGAGAAATTTGGCAAGCGATATTTCTTCTCTTATGAGAAGTATTGTAGAAATTCATCTTCACTCAGTTGATCAAATGACATATGGGGAATTTTTGATGTCTTTGCCATCTCCTACTTCATTTAATGTTTTTTCTCTAAAACCTCTTGATGGAAAAGGGGTAATTGAAATAAATCCAAGTATCGTTTTTCCGATGATTGATAGGCTTTTAGGAGGTCCTGGACTTCCGTTTGAAAATACAAGGGAATTTACGGATATTGAATTAAATCTTTTGGATCAGGTTTTAAGAGTTATTACTCAAAATATGAAAGAGGTTTGGCAGCCTATTATGGATTTATACCCAGTAATTGAAGCAAAAGAGAGTAGTCCGAATGTTGTTCAAATCGTTGCTCAAAACGAGATTGTAATTATGGTGGTAATGGAGATAGTTATTGGGCAAACAAGCGGTATGATGAATATTTGTTATCCTGTAATTACAATTGAGAGTTTGCTTCCAAAATTGGCAAGTAGAGATTTAATGCTTAGCGAAACTAGTAGCAGGAAAAGTAGAAACAAAGAATTAAGAGCTTTGCTTGGAGGAGCTAGAGTTGAAATCGAAGCGGTGCTCGGTTATGCCGAGCTTACTATGAAAGAGGTTTTAGAGCTTAGCGTTGGGGATATTATAAAATTAAATAGGGCCGCTGATGATACGGTGGTTGTTAAAGTTGACGGTAGGGAAAAATTTATTGCCGATTTTGGAGTAAGACGCTATAGAAGAGCTATTAAAATAAAAGAAATTTTAAAAACTGAACATGATGAAGTAAAAGAAATTTTGGAAAAACTTGAAGAGAAAAGAAAACAAAAACTTGAACAAATAACAGGAGAAGAAAGTGAATGAGTTGATCGATCTTTTGCTTAATGAAATAAAAAGTGTTATAGAGGGGCTTATTGGAGTAGCTCCAGAAGTTGATTTAAAAGAAAAAGGAGAAAAAGTTCCAGAGATTTCTCCTCCTTATGTAAAAATAACCGCAAACGCCAAACCAAAAGGAGAGATAGTTTTTATAATTTCTCCTAAGTTTGCAACAGCGGTTTCTGATATGATGCTTGGAGGAGATGGAGAAGCAAAAGAAGAAGTTAGCGAAGATGATTTAGACGCTACAAAAGAAATTGTTTCAAATATTCTTGGCTCTTTATCTTCTACTCTTGAAGCTCAAGCTGACATGCCAAATTTAAGTTTTGATATTAAAGATGCTTCTTTTGTTGAAACTAAAGAAACTTTTAACGAGTATGCTTATGCAATTAGTTTTCAATGTAAGATTAACGATCTAGACGAAAATTGTTATGTTTTAATGGATAAAGAATTAAAAAATATAATTGAGCCAAGCAACGAAGAAGCTCCTAAAGAGAGTACGCATTCTACTCATTTAAGCGAAGAGGCAAAGCAAATTGAAATGCTTATGGATGTAAAATTACAAATAAGAGTTAGAATAGGTAGAAAAACGATGCTTTTAAAAGATGTTATTAACATGGATATTGGAAGTATAGTTGAGCTTGATCAACTTGCAAACGAGCCTCTTGATATTTTGATTGACGATAAAAAAATAGGAGAAGGGGAAGTTGTTATTGTAGATGGAAACTTTGGAATTCAAATAACTTCGATTGGTTCTAAAGCCGATAGATTAAATTCTATGAAAAAATAGTTGAATATTGCTTCAAAATATGATAAATTGCTTCTAAAAAAGGCGAGGTGTGTTTAAGTTTAGTGAAATTAGCGATATGTGTATAAAATGTGGAAAGTGTATTCCTGGATGTACCATTCATAGGGTAAATCCTGATGAAGCCACTTCTCCAAGAGGTTTTTTGGATATTTTAAAAGGAGTGGAAGAAGGAGATATTCAGATAGATAAAACTTTTAAAGATACAGTTGAGAGTTGTTTTTTGTGTAATCAATGTGTTGAGATTTGTCCAAATTCTTTACCAACTGATTTTATGATAGAAAACGCAAGAAATTTGGTTGCTAAAAAATTTGGAATTGCATGGTGGAAGAGAGCATTTTTCTTTTTGCTTAGACACAGATGGGCGTATGATTTAATAGCTAAGCTTGGATTTTATTTTCAAAGTTGTGGGTTTAAAATTGAAGAAAATAAAAAATCAATTAGAAGCCGCTTTTCTTTGCCAATGCTTGAGAAAGGTAGACTTCTTCCAGCTTTTAGAAAAAAAACTTTTCTTAAAAAGTATCCAGAAGAGATTAAAGGAAGCGGAAAAAGAAGGGTTGCTATTTTTATTGGATGTCTTGCTAATTATAATTATACGGAAGTTGGAGACGCTTTGGTTAAGATTTTAAAATTTTTAGATATCGATATATTTATCCCTAAAAAACAGGCATGTTGTGGAGCTCCTGCTTATTTTACGGGAGATTTTGAAACAACTGAGTATTTAATTAGAAAAAATATAGCGTATTTTGAAAGTTTTATTGATGAAATTGAAGCGATTTTAGTTCCAGAAGCTACTTGTATGGCAATGTTAAGAAAAGATTATGAAGAATATATAAAACATTATATGGATGAAGAGTGGTTAAAAAGATATAAAAAAATTCAAGGTAAAATTTTTTCAACAACCGAGTGGCTTTATAAATATACAAATCTTAGAGAAAAACTAAACAAAAAAAATTTAACTCTTACTTATCATGACGCTTGTCATTGTGCAAAAGTTTTTTCAATAAGAAAAGAGCCAAGAGAGTTGTTAAAGAAAGTTGTTAAAATAGAAGAAATGGAAGATTCTAATCTTTGTTGTGGGTTTGGGGGAATTACTATTCAAAGCGAAAAATTTCATTTAGCGAGAAAAGAGGGGTTAATTAAAGCTGAAATGATTAAAAAAGTAAATGCCGATATTGTAAGTGCTGAATGTAGCGCTTGTAGAATGCAAATTACGGAGCATCTTGATAAAGTAGGGGATAATAAGCTTTTTAAACATCCTTTGGAAATTATTGCTGAGGCTATTGAATGATTGAATTTTGGCAGCATATTTACTCTCATATTAATCCAATAGCTTTTGAAATAGGCTTTTTTAAAATTCATTGGTATTCTATTATGTACATAACAGCTCTTGTTGTTGGATTTTATGCTGCTTTAAAGTTTGCTAAAAAATTTGGAATTGATAAAAAAATTATAGAAGAGTATTTTGTATGGGCGGAGGTTGGAATAATAATTGGAGCAAGAGTTGGATATGTTATTTTTTACATGCCTAATAATTTTTATTATCTTACTCATCCATGGCAGATGTTTAATCCTTTTATAGATGGAAAATTTGTAGGAATTGCTGGAATGAGTTATCATGGAGCGGTAATTGGATTTATTGTTGCTACTTTGCTTTATTGGAAACTAAAAAAAGTAGATTTATGGAAGTTGATGGATGTAGTGGCTTTAGCTGTACCAATT
>Ga0256838_1000648_pt1 | contig 19882 bp, 19 predicted proteins | sample 4571419metaG_FD_185978 | JGI IMG/M metagenome (GOLD analysis project Ga0256838, IMG submission 185978) | Hydrothermal vent microbial communities from Guaymas Basin, Mexico - 4571-419 | ecosystem: Environmental > Aquatic > Marine > Hydrothermal vents | place: Mexico: Guaymas Basin | collected...
GCAACTTCAACAATCTTTTGAGTACTATTTTGAGATGAGTGGATATCATCTTGGATAATTGCCAAACCACCTGCTAAACCACCACCTAAGTTGTTTAGTCTACGACCTAATTCTCCACGGATTTTTGTTTTATACCCTTGAGCAATAGATCCAGTAGCTTTTGATAAACTTTTAGCAGTATCTAAAAAGGCACCATGTAAACCAGAAGAGTAGTTATGTCTATATGTATCACCATTTGAAGCACATTCAACGGTTGTTTGGGTATCTCGCATAAACGCTTCAGTTTGATCAAGTAAGTCATTAATAGCCCATGCAAATTCAGACATTTCACTGTTATCATCAGGTATATTAACAACTCTACCTTCCAAATTTCCTCTTGCTGCATCTATAACAACTTTCATCATTTGTTGCATAAGTTGCGATTTTTGATTTTTGTTACCCTTGAATAGAGATGATAAGCTCATTGTAACTCACTCCTTTTTCGTGTAATAGATCTGTTAATATCTTCGTTCCAGCATTAATACCACCAGTTCTTTCAGCTTCTAACATAGAGCGATAAAGGGGGATAACAATGTCTAAAGCTTTAGGATTTGGCATTCTTCTTACAGAATAGTAACCAATAATTCTACCATTTTTATCATAAGATGGAGTTATGTTTGCGTAAACCCAATAACTGTTGCCATTTTTAGTTTTATTTATAACAAATGCAAAAATTTCTTCTTTGTTTTGAATCACATCCCATAAGAGTTTAAATATTGCTTTTGGCATATCTTGATGTCTGATAATGTTATGGGGTTTACCTAGTAACTCAGCTTCACTAAATTCAGCCATCTGCATAAAAATTTTATTTACATAAGTTATACGACCCTTTGTATCTGTTTTTGATACAATAAAATCATTTTCTTTCATATTTTTCAACATGTAGAATCCCTTATTTTTACTTTTTTAAGTATAACATAAAAAATCTGAAATACTTTAGATATAATTGCAATATGTCTATACTTCTTTCAACATTTTATTTTTTTTACTTTTCGATAGTTGGTGTTTATATTATATTTTTACCTAAAGTTTTATCTGGTATTGGTTATAGTGCTAGTGAAATAGGGGTTATTTTTGCTACAGCTCCAATGGTTAGATTTTTATTGCCTTTTGCTTTTATGAAAGGTTTAAAATTAAATTCAAAAATCTTTAATATTGCATTGTTGTTTATGTTAATTAGTAGTATCTCATTTTATTTTACAAATAGTGATTTTATTTTACTACTTATATCAAATATAGGGTTAGGGATAGGGCTTAGTGTTATACTTCCGTATATAGAGGTTATAGCTTTACAAGAGATAGGTAAGCAAAGTTATGGAAAAGTAAGGCTTTTTGGTTCTATAGGATTTATACTTGTAGCTCTTGTTCTAGTTAAGTTTTTAACTTCTGCTGATGTAGCTTTTTTGTTTTTAATGAGTTTAGCCTTTTTTACAACATTGGTTGCATTTAGTATAGTAAAGTTTTCCCATCATATACAATCAAAAGAGGAAGATATACCTACTAATGACATAGATATATTGAGAGATTGGCATCTATGGCTTGGTTTAACACTTATGCAAGTTAGTTTTGGGGCATTTTATAATTTTTTTACCATATATGAAACAAATTTTGGTGTAAGTTTGGATATGACTATATACTTGTGGAGTTTTGGAGTCTTAGTTGAGATTGCTATGTTGTTTTTTCAGGGTAAACTTCTTAGTAAAAATTTACTTTTTATTTTACAGCTTAGTTTAGTCTTTACAGCCATTAGATGGTTTTTAGTGTATCTATATCCACAAAATATAGCTATACTGTTTTTTTCACAGTCATTGCATGCTTTTAGTTTTGCTTTATTTCATTCTACTGCTATAGTATATCTGTTTGGATTATATAAACATCGTTCATTGGCACAACAGTTTTTTCTTGGCATAACTTATGGTTTTGGTGGATTTATAGGTGCATTGATAGCTGGGTATATATATGAACATATTCCTGAATATCTATTTTTAAGTTCATCTGTTTTAGCTTTAAGTTCTTTATATTTTATAACTTTATGGAAAAAATCTTGCAAAATGCCATAAAAACATCTTTGTAAGTGGTTTTATAGTATATTTTCAAAAAAAGATGGAGAGTGTAGTTGTATAATATATCACAAAGAAGATACCTTGGTAACAAAAACTCGATTTTACCTTTTATAGATGAGATTATAAAAGCAGAGGTTGGGAAGTTTGACTCTTTTTGTGATATATTTTCTGGTACTGGTGTTGTTGGGGAGTACTTTAATGAAAAAGATACAAAAATAATCTCAAACGATTTACTTTATAACAACTTTGTATCTCTAAATGCTTTTTTATCCCCTGAGAGTTTTGATGAGGTTAAACTTCTAAACATTATAGATGAATTTAACCATATCAAAACAAACAAAGAAAACTACTTTTCTAAAAACTTTGGAGATAGATACTTCTCTAAAAATGTAGCAAAAAAGATAGGCTACATAAGGGAAAAAATCAAAACTCTTTTTGTATTGCATCATATAAACCAACACGAAAAAAACATACTTATAACATCACTTCTTTACTCAGTAGATAGGATAGCAAACACGGTAGGACACTACGATGCCTACATAAAAAAAGAGATAAAATCTCAAAACCTAGAGATGAAGATGCTAAATATCTCAACCGAAAAAAATGCAAACAATGAGATACACAACAAAGATGCAAACCTACTTATAAGAGATATAGAGTGTGATGTACTCTACCTAGACCCACCATACAACTCTCGCCAATACTGCGATGCTTACCATCTACTTGAAAACTTAGCCCTATGGAACAAACCAAAAGTGTTTGGAGTTGCTAAAAAGTTTGACAGAACAAAACTAAAGAGTGATTACTCAAAGATAAATGCACCAAAGAGTTTTGATGACTTGATACAAAATGCAAAGTGCAACTATATACTACTTTCGTATAACAATATGGGAAACAAAGGCAATATAAGAAGTAATGCTAAGATAAGCGATAAAGATATAATCAACTCTTTAGAAAAAAGGGGAGAGATAAAAGTGTTTGAGAAAAAGTATAAAGAGTTTAATGCTGGTAATGCTAAAGTTGGGGATAATAAAGAGAGAGTATTTTTTGTGAAAGTTCAAAAATAGTGAATACAGACAATATCAAATTTCAAAGCTACTCTTGGTCGTATGGAACAACAAGCTTTAGAGTTTCAGAATTAAAGTACAAGATAGAGCGACAACTTATAAGATTAAAAGAGCTTTGGTTGGAGCATCCAAACAGCACTTGGAGAGAGATACAAAACAGTTACTTTGATATACTTGTTGAGGAGGGATTATCTCAACGAAGTACAAAAGATAAAGAAAAAGAAGCAAAAGAAGCAAGACAAAAAACATCATCTCTAAAAGATTTGGGTTTTATAACAGAAGATAGAAAACTAACCCCAGTTGGTGAAAAACTCTATAAAATAAATAAACAAAAAAATATAGGTATCAACAATATCTTTGGCATCAGAGATGATAACTTTATATACTTTAAACAACTACTAAAGATAGAGTTCTCAAAATATTCAAACTCAAGAAACTACTCAGATTTTAAGATAAATCCACTTTTATCTATCATATACTATATTATCCAGCTAGGTTATGTATCAAAAGATGAGTTTACATACTTACTTCCACTTGTTAGAGATGTAAAGAGTCTAAAAAGTATGGTTGAGGAGTTAAAACAAGATAGAACAAAAAGTATATATAGTTTTATAAAACAACATATACAAGAGATGCAAAACTATAAAGATGCATTGGAGTATTTTTTAACAAATGAGCATAATATAGAGACTTTTGAGATTATAACTATGGATAGAAAGAGTAAAAAAAGTGTTCAAAGTTACTACAAACTCTATCTTGAACTTTATAAATTTTTTACTTATAAAGATAGTTATAATGAAAAAGAGATGAAAAAACGCATAGAGTATATCTTAAAATCTATAACTTCTATATCTACAAAAAACAGAACAAAATACTACAAACTACTCTTTAACAGTTCCACAAAAAATATAAAAGATGAAAATATAACTTACTTTATAAACCACTCTTTAGTAAGTGTAGAAGATGAAAAAAGCTTTTTTAAAGAGGTGTTTTTTCTTATACACTCTATAAAATGGTACACAAATTTAGAGGAGTATTATGACCTAAACAAAAGATACTTACTTTTAAGCGATATATTTGTATTTGAAGATGAGAAGATTTTTTTAGATGATATAGTTAGTTTGTATATGCAAGACAATATCGAAAACTTTTTAGATACAACACTCTCTTACTCAAAAGAGGATTATCAAACAAAACTTATAAGTGATATAGAGTTAAACTATGATGAAAAAGAGTTATATAAAAAAATCAAATCAAAATTTCCACAAGTAGAGGATGAGGCAAATCTAAAACAAAGCATCTTAAAAATCAAAGAGGCAAAAAAGATACAAAGGTTTAAGAAACTAATCTCTAAAAGATTTAGTGATGAAGATATCATAAAACTTTTAACCTCCATAACAAAAAGAGATGATAAGTTTATAAAAAGTTATCTACCGTGGGAGTGTGATATTCCTACTATATTTGAGTATATTATAGGGATATGTTGGTATAAGATAAGTGATTTTCAAGGAGATCTAAGTAGCTTTTTAAATATGAGCTTAGATGCATCTTTGCTACCAGTAAGGTTTGCAGGTGGTGGAAAAGCTGATATAGTGTTTAAGTATGATACACATGACTTGATGATAGAGGTAACACTTTCTAAAAAAGAGAATCAAAGAAAGATGGAGTTAGAGCCAGTTAGTCGCCATCTAGGTAGATATATGCTTCAAAACAAAGGCAATCATTATGCTATATTTGTAGCATCACATCTTGATGCAAATGTTTTAGTGGGTCTGAGGTCTTATAGCAAGTTAAGATACTACAACACATCAAATACAAATGAGTTTGTGCAAAACCTACAAATCATCCCACTAGATATATCTGATATCATACAGATAATAAAATCTAAAATGAGTTATAATACTTTTTATAAAATAGTAAATGATATTTATAAAGATAAAGAAGAAGATGGCTATCTTTGGTATAAAAATGTTTTACAGAAGAGTTTAAGGGGTTAAAATGCAAGTATCTTTAAATATACAAGATGATTTATATCAACAACTTGTAAGTTGTGGTATAGATATACAAAATGAAGCGATAAAAACTTTTAAAAAGATTGTAGAAACAAAACCAGCTAAATCAAAAGAGTTTTTAGAAAATCAGACATATTTTCAAAATATACTTGATGATATAGAGAATGGGGATGTTGAGTTAGTACCTTTTGAAGATGGTTTAGAAGATTTAGATAACTTTATAGATAATGTAAAATGAAGATTTTAAAAAGTAATAAATTTAACGATGAATTAAAAAATATTTTATATTTTATAGCATTAGATAGTAAAAGTAGAGCTAAAATATTTAAAAATAATCTTCTTAAAAGTATAAATGATTTAATTTTTATGCCATACAAATGTAGAAAATCAATCTATTTTAATAACGAAGATATAAGAGATTTAATCTTTAAAGGCTATACGGTTGTTTATAAAATAGACACAGATAAAAATAGTATCATCATTTTAGGTATCAAAAAATATAAAGAAAAATTTTAACTAGGTATAAAATGCAACTAAACCAAATCTACAACGACGATTGTCTAAAAATCTTAAATGATACATCAAAGATAAAAAAAGAGAGTATCCAGCTTATCTTTGCAGACCCACCTTATAACCTCTCTGGCAATGGACTAAAATCAACTGGTAGTAAAACTGGTGGTGATTTTTCTATGGTTAATGAGGATTGGGACAAGATGGAAGAGAGTGAGTTTATCACTTTTACAAATGAATGGATAGCATCATCTAAAGAGGTTTTAAAACCAAATGGCTCTATCTTTATAGCTTGTTCTTACCATAATATGGGTGAGTCTATAATGGGCTTAAAACTAAATGGTTTTGAGATAAAAAACATCATAACTTGGAATAAATCAAATGCGATGCCAAACCTTACTCGTAGAGTTCTAACCCATACTACTGAGTTTGTTATCTGGGCAGTTAAGGGTAAAGGTTGGATTTTTAACTATGATGTTTTAAAAGAGTTAAATCCTGAAAAGAAAAAAGATGGAACTTCTAAACAGATGAGAGATATTTGGACGATGCCACTTTGTCAAGGTAAAGAAAGACTTCGTGATGCAGATGGTAAAAAAGCACTTCACCCAACTCAAAAACCAGAAGAGTTACTAAAGAGAATTATCCTTGGTTTTTCAAATGAGGGTGATGTTATACTTGACCCATTTGGTGGAAGTGGTACAACACCTTATGTAGCTAAAAAATATAACAGAAATTTTATAGCCATAGAGAGGGAAAAAAAATACTCAGATGCTATAAAGACAAGAGTATTTGGATAAAATACATCTATGAAAATAGACAATTTACATATAAAACTAAAAGATAAAACTTTAGTAGATATAGGGTTTGAGATAAAAAATTCACTTGCACTTGTTGGACAAAGTGGAAGTGGGAAAAGCCTTACTCTAAAAGCACTTCTTAAAATGTTACCTCAAGAGATGGTATGTGAGTTAAAAATAAAATCAGATTTTTCACTTATAGCAGGAGATACTATATCTTTTGTACCTCAAAACCCTTTTACAGCACTATCTCCACTTACAAAGATAAAAAAACAGTTTTTTGTAGATGATAAAAGGATAGATGAGCTTTTTCATCAAGTGGGATTAGATGTAAAACTAAAAGATAGATTTGCTTTAGAGTTATCTGGTGGACAACTTCAAAGAGTAGTTATAGCTATGGCACTTGAAAACAGTCCTAAACTTATAATGCTAGATGAGCCAACAACAGCACTTGATCCACAAACAAAAGAGATGATACTAAAACTACTAAAAAATCTTCAACAAAAATATAATTTTAAAATCCTTTTTGTAACTCACGATATAGACTCAGCTAAAAGTTTATGTGAAGATATTTGCATCATAAAAGATGGAAAAGTAGTAGAATCTGGTAAAATGTCAGAAGTTATAAAAGATGCTAAAGATGATTATACAAAAACATTGATAGAATCAAATTTTGCAAATAGGGAATTTAGACAATAATGAAGATACTTAAGAAGATATTTTTTACAATTTTAATACTTGGTTTTTTAACACCTTTTGTAGTTCTTGGATACTATGTGACTCAAGTTAAGTATGATATATCTTCTTTAGTTGATTATAAACCTGAACTCTCTACTAAGATATATGATACAAATGGTGAAAAAATAGCTACTATTTTTGGTAAAAAACATAGATATTATGCAACTTTCAATGAAATACCACCTCGTGCTATAGAAGCACTTGTAGCTATAGAAGATACAACTTTTTTTGAACATCCTGGGATAAATATAGATGCAATTTTTCGTGCAGCGATAAAAGTTATAAAAGCTGGTAGTGCAGTTGAGGGTGCTAGTACCATAACTCAGCAACTTGTAAAAAATAAACTTTTAACAAGAGAGAAAAAATTATCTCGTAAGATAAAAGAAGCTATCTATGCTATAAAACTAGAACAGGTTTTAACAAAAGAACAAATTCTTGAGAGATACTTAAATGAGATATATTTAGGACATGGTTATTATGGTATAAAAACAGCAGCTGATGGTTATTTCCATAAAAAATTAAATGATTTAACTTTAAAAGAGATAGCTATACTTGTTGGTCTTCCAAAAGCTCCTAGCACTTATGCCCCAACTAGAAACTATGAGATATCTATGGGAAGGGCTAATCGTGTATTATCGAGAATGTATGTTCTTGGTTGGATAAATGATGAACAATACAATTCGGCTGTTAATGAAAATCCAAAAGTTTATAACGATACATTGACACAAAATAAAGCACCATTTATTGTTGATGAAGTTATGCGTCGTATGAGAGCTATGGGTATAAAAGATATCAAAACAGGTGGTTATGAGATATATACGACTATAGATTTAAGGCTTCAAAAAGTTGCAATAAAATCACTTAAATATGCTTATGATTTATCATTGAAAAGAGCTGAAAAATATAAAGCATATGAATTACAAAAATTAAAACGAGATCCATCATTTGAACTCTCTGATGTAAATACAACACTTTTAAATGGTGCTATGGTTAGTGTTAAAGCAAAAACTGGAGAGATTTTAGCACTTGTTGGAAGTGTTGATTATAAAAAAAGTTCATACAATCGTGCTACTCAAGGTAGAAGACAACCTGGAAGTGCATTTAAACCTTTTATATATCAGGTTGCGATAGATTTAGGATACAGTGGTGCAACAAAACTTATAGATATAGCAAAAACTTATAACTATGAAAAAGATGGTAAAGATATGAAGTGGCAACCTAAAAACTATGAAAAAGATTATAAAGGGCTTATAACATTAAGAGAAGCACTTGTTCACTCAAGAAATCTAGCTACGATAAATCTTGTAAACGATATAGGGCTAAATCAACTTTTAAAAGAGTTAAAAAAGTTTGGTATAAAAAATCTACCTCATGATTTATCTATATCTTTAGGAACTATATCCCTATCACCTCTACAGTTAGCACAGTATTATAGTTCTTTTGCAAATTCTGGTATTCAAATAGAACCATATCTTATAAAGTATATAAAGCAAAATGAAAATGTTATATATGAACATAAATTAAAAACTAGATTTATAACTCAACCAACTCAAGCATATATTATGACAACTATACTTGAAGATGTTGTAAAAAGGGGAACAGGTAGAAAAGCTAGAGCTAAAGGTATAGAATTAGCTGGAAAAACTGGTACAACAAATAACAATATAGATGGATGGTTTGCTGGTTATTCTCCAACTATCCAAACTGTAGTATGGTTTGGAAATGATGATAATACTCCTATGTATAAAAGTGAAACAGGTGGTAGGATAGCTGGTCCAGCATTTAGTAAGTATTATACAAATGTTTTAAAACTATATCCTCAAATTCAAAGAGAGTTTCAACAACCAAAAGGCATCATTGAAGTTGATGTAGATGGTAAAAAAGAATATTTTAGTCATATATCAAAACCTCCTAGAACAGAGAAGGAATTAGACCCAGAAGCTGAATTACTTTGGTAAAGTAAAGTTCATAGTAACACAGTGAAGTGAACCATGTTGTTTTATAAGGGTTGAGCAGTCTATTTCAACTATATCCCTATCTTTAAAAGTTTTTTCAAATATAGATAAAGCTTCTTTATCTTGTTTTACCCCATAGATAGGAACTAAAACAGCATTATTTACAAACAAAAAGTTTGCATAAGTAGCAGGTAGTCTCTCATCTTCAAAATACACAGCATCACACATAGGAAGAGGTATAAGTTTAAAATCATACTCAAAAGCATATCTTTTTAATTCATCTTCCATCAGTTTTAACTCTTTGTAGTGTTCATCACTTTTATCTAAACATTGAACATACATTATAGTTTTTTTATCTATAAATCTAGCTAAAGTATCTATATGTGAATCTGTATCATCTCCAGCTAAATAACCATAGTTTAGATATAAAATATCCTTTGCACCGAAAAATGATTTTAGTTTTTTTGTTATATCATCTTTTGTTAGATTTTTATTTCTATTTTTATTTAACATACATTTAGAGGTAGTTAAAATAATTCCATCTCCATTGCTTTCAATCCCACCACCTTCTAAAATAAAATCACATCTTATAGCTTGTGGATTTAAAAAAGAGGTCATAGCATCATCTTTTTTAGCTTCAAACTTACCACCCCAACCAGTAAATCTAAAATCTAACATCTTGATACCATCTTCCTCTTCTACACATAAAGCTGAACAGTCTCTAGCCCAAGTATCATCTGTTTTATACTCAACAAATTCTAAGTTATCATCTGTATCAAAATAACTCTTTACCTCTTTAACATTAGCACAAACCACTAAACATTTTTGATACTTTATAATTGCATTTATAATGTTTATAAAACATTTTTTTGCTTCATCTAGGTAAGAAACCCAGTCAGTATCTTTATGTGGAAATATAATTTGTGTATAAGTTTGCTTTTCAAACTCTGCTATAAGTCTTTTTTTCATTCTTTTTCCCTATAATGTCGTATGGCTTATATAATTTTAAATAAAAATAATTTCTTTAATAATCTCGATATTATCTCAAAACGCACCAAAAGTAAAGATAAAATAGCACTTGTTTTAAAAGATAATGCTTATGGGCATGGGTTAGTTGAAGTAGCTAAGATGGCACAAGAGTATGGCATCAAAAAAGCTATAGTCAGATGTCAAGTTGAAGCAGATATGGTAAAAGAGTATTTTGAATATATTTTGGTTTTAAATGAAATTCCAAAATCTTCAAGTGATAAGATAAGATATACTATAAATGATATAAAAAATATTGATAAATTTCCAGTAGGTACAAAAGTAGAATTAAAAGTAGATACAGGGATGCATAGAAATGGTATAGATAAACAAAATATAAAAGAAGCCATATCTAAAGTTCAAGAGTATGGTTTGATTTTAGAAGCTGTTTTTACACATCATAGAAGTGCTGATGAGCTTACAAGTGAATGGTTTTGGCAAAATGAGAATTTTAAAAAGATAAAAAAAGAGTTAGCTTATATGAAGCATTTAAAATTTCATTCGGCAAATTCAGCTTCACTTTTTCGTACAAATAGTTTTGATGAGGATATGGCTAGAGTTGGTATAGCTGCATATGGATGTATGGATAGTTTTAATAAAAATGGATTAAAACCTATACTCTCATTATATGCTGTTAAAAACTCAACAATGTATTTAAAAAAGGGATATAAAATAGGCTATGGTGGAAGTTTTGAGTTAGAAGATGATGCTATTGTTTCAAATTATGATATCGGTTACGGTGATGGTTTTTTAAGAGTATGTTCAAATAACTATACAACACCAAATGGTGAAAAACTTGTAGGTAGAATATCTATGGATAATTCATCATTTTTAAGTGATAAAGAGCATCTTTTAATTTTTGATGATGCTAGTAAATTAGCAAAAAGTGCAAATACCATAAGTTATGAAGTTTTAACATCTATAAAACCATATATAAAAAGATATATTTCAGAAGATAAAATATAAAAGTATTGGATTAAAATGGCTTCTTTTGAACAACATGTAAATGGTGCAGTTATTGCAACTGGTGCTATGATAGTTCCACTTCATAGTGCTTCTATCATAGATGCAAAACAATCTTTGATAGTTCTTGCATTGGGACTTATTGGTGGTGTTTTACCAGATTTGGATTCTGATAATTCTAAACCTATACAAATTGTTTTTAAGATTATATCTATATTTTTTCCATTAATTATTATACTGGCTATACCTAATGATTTGTCATTATTTTATCTTGTTGTATATTGGCTTATGGCTACTTTTATTCTTCGTTTGACATTGTTTCAACTTTTTATCAGTTTTACAAGACATAGAGGTATATTCCATTCTATACCTATGGGTGTAGTTTTTGCTCAACTTACACTTCTTTTATTTTATAAAATTTTTAATTTTGATATAGTTTTTTCTACTATTGCTGGTATTTTTTTACTTTTTGGATTTTTAATCCATCTTTTACTTGATGAATTTGTAAGTATAAATGTTTTAGGTGTTAGGATGAAAAAGTCATTTGGTACAGCTTTTAAACTTTATGATAGAGATAATTTTATAGGCACATTATTATTATATCTACTTATAATCCTTTTTTTCTTTTTTATCCCTTTAGAGTTAAATATTTTTACAGATATTTATGAAGTTATAAGAAAAATAAAGCTTTTTTAAGCTGTTTATGATAGCTAGATTTCATTTTTACACACTTGTTATTTTTTTACTGATTTTATGTAGCAAGTTGTAACATTTTTTTTCACTTAATTCTCTATATATCTTTTTTTAATACTCTTTTTGATATAGTGCAAGTAACTGTTTTTTCTTTTACCTTATGGTGAGGGAGAAAAAAAATTGAAAAGGTAGGATTATATGGAACATATTGCTACAGCAAATCCGTATTTTGGGGTATTTGTACTTTTTGTAGTTACATTTGGTGCATTTACAGCAACAACAATTATAGCTCGTTTAGCATCTCGTGCATTAGCTGCTAAAGATAGCGAAAAAATTAAACTTTCGGTATATGAGTGTGGGCCAGAGGTTACAAAACAACCAAATAGATTATCACCACAGTTTTTTCTATTTGCACTTTTATTTTTACTTTTTGATGTAGAGATAGTGTTTATGTTCCCTTGGGCAGTTGATTTTAAACTTCTTGGATGGTTTGGTTTTGCTGAGATGTTAACATTTATAGTATTACTAACTATTGGGTTTGTATATGCATGGAAAAAAGGAGCGCTTGAATGGCACAACATAAAATAAATTATACACAAAATGGTGGTTTACCAGTAGCACTTACTACTATAGACAAAGTAGCTAACTGGGGTCGCTCAAACTCACTTTGGGCTATGACTTATGGTCTTGCTTGTTGTGGTATTGAGATGATGGCAGCAGGGGCTTCAAGATATGACTTTGATAGATTTGGTACTATCTTTAGAGCTTCACCTCGTCAGTCTGATCTTATGATAGTAGCTGGTACTTTAACTAAGAAACATGCAGAGTTTATCAAAAGGCTTTACGATCAGATGACTGAGCCTAGATGGGTTATATCTATGGGTTCATGTGCAAATACTGGTGGTATGTTTAACACTTATGCAACTGTTCAAGGTGTTGATAGAATTATCCCTGTTGACTTATACTTACCAGGTTGTGCTCCTCGTCCAGAGACACTTCAATATGGTGTGATGCTACTTCAAAAGAAGATTCGTGCAAACAAAGCATCTCGCGCACAAAAAGCTAAAAGGTTAATGTAATGAGAGCATATAAACCAAAAGATAATGTACAAAAAAAAGCATACTATACAGATAGATTTTATGTAGCTCCACAAGTTCCTAAATATGATGTTGTAAGTGATGAAATCTTTGCAACTGATTTAGATGCTATTAAAGCTAAGTTTGAAGTTTTTGATGCTTATATCCAAGTTGAACAAATGGTAGTTTACATAAAACCTGAAGATAACTTTAAAGTTCTTGAACTTATAAGAGATGAGTTAGAATATACTCAATTATCTGAATTAAGTGCTATTGATTTTATTGCTCAAAGAGATGAATTTGAGATTTTTTATCAAATGCTTAGTATGAGTAAAAGAAAAAGAATCCGTATCAAAATGGCTATAAAAAATGGTGAAGCTGTAAACTCTGTTGAAAAGCTTTTCCGTAGTGCTGATTGGGCTGAGAGAGAGATGTTTGATATGTTTGGTATCGTAGCAAATGGTCACCCTTTTATGAAAAGAATCCTTATGCCTTACGACTGGCAAGGGCATCCACTTCTTAAAACTTACCCACTTCAAGGTGATGAGTTTGCTGCATGGTATGAAGTTGATAAGATTTACGGTAAAGAAGCAAGAGAAGAGATAGGGCCTGAACTTCGTGATACTGCTAGAGTAGATAGATATGATTCTCAAAGATTTGCTCGTCTTGGACATGAAGTACCAAAAGGCACTGAGATAACAGGTAATGAACCTAAAAATACACAAAACTATCAAGAAGATGGTGGAGTATTTATGGTTAAAAAATTAGATAAAGCATCATCAAAAGTTATTGATGATCCTCAAAGATAGGTGGTAAAATATGGCACAAGTACAAAATAGATTAACACCGTTTTTTGAAAATATTACATTTGATAGAGACGATAATGAACTTATATTAAACTTCGGTCCTCAGCATCCATCTGCTCACGGACAGCTTCGTTTGATGCTTCACTTACAACAAGAACAGATTGTAAAAGCTCATCCAGATGTTGGTTACCTTCACCGTGGTATGGAGAAGATGGCTGAAAACATGATATACAATGAATTCATGCCAACAACTGACCGTATGGACTACATTGCATCATCATCAAACAACTATGGTTTTGCACTTGCAGTTGAAAAGCTTATAGGGCTTGAAGTTCCTCGTCGTGCAAAAGTTATCAGAATGATGCTTTTAGAGATTAACCGTCTTATGTCTCACCTTTTTTGGTTAGCTACAACTGCACTAGATATTGGTGCTATGACTGTTTTTCTTTATGGTTTTAGAGAGAGAGAATATCTTATGGATATTATCGAGGGTTATTGTGGGGCTAGACTTACACACTCTGCTATCCGTATAGGTGGTGTTCCACTAGATATACAAGATAGTTTTATCCACCAACTAAGAGCATTCTTAAATAAACTTCCTCAAAATATCAAAGATTATGAAGATTTACTAGATACTAACCGTATTTGGCTTATGAGAATGGAAGAGGTTGGAACTATCTCAACTGATATGGCTGTTTCATGGGGTTGTACAGGTCCAATGCTTAGAGCATCAGGAGTTGCATGGGATATTCGTAAAGAGGAGCCTTATGAACTTTATGATGAAGTAGAGTTTAATGTACCTTACTCAGATAAAGGTGATAACTTCGCTCGTTACCGTGTATATATGGAAGAGATGAGAGAATCTGCAAAGATACTCTACCAAACTATAGATATGTATGAAAAATGTGTTAAAGATGGTCAAACTGAATTAATGGCTCATGCTCCTAAATATATTTCTGCTCCAAAACTTGACATCATGACTCAAAACTACTCTTTGATGCAACACTTTGTTCTTGTAACTCAAGGTATGAGACCACCAGTTGGTGAAGTTTATGTAGCAACAGAATCACCAAAAGGTGAACTTGGTTACTTTATAAACTCTCAGGGTGGACCATACCCATACAGACTTAAACTTCGTGGACCATCTTTTTGGCATACAGGAATTTTAACTGATTTATTACCAGGTCACTACATCCCAGATGTTGTTGCGATTATTGGTACTACAAATATAGTTTTTGGTGAGGTTGACCGTTAATGAAAAGATATGATTTAAGAAAATTAAAAAATGATTTTGAACCTCGTATGAAAGAGATTCTTGGAGAAAAACACTCTGCAAATGAAACTTTAATCTTTCTTTTTGAGATTGGTGATTTCTCACCAATCCAAAGAAGTGCTGATTTAGTTAAAGAGTGTGGTTGGGAGTTATATAACTCTTTGAAATTCAACGAAGTTGACTGGACTATCGTTGCAAAAAAAGGGTAGGGACTTATTTTGAGTAAAGTATATTTTTCTACTTGGAATGGTGAATCGATAAACAACATCGGAAAACCAGAAGAAGAGTGGGAAGAATCAGCATATAATCTACCAGCAACTTACGATGACCATCGTGATTCTCGTGCCTTTATAGGTTGGGATGGTGTTGCACTTTTTGACAAAGATGTAGATGTTATCCGTCTAGCGATGGAGTATGCAGCACAATATCAAGAGTATTCTGAAGCATGTGGAAGATGTGCACCTGGTAGATGGGGTGGACGAATTTTATATGATCAACTAGATAAGATTGCTCGTGGTGAAGGCTCAGTTGAAGATATGGATCACTTAAAAGAGATTGGCAAGTCTATGCAAATCACTTCTAAGTGTGAGATTGGTAAAACTGTTCCAAATCCTATTATTGACTTGATGACTCACTTTGAAGATGTTTTTATGGATTGTATCAACAATCAAAAACCATCAAAACATTATAAAGCAGATGCTAGTTATATAGCTAAGATAACTGCACCATGTACAGATATGTGTCCGGCTCATGTTGATATTCCTGGTTACATAGAGGGTGTTAGAGATTTAAGATTTGATGATTCTTTAGAAGCTACTCGTCAAACTATGCCACTAGCTCATGTTTGTGGTCGTGTATGTCCACACCCTTGTGAGGATGCTTGTCGCCGTACAAATCTTGATACTCCTGTATCTATAATGGAGCTTAAAAGACTTGGTGCTGATTATGAAACTGATCATGGTATGGGATTTTTCCATCCTATGAAAAAGAAAAAGCCAAATGGTAAAAAAGTAGCAGTTATTGGTGCTGGTCCTGCTGGACTTACAACTGCTTACTATCTATCTGCTGAGGGTGTTGAAGTTGATGTTTATGAAGAACTACCAGTTTTAGGTGGTGAAGTTACCGTTGGTGTTCCTGAGTACCGTATGCCATGGGCTAAATACAACCAAGATATAGAGTGTGTTAGGGATATGGGTGTAAACTTTATAACTAACCACAAAGTTACAGCTGATGAGATGCGAGCATTTGAGAAAGACTATGATGCTACTATGATTGCATCAGGAACTAGACTTTCTAAAAAAGTTAGATGTGATAATGAGCGAGTAGAGATAAAAGGTTATTGGGGTGCTATAGATTTTCTTGATTGGGTAAATTTATATGAAAAATTTGACATAACTACACCTAAAGAGGTTCAAGAGCAACAGATGCTTCCAACTGACCATGTTGATTTAACTGGTAAAACAGTTGTTTGTGTTGGTGGTGGATTTACATCTATGGATGTTGTTCGTTGTTCTGTCCGTGCAGGTGCTAAAAAAGTTATTATGATTTATCGTCGTGATGAGAAAACTATCATCCGTAATACCACTTATGAAGAGTACCATGAAGCAGTTGAAGAGGGTGTAGAGTTTATCTTTCACTCAGCAGTTGCTAAGATGAATGATGAAGATGATGTTTTAAAATCTCTTGATATTGATAAATTTGAATTAGTTCCAGATCCAAATGGTGGTAGAGCTCAACTTGTAAAAATTGAGGGTGCTACTGAAACTATAGAAGTTGATTACCTAATCCCCGCTGTTTCACAAAGTGCTGAGTGGAGTCACTTACCAGAAGAGTGGGATTTAGAGATGACATCTTGGGGAACACTTCAAACAAATGGTAAAGATTATATGACATCTCGCAAAGGTATCTTTGCAGCGGGTGATTGTGAATATGGTCCTATGACTATTGTAAATGCAGTTGGTCAAGCTAAAAGGGGTGCATCTGTTATAAGCAGATATGTTCAAACAGGTGATATATCGTTGACTGATGATGAGATTATGGAAGACCATTTATCAAAACTTAAAGTTTATAATAAAAAAGAAAAAATCACAGGTTGGTTAGCAGGACTTCCTCGTCAAAACAGTGAAGTACTTGAAACTGAGATAAGAAAATATAACAACCAAGAAGTAAATTTTGGTTTTACTCAAGAAGAAGCTATAGATGAAGCAAATCGTTGTATGAGATGTTACTATATAGCTATGGTTCAGGCATAAGGGGCTATGATGGAAAAATTGATAAATTTTAAAATTAATGGTCGTGATGTTGTAGCTAAAAAAGGTGAAACTATACTTGATGTAGCTCGTAAAGAGAGGATTTACATCCCAACTATGTGCTACTTAGCAAAAGCAACACCAAATGCATCTTGTAGAATGTGTGTAGTTGAAGCTAAAGATGTTGATGGTTTTGTACTTAGTTGTAACACTCCACCTATTGAGGGTGCAGAGTTTACAACTGATAGTGATGAACTTTACAAAGAACGACAAAATATTATGAAACTTTACAATGTAAATCACCCTTTACAATGTGGAGTTTGTGATAAATCTGGTGAATGTGACCTGCAAAATAAAACTTTAGAGTTTAATGTGGCAGAACAAACTTTTGCTGTAAAAGACCAAGCTCGTAAAAAGAAAAAATGGGGTATTCATACTTATGACTCATCTCTTTGTATCTTATGTGAAAAATGTACAACTGTTTGTAATGAGATAGTTGGTAGTGAAGCACTTTTCATTAAACCGGGTGGATATAAATCTCATATAGAGATAGATCTTAAAAATTGTATCCAATGTGGTGAATGTGTATCTGTTTGTCCAGTTGGTGCTATGGCATCTACTGATTTCAAATACAGTGCAAATGCTTGGGAACTAACATCTGTGCCATCAAGCTGTTCACACTGTTCTAGTGCTTGTTCACTTAACTATGAATCAAAAGATGGCATCATAAGAAGAGTTACTAATGAAGCTGATTTTTCATCACTTTGTGGTGCTGGTAGATTTGGATATGATTTTGCTAACTATACAGCAGTAAAAGATGAAGATGCATTTACTAAAGCAGTTGAGGCATTTAAAGATGCTAAAAATGTTTTATTTACTTCAAATATCACAAATGAAGAGGCTTACATACTTAATGAACTTAAGAAAAAGTTAGGTTTTAATCTTGTAAATGATGAAGCTAAAAAGTATCAAGAGTTTATGGAAAGTTTTGCACAAACTGCAAACACTTCACTTTATAGTGCTACTATTGATAGTATAAAATCTTCTGATTATGTTATTAGTGTTGGAAGTTCAATTCAAAGTGACAACCCAATGGTTAAATTTGCACTATCTCAAGCAGTTGGTTATAACAAAGCATTTGTTTCAACTATACATCCTGTTGAAGAAAACTCTATCTCTAACATCATCTCTTTGTTTATCAAAAATGAAGTTGGAAGTGAAGAAGCAGCTCTTGCTATGATAGCTGAAGCATTTGTAGAAGATAAATCATCTCAAAAAGAGTTCTTTGATTCACTTGATTTTGGATATCTGAGTGGTGAAAGTAATATTTCAGATGAAGAGATAGCTACACTTAAACAAAAATATGCAAGAAAAAAGAAACCTGTACTTATCATAGGTGAAGATATTATAAACCATTCTCGTGCTAATAATATCGCAAAAATCACAGGGTTTATACAAAAAAATACACCTTTTGAAGTTATGGTAATTCCACCAGTTACAAATACTTTAGGTGTCTGTCTAATTTGTAACCTAGATGAGAAACAAGATGGTTTAAGTGTAGGTTACAATGTTACAGCAGATTTTATACTTAGTGCAAAAGGTGATGGTGATTTAGATATGCCTGCACTTAATCAGCAAGAGGGAACATTTGTAAATATTGATAAAGATTTAGTTGTACTAAATAGTGGAGTTTCTTATAAAGGTTATGTACTTAACGATATTGCTAATGCTCTTGGATTAAAAGCTAAAAATACTATCGACTATACTTCAAAACTAGGTTTTGAAAATATAGAATTTGATGATTTAGACAACTACTATGACAATAGTGGTAATGTTTTTAGAGGTTATAAAATAGCTTCTAAAGCTAATTCTAATAGTGTTAAAATCGAAGTAGTAGCTGATTTGGGTGAATATAATGGTAGTGTTGTGTATGCACGAAATCCGTTAAATCAATTTAGTGCTTTTACAAAAGATTGTAAACAACTTAATAGCAAACTTGACTTAATTGGTTCTAAACAGTTTGCTATAGCTGCTAAGATAAAATCTGGTGATAAAGTAAAATTTAGTGTCAATGGTGTTGAATATACAAGACATTTTAATGTAGATATACATATGAAAGGTACGATAGCATATAACCCTGTCTTTGATATGGATGCTAAAACTTCAAACTATAGATACAATCAAGTTAAAATAGAGGTGATAAATGGGTAAAGATATTACTATAAACATTGATGGGAAAGAGGTTCAAACACAAGAGGGTGAGTTTATACTCAATGCTGCTCGTGCAAATGACATTTTTATCCCTGCGATTTGTTATTTAACAAGATGTTCTCCGACTTTAGCTTGTCGTATCTGTCTTGTTGAAGCTGATGGTAAACAGGTATATGCTTGTAATGCTAAGTCTAAAGATGGTATGAATATTACAACTTCAACTGAAAATATTGAGAAAGAAAAACGAGCAATTATGGAGGTTTATGATGTAAATCATCCTCTTCAATGTGGTGTTTGTGATCAATCAGGTGAATGTGAACTTCAAAACTATACTTTAGAGATAGGTGTAGATTCTCAAAACTATGCCATAAAAGATGTTCATAGACCATCTCATGATTGGGGTC
>Ga0256838_1000649_pt1 | contig 19870 bp, 21 predicted proteins | sample 4571419metaG_FD_185978 | JGI IMG/M metagenome (GOLD analysis project Ga0256838, IMG submission 185978) | Hydrothermal vent microbial communities from Guaymas Basin, Mexico - 4571-419 | ecosystem: Environmental > Aquatic > Marine > Hydrothermal vents | place: Mexico: Guaymas Basin | collected...
AAATTCCTTATACCTTTTAATAAGTAAAATATAGCCAATAACTGCAATAACAAGCCCTACACTACTTCCAATAATCCTATCAAACACAATATACCAAGGAATATGTCCAGCTTCTCTTACCGTTTTATTAACATTTAAAAATTTAAGCCCTTCATTCGTAGTAGTAGCGGTAGAATAAGAAAGCACTTTATGCAAAATTATTCCAACAACATTTCCTGTTAAGAAAAACAATACAAAACCAACTCCCGCTAAAATTTGAAGATGTTTAAATTCGACTTTTTTATTAACAAAAAACCAATAAAATCCAATCGTTAAAACTGCTCTAACAAACGGATTTATAGCCATAAGCGAAATTGAAAAAAGTGCAATAAATTTATAAGTGAATTCATCTTTTAAATTAAACACCAAAAGATACAAAAACGCCATAATCCCCATAGCATATACAATTGACAGTCCCTGGTCATAAGCCCAAGGATATAATATCACAGTAATCCCAGCAAAAAGAGCAAAAAGTAAATCTTTGTTTTTAATAGAATATAAAATAAAATACAATATTAACATAGGCAGCATTGCAGCAAACATATCCGTATCGTAATAGCCTACAAGCGTTCTATTGTAATAACTCCAACCAATTCCACCAATAAGTGCCGCTAAAAATCCCCAAAGCTCATTTTTATAAAGTTTTCCAATTAAAATTACAGGAACTACAATAAGTGAACTAATAATAGCTGGAAGATAAAGCATTAAAGTATCAATTGAAATATAAAAAAACTTTGATAAATATGCAGTAATTACAGCAGTCCCATATCCCCACACATTTTGGAGTCTTGGATTTTCCTGATGAAGCCCATCTACAATCTTTTGTGCTCCACTTCCATAAAAATATCCATCAACATTATTTATCATAAGCTGTCCGTGCCAATAAAATTCTGGTATTTTACTAGCCCATGTTAACCAATATAGATGAAATAAAAACACAAAAATATAAGCAATTGCAATATAAATTAAAGTCAGTTTATTTTTTTTCATTTAATTTCTCCTTTAAAACTCTAAAAATTCCAACAATACTCCCGATACCATAACTAAAATGAAGCACCAAAAATGCCAATATCTGATGAAAAGAAGTAGTATTTTTCTTAATCAGAATACTTCTAAGTAAGAATCTTATTATTTTAACAAATTCTTCTTCTAATCTCTTCGTGTTTTAACAATACACTAACTTTTTGAAAAATATTGTTCTCAATTTTATAAATTAATTTTCTAAAAGGGAATAATATGCTTATTAAAATTTCTATATCTTTATTTAGTTTGCAATATGCTTTTCTATTAAATAATTTTGAATATTTGTTTGATGAGATAAGATTCCTGCACCCTCACTAACATATAAAACATTTTTTTTTTAAATAATATTTATTCATTTTAAAAAAAAATGCTTCGCTAGGTCTATATCTTAAATAATCTGGATGAAATTTCGTATTTGCATAATTACAGACATTATCATGTATAAAATTTAAAGAATAAGCAATTAATTTATTATTATAAAAAACTTCCCAATAATCAATTTTTTCACCATTTTTTAAAATTTTTTCTTTAAACCTATTCTCTGATAAAGGTTTTAAAAAAGTTATATATCTTTTAAAAGCCGACACATATACTTCATACCCTTCATTTAATATTACACTCTTATCAATCCGCTCTACCCTGCAATTTTTTAGTCCTTTTTTTATTTGATTTCTTATCTTGCTTTTATAATCATTAATATCTTCTTTTTTATTTTTAATAACATACCAAAAACAACTTTTTTCTTTCATACCCCACTTACTAATCCATCTTGCAAAATATGCTCTATTTTTTTTATCAATTCTTTTACTTCTTTCTCTGAAATATTTATCTCAATATGAGGAGGTATTTTTGGAATTAAAACTTTTTGGTAGATATTCCATTTATTCATAAAACAGCCTTTATTTTTTCTTCAATCAATTTGAAAAAACCAAAGATACTTCCTATTCCATAGCTTATATGCAACAAAAAAGTTAAAATACTTAAAACTATCAAATTTAAAATATTTTTTTCCTGTGATTTAAAAATATAAAACAATATAACTACAATTGTATAAAAACTTACTAACAATAAAGTTAATTGTGGAATTAAAAAACTTAATAATATTCCTAGTACAAAAAATAATGGAGCTAAATGTCTAAAATGTCCACTCTTCCCATAAACAACCCAAAAACCATTCTTAAAAGCTTGTTCTATAAATTTTTTCATAGTAGTCCTGTTATAATATACCGCTCTCATTTGAGGAGTCGTTAATATTTTATATCCTTTTTTTAACATTCTTTTATGCAAATCTATATCTTGATTTCTATCTAGATTTTCATTAAATAATCCAATTTTTTTAAATACTTCCTTTTTGTAAACAGCATAAACAGCAGTATCAGTAAAAACATCTTTTTTAATCCCTATTCTAAATAAAGAATTTCCAACTCCAATAGGATTACTCAACACTTTTGCTATCATTTTACCTAAATAATTTTGAGATTTTGTAATTAAAACTCCTCCAACCGCCCCTATATTTTTATCACTTTGTAATTTTTTAACTCCAATCTTTACATAAGAATCCAATAATTCTGCATGAGCATCTACTCTTACTATATATTTCCCTTGTGAATTTTTAATACCCAAATTCCAACCAGCTGCTAATGTTTTAGAAGGATTTTTTATTATTTTATAGTTTATATTTTGGCTATTTAAATAATTTTTTGCAATTTCAACAGTATCATCATCACTCATACCATCTACTATAATTATTTCATATTCCTCTTTTTTATAACCCTGTTTTATTAACGATTCAATAGAACTTTTAATATATTTACTTGAATTTCTAGTTACTATCAACATAGTAATATCAATCATTTATAATCCATCCATTATTCTTATAAGTTTTTCCACTTGTTTTTTTCTTGAAAACTTTTCTATCTCTTCAATTAAAGGATCATAAAACTCTATTTTTTGATTAACAAAAATTTTTTTTAACTCATTTTTTAAACTTTCTTTTTCTAAAAATAATTTACCTGTTTTAGTTTTTTCTATAACTTCTCCAGCAGCATTTTCATTTGATATACCAATAGCTAAGATTGGTCTTCCACTCACTAAATATTCAAACAATTTTCCAGTCAAAACTCCTTTAGCAGATGGATCATTCCATTCTAATAATAAAAGCAAATCAGAGTTTTTCTGTATCTTTAAAGATTCTTCTCTTGATACAAAACCTTTTATATTTATAATCCCAAATTTATTTAAATTTTTGGGATTAATAATTTCTAAAAGTTGTTTTTTATTATCACCATAAAAATTAATTTCTACCCTATCTTTTGATAAAAATCCCTCTTCAATCAATTCATTGATAGACTCAAACAAAATTGATGGATCTCTTTTTTCTGGATAAATAGTACCAAGATATGATATAGTCAATTTGTCTTTTATTTCTGGAAATTTTACAATATTTTCTTTCCAATTAGGAAACTCTTCTGGGTCAAAACCATTTTCAATTGTAAATACATTCTTTTCTGGATATGCCTCTTTCATCAAATCACTTAATGGCTTTGAAACTGTTACTATACAATCTGAATTTGAAAGAACTTTACTTTCTCTATACTTTTCATATATTTTAAAAATACCTCTTGGATTAAGAATATGATTATAAGCCCACAGATCTCTAAAATCTGCTATCCATTTAACAGATGGATAATGAATTTTTAATTTATGAGCTATAATATGAACAGCAGGAGGTGAAAAAGAACTAATTATATAATCAAATTTTTTTTGTTCATGCAATTTTATTGCCTCTTTTAAAGCAGGTTTAATCCATAAATCATGTATATCAATCAAACTTCCTATATACCTTCTTAATTTTCTAACAAATAACTTTAAAGAATATATATTACTTTCATTATTAGCGTAAACAATTGTATTTACTTTTTTATCCAATTTTTTCTTTAAAACATCTGGTAAAAAATCAACTTCTTTTATTATTACATTATCTGGCAATTTTTTATTTAATCCAAAAGGTCCTAAAAAACTATATTTTTTAGGAGTTAACACCGTAACTTCATATCCATATTTGGCTAAATATTTACTCCACTCTCCTACTCTTAAAACAGAAACTTTATTTTGAGGATAAAAAGTAGATGTAACTAATAATATTTTTTTCATCCTAATAATTCCTTAACAATCCTCTCACTCGCTCTCCCATCCCCATATAAATCAACATCAAAATTATTATTAAATTCAAAACTTCTATAAACATCTAGAATCTTTTCTTTATTAGCCCCCGCTAATACGTTAAACTTATTTTCAATAAGTTCAACCCACTCAGTTTCATCTCTTAAAGTAATACAGGGCTTTTTAAAGAAAAATGCCTCTTTTTGAAGTCCTCCACTATCAGTTATTACCATATCACTGTTATCTAAAAGCCATACCATTTCTAAATATCCAACGGGTTCAATAATAGTAATATTTTTTAATTTTAAACCTATATTCTGAATAATCCTCTTAGTCCTTGGATGAAGTGGTAAAATAACCTGTTTTTCTTTTGCTATTGTTTCAAGAGCTTCAAAAATATTTTTTAATCTATTCTCATTATCTGTATTTTCAGCCCTATGAATTGTTGATAAAATAAAATTTTCTTCTATTTCTACATTTTCAGGTTTTTTTGCATATTGTCTATAAAACAAAGCAGCGTCTTGCATTACATCTCCACTTTTTATAACTTTACAGTCAAAATTTTCAAATCCTTCTTTTTTTAAATTCTCAACAGCAGTATCTGTCGGACAGAAAAGCCATTTACTTACTCTATCTGTTAAAATTCTATTAACTTCTTCTGGCATTTTTATATTAAAACTTCTAAGTCCAGCTTCTACGTGGGCTATTGGAATATGCATTTTGCTTCCTACAATTGCTCCTGCAAGAGTTGAATTGGTATCACCATATACCATAATAATATCAGGCTTTTCTTTAAATGCTACTTCTTCTATTTTCTCTATCATCTGTCCTGTCATAGCTCCGTGAGTTTTACCTCCAATTCCAAGATAATAATCTGGTTTTGGCAAATGCAACTCTTCAAAAAATATATCACTCATATTACTATCATAATGCTGACCTGTATGAACTATTATTTCTTTGATATTATCATATTTTGCTATCTCTCTACTTACTGCCCCCGCTTTTATAAACTGAGGTCTTGCTCCAAGTATTGTTAAGATTTTCATTTGGTTGTTTTCTTGAATAATGAATTTTGTTTATTTAAAATATCTATAAAATCAATAGAATATTTAACTTGTCGTTTTCCTTTATAATAATTAATTATTTTAAATTGAGGGTAATGCTTTAAAACTTCCTTTATATAAGATAAAGATTGATTAGTCTGTTTTGCCAATTCTTTTAATCCTAATCCATTATATTTATAATATATTTTTTTAATATTCTCAACTTTTAATTCCTCTTTTTCTAAAAATCTCTTTTCTTTTGTATAATATACTTTCAATTTTTTATTATTTTCTATGGCTCTTAAAATATTATTAAAACTTCCTTTGCTTTTACCATTCCATATAACAAAAGAATAATCACTATTTTTCGTCATAGCTTCATCTTTTTTTTCTTGTGCTTTTCGTCCAAAAAAATTTTCAACATCTATTCTCTCAATTTTAAAATTATTGGATAATAAATTTCTAGGTTTCTCAAAAATTGTATAAACAATTACATTAAAATAATTTTGTCTAGCTAAATATTTTTGCACTAATGTATCAACTCCATTGGCATCTCCTACTAACACTTGAATATTTTGAGATATAATTTTATCTAAACTATTTATCACTAAATCATCTAATTTATTTATATCTATTGAACCACTTATAAACACTTTTTTCATCTTTTCACATCCTTTACAACTGCTAAAAAATAATTAATCTTTTGATTAAATTCATAAAGTTTATACATTACTTCACAAAATGTAGCCCCAGTTCCAACTACATCATCAATTATTACAAAAGTATTATTTTTAGAAATTCCCTGTAAATTTACTATATATTTATCAAAGCTTTGTGTATCAATTGCTGTTAAATTTTTACTTTGAAAACTACTATTTTTTTGAATAATATTAACTATTTGTAAATTATTATCATTAGCTAGTTGATAAGCTATATTTTCTGGTATTTTAGAATGTGAAGGAACATAAGAAATTATTGGATTAATAGAATGATTAATTAAACTCTCAATATATGGAGTAAAATTATTAACCATTTCACTTAAATAACTTTTTCTTTTTTGCTCATCTAATGGAGGATTTGTAAAATTTTTTATCTCAAATATTTTTTGTCCAAAATATGTATTCTTAGTATATATTTGTCCTTGCCATTCAAAAGTTGAAACATAAGTAAAATCTTCAATATTTTCAAATTCTTTATAAAAATCTAATATAATTCCTTTTGCTATTAAAATATTTTTCCAATAAATTTCACAATATAAATGATTATTATTTTTATCTTCAATATAGCTTATTATAGGATTAGAAACAATAGGAACTTTTTTAGCTTTTATAATTAATTTAAAATTTTGATAATTTAACATTGTCATATATCCTTAAATTTTATAAATTGAGGCCTTACTCCGATTATTGTTAAGATTTTCATTTTTTTAATACCTCTTCATATATATATTTAAATTTCTTCCAACTTCCACCAAAACTACTATTATGCCAAAGAAAAACAAATTCTCCATTATATTTTTTGACTTTATCTATTAAATATTTTATCTTATATTCCATCTCTTGTGGAGTTATATTTGGCTGATACGTTGTAAAACTTCCTTCCATTACAATTAAAGGTTTTTCTTTTAAATTAAGTTTTTTTCTTGTAATTATATTAAAAACACTATATTCATAACAAACTCCACATCTAAACCCTTCTTTATCTGCATAACTCAAAGTACTATCCCATTTCATTTTTGCATCTTCCCAAATTTGCCAAGTAGTGGGAACTTCAAATCTTAAATAGTGTTGCCTTCCAACAGTTAATTTCTCTCCAATTATATTTTCTATTCTTTCTTTATCTTTAATAAAAAGTTCAAAATCATTATAAGCATTATATGATGGATGATAACCTAAAAAATGCCCTCTTTTTTTTATTTTTTTTACTACCTGTTTTAAAAATTTATCGTTATTTACATCTTGCTTAGCACTACTACTCGAATGTAAAAAAAAGTATGATTTTACCCCAATTTTTTCACTAATATCCATTAAATAATCATAAGTATCAAAAGGGTCTTTTTTTAATTTTAAATGAGTTAAAATCTTATTCGAAAAGTTTTTTATTGCTAAAATAGGATTTTTTCTTTTTATAATATCTCCTACTATTTCTCTTGTGCCACTTAAAATTGAACTATATTTATAACCCACATCCACATCATGAGTTAAAACAAACTCAAACTCTCTCTTTTTTCTCTCTTGCTTAATGCCTAAAAACTTTAACATATTCCAAAGCATTTCAACATATTCATTCACCACCGGTCTATCTAAAAAGTTATTTTTATAAGCTAAACTTGCATATGCTGGAAAGCGGTTGTGAATATCTCTTTCTTTTTTTACATACTCTTCCCAGCGAGTAAGCATAAAAAAACTTGAAGCAAAAATATCTATTCCACAGGTTATAGTGATTGATGATTGGTGATTGGTGATTAGTTTATTTGTGCCATAAATTATAGGAATATTTTCTTCAACTATAAAATCATTATTTCCAAACTCTACTTTTTGAGGAATATTTTTTTCATTTAAATATTCCAAATCTTTTGGACATTTATTAAAAAAATGGTCTTCTATTATTAATTTATTGCCGTTTTTTAAAATAATTTCATAATTTTTAGTATCTTTTATTTCAATTTTATATTCTAATCCTAAAAATTCTCCTAATAAAATATCTATAATATATTTTCTTTCGGCAATATTGTTGTTTGGGATTAGTATTTTCATAACTCTTCTATTATTTTTTTTAATTTATTTTTAAAAATTGTTTGTGAATAGTTTTTTTCATAATTATTTAGACATTGTTGTGATTTCTCCAAATAAAAACCTTTATCTTTAAATAATCTTTCTATATCAGATAGGTTATCAAAAAATACACCACATCCTTTTTCTATCTTTTCTTTAGTCGGAATTCTATAATTACCTATAAAAGGAATACCCATAGCCATATAATCGATATCCTTATTAGCTTCTTGAGTTGCATAACTATAATGTATATCTTTAATTAGACTAAAACCTATTAATCTATATAATTTAAATAGTTTTTCTAATTCCTCTTGCAATTTAAAGCTAGACAATCTATTTTTATGAAAAATTAATCCTTCTTTTTTTAATTTATTAAATTTTCTTTTTAAATCTTCACTTAATTGTACTTCCCCATAAATAAAAGTCTTAATTTTATATTTATATGTAAATTCTAATATTTCTTTAGCTCCTTTAGCTTCATTAAAAAGACCTAAATATAAAAATGCTACATTATTTAAATAATAATTTATTTTAAATTTATTTTCAAAAGGAGAAGCATAAAAAATTATCTCAGACTTTAATGGTAAAAAATATTCTTTCAAAGCTTTTGAGTTTACTATTATTCTATCTACAAATATAGATGAAACTTTTTTTTCTAAATATTTAAAGAAACTCTTTAAAAAAGCAAAACTTTTTATAAAAGAAAATCTCTTATTTAAGTTATAAAAATATAATTCAACATTATTATCTAAAGTTTCATATATAACCTTTTTTTTATAAAGTTTCCCTATAATTGCAATAGGTAAATATTGTAAATCAGTTATATACACTATCTCGCCTGAAAAATTTTTAATATATTTAATTGATTTAAAAAAAGCTACTAAATTAAAAAAACCTAAAGTAATATAATTTATCTTGTTTATTTTAGAGTTTTTAGTAAGATTTTTAACTTCAATGTTATTGTTTATTTTTAAAAAACTTAAAATCATCTCTACACGCGGATGAATAGGATCTAAACTCATAGGCGTTAATAGTAATATTCTTTTCAATTTAATCTCCTAACATAAAAATATACCAATAAATAAAACTAGATAACAATATCCATATTATATGTATAAAAGTTATTTTAAATCTATTTATTAAAAAATATATCTGAATATTTAAAAAAAACAATGATATAATAGAATCAATAAAAATGAAAAAAAATAAAAATTCCATTATAAATAACTCCTTAAATACAATAAAATAAAACAAAAAAAATAATAATTTGATTAAATGTAAAAGAAAAGAAACCTCTTGTTTTTCTATAATTTTTAACACATAAGAATACGGTGATATTAAAAACGTTATATAAGCAGATAAAGAAACTATGATTATATACTTATGCAATATACTCCACTCATTACCAAAAATAAAAGGTACATAATATGAAGACAAAAATATAATTAAAAAAAATGGTATAAAAGAAAGTTTAAATATCTTAATACTTAATTGATTAGCTTCATTATAAATATCTTCTTTTGATAATTTAGAAATTTTTTCAAAAAACACATTAGAAATAGATATTCTAATAAAGCTCAAAGGGATTTGAACTAACTTTTCTGCAAAAAAATATTGTCCAACTACACTACTATTATAAAACTTTTGTAAAAATACAATAATTGTTCTATTATAAATAATATAAATTAAAGCAACAAATGTATCAATTAATAGAAATTTTTTATATCTTTTTCCTAAAGCAATCATTTTCAGTTTTTTAATTTTACTCAATAAATTCAACCTTTTAATATTTAAAAATAACTTCGTATTCGAAATTATCTGAGAAAAAATCTGCCCACTTATCAGTCCAAAAGCTCCAACTTTTAAAAATCCAAGACTTAGTTGAACTATTGCCATACCGATAGATTTATAAATATTCGCTTTTGCTAAATCTTTATAGAATTTTTTTCTATTATTAAAATAATTTAGTAAATTAAATAGCCCCATTAAAAATACACTAACAGGCACTAAGTAAAGCCAAGGGGAAATTTCTTTGTTATTTAATAAATTTACAATATTATCATGAAAGATTATAACTACAAAAAGTAAAAACAAAGATAAAACTACATTTATAATAAATCCAAGTGCCATTATATTTATAGCATCTTCATCTTTTCTTGGAAGCATTATAGCCAGCTCATATCTACCATTTGCAATACTTCCAAAAATCGAAGTAATAGCCATAAAAAGAGCAAACACCCCAAAATCCTCCGGAGTATAAAGCCTTGTAAGAATAGGACTAATTGCAATAGGTATTGCTTGCGCAATAGTTGTTCCTGTCATTAAAGTCAATACATTTTTTGCAAATTCACTTTTTGGTTTTAGTTTATTGAGCAAATTTTTCTACCTTTTTTACTATATACTCAATCTCTTCATTACTCAAATACGGATTCATAGGAAGACTCATAATTCCTTTACTTACCTTCTCAGCCACAGGAAAATCTCCTTTTTTATATCCAAGATATTTAAAACACTCTTGCATATGAAGAGGCATTGGATAATGAACAGCTATTGGAATTCCTGCTTCTTTTAATTTTTCTTGAACTTTATCTCTTTTTTTTACCCTTATACTATATTGAGCCCATGCACTTGTTCTATCAGGTTTTACAGTAGGTTTAACAATATTCCCCGAAAGTTTTTCATTATATTTTTCAGCTACTTCTTGTCTTAATTTTAAGTCTTTTTCATAATATTTAAGTTTAACAAGTAATATTGCAGCCTGAATAGTATCAAGCCTAGCACCAAGTCCAATATATTTATAATGGTATCTTTTATTTTGTCCATGTACTCTTAACATTTTCATTTTTTCGGCCAATTCATCATTATTTGTAAGCACTGCTCCCCCATCTCCATAACATCCAAGAGGTTTTGCCGGAAAAAAACTCGTGGTATAGATATCACAATAGTGAACTTCTGTTTTACCTTTATAAGTCGCTCCAAAAGATTGTGCTCCATCTACAATATGAAAAAGATTATATTTTTTAGCAATTTTATTTATTTCATCCAAGTCACTTGGCTGTCCGTAAAGACTAACTGATATTATTCCTTTTGTTTTAGGAGTTATTTTTTCTTCTATTTTTTTAGGGTCAATATTGTAAGTTGATTCATCAATATCCACAAAAACAGGTTTTGCTTTTAGCAATGCTATCGTCTCAGCCGTTGCAATAAAAGTAAATGGAGTCGTAATTATCTCATCTCCCGGTTTTATATCTAATGCCATCATAGCAAGAAGCAGGGCATCAGTTCCGCTAGAACAGGTTATTACATTTTTAGACCCCGTAAATTCACAAAGTTTCTCTTCTAATTCACTTATTTCAGGTCCCATAATATATTTGCCGTGATTTAAAACTTTATCTGTTGCTTTTTCTATTTCGCTTTGATACAAAAAATATTGCTTTTTAAGATTTGCAAAATCTATATCTGTTTCGTTTTTTTCAACCTTTTTTAAAAACTTTTTTGGAGAAATTGTAATATCTGGATACTTTTGAAGTAATTTTTCATCTCTTGTTAAAATTAAAGCATCAATTGCTTTTGCGCTTGCTATTATTTGAGAATCTTCAATATCATTAAAATCAATTTCAATATACGATGGAGTCTTGGCTATTTTGAAAAACGAAATAATTTCTTTTATAAAATTATGAACAATTTCTAATTTTTGCTTTCTATTTAAATCTTTTCTAACTTTTGAAATATCTCCATATTTGATAAATTCAAAATTATCTAAACTAGAAGAAGAGATAAAAGCAAACTCTTTATTTTTTAAAAAATCAAATGCCTTTATTGATTCAGGATATTTTTCTCTTCTATCATATTCATAATAATCAAGCAAAATATTCAAATCAATTAGAATATTTCTCATTATAAAACTCCCAAGCCGCTTCATATAAATATTCATCATCATCTCTATTTGCAGAGTGCGTATTCATTCCTATTTCTCTCCAATTATCTAATTCATTTTGTTTACTAATAATTCTAACTCCCTCATCCTTAAATACTTCTAAAATTTTAATTATTTTACTTGCCAATTTTTCGTTAGGTATTTCAATAGATACTCGCATTTAAAGCTCCTTAATATTTCCATCTATTATAATATATTTACTCCCATCAAAACTATCAACTGCAATACCGTTTTCATCAAAGCTCATTCTATTGCCTGCCTTATCAACCCAACCTATCTGCCTTGCAGGTACTCCTACCATTAGTGCATATGGCTTTACATCCTTTGTAACTACTGCACCAGCCCCAATTAGTGCATACTCCCCTATTGTCACCCCACATACAATTGTAGCATTTGCTCCAATAGAGCATCCTTTTTTTAATAAAGTCTTTTTAAATTCATCTTTCCTCTCTATAAAAGCCCTTGGATTAATTACATTTGTAAAAACACAAGATGGTCCTAAAAAAACATCATCTTCTATTTCAACTCCATCATAAATAGAGACATTATTTTGAACTTTTACACCATTTCCTATTTTTACATTAGGACCTATTACACAGTTTTGACCGAATGAACAATTTTTACCAATTTTAGTATTACTTAAAACATGACAAAAATGCCAAATTTTTGTTCCCTCTCCTATTTCTACGTTGTCATCAACGTAAGAGCTTTCATGTACAAAATATTTTTTATCCATTTAAAACCTTTTTAGCAAAAGGATGATAATCTCCTCTAAGTCCTACTGGTTCTAAATGTCTAATAGTTGAAACAATATCAATTGACTTTCTTGCTTCATCAAGTCCAAATCCATTACCTTTTAATATCTCTTCATAACTTTTTGTATGAAGTTCTGTAAATCCTCCGCTAAACTCAATCTCTTCTCCATCAATAGTTATACTTCTGTATGTCCTTTGACCTTTTGCTTTAATATTATTTGGAATATAATCGTAAATTACACTTAAAAACCATCTGACATTGGCATGTTTTAATTTTAAAAACCCGGCATTTGCATAAGGTGTTTTGAGATGAACAATATTTTCTTCAACCTCTCCAAAAATCCAGCTTAACATATCATAAAAATGAACTCCTATATTAGTTGCAATTCCTCCACTTTTACTCTCATCACCTTTCCAGCTTATAAAATACCATTTACCTCTGCTTGTGAGATATGTTAAATCAATATCATAAACCTTATTAGGATTTTCTTTTAATTCTTTTGAAATCTTTTCTTTTAAAGCAATAATTGAAGGATGGAGTCTAAGTTGTAATATATTATAAACTTTTTTTCCGGTTTCTTTTTCAATCTCTTTTAAAGCGTCTATATTCCAAGGATTAAGCACAAGAGGTTTTTCACATATTGCATCACAACCGCTTCTAAGCGCCCATCTTATATGAGCATCATGTAAATAATTAGGAGTTGTTATACTTACATAATCAATTTTCTGACCGTTTCTTTTAAGTTTATCTACATGTCTGTCAAACCTTTCAAATTCTACAAAAAAATCAGCATCTGGAAAATAACTATCGATAATCCCAACACTATCGCACTTATCAAGCGCAGCAACAAGAATGTTTCCTGTATCTTTAATTGCCTTTAAGTGTCTTGGTGCTATATATCCAGCAGCTCCTATTAGTGCAAACTTTTTCATTATAATCTCCCATCAACAATATACTTATCAAAAAAGCTTTTAATATCATAAACTACAAGGTTTGAAGTTTTTTTTGCTTTTTTTATTTTCTCTTCTAGTTCTTTAAATTCCTTATGAGCAACTGCTAATACCACTCCATCATAATTTTCAATTTTTAATTTTCTATTTTCTATTAATTCAAGATTATATTCTCTTTTTACTTCTTTTTTATCTGCCCATGGGTCATATACATCTACATTAACTCCAAACTCTTGAAGCTCTCTTATTACGTCAATTACTCTACTGTTTCTAATATCAGGTGTATGCTCTTTAAATGTTATACCTAAAACCAATACCTTGCTCCCTTTTATTGTATGCCCTTTTTTTATCATAAGTTTTATTAGCTTATTTGCTACAAATATTCCCATATTATCATTTAGTCTTCTTCCAGCTAAAATTATTTCTGGATGATATCCAATCTCTTTTGCTTTGTATGTTAAATAATATGGATCAACTCCTATGCAATGCCCTCCTACAAGTCCTGGGGTAAATTTTAAAAAGTTCCATTTAGTTCCTGCTGCTTCTAATACATCTTTTGTATCTATATTTAATTTATCAAATATGAGGGCAAGTTCATTTACAAACGCTATGTTTATATCCCTTTGAGCGTTTTCTATTACTTTTGCAGCTTCTGCTACTTTAATTGATGGGGCTAAATGAGTACCAGCTTCAATTATACTTGCATATAGGCTATCTATCTCTTTTGCAATCTCTGGGGTACTACCTGATGTTACTTTTAATATATTTTCTAATCTATGTTTTTTATCACCGGGATTTATCCTCTCAGGAGAATACCCTACAAAAAAGTCCTTGTTAAATTTAAGTTTTGATTCTTTTTCAAGTATTGGCACACACACTTCTTCTGTACATCCTGGATATACTGTACTTTCATATATTACAATATCTCCTCTTTTTAATACTTTTCCAACATTCTCGCTTGCTTTAATCAAAGGAGTTAAATCAGGGTTTTTATGCTTATCTATTGGCGTTGGCACGGTAACTATAAAAATATTAGCATTTTTTATTTCATCAAGATTATAGGTAAATTTAAGCCCGTTTTTTATAGCCTCTTTTAATTCTTTTTCTTCAACTTCCAAAGTTCTATCAAATTCTTCTTTTAACTCTTTTATCCTTTCTTTGTTTACATCAAAACCTATTACATAATAGTTTTTACTAAATGTTACCGCTAAAGGCAAACCAACATATCCTAGACCTATGATCGCTAACTTCTTCATAAAACACCTTTTTTTTGATATTATAACAATAAAAAAGGCAATAAATGGAGAAAAAAGAACCTCAATTAATACCAGTTCAATATGTTCCAATTTGCGAGGAAGAAGAAATAGATTTAAAAGAAATAATTAAAACCATTTTAAAATATAAAAAGTTTATTGTAATTTTTACTTTCACCATTACGCTACTTACAACAATCTACGTTTATCTTCAAAAGCCTATTTATAAAATAACGGCAAACGTTGAAGTTGGATATTATAATTTAATTACAAACAACAGAAAATATTATTTTTTAGACCCTAATTACGTGGTTACTTACTTTAACAGCAAATATACACAAAAAAATAAATATCCACAAGCAAAAGCAAATCTAAAAAAAGTTCCAAATATTATAGAAATAAATATATTTAATTATTCAAACAAAGAAGCCATCAATAATTTACAATTAATACTAAAAGATATTCACTCTCAAGAAAATAAAAAAATACAAAATTTCATTTCATTTAAAAAACAAGAAATCAAGATTTTAAACAATCAAATAAACACTATATATAAACAAATTAAATTTCTAAAATCACAACTAAATCTAACAAAAGATTCTCAAATTTACCAAATCCTACTTAATACCATTTCAAATTATTTAACTCAAATACAAAACCTAAAACTTAAAATAATTCAACTAAAATCTCAAATATCTCCTACCTACATTACAAAAACTCATGTAATTGGAAACATCAAAAAACAAGACAAACCTATAAAACCTAAAAGAAAATTAATAATAACGGTAGCTTTCATTACTTCATTAATACTAAGCATATTTTTAATATTCTTTATCGAATTTATAAAAAGCCTAAAAGAAGAAAAGGAATAATTTGCTAGTAATTGGAAAAAAATATAATGCCCCAAAAGATTTAGAGAAAAAATAAGCTAAAATACTTTCAAAGAAAAGGGCGAAAAATGAAAAAGACATACAGTGCAGAATTTAAAACAAAGGTAGTATTAGAAGTATTAAGAAAAGAGGATAGTTTATCAAACATAGCGAGCAAATATGGAATAACAGTTCAAACATTAAGAAAATGGAAAAAGCAGTTTTTAGAAAATGCGAGTTTGACATTTGATTTAGGAAATGGGACAAAAGAATATAAAGAAAAAATTGAAAGGTTAAAAAAGAGAGCGAGGAATTGGTAAAAACCCTTGGGAAGACTATGATAAAGAGGGACTAGGCTGTGAGAAAACTAAAAAGCTTGAACTTATCAAATAAAAAAAGCCTCATAGAGTTCAAGCTTAAAAATTTATCAGTAATAAGGCAATGTAAATTAATAAACTGATGTTACGCACTTTATGCTAAAATAGCAAATATGAGAAGGATAGATAAAGAGAGATTAATTGATATATACACAGATTATTTAATAAGTGTGCAAGGGCAAGCTAGAGCTACAGGATTAAGTAGAATAATAGATGAGTTAAGTCATGAGCAGATAACAAGATTTTTATCAAATAATGAATTTAATTCAAAAACTTTATGGCTTAATGTTAAGAGGATGGTTAGAGAGATAGAAGATAAGGGAGGGGTTATAGTATTTGATGATACAATAGTAAAGAAAAGTTGTAGTAAAGAGAATGATATTATATGTTGGCATTATGATCATTCAAAAGGGAGGCATATAAAAGGGGTAAATATTTTAAGTTGTTTATATATAAATAGTGCTGGAATTTCAATACCAGTAAATTTTGAGATTGTAAAAAAAGATATAAAATATTGTGATATAAAAACAAAAAAAGAGAAGAGAAAATCATTGAAAACAAAGAATGAAATGTTAAGAGAGATGTTTATAAGAAGTATTCAAAATCATATAAAGTTTAAATATGTATTAATGGATAGCTGGTTTTCATCAAAGGAAAATTTAGAATTAATAACAAAAAAGAAAAAACATTTCATATGTGCAATAAAAAGTAATAGGCTATTTGCTTTAAGCAAAAAAGAAAAATTACAAGGTAAATTTCAAAGGGTAGATAGTATTGCAGATATAGATAAAAAACCAATATTAGGTTATATAAAAGGATTTAGTAAACCTATCCTTTTATATAAACAAGTCTTTAAAAACAAAGACGGAAGTAAGGGTGCAATTTATCTTATCTGTAGTGATACTACTCTTGATGAAGATAAAATACAAACAATCTATCAAAAAAGATGGAAAATTGAAGAGTATCACAAATCAATTAAACAAAATACAGCTGTAGGAAAATCTCCTACAAAAATAGTTAAAACTCAATCAAACCATATATTTTTATCAATTCTTGCTTTTTTCAAACTTGAAACTTTAAAAATCAAACACGCTTTAAAAGCCAAATTATGGATTAAGGCTAATATGATAGCCTTTAAGGAGTTGCAAAAATTGAAATGTGCGTAACATCAGTTAGTAAAGTTAAATCGTTCAAATTTGTATTATAAACCAATACCAATGAAAGAACATGATATAAAGCTTATGAGAAGAATAGATGAGATATATTCTGAAATATCAGTTTATGGATATAGAAGGATACATCAACAGCTTAAAGCCGAAGGATTTAAAATAGGACACAATAAAGTACACAAACTTATGAGATTAATAAATATTGCTGGTTTAAGACCAAACAAAAAAGAAAGAAATCAGTCTCAAAAGAGATAATATTAACGTTTATCCTTATTTATTAAACGATACGGATATAAACAGACCAAATCAGGTATGGAGCGAGATATCACACATATTCTGGTTAAAAAGGGATATATGTATTTTTGTGTAGTAATGGATTGGTACTCTAAATCAGTCTTTGCCTGGAACATATCATCCGAGGAACGAAGTGACGACAATTCCGCAGGAACGAGGACAGATACGATGGATACAAATTTAGTGTTAAGCACAACACAAGAAGCAATAAATAGATTTGGCAAGCCTGAGATATTTAACTCAGACCAGAGAAGTCAGTATACTTCAAAAAAACATACCGACTATCTCAAAAATAATGGTATAAAAATCTCAATGAATTCAAAAAGGTAGAGCCATTGACAATATTGTAATTGAGAGATTTTTTAGAACATTAAAATATGAGGAAATTTATATTAAGGAGTATGAAAATGTCAAAGAATTAAAAAGGTATAAAAAACTTTATTGATTTTTATAATAACAAAAGATTTCATTCATCACTTGGGTATGAGAAACCTATGAATGTTTATAAGAAAATGTTACATAAAGGAGCTTAAAAAATGGAAACTAAAATTTTTAAATTATTGTCTTGACATTTAGGGGCATTATACCTTTTTTTGGATAAAATTCTATCAAAAATCAAAAGGTTCTGATTGTTAGTAATAGGTAATAAATACAAATTTACTAAAATAGAAAAAGAAAAAATAGATAATATCGAGTTTTTAGAAGATGTAAGTTTAGAAAACATTAAAAAGAAAATAAAAAATCACAAAATAATAATACTAAATCATCCAAATACAGATAAAGATATTATAAACTATCTGACAAAGCTTGAATTAAAAGGTATCAAATTTCTAACAATTGAACATTTTCTTGAAAAGTATCTTAAAAAAATCTATATCCCAAAAGATGGAAGTGATATAGACTTTTTAGATGAGATAAAACCTTTTAATAAAAAGAAGTATTTATTAAAAAGATTAATTGATTTTGCTATTGCTATTCCTCTGGCTATTATTACAGCTCCTATTATGGCATATTCGGCTTATAGAATAAAAAAAGAAAGTCCTGATGGTCCAATTATTTTTGCACAAAAAAGAGTAGGATTAAAAGGCGAAGAGTTTGTATGTTATAAGTTTAGAAGTATGATCCCAGATGCAGAAAAAGAAAAACCTCAATTTGCAAGCAAGGACGATCCAAGAGTATTTAAATGGGGCGCTTTTATGAGGAAAACAAGAATCGATGAATTACCTCAACTATGGAATGTTATTAAAGGCGATATGCATATGATAGGTCCTAGACCTGAAAGGAAATATTGGATTGAAATTTTTGAAAAAAATATTCCTTATTATAATCTGAGACACATTGTAAAACCAGGAATTACAGGTTGGGCGCAAGTATGTTACCCATACGGAACAAATGAAGAAGACGCTTATCAAAAACTAATGTATGATCTCTACTATATAAAAAATTGGTCACTTTGGCTTGAAGTTAAGACTATTTTTAAAACTATATGGGTGATGATTGGTGGAAAGGGGTTATAAACCTATTTCTTTCTAATAAAATGATAAATATGTTTAACAAAACTTTTAGGCAAAAGCCTGGTTGGAACTCTTATAAATACATTCGTATAAAATTCAAAACTATTTAAAAATCCAATTTTTTTTAACTCTTTTAAAAAATCATATTCTGCTTTTGCATATTTAAATCCTCTCCTTCTTGTAAGCTGTCCATAACCAGCTCTCATTTTCACCAACGGTTCTTGAATATTATAAAATTTAGCTCCATTTAATATCATTCTTACCCATAAATAATAATCTTCAAACCAAAGCATATATTTATATCCTCCAGCTTTTAATACGGAACTTTTTTTATACATTACGGCTGGATGATTAATAGGATTTCTTTTTTTAGCAAATCCAACTATTTCATTATGATTTTCTGGCAATTTACGATATGAAATTATTTGACTTTCATCACCATCAAATTCACTTACCCAACTACCACAAATATCTATATTTTTATTTTTAAGAACTTCTAATTGTTTTGCAAAACGATGTGGCAATGCTACATCATCTGTATCCATTCTTGCTACTAGCTCATAACTGCATTTATCAATACCAATATTTAAAGCATCTCCAAGACCTACATTTTTCTCAAGCGGAATAGTTTTAAATACATCTCCTAATTTATCTTGCCACTTGTTAATAACTTCATATAATTCTTCCGTAAGCTTTCCATCTTGAACTAA
>Ga0256838_1000650_pt1 | contig 19828 bp, 18 predicted proteins | sample 4571419metaG_FD_185978 | JGI IMG/M metagenome (GOLD analysis project Ga0256838, IMG submission 185978) | Hydrothermal vent microbial communities from Guaymas Basin, Mexico - 4571-419 | ecosystem: Environmental > Aquatic > Marine > Hydrothermal vents | place: Mexico: Guaymas Basin | collected...
GGGTATATGCCATTAGGATTTCGTATAGTTCTTCTCCCGATAGAAATAGAAATGTATGTTTCCTTTCCGGTGGTGGTATGAGGTTGATATCGGCAATGGTGATGTGGGGAGTAGCCGTATGAGTTTTGGATGATGTTGCTGTTTCAGTTCCTGTACTGGTACCTGTTGAGGTTGTAGCAGTGGTGGGGGTGGTAGGTGTGGGTGATGTCGTTGGTGTAGCTATAAGGAAATCTTGTGAGGCGATAATGAGGCTTTTTTCTGTGGTAGTTGCTATATAATCTGTCGGAGTAATTAGCGTTAGTGGATATGTTACGAGCAAAGTAATGGATGATGAGTGAGTAGACGATGAATTACCTATTGTGGTATCTTGAAATTTATATAAGTTATAGAAATTTTCTCGCACTATCGTCATATTGTGTGGGATAGGTGTTAATTTAATGAAATTATTCCCTATTTCTATATCAACAACTTGGGGATTCAACAAGGCGGATACTGATAGCATTACTAAACTACCAATTATCGTTAAGATGATTATCGTAATAGTATATATTTTTTTCATGGCTCCAAGTGAATTATACATGACTACTGATATAATATATAGGCATTACGCTATAGGAGGGATAAGTGGTGAGTATAAAGAAAAAAATGTTTTATATAGTGTCGTTTTTGGTTTTAGGTTTAGTTGTCGGTATTGGATATTGGGCCTATACTGTTGGTAGTGCCAATATCTGGAATGGCAATAACACCGTAGAAAAGAAGGAAGAAGGGACTGTAAAGGGTGAGGGTAAGGAGCTATATGTAGAGGTGTATGTAGATAAGTATGTTACGCAGACAGGGACACTTGTTGTAGAAAAAAACAAATTTTTCGTAGTTTCTACTTCTGGTACTATATCGCCTGACGCTTCTAATATTATTGCCATAAAGTCGGGGTCGGGACATATTATTACTTCTCGGAATGCCAAATGGTATAACAACAAGCAGGTATCGGTCATATTGAAGACAAAAGAGAAACTTATTATATACCCTGACAAATCGCAAGATGTGTTATTTATTGATCCTATGTCCGGGAACCAAATTCCCGTAAACCAGCTTTCGCGGTATAAAGGAAAACACATAATTGTTGTAAGGAAACTCACTAAACCGGCTGTGTGGCTTGTGGCCGGTATAGATTCACGTAATGGTATTTTATATGGACATAATGATTCTGTCATGCTGTTATTTATTAATCCAAATACCAGTAGCATTACGATACTTTCTGTTCCCAGGGATACTATTGTATATATCCCTCGTCTAAAGTCTTATACGAAGCTTGCCCATGCATTTATATATTCTAAGGCCGGTGATCCTGAAGATGGTGCAGACTCACTCATAAAAACTTTGGAGTATAACTTTGGCGTTCGTATAGACAGGTATATTATTTTTTCATTTAAAGGGGCTGTAGACTTTATTGATGCTTTAGGGGGAATAGATGTTCATCTTGATAGGCGTATATGTTGTCGTAGTCATGATTGGGTCTGTCGTGGAGGTACATGTCTTGGCCCGGGAGATGTTCATCTTGATGGAAGAAGATTTCTTGTATTCTGGCGCTCCCGTACCAGTGATATAGAGCGTGTTGAAAGGCAGATGAAGTTTCTTACATCTTCTGAAATAAAAAGACAGGTATTGAGTAAATTATCACTGTCCCTTGCAGATGACCTAATGAAGATATGGGGAAATGAAATTGTTTCAGATACCTCTCCTGACAAGTGGATTAAGCTTGCATATGATGTTAAAGATTATCATATAACCTCTGATACTCTCAAGGTTTATGATGTGTGGGGTTGTTATGCAGCAGATTTAACTGTCCCCGTCTCTGCTCTTAAGTTTGATGATACATGGTTGAAAGATTTTTATATAAGGGTGTTTGGTGCTGAGATTGCCTCTCAGTATATAGAAGGTATTCACCCTGATAGAACAGTTGCACAGCTGGGACACTGTCAAAAGCCTGAAACACCTTCTACAGCAACAACTTCTACCAGTACTAAGGAGCAGAAAACTTCAACATCTGCACATAGTTCTAAGCGAGAGTCTAAGAGAACATCTAAGAAGGGTAATGCTACTGTGACATTAACGGCAACAACAGTGGCCACAACCACGACAGTAACGACAAAACAATCCTCTACTTCGTCTATAACTTCTACGGTAACAAATATCCAAACAACGCCTTCAGCATCAGTTACATCAACAACGGCAACAGGTGGTACACCGTGAGGAATATGAAAGATATAGCTGATGATTTGTTTTCTTCTGCTGCCCCCAGCGTTAGAGCCTATTTAAGGCTTAGGAGTCTTTGGAAAGAAATTATGCGTATACAGAAAAACCGAAAAATACTTGATTTATCATCTCTGTCAGAACCGCTGGGTATTTATAGCGAGGATGTGCATATAGGAGTATATTCACCTGCTGTAGCATCAGCTATAAAAAGATATGAAAGAGAGTTTGTTAAAGCACTAAGAGCCTATGGATTTCCAGTTGCCCGTATTGTTATAAAGGTGATTAGACCAGAGATAGATGACGATATCACAGAAAATACAGAAGCAGAAGATAATCGGTGGCAGTTTTCTGAAGAAGATGTGAGAAAAGCTTGTGAAAAGTTTTCTATGGTAACTGATGATGAGATACGCAGAAAACTGGCTATAACCTGGCTAAAGAGTCAGATGGTAGAGAGGAGGTAGTGCGTGTGGGAGAGTATAAAGCGGATAATATTGTTGTTTTAGAGCAGATAGAAGGCGTAAGAAAAAGGCCGGCTATGTACATTGGGAGCACAGATTGGCGTGGTCTTCACCATCTTGTGTGGGAAATTCTTGATAACTCTGTTGACGAGGCAATGGCAGGTTATGCCGATGAAATAATCGTAACACTGCATACCGATGGTTCTGTATCTGTGGAAGATAACGGTAGAGGTATACCGGTTGATATACATCCTAAGACCGGTAAATCAGCACTGGAAGTTGTTTTTACCAAACTCCATGCTGGTGGTAAGTTTGATAGCAAAGCCTATAAGGTGTCAGGTGGTCTGCATGGTGTTGGTGTAACTGTTGTTAATGCCCTTAGTGAGTGGCTTGTTGTTGATGTATGGCGTGACGGAAAACATTACAGAATGCGTTTTGAGAGAGGTAAGGTTGTAGAACCACTTACTGTTGTTGAGGAAGGTGTAGACAAGCGTGGGACCCGTGTAAGATTTAAACCAGATGCTGAGATTTTTGAGACAACAAAGTTTGACTATGATATTATCTATGATCGTTTGGAAGAATTGTCATATCTAAATCCCAAGGTGAAGTTTATTATTATAGATGAGTTTACCGGTGATAGAAAAGAGCTATATTCTGAAGAGGGAATAAAAGAACTTCTTCTTGAAATTATTGGACAAGCCAAACCCATTCTTTCTGAAAGTGTTTATTTTAAAAGTGAAGGTGATTCGCCTGATGGCAAAGCCCATTTAGAGGTTGAAGTGGCCTTTCAATATGTAGAAAATGATGGAGAAACTATATATTCGTTTGTTAACTCTATTCGCACAGCCGATGGTGGTACCCATGTATCGGGTTTCCGTAGAGGGCTTGTCAGGGCTATAAATGACCTTGCCCGTCGTGAAGGGGTACTCAAGGAAAAACAGTCTTACACTGCAGAAGATGTCAAAGAAGGACTAAGGGCTGTTGTATCTGTTAAGTTGCCTGAGCCTCAGTTTGAGGGACAGACAAAGGGGAAACTGGGTACTTCTTGGGTCCGATCGGTTATAGATAAGATTACATACGATGCTGTTGATACATATTTTGCTACACGTACCTCAGAGTTAAAGGCCGTCCTTGAGCGTATAGAGCTTGCTAAAAGGGCAAGAGAAGCGGCGAGAAAGAGCCGTGAGCTTGTAAAGAGGCAAGCCAAAAAAGCCGGTGGACTGCTCCCTGGTAAGCTAGCTGATTGTTCTGATAAAAATCCAGAACACAGAGAGCTGTTTATTGTTGAGGGGGATTCAGCCGGTGGTAGTGCCAAGCAAGCCAGAGATAGGGCCCATCAGGCTATACTTCCGCTTAGAGGTAAAATTCTCAATGTTGAAAAGGCATCACTGGATAAGATTTTGTCCAATCGGGAAATTCGCGATCTCATATCTGCTATTGGTACAGGTATTGGTGATGACCTTGATATTTCCAAGTTAAGATACAACAAGATTATTATCATGACAGATGCCGATGTTGATGGAGCCCATATTAGAACATTGCTCCTTACTTTCTTCTATCGTTTTATGAAGCCCCTTGTAGAGAATGGGCATGTATATATAGCCCTTGCCCCTCTATATAAGGTTGAATGGGGTAGAGGCAAGAATAAGCAGGTTCAGTATATATATTCCGATGAAGAGTTAGATGCCCTTGTTAAAGATTTAGAGAATCAGGGAATAAGTAAGTATGAAATTCAGCGATACAAGGGTCTTGGTGAGATGAATGCCGAGCAGCTTTGGGCAACAACAATGGATCCTCGTAGAAGGATTCTTCTTCAGGTAACCGTTGACGATGCAGCCGAGGCTGATGAAATTATGAGTGTTCTCATGGGGGAAAAAGTGGAACCCCGTAGAAGATTTATAGAAGAACATGCTCTTGAAGTTAAGAATCTTGATATTTAGTTTGAGGTGATGCACAGTGGGTATGTTTGATAATATCAGGTATAGGAAATTGACAGACGAGCTCAAGCAGTCATATCTTGATTATGCTATGTCTGTTATTGTGGGAAGGGCACTTCCCGATGTAAGAGATGGTTTAAAGCCTGTTCAGAGGCGTATTTTGTATGCCATGTATGATACGGGGAATCTTCCCGATAGACCTTATAAAAAATCTGCCCGTGTTGTTGGTGAAGTGCTTGGTAAATATCACCCCCATGGTGATAGTGCTGTTTACGACGCTCTTGTAAGAATGGCTCAAGATTTCAATATGAGATATCCCCTTATAGATGGTCAAGGTAACTTTGGCTCTATGGATGGCGATAGTGCTGCTGCTATGCGTTATACAGAGGTTAGACTTCACAAGATAGCCCTTGAGATGCTGAAAGATATTGATAAAGATACTGTTGATATGATGCCAAACTTTGACGGTACATTGAAGGAGCCTGTTGTGCTACCAACATTGCTTCCCAATCTTCTCGTTAACGGCTCAAATGGTATTGCTGTTGGTATGTCTACAAGCATACCACCGCATAATCTTGGCGAGGTAGTAGATGCCCTTATAAAGGTTCTGAGAAATGAAAATGTTACGATTGATGAGATAATGGGAGTGCTTCCTGCCCCAGATTTTCCCACAGGTGGTGTCATTGATGATCCAGAGAAACTGCGTCATATTTACAAAACTGGTAGGGGCACATTCCACCTAAGAGGTAAATGGAGAGTAGAAGACGGGCGTAGTGGAAGAAAACTTCTTGTTATAACGGAAATACCCTATCAGGTTAACAAGGCGCATCTTGTGGAGTCTATAGCAAAGCTCATTGTTGATGGAAAGCTACCAGGTGCCGATGAGGTACGCGATGAATCCAATAGGCATGGTGTGCGAATCGTTATTGAGCTTAAGCGTGGCGCTTCTCCCGATGTTATAGTAGATCAGCTACTGAGGTATACCAATCTTAGAATATCATACAGTGTTATTCTTGTTGCCATTGTCAGGGGTATGCCTAAACAGCTATCTTTGCTTGAGATACTCAAGGAATTTATTGCCTTTAGAAGAGAGGTTGTTGAAAGACGGGCCCGCTTTGATCTGAGGAAAGCTGAGGAGAGGCATCACATTGTTGTAGGCCTGCTGAGGGCACTTGATATTATTGATGAAGTTATAGCCCATATCAGAGGATCGGAGAGTGCGGAAGAGGCTAAGATTGGACTTATAGAGAAGTTTGGATTTAGTGAAGCACAGGCTATTGCCATTCTCAACATGCGTTTGCAAAGACTTGCCAAATTGGAAAGAGACAAACTGGTAGATGAGAAAAACAAACTTGAGGAGATTATTGCCTACAATAAGCGTATCTTGGAAGAACCTTTGTTTAGGGATAGTGTTATAGAAAAGGAATTGAGAGAACTGAAGGAAAAGTATGCCGATCCAAGGAGAACGAAAATAGGTGGTTATGTCAGGAAGAATGCAGATTTACCTGCTGTTATGCAGAGGGTGGAGATACTGCTTGGAGGCTACATAAGAAGGGTCAGCCCTGATAAAGATATACACGAGGAATGTATTATGCATACCGATGTGCCACTGAATGGTGAGATCATGATTATTACTAATCACGGCAGGGCTCTTAGAATGGAAGTTGCCCATCTGCCGGAGGGTACCAGAGGCAAAAAAGGAGCCAAAGTGGGTGACATTTTTAATATGGCAGCCAGTGAAGATATTGTTGGACTGAAGGCCCTTGATAATGAAAGAGACATTTTACTCATTACCGCTGGTGGTAGGGGTAAGATTGTAACAGGAGATGCCTTGTTGACGAGTCGTGGTAGAGTGACAACGATTATGAGTCTTATACCCGGTGATGAGGTGGTATTTGCCGAGGATGTGCCTGAGGACAAAGATGAAGTTGTGGTAGTAACGAGAAATGGTAAGGCTTCTCGCTACAGAATAGAAGAGATTTCTGTGCAGGGTATGAATGCCAGAGGTAGCAAGATGGTAAAGGTTTCAGAAAAAGATGCCGTTGCCGATGCAGATTTTCATCGCTCTGCAAATACCGATGCATTGCTCTTTACCATGACCCGCAGGGGGTATGGAAAGGCTACCAATATTGAAGATATACCACTCAGGCATCGTGGTAGTGGTGGTGTAATACTCCAAAAGGTTGATGGCAGTACGGGTAAAGTTGTTCTTGCCAAAGTTGTTGACGATGATGTATCTGAAGTGCGTGTTATAACCGATGAAAGGGTGTGGACTATTCCACGCAGTGGGGATACCCTACCTGTAATGGGGAGAGGAGCAAGGGGCAAGAAGATAATGAAAGGTAATGTGAAGGTGATAGGAAAGGTGATGTGAAATGCCCCATGAAATGATAAATCTTGAAGAAGAGGCCAAGCGGAAGGAGCGGGTTATCATAGCTGCTCTTGATAGAGGTAGTGCCTCTTACACAGCAGATATACTTGATGAAATGGAGAGGCTGGTTGAAACAGCCGGTGGCGAGGTTGTGGGTAGGGTGGTGCAGAGAAGAAAGTATCCCCACCCTGCCTATTATTTTGGTAAGGGTAAGCTTCGTGAGATAAAGCGATATGCCGAGGCTCTTTCTGCTGAAACTCTCATTGTTGATGGAGAACTTACAGCATCTCAGGTGAGAAATATAGAGGACATCACAGGACTGAAGGTTGTTGATAGAACCCAGCTTATACTTGACATATTTGCCCAGCATGCCACCACTGAAGAAGGTAAACTACAGGTAGAACTTGCCCAATTGGAGTACAACTTACCAAGACTTGTAGGTATGGGGAAAGAGATGAGTAGGTTAGGTGGTGGTATTGGTACGAGAGGACCTGGTGAGAAGAAGCTTGAGGTAGATAAAAGACGTATACGAAAGCGTATCTCTGTTATTAAAAGACAACTGGAAGATTTGGAAAAAGACCGTGAGCTCAGAAGAAAGAAGAGAAAGAAAAAGAGCAAGATAGTGTCTTTGGTGGGTTATACCAATGCTGGAAAGTCAACACTCCTAAAGAAGCTGTCAGGTGATGAAAATGTATTTGTTGCAGATATGCTATTTGCCACTTTATCTCCTACAATGAGGCGGGTTTCTCTTCCTTCTGGTAGAGCGGTGATATTTGCCGATACTGTAGGTTTTATTAGGCGACTTCCCCATACGCTTATTGAGGCATTTAAGGCAACACTTGAAGAGATAAAAGAGTCAAACCTTGCCCTTATCGTGCTTGATGCCACCGATGAAAACTACAAAGATAAACTACGTGTAGTCAAAGGTGTGTTGAAGGAAATAGGTGCTGAGAAATTGCCATTTATTATTGTTTTCAATAAGATAGACCTCTTAGACAAAGACGATTTAGATGATCTGAAGAGGGAATATCCTGATGCACTGTTTGTATCAGCTATCACTGGTGATGGTATAGAGCAGCTATTAAAAATAGTTGATGAAAAATTGTTTGGTGAGTCTGTTTCTGTAGAGATATTTGTACCCTATGATAAGACAGGAGTGTTATGGAGTTTCAAAGATAGACTACAGATAGAAAAGATAGAGTCTATAGAAAAAGGAGAGAAATACAGAGTTGTTGGTTCACAGGATGATGTCAAAATGCTTATAGGTAGACTTGGAGGTGAATAGTGTGTTTTTTAAGGAAAATATTGTGCCTGTTATGAACGAAACAACGAGAAAACTGGGTATGTATACCTCTATGATTATTGGTCTGAGAGATGTTCTTGAGAGTGTTGCATGGGATGTTTTCCATGGTCTTATTCACGACGAGGAGGCCCGTAAACAACTTGATGACCTTGTAGCTGGTAAGCCACATGCAACGGAAGTATACGATTTTATCCACTCCGATTCTTTTCAGGAGATTATAAAAGCTGTTATCAACGGTTATATAACTGATGTAGTGCCACCGTATATTGCTGCCGTATGGGATAAAAACGAAGATGAGTTTACGAAAGTGCTTTATACATTTGACCCTAAAGAAGCTGTAGAGAAAAGTGTTAATCCCATTCTTGACATACTGACGGTAATTGTTATAATGTTTGCCGAGAAAGGTCAGATAGAAGCCAGTGATGTGGTTTCTGCCGTTCACCATGTTTTATCTGGTGGTGGGGGAGGCGATGTGTCTTGAGGTGTCTACTTGCATCTACTTCTCCACGCAGAAAAGAGCTGTTTAGATATATATGTAAAGATTTTGATGTTGTTTCTCCGACCTATGAAGAAGAAAGTTATAGTGGTGGAGATATAAAAGAGTTTGTACTTAGACAGGCTAAGGGTAAACTTGATAGTGTGGCTTCCGAAGGATATGATGTTGTTGTTGCATCAGATACAGTAGTTTATATTCCTTCTTCTGATATTCTTCTGGGGAAGCCTGCCGATGAAAAAGATGCTAAGCGTATGCTGAAAATGTTAATGGGAAGAATCCATAATGTCATTACCGGAGTTGCCATTAAGATTGATGGCAAGCTACACCTTGTTCATGAAACTACTCAGGTAAAGTTTCGTATTGTTCCAGATAGTTTTATAGAAGAATATATTGCCACGGGCATGCCCCTGGATAAGGCGGGAGCCTATGGAATACAGGATGCCTATGGGGCTATTCTGGTAGAGTCTATTATTGGTGACTTCTACAATGTCGTTGGGTTTCCCGTTGGCAGAGTGTGGGAGGTTTTAAGCCCTTATATTACGCCTTAATTCTTTGACAAGTAACAGAACTATGGCTAGTAATCCTATCCATGGTATAACGTTGTAGATAGGAGCTAGTATAGATATACTCTTAAGCCACGAAGCTATGGTGCCTCTGCTAAACATGTCATGTAAACTTGTAGACAGACCACTATAGCCTGCTATAACGAAAATGGAAGCTTTGCCTCCAATGAGTGATCCTATGCTTGATGAAATGACGGTAATATTTAGGGCTGTTACTAAAACAGTAAGAAATCCAATCCATGAAAATTTACCTACAAGCAAACTGTCACTAAGATAGATACCTGTACTAAAAGTAGATGTTATTATCCAGATGCTAATAACTTTTATTATGGTATATATTGTTGGATTTATTGGGCGCATTCGGATGTAGGTATATGTTTTATCGGATATGTCAGAATTGTAAAGTATTACTGCAATGATAGAAAGCACAAGAAGGGTAATACTGCTTGTGAATGTGCTATATATACTTTCTTGTACTCCATGTCTTATGTATACTCCACTAATATATGATGTCATATGCCATGTGGCTATGAGTATGGTATACAGTAAACCTGATAATATCGCTGCAAGATTGTGTTTTACCATATATTTCATGTTGTACCACTGCATAAGAAGGTATTTCATGTTAGATCACCACGCATTGTCAGATATTCAAAGAGTTTCTCAAGCTTTACATCCTCTGGACTAAAGAGCTTTATTGATATGTTTTCGTGTGTTGTAATCTGAGGAATAGCCTTTGATAGCTCTGAAAAGGAAAATGTTTCAATGGTTATACCGTCAGATGCCTCTATTTTTGCCATGTGTATAAGTTTTTTGGCAAATAGAATATTTATGAGCTTGGTAGGATCTGATGTTTCTATATATACCTTGTATGGCACATCGGTGAGAAGCTTCCTTATACCTTCAGGGGTGCCTTCTGCCACAACATAGCCTGTCTTTAGTACAACAATTTCGTGGGCTATCATCTGTACTTCCTCAAGTATATGGGAACTAAATACAATAGTTTTTTCGTTTGCATATGATAGTATAAGGTCACGGAGTATCTTTCTGCCACGAGGGTCAATACCGCTAAAAGGTTCGTCAAGCAGTAAAATAGGAGGATTACCCATAATTGCTGCAGCGAACTTTACGCGCTGTTTCATGCCTTTGCTGAGACTGCCAATGGTTTCTTTTTGATACTCTGTCATATCAACGATATCAAGGACCCGGTCTATTTCTTTTTTATCTACCGATAAAACAATGGCTTGCCATTTAAGAAAATCTCTTATGGAAAAATGCTTGGGTAGATTAGCATTCTCTGGAAGAAGTCCTATATGTCTTCTGATTTGATGATTGTTGTATGGGGATTGACCATTGATTGTCACGATGCCTGCTGATGGTCTCATAAGTCCTGCCATGATACTAATAAGGGTTGTTTTTCCAGCACCGTTAGGTCCTAAAAAACCTGTAATACCTGTGTCTAATGTTAAAGATATATCTTTTATGACAGGTTTTGTTCCATACCACTTGCTAACATTTTTTACCTCTATCTCCATGATTTTTTCCCCCTATATACAAGTGCCAGAGCCATAAATAATGTGTAAATAACTACATTTAATACTAAGGCCGATACGGTTGTGTTCTTTTGTGAGAATATAATGTTACCAAGATTAATACTTTTGATAGCAGAGTAAGATAGATTGGCTATGTCAACAATAATAGATAGGATAATACCCAATACCATTGGATAGAATGCGGAAGCAATGCTACTAAAGGACGGTTTTTTTATGAGAAGGGAAAAAGTTACAATAATGTTGGTTGCTATTATAGAGGATAGTAACCATTTAAATGATTGAACAAAAAAATCACCTATTACATCTTGGAATGATATATATTGCGGAAACAGTGCACTACCACCAATAAGCATGACAAGAAACGCCAAGAACATGGGTAAAAACAATAGAAGGAATGTTACCCCGTATAGAGCAGTCCACATTCCCTTATTCATTTTTCTATATCTCATAAATGTTGGATAGTCAGATGATGTAATAGTAGAAATGAGAAATGATGCAGCAATGGCAATCATAAAGTATAGTGGAAATGATGAAGATGTTGCTACAGAACTGTAATCTATATCTATTTGGTGTGTTACAGCTACTTTTACATAAGAGAAAAATAGCTGGGCTATAGCGCTAATAGTAGGAATGGCCAGAACAGAGTACAAAAGAAATTTTGTAAATCCTCCACCAAATTTTAGTAGTATGTGCTTGAAGTAACTGAGAAAAAGATAATATGTGCGGGTAAGCATACTGGTGCGTTTGCCACGATATGGTTTAAATGATAAGTCATATATTCTACTCATGTGTTACCACCTCATATATGTCTTCTTCCAGCGGTTCCAACTTCCAGATGGGTAGGTTGTGCCTTGCGAGTATTTGTAGTATATAATCCGGGTTGTCGGTATTGATAATGGCGGTGATGTCGGATACTTTTTTCCCGGGAATGTATTTCAGTAGTATATCTGGTGAAGACGTTTCTACGATATATGTATCATGTTTTATGAGGTTATCTATTTCTATATCTGAAATAACCTTGCCATTTTCTATTGAAATAACCCTCTGACATACTTGTTTGATATCTGTCAATATATGAGTAGACATGAGCACTTTGATGCCAAAATTACTGATTGTAGATATAAGGGAGAGCATGTGCTTACGAGATATTGGATCAAGCCCAGATGTGGGCTCATCAAGTATGACATACGATGGTCCGTGAATAATGGCCTGGGCAAATACTACTCTCTGTAAAGTTCCTTTAGACAAGGTCTTTATCTTGCTATCTCTATATGCATCTAATTTCAGGTTGATAAGCAGTAGGTCTGTAGTCTTGTAGGCTTCTGTTAGGGGAAGGCCACCAGAAACAGCCATATCTATGAGAAATTCGCTAACAGACAGTTCTTCGGGTAAAGTGGGAATTTCAGGTAAAAATCCCATAACAGTCTTCTCAGGGATAATAATCTCGCCACTCCATGGTTTTTTCAAACCGAGAAGAAGTTTCACCAGTGTGGACTTGCCGGCACCATTGGGACCAACGAGGCCTTCACATGGGTACTTACCGAGTATAAGGGAGAAATCTTTGTATATTGGTTTGTCCTTTTTGTATCCAAATGTTAGATTGCGTATTTCAATTGTAATATTTATTCCCTCCTTATGTAGTAAGTTCAATAGTTATACAGTATTAGTATAACATTTTGTAAAAACAGCATGCTATTCTCCTTCTATAAATTCAATAAGTATATCTCGTAAAGTTGCAAGCTCGGCAAGGGTAACAGATTCTTCAGATGTATGGGCTTTCCACAGACTGCCAGCCCCAAAGATGACAGGTTTCAGTCCTTTCATATATAAATTGGCGGCATCGGTCCAGCTTCTCATAACAGTGAATTCTGGTTCAGTACCTACAGCACGCTTGTATGCCTCCTTGAGCCTTATAACAACATCTTCATCATCATCTATAACAATGGCCTCATCCATGTCAACAACTTCTATTTCTGTATCTTCGTCAATATACTGGCTGAGTTCTTCAAGGGCTTTAACAGGCGAGATGCCTGGTTGTAAGATAAAGTTTAGCCTTAGTATGGCCTTGTCTGGTACCCTATATATGACAGATCCCCCCTTGATTTCTTGCAGCAGATACAGTGGTGGATAGAATAGAGGATGCTCCGGTTTGACGAAGGAGAGGTTTTCCACATTTTGTATGAAGGCATAGAGTCTTTCCAGTGCATTGTTGCCCTTTTCTGGATGTGCTCCGTGTGCCGACTTACCATAAAAGGTTACAACAACCTCTAAAAAACCTGCTTCAATATTGGCTATTTTAAGGTCAGTAGGTTCTAACACTAGTGTATAGTTGCTTGGTGGTACTTCTAAGACCCTAGAGCCCAACCCTGTTTCTTCTTCATCTACGACAAATGCTACTGTTACGGGATCTCTGGTTTTAGCTAGTGCCGACAAAAGGGCTGCAATAAGTCCTTTTGTGTCTATAACTCCTCTTCCTCGTAACATGCCACTTTTTTGAAGATACAGTTTGTCTGTATCTTCATCAGCTGGTACTGTGTCCATATGGGTAACAATAAGCACCCCATGATTACCTCGTTTACCGATAACATTAAATCTTCCTTTTTCTACCTCTTGCGTGTGAACCTCCATATCCATAGAACGAAGAATGGCTGCCAGAAACTTGCCAATTTCTTCTTCTTGTCCTGTTGTTGATGGAATAGACATGAGGTCTTTCAGTAATAATAAAACATCGTGCATACTACATTCCCCCTTTGCTTACTAACTCATTATATATTACTTGGCTTTAGAAGGGGTGAGCATTGTTTTTATAGTCATAAGGATAATGCGAATATCAAGGGAGATTTTGGGTCTTGAGAGAATATATATAAGGTCGTATGTTAGCTTTTCTTCTGGTGGAGTATCATATTTTCCGTATACTTGAGCCAGTCCCGTGATACCGGGTTTTACCATGAGTCTCAACTTGAAGAGTGGTAATTCTTGTTCTATTTTCTCATACATCTCTGGTCTTTCGGGGCGAGGTCCCACTGTTGACATGTCTCCTTTGAGTACATTGAAAAATTGTGGTAGTTCATCAAGTCTAGTCTTTCTGAGAAATTTCCCTACTTTCGTTATGCGAGGATCATCTTCTGTTGCGAGGACGGCACCTGTATATTTTTCTGCGTCTGGTATCATAGTGCGAAATTTGATAACTTTAAATGGTTTGCCATCTTTCCCCAATCTTGTTTGTAGGTAGAATATAGGCCCCGGACTGTCTATGTATATAGCCAACCCTATAAATGGCAATAGGGCGATTGTTATTAAGCTTCCGATGAGACCCATGAAAAGGTCTTCAATAAATTTAAAAAAGCGTTCTGCTGGTGAGATAATGGGAGCAGAGTAGTATAAAATAGGGTGACTCCCTAGAGAAAGGAATTTTGAAGCATGTAGGATAATATCCGAGGGTTTAGGTTCTATAAAGACATCTTTACCTTTTTCAATGGCTTTTAGAAGCAGGTAGGCATTGCCTTCTTCTTTTAAAGAAGAGACTATAACAGAATCAACTTTATCTATGTCGTTTTCTGATTGTATGAGAATGCCAGAGATGTTGTCAAGGTGGGTATATCCGATAATACCTACTGTTTTCTTTATCCACGATATTCCTAATTTTCTCTCAATGTATATAACTATAGACAACATAATAAGTTGTAAGATAAAAGCTATCAGAAGTATGGACCGGGGCAAGGCAAATGCATGAAGTAAGTAGTTGAATGTTGACCATATAAATGTTGTAATAAGCGATGCTGCTGTAAATCCGGCAATTTCTTCCAACGCAGACAGATTAATACGTGGATAGTTATCCATAATGAGAGATATAAATATAAAGGCAAGTAGGGTCAGGGGAAATATACGTGAGAAGTCTGAAAAGTTTTTCTGGGGAAAAGGGTATCCAAAGCGTATGAAGAAACCAAGGTAATAGCTTATTGTAAATATCACAAGGTCGCGTACAAAACGACGTATATGAATCATATTGTACTTTGTCCCCCTTTATCTGATATCGTCGTTAGTAATACCGTATTCCTTTATTTTTTTAAACAGCGCTTGTCTTGATATACCTAATTTCTTTGCTGCCTCTGTTTTGTTACCTCTGCACTGTTTTAGCACATTGATAATGGTTTCTTTTTCTACCTGTTTGATAATGTCTTTTAGCGATACAAACTTACCATCGGGTATAGCAATAGTAGAGAGTGTGTTTTCATTCTCTTCTTCTTGAGAAGAACTGCCTGGTAATTTGCTAATTTCTTTCCCCAATTCTTGTGGTAAGGCATGAACATCAATATAGGCGTTAGCAGACATGGCAATTGCCCTGGCTATAATGTTTTCCAGCTCTCTGACATTGCCGGGGTAGTCATAATTTATTAGTAGGTCCATCGCCCTTTTTGTTATGCCCTTAACATTGATACCATAGGCCTTAGAATACTTTGAGATGAAGTAAAATACAAGTTCCGGTATATCTTCTTTTCTTTCTCTAAGTGGTGGTATATGTATATGAACAACATTAAGTCTAAAAAGAAAGTCTTTGCGAAGCCTTTTTTCTTCAACGAGTTTCTGAGTATTTTCGCTGGATGTACCGATAAATCTGATATCAAGTGATATTTCTTCGCTATCCCTTTGGATATGCTTTTCTCCAATGATAGGTAGCAGATAACCTTGAGCGACGAAACTAAGGTCTCCTATCTCGTCAAGTAGCACAGTGCCACCCTGGGCCGATAAGATCTTAGATGCTATCTCGCCACTATCTATCGTTTCCTCGGTGATAGCAGAGCAGGGTATGTGGACAAATGGCTTGTCTGCCCTTGAAGATACATTGTGTATACTGCGGGCAACATGTTCTTTTCCTACGCCACTTTCCCCGGTAATCAGTATGTTAACAGGTGATTCGGCAATTTTGCCAATCATTTTAAATATGTTCTTCATGGCATCAGACTTGCCAACAAGGATGGATGATGGTTCGGCAGTAGGGGAAAGTATTTCTACCTCTTTTAGGGATTCTCTATAGGCCATAGCCTTGTGGAAAATATCAAGTATGTCTTCTATATCAAAGGGCTTAACAATGTATTCAAATGCCCCTTCTTTCATTGCTGTAATGGTATGATCGGCATCTCCATAAGCTGTTAGCATAATCACGGGGGTGTTTGGAAGAATCTTTTTTATTTTCTTTAAAGCTTCCATACCGTCAATACCGGGCATACGAATATCAAGGAATACAACATGTGGTTTGTTGATGCGAGCGATATCTATTGCTTCCCCTCCGTTGCGGGCCTCTATAACAAAAGCCTCCTCCTCAAGTATTTCCTTGAGGAGGAGACGTACACTGTCTTCATCATCGGCTATGAGTACTGTTGGTTTTTTAGCCATAGGCTCACCTCTGTTTATGAAGCTTTAGCCTGCTTCTTACGATAAATTTCTGGTCGGAGATCAAGTCCTCCACCTATACGCTTTTCTGTTTTCTTGTCAAAGAAATGGCTCTTTGTCATATCAAACAAGAGCTCTTTGTTTTCTTCGGGCTCAATAAGTGTCAGTGGAGATACATGACCAATAACCTTAAATCTGCCACCAACCTCATAGTGGGCGAATGTCTCAGCTCCCAGCCTTTCAACTACTTTTACTGTACCCTTTACTATCCAATCGTTTCTGATTTCTTTATGATACTCTTCTTTAAGGTGTACATCTTCAGGTCTGATACCGAGAATAACATTGGTTGGAGCATTTTTCTGTTTGAGAAGATTTGCTATGTCTTCTGGAATGTGAAGTTTGATACCGCCTTCAGATACAAACCACATTTGACCACCATCTTCGACTAGCTGACCATCAATGAAGTTCGTAGGAGGTGATCCTACAAATCCAGCGACGAAGATGTTAGCTGGCACGGAATATATTTCAAGAGGTGTTCCAACCTGTTGAATTTCACCTTTTTTCATAACAGTGACCCTGGTACCCAGTGTCATAGCCTCTACCTGATCATGGGTAACATATATGGTGGTTACTCCCAGCTGTCTGTGAAGTTCAAGGAGCTCAGCCCTTGTTTGGACCCTGAGCTTGGCATCAAGGTTTGACAGAGGTTCGTCCATGAGATATGCCTTGGGCTGTCTAACAATAGCCCTTGCCAAAGCCACACGCTGCCTCTGACCACCTGACAGCTCACCGGGTTTTCTGTCAAGGAGATCTTCAATATGGAGCATCTTAGCGGCCTTTAGCACCCTTTTCTTGATCTCATCTTTTGGTACTTTTCTCAGCTTTAGGCCAAATGCAATGTTGTCAAAGACCTTCATGTGGGGATATAGAGCATAGTTTTGAAAGACCATGGCTATATCTCTATCCTTGGGGGGAAGGTTGTTCACGACTTTTCCATCAATAAGAATTTCACCTTTGGTTATATCCTCAAGTCCGGCTATCATACGTAGTGTTGTTGTTTTACCACAACCAGATGGACCGAGGAATACCATAAACTCTCCATCTTCTATTTTCAGATTTGCATCTTTGACGGCGATGACTTCGCCTTTTTTGGTAGGGAATATCTTCCATACATGGTCAAGCACAATTTCTGCCATAGTGCATCCTCCTTTCCTTAGCGGGTATAGTTGTAGGGGACAGCTTTACCCGGTCCTGTAAACTGTGTCTTAAGCCAATCCCAGTAGTTGGAGTCTATACCAAATGATGGTACACCGCTGGTATTGGCGAATTCATCAGGGTTTTCATAGCGTTCTTGTATTAGTGCCTGTTTCTGTGGTAGGTAGACCATGTAATAGGAGTATAAAAAACCTACAAGCAAGACAGTGATAACTGTTAGCACGATAAATCCTAATATGTTCTTTTTTATGTATTTCAATACTTCTTTCATGGCTACCTACCTCCTTGGCGTTATCATTATAAACTATTCTTTCTTAATAGAGGATACCAGAGTACTGATACTTTTTAGTATACCTATCAGTTCTGGATTTGCCCCTTCTTCTGCGATAATATCTTCCAGCTCGTGAAGGTCGCCATATATTTGAGAGATAATTTTAAGTGCTTCGCTGGTAGCATCTTTCCTGACAGGAACGGGGTATCTTTCGGGCATATCAGGTTTCAGTACGACAGAATCTTTATACTGTGGAATAAGCACTTTATATCCTCTTTTCTTGAGAAATTCAGCAAATGCCAATCTCTGATCATCTTCGCCGTGAGTGAGAATAAAGTAAGGTTTGCTCTTGAAGAAAGTTGCCCATGTAAGCAGGTCGTCTCTATCGGCATGGGCAGAAAATCCATTAATAGTAAATACTTTTGCCCTGACTTTCACTGGTTCACCAAATATTTTTACGATTTTAGCACCATCAACAATCAGCCTTCCCAGTGTTCCCTGTGCCTGATACCCCACAAATATCAGTGTTGTTTCAGGCTTCCATAGGTTATGTTTGAGGTGATGGAGTATACGGCCACCTGTGCACATGCCGCTGCCTGCTATGATGATGGCTCCGGATACATCGTTAAGCTTTTTTGACTCTTGAGAGCTTTCTACAATATGAAGGTTGGGAAGGTCAAATGGCGAATCTCCATCAATGAAATATTTTTGAATATGTGGTTTATATGATGCTTTATATTCGTTGTATATCTCGGTGGCTTTACTTGCCAGAGGGCTGTCTAAATATATGGGCACATCTTTGGGTAAATCTCCCGATTCCCACAGTAGCCTTAGTTCATAGAGTATACGCTGTGTTCTCTCAACGGCAAACGATGGTATGAGAATGTTTCCTCCATTTTTTAAACCGTTGACGATGGCATCACGGAACTCTTTACGGGTTTCTTCAAGAGTTTTGTGTTTGCGGCCGCCATATGTGGTCTCCATAACAACATAGTCAGCCTCTTCTATCAGTGTTGGATCGTGGAGTACTTCATTAGGTATCTGGCCCAAATCTCCAGAAAACACGATTTTTTCGTTGTCCATGTGGTCCCATATCTCTACACTGGCTGCACCGAGTATATGGCCTGCATCTCTGAATCGTATTTCTACATGTTCGTTGAGGGGATATCTATTGTCGTAAGATATAGGGACAACAAGTGGAAAGACTTTCTCCACATCTTCGGTTGTATAAATGGGTTTGATTTCAGGTAGTCCTTGACGGACTCTCTTCTTGTTGATACGCTTAATTTCTTCTTCTTGTACATGGGCAGCATCAAGGAGCATAATTCTTAGTAGTTCTGCGGTTTGTGGGGTTGTAATAATCTTACCCTTAAAACCTCTTTTTACAAGAAGTGGTAGTCTACCGGAGTGGTCAAGATGGGCATGGGTCAATATGACATATGGGATCTCTGATGGAGTAAATGGAAATTGTTCATCATTTTTGTGCTCTGAATGACCTTGAAACATACCACAGTCTACAAGAAACTGAATGTTGGTGTCGTGTACAAGATAACATGAACCGGTAACCTCACCGGTTGCTCCTAAAAATGTGATTTTCACCGTCTATCCCTCCCTAAGTGGTAATAAAAAATGCGTTTACTAAAGGCATTGGGAGTTTCCCCTCTGCCCGGTTCTTCGGGGGCACTACCTATAATGCTGTCTATATGGGATTCTAAGTCTTCTATGGCATGGACGATCAGAGCTTCTGGGGTTAGGGGAACTACAGGTGAGCCTTTTTCCTTTTCTCCGTGATGTGAAAGTATGATGTGTTTTAGGGCCGTCAGTTTGTCTGGGGCTATATCAATATATCGTGCAATTTCTATTAGTAGTTCATATCCCATAGCTATATGTCCGAGTAGTTCTCCTTCTTCTGTCCACCCTGTGCCGGGTATCTCTTTTTGTTCTAAAATCTTCCCTATATCGTGTATTAAGGCACCTGCCACAGCTATATCTCTGATGACAAAGTCTTTGTATTCCA
>Ga0256838_1000651_pt1 | contig 19827 bp, 28 predicted proteins | sample 4571419metaG_FD_185978 | JGI IMG/M metagenome (GOLD analysis project Ga0256838, IMG submission 185978) | Hydrothermal vent microbial communities from Guaymas Basin, Mexico - 4571-419 | ecosystem: Environmental > Aquatic > Marine > Hydrothermal vents | place: Mexico: Guaymas Basin | collected...
GCTTCCCCTCTTTTAAAGCGGAGCCTACGTAGATAGAGCTCTTGATTTCGTTATGGATTCCTATAGCGTCAAGCCAACTCCTTTCGTTTTTGTATTGGTGTATTAAAGCTATGAGTTTTTGCCAAAGTTCCTCCGAAGGGATAGAGCTAACAAAAACCTTAAAGTAGTAAGGTTCTCCGCCATACTCAAACCACTCTTTAACCTGTCCTTCCAAACCGAGGGCTTCTAAAACCTTTAATACGGCATATTTGGTGCCCTTGTATCGGTGTAGTTCTATAGCGGACTTAATGAGTTTTCTCTTTTCCTCTATTGTTTTTGCTAAATCCCAACCCTCTATGTGGAATTGCCAACCCAAAAGGTCTAAAAGTTCTTCGTTGTCTATTTCATCTATGCGGGGGTAGATTACGACGTTTATAAGCTTCTCCCAAACCTTTTGCAGTTGTGTATCTAAACTTTCTGCTATCTCCTTAAAGGGTTCGGTATTTAAACTTGGCGGGAGGAGCTTTTTAATCATCTACTAATCCTCCGTAAGTAATCTGAATGGAGCTTGCCTTAGCCACTTGGGATTGGGTTAATTCGGTATAGGTAGGGGCTTCCACTTTAACCCTATAGGCTCCAGCTTCTTTAACCCTTTGAATGAGTTCCTCGGGGAGTATGTCCCTACCGATTTTTGAGCCCGTCCAAGCAACGAAATCGGAGACCGCTTGAGAAACCTTTTCCTGAATAGTTTTCACTAAGGGTTCGTTTTTCCTATGTATCCAATAAGTGAGCTTAACTTCGTAATTAACCACCTCGGGAGGTTCTACCAAAACGAAGTCCGTCAAAGGGCGGACTTTGTGATTGAGGAAGTTCCTTACGAGGTTGAGCATGTCCTCGTCGGGGAGTTCTCCGTTTTTCACCAAAAACTGAACTTTAACTACACCCGCTTGAGGGGAATATACGGAAACGTCGGTAATGTCCTGATGGGCTGTTTTTACCCAATACTCGTATGCCAAGCGCGGTCCAGCTGTGGAGAACCTTTCAAGGGAAAGACGGATTCTCTCCCTAAATCGGTCGTCGGATTCTGTATCGGAACCCCCTAAGGTGGTTGTGATGTTTTCAACTTTCACTATATAAGGAATGGGGTCTACGAGTTGATTAATTTGTCCGGGGAGGAAACCGTTTCCAACCTCTCCTGCAGTTGTGCATTGGGCGGGAATGTCCGTGTAGGTGGACCCGGGCTGTATCTTTCCCTCTTCGGTTGTTTCAAAGAAGAGTTGTCCGTCGGGAGTAGCTCTGGTCCCTTTGGGGATTACCACCTCAAAAGGTAAAGGTTCTTCTATGTAAAACCTCAAAGTGGTAATAGCGGGTTTAGCTGGAAGTCTTTGAACGCCGTAGAGTTCGCCTAAGGCGTCAAGGTATTTACCTTCCGCATAGCGGAGGAGGTTCTGGTTGCCTGCGTAGTTAATAGAGTGCTTAAGAAAAGTTACGACATACGCTAAGGTAGAAAGGAAATTGTAGACGGGGTCGGCCGGGCGGATAGTTCGTCTCAAAATAGTTTGATAGGCTTTTATTAAGTCGCTTAAGATTTGGGTGCTATCCGCCTGGACAAATTCCAACATTAGGGATTAAAGATGAAAGAGAGGAGTCCGCTAATGGGGAAATAATTCCTTAATCAACATACCAACGAGGTTCTCTGAATATTCTTTTCAACAGCTTTTTAAGTTCCTCTTCCGTTATGCTCGCAACCTGCTTTACTTCGTGTTCTGTCATTTTTCCTGCTATGTTGAAGGTAAGATTGGCGTTTAAAATGATTTGTCCCGCGCCGAGTTTAGCTTCCCACACAGGGACTGTTTGAAGAGATGGCATCTCCTTTAAGAAAGGAATATGCAGAACGTTTGTTAAAGCCTTAACTATTGGCAAAGGAGTAATGCTTTGAGCTATAGTTTCCACAAGTTTAAATCCCGTTTTGTGGAGGTCTTTTAGCGGGCCCTCTTTTGCGGGAGAGAAGGGAAGAAATCTCCTGATTTTGGATACTACGCTTTTAATAGCTTCTACGGGTTTTTTAGCAACCGACTTAATACCTTCCCATAAGGTTGTAACTATCTTCTTTCCCGCCTCAAAGAGATTTATACCTTTGAAAAAGCTCAAAAGTTTCGATTTAAACCATTCAACGACTCCTGAAAATACAGATTTAATCTTTTCCCAAACGGATTTAAAGAAGCCGGCGATGTTCCCCCATCTTTTGTAAATAAGGTAAGCAATACCTGCTATTGCGGATACCGCAAGAATAAACCATCCTGCAGGGGTGGTCAACAAAGCTATGGAGAAAGCTCTTAACGCTCCTATAGCGGTAACTATACCGGTGCGGGCGATGTTAAGGAAACCGAAAGCAATAGCTTTTAGCGATGCGGATAGGGCAAGGTTTTGTGTGGTTATTAATGTGGCTACAGTTCGCCAGAAAAGAAATCCGTTTAAAACCCAGCTCAAAGCCATACCGAGAAAACCGAGAATCGCTACCAGAGCGGAAAAGGCTATAAACCCTCCTAAAACTATTCCCGTCAAGGTGGGGAATTTTTCCGCTAAAGCCTTGACGGGAGATAAAGCCATATTGAGAGCGTCTACTAACTTTTTAAAAACAGGAATAAGTATAGAACCTACCGTGATTATTAAAACCTGCAGGGAAGCCTTCAGTTGCCTTAAGTGAAAAGCTAAGGATTGAGACATCTTCTTAAAAGCTTTTTCGGTGGCACCGGCGGAGTTATTCATCTCCTTTAGAGCGTCCGCAAATTTCTTGGAACCTTCCCCCGTTAATTTCAGAACGGCTCCGAAAGCCTCTATTGAGGAGAAAATTGTTGCTAAGAGCTTCTTTTGCTCTGCCGTGTCGTCGGTATATTCTCGGATGGCATTCATAATGTATTCGAGCGTTCCTTTTAACCCTTTCTGCTTGAGAGTGTTGGCATCTACCTGTATTCCGAGTTTTTTAAAAACTTTTTCCGCCTGGTCAGTAGGGTTTATTAGCGATTCAATTACGTATTTCAAACCCGTAAAGGCTTCCCCTGTGCTATCACCCATTGTAGTCAGCGTTGCCATAGCGGCAAGAACTTCCTTTAACTGAACGCCTGCGGTAGCGGAAACACCCGCTATTTGTCCTATGGATTGAGCTATTTCGGAAAAGTTCGTTTTCCCGAGTTTGATGGCGGTAAAAATCCAATCGTTTATCTGCTTAGTTGTATACCCGAAGGAGGCCCACGCGTTTTTAATGGAAGTCAGGGCATCTACCGCCGTGAAAATGTCGGAAACACCTGCTATAGCGGCTTTACCCGCTTCCTTTAGAAAAGAGATAGCTTTATCGGGCGAAATACCGGAAGAAATAGCCTGATACATTGCTTTGGCTACGAGTTCTGGACTTTCGCCGAGTTCCTTTGATAGGGATAGGATTTGTTTCTGGTATTTAGCCTTAAATTCCTTAAAGGGCAAATCGGTTAGTGTGGATATTTCCGCCATAGCTTCCTCAAATCCCGCGGACATTAAGACAGGAGAGACGCCAACTCCTACACCGATGGTTCCTTTCAGGGCTAAACTTTGGGAGAAATCTCTTAGTTTTTCCACTTGGGCTCTCGCTTCCTCAAACTTTTGTCTAGCCCTCTCTACGGCTTTCTCCAAAACTTTAAACCCTTGGGCGACTTTTCTTACCTGGTATTCCACGGGGCTGAGCGATTGCCTCATTTGCCTAACGCTGTCGGAAGTTTTGCGTATCTGGGAAGAAACTTCTCTGAAAGGTTTTGTAAACCCGTCTAAAACCTTTAAGAGAATTGAAAGTTGGTATTTATCCGCCATAGAGGGGAAAAGTAAGGGAGCTCCTCCGCCTAAGGGGGAAAGGGTTCCTTGGTTTCTTCCAAAGTTTTTAAGAGCTCCTCTAATAAATACCTATATAAGGTAATAGGAAGATGAAGAACCTCCGTTAAGGGGCTGTTTGTCGCTCTGCTAAAGAAGATTGCAGATTTTGTAATGTTGCGGACGGCATTATTTCGGATAGATGGGGTGCAAGCTCTAAAAAAACCGATGCGGGTAATCTTCTAACTTCGTCGTATGGGAGTTTTTTCCCGTCAAATTCCGCCACAAGGGATATGAGGGCACAGAGGAACTCAAAGGTGTTGCCTTCTTTATCCAATCCTCCCGCTATACGTTCCGCTTTTATCAGGTCCTCTACGGTGGGTTCTCTAACTGTTACTTCTTCAACTTTAAAGGAGCTTTTCGTTACCTTGACTTTCATTTGTTATCCTCCTTTAAGACATTCCGAGGTTTTGTCTCACCTGGGAAAGGTAATCGGTTCCGTTGATTTTACAAACGTAGTTGAGGATGTCTATTTCCAAAACCTCTCTACCATCAAGCTCCGCTTTAATGTAGTTAACGGAAAATTCGTATTCTTGCTCTTGAGGTTTACCTTTTTCTAGCTTTCCGATAGGAGCTTTTTTGGGAATGCCTTTTAACACTATCCTTAGCTGCTTATGTTCAAACTCTCCGCTAACGTTATTAAAGAACTGAATGTCGGCGTAAACCGTTAGTTGGTGGTTTTTGGGTTCAGCCAGCTTAGTTAGGTCTTCGTAAATGGTTCTAAACTTTACTTTTGCAGTAAGGTCTTTAAAGTGCCCTATATTTGGAACTTCGGGTTCTCCTGCAATTCCGAAAGGGTCCAGTTTTTCGGTTACGTATTCTAAATCGGGTAGCTCTATAGTGGCTACCCCCAAAAGGGCGTTGTTTTCGTAGTAAATCCTTGCATCGTTCACTTTATCCGGTATCATCCTTTAAACCTCCATTACTTAAAGAGCTCTTGCCAATAGGAGGGGTCGTATTCGGCGATGAACTCTATCAAGCGGGCGGGAGAAGGTGGAGTTATATAAACATGGAATTTGATAATGCCGTCCATTAGGTCGGTTACCGGGTTTTCATCTTCCCTAAACTCTACCCTACCTCCCAGGATGTATTCCCTTGCCTTGAGACCGTTTAGGCGGATATTGTAGCTGTCAACTATTGTTTTGATAAGTCTTTTCGTTATCGGATAGTCCACCTTTTGGAGGAAAGTCAGAATCAGTTCGTTGTTGTGAAAGTTAAAAGCCCTTCTTACGTTATCAAAGGTGTCTTTCGGGTCGGTGGAACCGGGGTAGGCGGTGGTTCGCGTTCCCCAATACACGAGCCCTTTGGAAGTTCTTACTACAGTGGTTGCGCCCTGTCCCGCAAGATAGTTAGCCATATCGAGGTCTATTAGGGTGTCCACGTGAGTGTAGGTCGTGTTTTTGTTGGAGATGGTATGAAAAGGATAGTTGTCGGTTTCTACATCCAACCTTGCGTAAAGAAAAGCGGCATCGGTATCCGGATGTATTACTAGGTCTCCGTCGTAGCCCTTGGCGTAAACGAATTTACCGAAAGGACTTCTCAGGTTGTTGGAGGTTAAGTAATCGTTTATGTCGGTCGGTTTTACGTCGTCCGCATTGGCGGAGTAAAGGGCTAAGGCTTTAAAGTGTCTGTTAATTGAGGAAGCTTTAGAAAAAAGGGCACTAGCAACCGCGGGGTCTTGGGAAAACTTCGGGGCTATTAGGATGGTAGGGACTATACCGAAACGAGGATAAACGTCGTCAACCGTTTGCAGTCCGGTCTTTTTTAAGGTGTTGGGGTCCACAGTTCCGATAATGTCGTCGGATGTCACTGCTGAAGGGTCGGAGTGAACGTCCGGATTAAAAACGTTTACGGCAATAAAGGGGGCAACTCCCCTTTTGCGGAAAGCGATATGTGCAACTTCGCAAAGGGTGTATTTTTCAAAATCCTCTTCCCAACCGAAAGTTTCTACAAATTGTTCAAAAGTTGTAATAAGCTGAGGTTCGTTTACGGGTCCTTTGGGGGCTGTTCCTACGGCGAAAACTATCGTCCCGGTTCTTACGGGCGGAATTAACGAGGTTGGGACTTCTATAACCTTAACGCCTCTCTCATAGGTCATTAATCGGGAAGATTACTTTCCGCCTAAAACTATAAGGGGAACTAATTCCTCTTAAGTTTCCTTTGCGTGTTGTTTAAGGAATTCCCAAAGGGCGGAACGGGGGACAAGAATAACTCCCTGGACTTTAAGGGCGTGAAGCTCGCCCCGTTCTATCCACTTTCTTATAGTTCTCGGCTTGGTTCTTAAGAATTGAGCGATTTCTGAAACCCTCAAACAGGGTTTATCTTTGGTGTATTCAACAAATTCCAACATTAAATAAGGACTCAATTCCAATTTTCTGGGCATATTAGCGCCCCTCAGAGATTATAACAAAGTTAACTTGAGGCTTCAATTTTCCCGTGCTGTCTTCCTCAAACCAAACCTTTGTAACTTTTGCTCTCGGTTCCCATTTTTCTATTGCGGAAATAATCTCCGCAATTAGCTTTTGTTTAGCTACCGGCGTAGGGTTATCCAAAAGGTCTAAGCTTATCCCGAAGTCCCTATTAAGCGGGACACTGCCTTTTTGGGTTGCTAAAAGAAATCTAACGTTCTGATGCACTTCTTCTTCCAGGGTTTTAGGTTCCAACTCCCACATCGGGGACCTCCTTGAGCTTTAGAGAAACTTCCGCTGAAATAAGTTCGCCGTTTTTTGTGGTTTCCCTTACTTCCACTCTAAGTTCTTCTATCGCAAAGTCCCCCCATTTACGGTTAGCAATGACTAAGGGAAGTTTTACCCCTTTCAGGGTTTTCAGTTTTTCTATCTCCTCCTCTGGTGTGCAAAAGGTGGAATGAAACAGAATTGAGAGTTCTATCTCTTGCGGGTCGTCGCCGGTGTATTGAACGAAGGGACTCCCCTTTACGGGGGTTAAAACCGGTAACCTGAACCTGTTTGTGGTTCTTAACTTATTCGGTGTTTTAAGGAGCTGAAAAACGACATCTCCTAAAGAGCCCCACATGTTAACCTCCGTCCGCAAAAACGTTAGGGCTTGCTCCCGTTAAAATCCCACCACCACAGCCGTGCAAGGTAGCGTCACCTAAACGGGCTATAGCTTTACCGTTTACAAAAACGGTTGGGGAGCCCTGAATTATTACCCCCGGTTGTGGATGAGGAGGATAGGAAAGACCACAGCACACGCTATCGCCAACCCGACATACCGGTATTGAATTAACGAAAACGTTAGGGCTTGCGGATGTAGTGTGGCAGGCATGACTTTCAGCGTCGCCTAAGCGAACCACGGCGGGCATTTTAAACCCCCTAAGGGTTTAGGTCAATCCTCGGAGCTTTAAGCACTATGTGAGTGTCGGAAACTATCTCTATGTCTCCTACCGAGTGGATATATAACTTGTGGCTCCCTTTATCGTATTCAATCCATGTCCCATCTTCAAAGGTTACAATCACTTTGTTTCCGTTTTCCGTAGGTGTAGGGCAATCCCTGTGGTAATAGGCTCCGACAATAAACCCGTCAGTTAGGTTTAACATTAGGCATACTACTTTTTCGCCTACACGGGGCATCCAAAAAGCTTTGTCTTTGTGGGTATGGGAATGGAGGAGCTGGAGCTCGTAAGAAGTTTCCTCGTCCATATCCAAAAACTTCACCCTCGCGGTAGCCTTTTGGGGGTAAACCGATACGACTTCGCCTATTCTTATAGGTTTGTAACTTTCCAATTGGGAGACCCTTTCCCTTAACTCCCTCAATAGTTCAAGCATGGAGAAACCTCCAAGGTTGTTTTGTAACCCTCTTGAGGACCAAAACGGTGATGGGATTTCTCTATTAGATATCTGCCGTCGTAAATACCGAAGTTTTTCAGTTCTACTACTTGCCCGGCGACCAATTTGGTATTACCTACTAAGGTTAAGGAAATCGTTCTTTCTCCTTTGTTTTTCCTCCTCAATTTCGCTTTTGCCTTCTCTATAGCCTGCTGAAGGTTTTCGTTTTTGGTTTCTACCCGCAAATAGTCGCCTACCGGTATGTTGCTAAGCTCAAACTTGTAGCTCTTTTTACGGTTCTCCTTCGGGTCAAAGTAGATAACCTCAGCTCCTTTGTATACCTTATGGGCTTTGTCGTCTATGGAGTAATTTAGACATTGTTCCCTATAAATAGTGGCTATCGGCGGTAAGGCTTCAAGTTGTTTTGCTTTGATAAAAACCAAAGTGTTTCCAGCAACCTTAAACTTAAAACCGTAATCGTTTGCCAGTCTCTGCAAGAAGGCAAGGTCGGTTTCGTTCCTTTGGTCAATCCTCTTAAATGGAACGTCCTCGCCTTCCCAAATGACCCTTCCGCCGTATTCGTTTGCTATGTCTCTAACGATTTTGGACAGGGTTGTGTTTTCCCAAGCGCGGGTTTTCTTAGTTCTCATCTGTTTCCTTATGGAGGTTGAAACGCAGTGTAGGCTTACCCTGTCGGGGGGACCGTCGAAGGATATTTCTTCAATCTCAAATTTTCCGCAGGGTAGAAAAGGCTCTCCTTCGTAGCCAATCCATACTTCCACCGAAGTGCCTTTTTCGGGATACCAACTGCCCCACCATCTGCCGTCGTTTATAAGCTCTATTTCCACTTCGTCGTCGGCTCCCCCGCTGTGGTCGGTATATTCAAGGTGCAGAACTAAAGGGGTTATTTCCTCCGTAATGTCAACGCCGTTAAAGACCACTTTAAGGGTGGGACTCTTTACCTTTTCCACGGCGGAAGTTCCTCCTCAGTTTTGACTTCCGTTTGGGGAAGAACTACTTGGGTTCCCGCCGGGAGGAGTAAGTAGGTTGCGCCCATTCGGGGATTTGCTTTCAATAGTTCGGACATAAAGAATTGGTCTCCGAGCTCGTTATGGGCTATTTCGTCCCATGCTGTATCCTGCACGGGGACTTTTAAAGTCCGCATTGATTAACTAATCTGGGGAAAGGGTTCCCCCTAAAGGGGAAAGAGTTCCCTAAACAAAACGCTTAATGGACATATACCGACTGGTTAGAAATCTGGTTCTACAGTGGTTGGAAGACAACCTGACCTTGTTAAGGAGTAAAACGGAAGAGATAATCCCCCAAATAGTAGAGCGGATTAGGCAAAACGGCTATAGAATTGATGGGGAATTAATAGGTTTTGTTTCATCGCTTGTTGAAGAAAACGCCCGCTTTGTAAGGGATTTAATTCATCAATCCGCCTTTAAAGCCGGTAAGATTTTGGGACTGCCCGAGAATAAGGTTAAGGAGACTATAGAGGAGATTGAAAGGTTTGTTTATCCCGATGGTCTAAACCTCCCTAAACGTCTGTTTATTCGCAAGAAGGAGATAGAAAGAGCCTTTAAAGATGTGCTTTTTCGCAATATTAAGCTCGGTGAGAGCGCTAAGAAAATCGCCTATGAATTCCAATATACAGCCGAAAGGATTAGCGACGAGGAATTCGTGAACCTCTTAAGGGATGACGCTAAGCTCCCAAAATTGGTAAAGGAATTGGAAAGAATAGCCCGTCAGGTAGTTAAAGGCGAAGTATCCCGCGAAAAGTGGGAAGCCGTTATCAGACAATACGAGCGCTACATAGAGGAAAGGAGTAGATTGGGGACCTTCTATTCTCACAAAACCTTGTTGAGGGAGCTAACTAAAGCGGTTGAAAACCTTTCGGAGGAGGCGATAGAAGACGCTGTCCGTTGGTGGGCTTACAACAAACAGCTTTATTACTTTGAGAGGATTGCCCGCACGGAGGTAGCAAATACTTACCATTTGGCGATTATAAAACAGACTGAAGAGGACGAATTTGTAATCGGCTACAGATGGGAACTATCTCCGGCTCACGAAAGACCGGATATTTGCGACGTTTACGCGTCGGTGAATTTCGGTCTCGGAAAAGGAGTATGGCCCAAAAAGCGGGTTCCGCGTCGGAAAGCCCATCCGCACTGCACCTGCTTGCTTATACCGGTTGAAGGTTTAGAAGAGGAAGCGGTTAAAAAGGAAAAGAAACTAACCCTTAAAGAGGCGATAAAGCAAAACCCCCAAGGGTTTGAAGAGTGGTTAAAAACCCGCAAATGGGCGTGGGAACTTTACCAAAAAGGGGTTCCTATAGAGGAGTTCTTTGATGAAAAACATCTAAGGCTTAAGACCAGAAAGGAATTAAAACACCTTTTGGAGAAAAAGGATTTACTTGGGGTTTTGCCCTACAAACAGAAGGTTAACGTCGGTGTCGGGGACCCCATAACGTCCCCCACTGGCACACAAACCCGTGTTAGGGCTATCTTTAAAGACTTTTTCGGAAATGAAAAGGTCTTATCCGAGGCTACTTATGCGCATATTCTCCAAGAAGCCCAAAAGAGAGGTCTTAAGAAATGGCAAAGAGATTTAAGACTATGGGGGCTAAATCACATGAATACGATTCTGAAAGACCCCGATGAAGTTTGGGAAGATACTAAAAAGGGTAGGGAATCCATCTTTTATGTTAAGAAGGTACAAGGGAGGTATGTTGCAGTTGTTGTGGGAAAGGACTCTCCATATTGGATTTATACAACCTTTCCGTTGAAAAAGAGGGACTCGAATCGCTATATTCTTCTATGGAGGAAACAATGATTCTCCGCTACGAGGGGGATGCGTTCGGTTTCACCTTATGGGGAAGCGATGATGAATACGAAAACGAATGGAGTGAGGAATTTGAAAGTGTCGGATGCTATAACACGGTATATGTAGACAAAAACGGCGAGGTTGCCTACCTTGATGTAGAGGCTCCCTTCGGTCCCGACTGCATTCTGGAGATGGCGGAATGGGTTAAACAAAATCCACCGCCCGGAAAATATACGGTTCCAGAACTAGGTCTTAATAATGTTTCCTTCTATGAGGTTTTAATTTCCTGTTATCGAAGGGTTAAAGAGGAGTTTGAGAAAACTAAAACAGTCCCTCCTTCCGAAGCTTTTCCTCATAGTCGTCCTTAAAGTCTATGTCATTATCCAGTTCGTTAAGTCTTTGTTCGTCCAAAGTGTCACCTAAAACGAGCCTGTAAGCCTTTTTCAGAAGTTCTTTCTTTACGGATTCGGGGAAATCCAAAGACAACAATTCCAGTATAGTTTTCGTTTGTTTTTCTGTATCCAACGGAGTAAATTCCTTGGGATATTCTATCCAGCCCTTAAATTCTTCGCCTTCCCATTTGCAAACCAAATCCGCTATCCTGTATTCCAGATTTTCAAGCCCGCGGGAAAAGTTGGAAAGCATCTTCGTAAAGTCAAGGTAGTCGTATTCTTTTGCCACTCCAGACTTTTGAACGCCTCCTTTGAAAGCCATATTCGCCAATTCGTAGGCTTGTTCTATAAGGAATTTGAGTTTTTCCAGGTGTTGTTGTGCTGGTTCGGGAGGCGGAGCGATAAACTCGGGTTTGGCACTGCCCTGAGGGGTATAGGCAATAGCATTTTCGGTTCCTATTACTATAGGTTCCTTGGAAAGTCTTTCTATGTCCGCCTCTCCCGCTACCGGGAAAGTGAATAGGGGGAAGCTGGTATCCCTCAGCATTGAGCGAAGCTCCGACAGGGTGTTATAAATGGCTTTCTGTATTTGGGTTATTTCTAAAATGAAGGGAACGCCCACTATTTCGCCGGGAATGTCGTTAGGGATAGGAGAATAGGGGATAACGGGCACAACTCCTAAATTGTGCTCTCCTTGTTGGGTCTTGTTTTCCCCCATCGGGTCGGTTGAAATAAACCAACCGTTTCGGGTGTAAGTTCTGTAAAGCACTTGCGTAGAATTAGGTTGTGCGGGCTCCTTAAAAGTTATAGACTCCAATCTTCCGTAAGGGTCCAGCCGGTATGCCTGCAAATGAAAAGGGAGCCTTAGGGCTACATAAGGGTAAGCTTCTAATTCCTCTTTTTGGAGAGCGGTTTCAACCTCTTCATTCGGGGCGTCAACGATAACAAATACGGTCCCAAAAACCAGCCCGAGGCGGAATATCCTTTCCATCAGCTGGTCTATGTCGGTTCCGTTTTTGTCTGTGTTTTCCATAAAGCGCTGGTATGCAGAGCTTTCAACCTTCCGAATGGGGGACTTTCTAAAGACATGCCCTACGATGGAGTTAACTATCTTTTTGGTTAGATTGATGTTTACCGCAAGTCTGCGGCGGATTTGAATCCTTTCGTCGGTTTCGCGGGGGAAGGGTTCTATATAGGAACCGTCTAAAAATCCTCCGGTCCCGAGGTAGGCATCCAGTAGGAACTTATAATCTATACGCATCATAGCCACCTCAATTTAAGGAATTTGAAAAACCCCGATTTTTCCAAGCTTTTTGAGGCGTATACAGCCAAGGCTAATGCCCAAAAGCGGTCTGCGTGTCCTTTTTCGTCTCTGGGAGCTTCCAGTTTGAGGTTCCCCGAAGGGCTTACCGTTTTTTGAACCGAATGGAGGTCTTCCCTTAATACGGGGTCAATCGGTATCCGTATGGTTTTATCTTCAAATTTGGTCTTTAAAAGGCTTGCGAGTTCTTCTTTAACCTTGGCGGTAAAGTAAACCTTTAAAACTTTCTCTCCCCATTTGGTTTGTAGTTCTTCCGCCATTTGCATCCCTATGCCTGTTTCGTCTATCGCTATCCTCCGGGCTTTAGAGGCGTAGTAATCCAAAATTTGGAACTGTTTACGGAAAGGAACTTTCTCCAAAACCTCCAACTTCCTCAAAAAGAGGACGGAGGCAACTTTTTCTAAAACCGCTATTACCGTGTAGTCCCTCCGTCTTCCTATGTCTACCCCTACAAAGATGTCCCCGCTTAGTTCTTCTAAAGAGGAAACGAAAATTTCCTCTTTAGGGACTTCACAGCTTTGTATCAACTCGTAAGGTAAAACCGCCGAGTTTGAATCCAAACATTCACATAGGTATTCCGCCCTCCATAGGTCTTCGTCCTTTATGCCTTCCCGCAGGGCTTCTAAGTCTATGTTCAATCCTTCTTCAACTGCATCAAGGATTGTGGTCTTTTGAGCATACCAGAGCTTGGAACTTTCCGCTTCCGTAAACAGTTTGTAAAAAAGGCTTTCCTTACATCCATCCTTAGGGGAGGAGGAGGTTATTACAACCCTTGCATCGGGTCGGCGGGTAATCATGGGAAAGACAGCCGCCCACAGCTCCCTGTCGTGTTTAACGAAAGCGAATTCGTCCAAGATTAGGAGGTCGGCGGTAAATCCCCTAACGGTGTCGGGATTTGCGGGAACCGAGATTATGCGGGAACCGTTTGGGAAAACGACCTTGTGAACGTTTGTGTCTACGTCCTCAAAGAATTGGGTTTTGGCGATGTATTTCTCCACTTGGGCGAAGAGTTCCACGTGTTGTTTTACTTTGTTTAAAAGTTCTACCGCCTGCCGTTCGGAAGCGGAAACTACAATAATGGTGGACTTCGGTTTGCTGATGGCGGTGTCCGTGGCGTCGTAAGAGATAGTAAAAGACTTTCCTATTTGTCTCCCTGCGTTCCAAATGGCGTATTTGTGTTTCCGTGCGTTTTTCAGAAACCGCCTTTGGTAAGGTAGGAGAATTTTCCCCCTCATAGCCCGTATATTTCCCTCCTAACCATCTCTATGAATTCGGGGTCAATGTTTCTCCTCTTAGCCTCCTGCTCTATCCTTTCTGCCGCCTGCTTAAGCCTTTCCTCTCTGACTTTTTGGAGGTCGCTAAGGGTTTTTGATAAACGCTGAACCGCAAGGATAAGCTCTTCGGGAGTTTCAAAGTCCATAGCTTCTATGTCTTTAACGAATTTGAACAGCCTGTTCGCCAGTATCGTTGCTATTCCCTCCATTACATCGGTAGCGGGATTTTCTTTGAGCGTGTCTATTAAAGCCTTTGTCTCCTCATAAATCTTCTTAAACTCTTCGGCGGTCTCAGCATAAGACTTATAAGCGCGATGGATTGCGGACTTAGAAATGTCGTAGCCTTCCGCCCTTAAAATGCTCTCTATTTCCTTAAAGGATTTCTTTTCGGTCTCGTAGAGGTAAACAATGCGGTTTATCAAATCGTATAATTGCGCCTTTTTCCGCTTTGGCATCAGTCGTCCTCCGGGAGGATTATTCCGTCGTCGGAGATAGTGCCCTCCAAAAGGTCTATGCCTTTGGCGGTTGCCTTGTAGAAAATCAACTTCTTCCTTCTATAAACGGGGTGTTGTTTTTCTTTGCGTTCTACGTAGCCTTTGTCCACCAAGTAAGCTAAGGCTTGTCTTATATCCCTATCCCTGTAGTATTGGTAAAAAGTTCCAATCACGTTGAGCTCTTCAACTTCTTGAGGGTAAACTTTTCGGAGAAAGTCAAGGATAAAACCTCTAAGTTCCTTCATTGTCGTTCCCCCTTTTGGTTTCCTTAAGAAAAGCCGTTAAGGTTGCATCCTTTAATGCGTTTGCCAAGGCAAGAATTAAGCGTTCTATCTTGTCGTCAAGGCGATTGATTTCGGTTCTCCACCCCGAAATGTCCCTGTAATATTCCTCACGGGAAACCGTATCGTCTTTAAGAGCGTCCAGCTTAGCCTCTATCTTTTCAAGCTTCTTTTCTTGGCGGTATACGAAGAAAGCCATAACCGCAACGATGGCTACCCATCCGCCTTCCTGAATAATCTTGAAAAGGGCTACGTATTCCATTACTTACATTCCTCCAAAAGGGCAAGAAAGTGCCTTAGGGGAATAACCACGAGGGGTTCTTTCCTGTCCGCCTTTACAATCAGCGTGTCCGCACCGTCAAACCAGTTGTAAATAGCTATGGATTTACGGGCTTTTAGTTGCACGTCGCCGAGCCCTTCTATGTAGAGGTCTCCTTTCCCCTTGGAAGCAGGAGAACGCACAACTTTAAAACCCGCCTCTTCAAACTTCTTTAAAACCTCTCTTTCAAACCTATATCCCTTTTTGTATGGGTGTTTAAGGGGCATTACAACCTAAAGTAGAAAATAGCTTGCAACTAAAGGGGAAGCAGTTCCTCAACCATAGTATCCATCAAAGGTTTTAATGTTCTTAACAGCCTCAAAAGGTATTCTTACCTTAAAGTCAATTTCACCCTCATAGTATGGGTGGTTTCTTTGGATGTTTATAAGCCCTATGGTGCCTAAAAAGATTTCGCAATTTCCAAATGTTGAATTTTGGAAGAGAAACATATTTAAGTCGTGGAAAAGGTTTAAGAACTCGTTTAAACCTGCTTCTTCGTCCTTTTCGGAAACTTTGACTCCGAACCAAAGCGCAACTTCCATTTGGAAGAATTCTTCCCCGTAGGTGAATTTCACAGGGATAAGAGAAGCAAAAGGATAATCGCTCTGTCCGGGAGGAGTTTTCTTGCCTATGAAGACCTTGAGGTTCGGAAAATCTTTCTGAAGCTTCCTTTGTAAATCCTTTAACACTTGAAACCACATTTAACCTCTTTGAATTCTAAACACTCCAAAAGAATTCCCCGTTAAGGTTGAAATTCCTAAAACTTCCGGCGTTAGTTGGTTTTCCAGTTCCTTAAGGAGTTTGGCAAATTGGTCCGCTTTTTCCTTATAAGGGCTTTCTTCATTCCGATAGCTGTAGAGGTAACATTTATAGAGGGTATATGTTTTCGCTAATTCCTTTAGGTGTTTATTGGTAGGGTCTACCTTTGCAGGGTCTATACCTCTGGCTCTTAAAAGTCTCTCTATGTAGCTGTTAGCTTCATCTATGCATTGGGGGCGAACTTCAACGTCGGTTTCCTCAAAATCCGCTATGGTTACAAATTCCATCGCTTACCCCCTACATTTGCTGTTGTAGAGCTTTAAAGCTTTTTTCAGAATTTCTTTATCCCCGTGTATGCGGGCTAAAACGATGGCGCTCCACAACCTTGCACACGAAATTTCTCCGGTGTGGGTCTTATAGGGATAACGCCTATTTTTGGGGTCTAAAAAGTAATCCGCCGGAGCTTCCTTTCTCCATTTTGCGGACTTCCACCAGTCGGGAGGTAAACCCATGTTTTACTCCTCTCTATTTCCGAAAACTCGTTCATAGATGATTCGCTTAAACTCCTTGTAAGCTTCGGTTTGGGCGTAGTCTGTATAGAACCAGGGGCGGGGAGAAATTCCCGGATGAACCGCCTTTTTGCGGAAAATGTAACCTCCCTCGGTGGGTATCTTTAGAGCTTTTCTTTTCTTAGGGAAAATTACGTAAGGTCCTTTTGTTCCGAACTCAAGGAAATAGCCGTATTTAACGGTATCCCCCGCTCCTAACACTTCCACTGCAAAAAGTCCTTTGGGGCGCCAATGAACACTTTGGAGTAACTCTCCCGTTTTCGGTTTAAAAGGTTTCTCCTTTTCTACATATTCCTTTACCGCCTCTACATAACGCCGTCCCGCCCCTCTAACCGCCAAAGCTACCGACTTTTTAAAAAGCTTGGCGATTTTCTCTATGTCAAAATCGGCTTCGAATTTAACCTCAAACATGTCAGTTAAAAAGGGAGGAGGGATTAATCAACCTTTACGTTATTAATTCTGGCAACCGCATAAGGAGACATTACGGTGAGACCGCAATACCACCTAAAGCGGTAACGGGTTGCGTCTTTATCGGGAGCCTGTCCGATTTCCTGATAGGAAATACCGGCGGTAGAACCCCCGTAGAGCCCGGTCACCCCTTCACCCTCTCCAAACTTAAGAGCAAGTATAGGAGTGACTTTGTTTCCACTGCCATCTGTTTCTACGGGGAGATATTCCGATTGAAGGATAGGGATACCGTCGTATGACAATACGGGTTTTCCGAAATTAGGTTGTTGAACCATAAAGGCGGTAGTCCCTCCCGTGGTTTTTCTCAATAGGTCTTTAAAGGCTATATAAGCCTTGGGATGCATCACAATGGCATCTGCCCCCATTTTCATCAGAGCGAGGAGCTCATCCAGCATGGAGAAAGAAAGCTCGTTAGCTCCTGCATCTACGGTTCTCTCTATTCCCAGTCCTTCTATCTCATTGATTCTTTTCAAAAGCCCGTTAAACGAGTTAGGGTCTTTACTTTCGTCTCCTACATACATTGTTTTCTTATAGAGGCGCCCCATAGCCTTAATTTCACCTTCGATAATCGCACCGATATCCGCACCCATAACCTCTCTGGCGTAGTTGGGAATGTCTATGTCCCTTGCTATTACTTTCACGGTTTCGGTGAATTGCCTAAGGGTTCTTCCCGAAGATTGGGGGATAGTTCCATCCGGAGCAACGAAGGTAGCTTCAGGGAGACTGTCTTCCCAAGTTACAGTCAATCCGGCTCCTCTAACCTGTCTGAAGGGAAGGAGTTTAAAAACTTCATCGGTTTCTACGATGACGGCAATAACCGCCTGAACGAGCTCGTCCTGAACCAACTTACTAAGTTCTTGAAGGACACCCATAACCTACCTCCTTACTTGCCGAATTTTTCCGCAAAGATTTCCCTAGGCGACTTCTGCTTCTTAGGTTCTCCCGCTATAGGAGGAGGATTGGAACCTTTCCTGGTGGGGACTTTCTTTAAATACGGCTTCTTCTCTAAGAGTTCTTTTACCGCTTCCTCTACTGGTTTGCCATCTATCAGAACCTTTCCATCTTCGGAAATCTGGGCTTTCCCTTTGAGGAAAATGTAAACCGCTTCGGGGTCTACAGCTTCTTTAGCCGCGGAAATTATAGAGTTCCTTATCTTTTCCTCGTAGTATTTCTGTTTAAAAGTTTCAAGTTCCTTTAGCTTTCGTTTAACTTCGTCCTCTTCTTCCTTGGTGTCCTCGGGAGATTTCTTTAGAGCTTCTAACTCTTTTTTAAGGTCCTGAATTTCCTCTATAAGTTTCCCGATTTCTACGGTTTGCTCCTGTGGATTCGGGATTTGCTTATTTTCTTGGGGTTGTTCTTCAATTCGCTCTTCAGGCTTTTGGGGTTCTTTTTCAGGCATAGCTTTAAGATGTAGTCGTAGGTTGGCGGATTTTGGGGAAATAATTCCTTATGGCGGATAGAGTATATCTGCGTCGGCAAATCCAGATATTCCGCTATCTCGCGAAGTTCCTTTAGAACTTCCCGAAAAGCGTCATACATTATGGAGAATAATATCTCCCGAAATGAGAAGAATTCTTTGGATACTGCCTATTTTGGTAGGAGGGTTTATCCTATCGTGTTCGGAAAAGGAAAGTGCTCCTCCTAAAGGGGAAACTACGGCTAAAGAAGTCCCAGCGAAACCCCAACCAACACTTACCTTAGACCAAGCTAACAAAAAACTATCAGAATTCTTTCTTTATACCGGAAAACTTTCTCTCAAAAATGGAACCGCTGTTTTGGAAATTTGGAACCCGCTCCAAGCGAAAACTGTATCTCCTTCCACCATACTGGAAGGTTTATATAAAACCGTTAAGGTCTACTGCGATACCAACCTAAACACTCCCAAGTTAGATTTAAAGGTCTATTACAATTTGAACGGCGAGAAGGACTTACTATTTGAGGTTAAGGGCTACAAAACGATATTCTGTAATGCCGTTAAAAACGCCGAAAAGCAACAAATCCCCGAAGCTTTAAAAGGCGCTATTTTGCTAAATGTGTTGAGAAATACAGAAATGAAAGTAGGAAACCAGGAATGGCTTAACGAATTTTGTAAAGATAACAGAATAGAGGCTTTCTGCCACCACTTAGGTTTTTAACAACCTTTCCCTCTTCAATCTCTTCCTCACATCTTCCTCTTTAGGGAACTCTTGCATTAATGTTCTCTCCTCAAGTCGGGACCAGATAGCACCCGATAACATTTTGCGAAGTTCCTCCAAGGAACTATTTGAGGTTAAGAAAATGAACGCGCCCCTATTGTAGAGCTGGAAAAGAATTTCCTCCAATAGTTGGAATTTCCACTCCGGTAGAGAGACATTTATGTCGTCCAGCAAAACGGCGTCGTAGATGTCCAGCCTTGACCTTATCTCCTCATTGCTCAATTCGGTGAACGGAATGTATACGGGTTGATGCACCTTTTGTAGTCTCAACAAAACAGCTATAGCCTTTATAAGGGCATGAGTTTTCCCCACACCGGGAGCGCCCGTAAAGACCAACCCGAATCCCTTACGCCAAAGTCCTTTTTTGAGGTATCCATTCACCATTCGGATAGGTGAGGTTTCTATCTCCCTATTAAGGTTTTGAAGAACACTTTCGGGAAACCCCGCTTGGGTGAGCATTTCCCTTATTCGTTTCCCATCGCGGGGTTTGGGAACGAATTTTGCCCCTTTGGAGGAAAGAACCCAAAAACCTTCCTCTACTTCCAATATACTTCTATATTCAAGCCCCGCCTTTTTGAGCACCTTTTCTAATTCCTCTTTAGTCCTCGCTAACATCCTCAAACCCCCTTAAAAGTTTTTCGAGTTCCATTTCGAAATCCTCTTTAGGTAGCTCTCTGTCATAAGCTCCCCACTTGCGGGTTCTCGTTGTTTTCTCCTCCTTTAGTTGTTTCCATCTGCTTAGAACTTTCCGGAAGTTGAAAATTCCACCGTCCCACCACAACCTTTTGAGTTCCCATTTCACCCTGTCCTTATTAAGGTCCTTGAACTCCAAGTAATCCCTCTTTAGGGCTTTTTCATCTCCCTCGTAAATCCCTAAAAGTTCCTTCAAATTCTTTGCTATCGCTCTGTTAGCGGTTGCTTTTTCGTGTTTCAAATACTCTGGAGGATTGTTATCCCAAACCCGCAAATACCACCCAAGTAATCCCTGTATCTGCTTTCCATTCCCTTTTTGGGGTTTCTCCCTTTCCTCTACCTTCGCTTTGAGTTTCTCCCTCAAATTAGCTAACCTCACAAGGGCTTCCCGCCTATCGGAAGTTTTGGGAGAAAGAAAGAGGGAATAGATTTTGTCTATCTCCTTATATTTTAATACGCATTTCTTTTCCTCCTTTTGTTTTCCTTACAGCACTACACGGTGCGGTGCCCGTGCTAAACATAGCGTTGGCCTGCCAACGCTAAGCCCTACCCAGCAAAACCGATGCCATACATAA
>Ga0256838_1000652_pt1 | contig 19824 bp, 14 predicted proteins | sample 4571419metaG_FD_185978 | JGI IMG/M metagenome (GOLD analysis project Ga0256838, IMG submission 185978) | Hydrothermal vent microbial communities from Guaymas Basin, Mexico - 4571-419 | ecosystem: Environmental > Aquatic > Marine > Hydrothermal vents | place: Mexico: Guaymas Basin | collected...
CCCGGGCAATCTATTGTAGTAGCTAAAGGTGTCCCACCCCAAAAGGGGCAAGATGCGAAAATCGAAGTATTAACCAAGAATAAGGGACATAGTGAGGAAATAGTGGAAGAAGATAATTCTTTAGAACAACGCATTGATTGGCATGAATATAGTAGTAAATTAGAAGTAATTAAACAGGGAGATGTTGTAATCCGCAAAATACCCCCTACAGAAGGTGTCCCAGGCATAGATGTTAGGGGAAATGTAATTCCGCCCGAAAGGGGTAAGGACATTTATCTAGATACTGTTATTTCAGAAGGGCTAAAACTTGTTTCCCATACGGAGGTGGCGGCAACTAAAACAGGTTTATTAAAAAGAAGGGGTGATAAATATTATATTGAAGAAACCTACATTGTAGAGGGAGATCTTGATTTTAGTATTGGTAATATCAAAGATATTAAAAATTTAGAGGTGCGTGGGGATATTAAACCAGGTTTTAAAATTAAGATTGAGGGTACTCTTATTGTTAGGGGGAGTATCGAAAATGCTACAGTAGAAGCTGACACTATCAAGGTTCTAGGAACAATTACCAATAAAGGGGGAGGATACATCAAGGCGAACAATTTGATACAGGTAAGGGATGTAATACAAGGTAAACTTATCTGCGAAGGTGATATCATTATAGAGAAGGTATCTAGACATTCTTCCATTATGGCGGGAAGGCATGTAATTATTGTATCCCCTAAAGGAAGTATAGTGGGAGGCACTATTAAAGCTACTTTTTCTATAGTTGCACCTAACATAGGTAATGCATATGGTACTCCAACACAGGTTTACGCAGGTTATACAGAAGATATTAAACAACTTGTAGAAACCCTTAAAACTCAGAAGGGAAATTTAGTTACTAAATTAGAGTTGTTAAAGAAAAACATTTCCAAATATACTTCTCCTATGTTAAAGCAGAAAGCAAGACAAAATATGACTAACATAGAAGAAGAGCTTGTAAAGATAGAAGAAAATCTTGTGAGGTTGAACAATATCTTGAAAGAAGCTAGCAAACAGAAAATTTACGTAAACGGCGTCATTTATCCTGATGTAACCTTACAAATTAACAGCTTTCCGCCATTAAAAACAGTAACGAAGTATCAGCATGTAATTTATGGTTTTAGTGATGAAGAGGGCAAAACAACTTTTATGCCCTACAAAAGGCCAAATATAAAATTGCCTAGAATATGAGTGTTGGAGGTGTACAATATGCATTCGTATAGTAGAATTGGCCTCTCTAGAAAAAAAAGGGAATATGCTCATCGCGTTAAGGCAAATACTATCTCATTACCTTCTACTGCTAGTGAAATACAATCCACTTTACAAACCTTAACTTTTGATGTATATAAAAAAATATTGGAAACATATTTTATTGACTTCTTTGTACCGGGAGAGATACAAAAAGAGGAAATTCCCGTGTCAGATAATAGAACGTCAAGTTCTGCTGTCAATGGTATAGATAGGAAGGAATATGAGCGTATCAAAGCTCTTTATGGAGAGCAAATAGCAGAAGAATATTTAATGGAGCGCGAGCAATCAGTACACACACCAAGAAGGAGGTTCGTCAAAACAAGTGCAGAAGATGACACATCTTTAACCATTAGGAAAAAAATGGGGCAACGACCTCAAGTAAGGTATATAGTTGTGCGAGACCCTGTGCAAGAACATTTGTTTTATAGTCTTGTACCAGATCTTGCGGAGATATTAAATACATTGATGCCGTTATTAGAAATTATTGGTTCTCTTAAGCGTAAACAGGGTTTAAGTGCCGAAGCAGTATATACGTATTTACTCAACATGTATAATGGATTAACCAATACATTTGGAATAAAGTTAACAAATACACCTCGATATGTATTACCTATTGAATTGTCTTTATCTTTTTTCTATCTTATTTTTACTGATTTGAATAAGGTGGAAAATAGCTCACTTCTAGAGGAGGAACCTGAACCCGTATATGCATACTTGTATAAATATACGCAAGCAATGGATAAGATATGGAGCGAACTATCAAATGAGATTTATAAACCAACTGATTTATTTGGAGGTGAAATACCCGTTTTTCTACAATGGTTCAACTCTGTTAGTGGTCCTGGCATTATTCCACATTTTTGGCATGCTATAGGTTCTTATATACCTTTATTTTTGAACTGTTGTCCTGAATGGATAGCAGAGCGTATTGATGAATACTTGGAGGTATATCAACACTTTAAACCTTTTGATAGATACATTCCTACCAGCACTTTAGTAATGATTAGAGGCAATGTGCCTGTTAAGGAGCTGGAAAAATATGTATATATTTAATGCCGAGCATTTATTTATAACCATTTATAAAATATAAGGCCGCCTCTTAATGGGGCGGCTTTTATGTTTTTTAATAACTTATTTTGCGTTCCTTTTAACAAGAATGCTCCCCTTCAAAAAGAACAGCGAAAAAGCGCAGGTTATTTTTTGTATTCGGGCGTAATAACAATAATTGTCCTATATCGTTTTCCCCATTTTTTAGCTTTGTTATAGTCATGCATAAGTATGTCTATATGGTTTCCTTTAATGGCTCCGCCCGTATCCACAGCAACGCAGGGGGTATCATAACCCTGGATAATAATAATAGAGCCAAAGGGGATATAGGCGGGGTCTACGGCACAGTAAGTAACATCTTTGAGGTTTTCTATAGCGGATACTTTAAAGAGAATAGCAGTATTATTGGGGTTGCCGTGAAAATTAATACCGCCAGCTTTGGGAACATAGGCAGTAGTAATGGCTCTATCTACCCAAATACGACCAACTTTAGATAATGCTTTAAGAGTATTTGTATCATTAAGCTCAAGCCCAGCAGACAAAATGCCTATTTGTCTTTCAAGTCTATCTATTTGGGAAATAAGGGTTTTGTTTTTGTATTGAAGTTCCTGATATGCCTTATTAAGGTTGTAGTATTTTGAAGTGAGAGTATTATAGGCTGTTTTGAGTTCCTCGTATTGTTGTTCCTGTTGTTCTTGCTTGCTTTTCATTCTATATGAATAGTCAGAAAGCATAGTGGTTGTGTGAGATAACTTTGTTTGCTCCATAGCCCAAGCATATTGGTTATTGAAAATACCTAGATGATTGACTTTTAGGTATATAAGTAAAGCTATTAACATAATCGGCAGTAAGCCAAAAACTGTTGTTTTTTGCCAGCCATCTTCGAAAAACCACCAGTTTTTAAAATTAACAGCATGATACACAATGGTATTATCTGTTAACACAGGCTTGTTATGCATTCTATCATAAGTTTCATATATTGCGGTTTTTTTTGTTTGTCTTCTTCTATGTCTCATACAATCTCCTCCTTTCTATTGTGTTATTATTATACCACACTAATAAATATGTGTCAATATTATGATTATGATTGTATTTGTTTTTGCATATATCGTTTTTCTAGCATTGATAAGATTTGCTTTATCAAGTTAACATATGCCTCCACATGTGTTTCCATATCAGCAATATCTAGAGGTATTCGCCAGATAAGTTCTTTACCCCTTCTGGGAATGATGTTAATATCATCTATAGGAATATCACATAGTATACTGCTGGCGTATAACTGTCCTTTGTCTGTGAATAATAAACAGCATTCAAGTTTGTAAACATATAAAATCAGTGCATTACCGCAAACATCTATCGAAGGTGTGTGTATTTCCCATTGGTTTTCTCCCGTTTTTATTGCAGATATACCCATGATTACCACCTCCCGGTAATATTTATAAGCAAAACCTGTATATTGTATTATACAAAATTTACCTTGTAAACGTCGTTTACATGAGGACTAATTTCATTTGTGCTACACTAATCATACTAAATCTTTTTTGCTTTGAGGGATAAAATATAATACGATATATTTTATTCCTCTTTGTATGGCACCACAGTATTTTTACTATTGGTCAAGGGGGTGCAGTACAAATGGGAAACAAAAGGATAAGTTTGAAAACATCTTTTACAGTATTTACATTGATAGTGGTTGTATTAGCTCCCACAATTATGGGAGTGTTTATTATTGGCAGGTTTTATGACTATGCCTTGAAGTCTACTCAAGAAGTAGCCCATTCACAAATACAGGCCATTGAAAGGGCTATTAATGTGTTTTTTGATAGAGATATACTTAACAATCTAACAACCGAATTGTCCAAATATAATTTTTCTTTTGCAGACATCTATCATACTCTTCTTTCAAAAGCACCAGATTATGGTTATGCAGATTTAACAGCCATTAATTCTCCTGAAAAACTGCATGAAGCTGAAGAACTTGTGGCAAACATCTGTAATAATAGTGATTCTCTTGCTGACCAAGAGACGTGTTCGAAGTATCATACCTTCATCGACGTGCTTCGCAGGGTATATACTACATATGAAAGTATTCATGGAAATAAGGTATTGGGTATCTACATCAAGTTTGCCGATGGGTATGAGCTGAGTGGTAATTTGAATCATGTAATAGATGCAGAATTGTGGTATAACAAGGCGATGCAATCACCAGGCAAAATAGTGTATACTGAGCCATTCGTGGATGGAAATACAGGACACATTGTTCTCACTATGGCCAAAACCTTTGGTGATACAGATAATCCTAGGGGCGTTGTGGCAATTACCTATTCCTTAGAAAGCATGTCTAAGATGCTTTCTACATTTGAAGTATCAAGGAATGGGAAACTGGAAATGTCTCCTATTATGTATGCCCCCAATTCTATGATTATTGCACAGCCAGATACGGATTTTGTAGGCTTGGCACTTAAGCCTTCGCTTGTAACAGATGACGACTATGACAAAATATATAGCGATAAGGTATCTACTTTAAAATTATCCAAGCAAGACATTGATAAAAATGCAGATTTGTGGAGTGCAATTAATCATATGATTGGAGAAGTTTCTATTGCGACCATTACAGGTGTAGATGTAAGGCATGGTGCTTATACCATGTATGTATCTCAAATGCCACAAGGTTTTATTGTGGGATATAGAGTATTTGATGCTTATAAAAACAATATTAATTCTGTAACGAAAACTACTATCATTATTGTTAGTAGTATTGTTATTTTGCTAATGATTATTACATATTTTCTTTTGATTAAACCTATTGATCATCTTGTTCGCATTAATAAGCAGGTAATGCATGTAAACAATACTGGTGATTTAACCCATGAAATAGAAGAATATGTCGACAATAATGAAATTGGAGATATTATTAGCAGCATCAGACAGTTTAAGGATACCCTTTATAAATTCATACATAATATTCTAAAGGCTTCCAAATCTTTGAGTGCATCAAATAATACTTTAAAACAGGCGTATGATAATATGCAAGATTCCATCAATCAGCTAACAGAAGCTGTAGCGCAACTTGCGGAGGCTGCAACTCAGCAAGCCAACGAAACACAAATAATAGCTGAAAATATTTCTGATTTAGAAGTGATTATTAACGATTCTCTAGATAGAGCCTCTACAGCGGAGCAAGAAATAGGTATTATTGTAGATGAATTAGTCAACAATGCCCAAGCTGTAATTAATACCGTACATAGAATGCAAAAGTCTATTAACGATATGAAACCCATTGTGGAAAATATTATTGCTTTAAATAGTATGGCTAACGGCATCAGCGATATTGTAGATATCGTTACTGATATAGCAGAGCAAACCAATCTACTAGCCCTTAATGCTGCTATAGAAGCAGCCAGAGCCGGAGAAGCAGGCAGAGGCTTCGCAGTGGTTGCTGATGAGATAAGAAAATTGGCTGAGCAAAGTGGTCAGTCTGCTAAAGATATTAGAAATATACTTAACCAATTGCTTGATAAAATTCAATATATCGCCGAAGCTATAAAACAAAGCTACACAGAGTTATATACCGAAAATCAGGGATTAGTATCATTGGCAGAAGTTACGGGCGGTCTTTCAGAAGAGACGAAATCTATTAAAGTAAAAATAGCTGACAATGTAAAGGCACTAAAAGATATGCAACAGCGTATTGCCATAATATCTGGTGCTGTGGAGCAAATTGCCGCTATCGCTGAAGAAAATTCGGCTGCTGCTGAAGAAATTTCTGCCTCTGCACAAGCAATGAAGGAAATTACCAATACCCTAAAAGAAGCTGTGAGAAAGATAGAAGAAGAAACTGATACGTTTAACAACCTTGCGACAAAGTATAAAATTGATTACGTTAAAATGTGAAATGTTCTTGTGATAACTTACATGTGTTCTTCTTTGGCGGGGCCCTGATGGAAATAGGGTCCCTTTTCTTGTAGAATATTAAAGGGGGTGAAGCAAATGCTTATTATTTTATCAGGCCCTAGTGCTGCCGGAAAAACGACTATAGCCAAGTATTTAGAAACGTATTATGTCGATCAATTTGAGGAGATAGTATCTCACACCACTCGCCCCATGAGACCAGGGGAGATTGATGGAAAACATTATCATTTTGTGGATAAAAACACATTTGAACTAATGCTTAAACAAGATGCTTTTATAGAGCATCAGCAAGTGTATGGTCATTATTATGGCGTTTCTAAACAAGCTGTTGAAAAGGTAGTTTCTCAAAATAAACATGGTATAGTTATTATCTATCCTGAAGCATTACATTTTTTTGAAGATTATTGTAAGCGTTATCGGTGTTTAAAAATTTTTGTGGATGCACCTGATATAATACTAAAAGAACGACTTCTGAAAAGGGGAAAGAACATTAAAGAACGGTGGCAAAAAATAGCATATGAAAGGAGTTTTAAGCCATTATATGATTATGTCATTAATACTGACAAACCATTAGAAGATACTATCAAGGAAATTTTGCAAATAGTCAATGTTTATAATTCATCATCAGCAAATAACAATAATACTAAAATATTTTCCACAATGGTCAAATAATTCATAAAAGGGGTGATATATATGGATTTAGTCGTCAAAGAAGTGTTGGGTGTTACTTCACATTTATTATCCCGTATGCCATCTACATATGTGGCTATTGCGTATGATAAATATAATCCAGAGCGTTTATTTATAGTGGTTGGTAAAACAAGAGAAAAACTGTCCTTAAACTCTCTAGCTAAAATGGAAGGACGAGAGGTAGAATTACCAGTAGCCCTATTCCCCTTAGATGATATTACCACCGGTGCGTTAGTGTCTGTTTATCGTGGACTTATGGAGGAAAGCAAGCTTAATGATTATGTGACAGCTTACCGGCCACCATATGCTACATGGAATCAAACCCATTATGACGTTATTGTCTTTAATATCAAAGACAATGGTAATATTATAGACATTCCTGTCAAAACAGAGACATTTGTAAAATATGTTAACTATAAATTTAGTCAAGAAATCAGGTTTGCAGAACGATTATTAAATTCGCTAGGAGTTGCACCAAATAATAGAAATCACGTAAGCAATCATCAGGTTGATTACCGGACAAAGTAGGGTAAGAATCTGTAATATATAGAAATACCCCGCGAATGCGGGGTATCTTGATATTTTGTTTATTGTATCACTACTTATTCCAACGCTCTTTGAGTTTACCTATCATGTTATTGTCTGCTAATGTTTCAGTTGTCTTTACTATTTGTTGAGAGGTGTAAGATACTGTTTCAGACAATTGGCCCGGTTGGATAAATACGGTTCCGAAATAGCCGAGCGCAATGATAATTGGTAATGCATAATGAGCAACAAGAATTGACAAATAAGCTCCCGTTATAAATACTGCCCCAAACAGAGGTCCTAATAAAATAGGCATGCCTAACCCAAAAGTAAATGTACTAACAATGGCCGTGAGGAGAAAATATACAACTATAAGTATAATTAACGCCAGCACGAGCTGCAACAATATAGTTGCACCTTCTGCAGAAAACATCACCTTAAACAAGTGAGTATATCTGGGTAAAAATTGAAGATAAATTAAATATGCAAATGATATTCCTAATATAATACCTGCGATTTTTGTAATTATAACAGTTATTTTATCTTGTGTCGCATAGTTGACAAGGGCAAGGAACACAAATAAAAGAATAGCGCTAATAACAATGGCGTAATTTAAAGTTAGTATTACCGGTAGAGCTACAATAAGCACGCCAGCAACAAATGCTATGATTAGTGTACGAGGAGCAAAGAACACCATCAATCCCAACACAAACAAAAGCAAAAAATATAGCCACATGTGTTTGCGGGTATAGGTATCATATGTTTGATATAACTTAGTGGTAAAACTCCACTGCGGAGCAGCTATAATAGGCTGCCCCTGTATATGCATTTGTCCTAAATGCATTACATCTGTTTGTGCAAGTGCTAGATGTGCAATATCCCAATTGAGAGTACGTTTAATAATAATATATTCTGCATGATAAGAGTTTTTTGTTTTAGGGTCTTCTTTATCGTATGTGTAAATGAAATAGCAAATAGGTTTTTGATTCTTATCAGGGATAATATGAATAGGATTGGTGATTATCAATCCCCAAAATGTTTTAGCACTATCTCCTTCTACATGCATAGCTGTTCGCACATATTTTTGCCATGAAATAATAGTAGGCTTGTTTTGCCAACCATTGTCAACATAGCACATCATTCTTGTTAGAACATATCTTTTTTTGTTATAAGTAAAAAATGAATACCCATCGAATGAAGGAGTAATTAAACGATGTAATTTGTACATTTCTGTAAGTTTATCATCAATTTTGATAAACTTTTTTTCTTTTTTCCTCCAAACTTTTAAGTTTTGCTTGTAGGTCGTATAACTATCATCTACAATGTTGTATGTATCAAATTGAGTATCAAACAATTTATCGTGCTTGTCTCCATCGAAAAAGGTAAATTTTTTAGGATCATCTTTGATATGTTCTAATAGCCACTGTTTTGCCTTACCTCGCTCAAATCCCCATATGTCTGTGTTATACGATGTTCCTGGTGGCACCAATAACCATTTATTAACAATATTATGTCCTGGCATAATGGGAACATAAGCAATAAACGAGATAATGACGATACTTATTAGTACGACTAATGATACTGTTTTTTGCATTTATATATTACCTCCTCTCGTGAAATATTTCAAAATATATTTTATAAATTACAATATGTGATTTTGTACGATAAGACTGCAGCTAATATAACATGATGCTGAATGGCATTATATTCCCATTTCTGATATAAAATATTAAGCGTAATAACAATGATATACACAGGGAGGGATACATGGTGGCAATTGAGATTATTCAACAAGCAGAAATAAGACTTATCAATTACACGCCCGAACCAGACAAGCATATTTATTTAGCAGCAAGAACGGCTTATAGCAACAAGGAATGGGAGAAATTACAAAAAGAGACAGATAAGCCCGAAAAAGTAGCTAAATTTTTAAATATGCTATACCGCAAAGGACATCATAGCGTGTTTGAGCATGCCAACTTTACATTTCTCATAGAAGGGTGCAGTAGAGTTTGTACGCATCAACTGGTAAGACACAGGTTAGCTTCTTATACCCAACAATCTCAACGATATGCTGGCGCTCAGAAAGAAATATACTTACCTAAAAGTTTTTATAAAGATAGAGATGTTTATAATCTCGTTACGCAAGCTGTTGAAACAATGTATGGATTATACGATAGTCTGGTAAAATTAGGCATCCCAGAAGAAGATGCAAGATATATCATTCCACAAGCTGTTACATCAAGGATTGTTGTTACCATGAATGCCAGGGAACTTTTACATTTTTTTGAGCTTCGCACCTGTATGCATGCACAGGCGGAGATTCGCTATGTTGCATGGCAAATGTTGCATAAGGTAAAAGAAGTTGCCCCTATCACATTCCAATACGCCGGTCCTCCTTGTATAACGAAAGGTGTATGCTATGAAGAAGATACTACCTGTCCATTATATAAACAATATATTGTGCAAACAACGTAAATATGATATAATATTTAAGGTGAAATTTCTATTTGCGGGAGGTGTATGTAGGTGAGGTTATCAAGAGCGCTTGTTCAGCATAAAAACAGAGAGGGTACTGTATATTACGTGTTGCCAGAATATGGCTATGACATTAAGCGAATCTTAGTGTCAGAAAAACCACACGACGTTATTTCTTATGAAAGTGGCACAGAAGAACGCAAAACATTATCAGAAAAAATTGTATATGTAGAGCTTACTCACTATGCAAATAGTAGAGATATAACAGATTTAAACTCTTCATTTTCCCACCTGAAAGTGATTCTCATTAAACAAGATGGGTTTGAGGAAATGGCATTAACAGATTTCCTTACATACGCTATTCCATCGGGTCGCTTGAATAAAATAAGAGAACTACAAACCGCCAACATACAAGCATATAATACAGCACTATTTTATATATCCAACATAGGCGGTGTAAGAACATTGGCAGAAGTATTGGAATCTGCCCTAGATAAGTATTCCGTTATTTCTGGCAATTCTTATGAAGGAGCTTATGTCATGCATAAAGAACCTGTAACTAACATTGCTACTCAATATCCGATGCTTGCAGTAGAGATAGGGCTGTTGGATGCAGAGCAGCAGCTGATGACAATAACTAACAACATTGGAGAAGAGGGGGAACTAATAGATGACAGGCGGTAATAATACCAACCATAAAAATGATAAAATTGTTAAGTTGATATATTTTGCCATATTTGTTTTTATAGCGTTATTGGTTTTAATGGGGCTAGTAGAAGCATTTGCTCCGCCCTCATATACAACTAATATAGGTAAAGTTATCAACCTAATCGAAAACGGAGCACCCGTGTATGTGTATAACGATGTAATTAAAGTAGAGAACTATATGTTGCCCCTTAAATCTCTTCCCGATTTGCAAAAGATTGCTACTCCGGGACAAATCAATCTGATGGGTACTAACAGCATTTCGGCAGGAACTATCAATCTCATCACTTGGGCTATGGTTCTTGTCGTTTTTATAGCATTTCTATTGGTACGTGCCACTTCTATATCTGTGCCTGCAGGGTTCACATCTATAAAAGAAAAAGCTGCTTCCAAGATACCTAAGGTATCTTTCGACGATGTAGCTGGTATAGACAAGATAAAGGACGAAATTAATGATATCTTATTGTTTCTCAAAAACCCCAATAAATTTAAACAGATGGGGGCAAGAGCTCCTAAAGGTGTTCTTTTTGCAGGACCACCTGGTGTAGGTAAAACTTTGATTGCAAAAGCCCTAGCCCATGAAGCTAAAGTGCCATTTTTCTTTGCTTCCGGTTCTGAATTTGCTGAGATGTATGTAGGTGTAGGAGCAGCACGCGTAAGAGATTTGTTCGCTAAAGCTAGAAGACATGCTCCTGCCATTGTATTTATAGATGAGATAGATACACTAGGTGCTCGCAGAGGTCCTCATTCTCATAGTGAAGATACTAAGACACTTAACCAACTGCTTACTGAAATGGATGGTGTAACAGAAAGTGATGCTCCTATCGTTGTGATTGCAGCTACCAATAGGCCGGAGATTCTTGACCCTGCGTTGTTAAGACCAAAGAGGTTTGATAAAATTATCAATATTCCATTACCAGATAAAAGAGCCAGAAAGCAGATACTTACAGTGCACCTGAAAAATAAGCCACTTGCTGACAATATAGAAGAGGTTGTTGAAAAACTTGCTTCTATGACTACGGGGTTTTCTGGAGCGGATTTGGAAAATCTATGTAATGAGGCTGCATTGTTGGCAGCATTGGAAGATAGTTCTGTTGTTACCTGGAAACACTTTAAAATAGCTTATGATAAAGTAACCATAGGCCTAGATGCTGATAGACAACTTGATGAGAAAACTAAGAAACGTGTGGCATATCACGAAGCAGGGCATGCCATATGTGCTAAAGGTATTGATAAAAAGATTGATAGGATATCCATTCTGCCTAGAAGCAAAGCTTTGGGGTTTGTTAGAACAAGAGAAGATGAAGATAAAGTGTTAGCAACATTTTCAGAGCTGATGGGAGAGCTAGTCTTATTATTAGGTGGTAGAGCAGCTGAGGAACTATATTGCGGAGAACCTTCCACTGGTGCGCAGAACGATCTTGAAAGGGCTACCAAGCTAGCCAAAAAGATGCTTTACAGTTATGGTTTTAAAACCTTGTCAGTAAAAGAAATACAGTATTCTCAATATCATTCAGAAAAAATTCTTGATGATATAGATGAACAAGTAATAGAAAATCTATTATACTATGCGCTAGAATTAGCTAAAGAGCATATTAAAAACAATGAGGAATATTATCTACGACTGGTAAACCTTCTTTATAATAAAGAGGATTTGGAGGAAAATGATGTCAATCAATTTTTTGAAAAGTATCCAATCAGGGCTATTATGAAAGAAAAATTACAGTGGCAACATGTGATGAGACAAATAGAAGCAATTAAAAATGCTTCATAATCAATATTGTTAACAGTTTTACACAACCAATAAGGGAGGGGTGAATGTTCCCTCCCTTTTATCATTTATTAGTGTGTTTGATTATTTGATTTTATGTTATTATTTATTATAAGTGCCTGCTAAGAGGGATAGAGTGGGTATTTCCGCTGGGGGTAATATGTTGAGTGAACTTTGAAATACTTTCATTTTCCATTTGCTGAGGTAATCCTTCTATTTTTATTGTATGTGGATAAATGTTGATGGTGATAGTGTGTGCTTTTCCTGATAAAATAGCATGTACTATATTTTTAATATCTTTTTCAGAAAGACCACGTGGTTGTTCTAGTTCGAGTATTTGTATCATTGTCATAAGTTTTCTTTCCCTGATATATTTTTCTTTGCTGGTAATTATCCTGTCGGGCGGAGTAAAAGTGTATCTGGCAATTTCGTGGGGACGCTTGGGATTGTCCCAGCCAAGAATAACCACATCAGCTTCGGCATTATTCAATGAAGCTACAATATCTTCATTGTCGATATCATATTTGGCTTTCATGGTTTCCCATAACAATTTATAATTAGACGGCATCTCTTATCCCTCCTTGTTTCGAGACTTTAATATCACTTATATTCTACAGACCAACAACGCGAATATGGGGGAACATAAATGGATTGCAGATTAAGCATATAAAATATATGATAGATGTAAAAGGCAAGCTGGAACCTTTGATGTGAGGCAGTTTGCACAATTCCATACAGGATACTATAAAATATTTAACGACAGACAACCTTTTGATAGGGAGGGACGTTTATGGCAAGAATTATTGTAGAACAGGATAGAAGCAATTTGACCAAGTATGCTATTGTAGGTATTATCGTTATAACACTACTTATTGGTGGCTGGTTTGGATACAATTGGATAGCTCGCAAACCCCCTGTTGTGGAAGCAGAAATATATTCATGGCAATTATATGATACACGCATAGTCCCACAAAACATTATAGCTTTTCAACCCCTTGGAGAGGGATATATTGCCACTACTCAGCATGGAATATATGTATTAAAAAATAATCTATCTGTTACAACTTCGTTATCATTGGAAAATGTTACAAAATCTGTTATCGCAGGAGATAAGGTATATATTATTTTCAAAAATGATTTGGGTTATAATGTGGATATTTATCAGGTGTCGGAGAGTAAGATAACGAAATTATATACGTATAACCTTGGTCACTATGAAGGAGAAGTGTATCTTTCTGCTACAGCATCAGCTGGTGTTGCTGTGCTTAACCCCGTCATTGTGTTCTTCAAGCTGACCATAGACGATACGGGACGAACTATTGCAGAAACAGAGAAAGAATATTATCTTACTAATACAGTAAAAAGTATTGTTACTGGTCTTTATAACGATACACCAGCTGTATATGTTGTTTTACTTGATGATGCGAAGAAAGAACGTTCAAATGCGGTATCTTTTTTATATACTGCTGACAATGTTACAAAACTTGCTACAGGTAAAGACATAGTACCCGCCGACAAACTATATAATGTTTGGGAATATGACGGAGTATGGCTAACCAAATATGACATAAAGGGGAATAAATATACTATAACCAAAATTACCTTACCTTCAAATAGTGAGGTGATTGCGGTAGGAGGTAATAGATATCAAGGCTATATAGCATATAAAAAACGTACTATAGATGGTGTGTTTTACAAAATGTACATTTACAATGCCAAGACAAAAAAACTATATCATTTAGATTTGCAAGCAGAATTTGTGAGACAGCTTGTATCCCCATATGACCCCAGCGACAGGCTATATTTCCTTACAAAAAGTGGGGTATACTATTTTTCTGAGGGGGTATTGTACGCAGTATCGCCAAATATTAATGCCAAGGCTATAGATATTGTTGATAACGCTTTCGTTATTGCTCCCTACATTACACCACCCGGTAAATTTTATGATTTCCACAACATAGAAGCAGCAAAGATAGTCAATAATAAAATATATGATATTTACAGCGCTTTTGAGGGGTTTCAAAAGTATTATATAGGCACATATGATTTACAAACTGGTTCACGCACTGCTGTATATTTTGCTGGTAGTGGTATACAAGCAAAATATATTTCAGATATTGTGCCCTTGCGTTCTGGGTATCTTGTCGTGCATGTGTACGCTCCGGACTATAATAACATTAATATGGGCAAATACACTAATAAAGCATTCTTGGTATCTCTTAAGGAGCAAAGCTTGCAATTGATGTATTTGCCACCGGGAACGCTGTATGATACTACGGATAAATATTTGCTTTTCTACTTGCCCAGTAGTGGAGAGGCTTATATTTATCAAAAAGCAGATAAGGGACTTCCATCTCTTCTCTATTCACATACCTTCCTTCAGAAGGCTACAAATGTAGCACTTGTAGAAAAGAATGGATTTATTCTTGTAGCAGTATCCTATGGTGTACAAGCTACAGATATTGTAATTTTTGATAGGGTTGGTAATGTGGTTCACGAAAAACGCTATTCTAACATTGTTATAGCTGATCCTGCCACTCAACAAGATGATAATAGATATCTTGTATCGCTAGGGAGTGGAAAAGTCTATAAGATGGATATTGACACGAAAGAGCAAAAGCTAAAAGTAGTTGTTTTGGCTTCTGGATTAAAAATAAAAGCTTATAGTAAACATTTTTATGTGTCGCAATCGGCAGTATACACAGATATTTCAGTCTATCCATTTATATATGGAAGGTTGTCTGACAAAGTCAAAAAGGCACATCAAATCCCACCTGGTATTGTGTTTGGCCGTGTTGATAATGAGGGTAACCTTATGTCTTATTTGAAGGCCATATTGCCAGATGGAGCTATAGTGCAATACAATGACAATAAAAACAATAAATACTATTTGCTTCTCATTTCTTCATATAAGTTTCAGCATAGCACTACAGATATGTTGCAGATACCTTCTCCTGATAGCGTATTGTTTGTTAACCAATATGGAGCGGTTGTTTCCACAAATAATGGAGACGTAATTGCAATGTATCGTATAACATCTAAAAAAGCCAGAATCAAAATAGGTTAAAGTTGGAGGTGAAATAGATGCAAGTTTACAATATTCAATTTCCTAGAGCTATTCCTGTTACAACAGGGCTTTCTCTTATGGAGGCAGAACGCTCCTGGGTAGCAAGAGATTTGTTGATGCCTTTGGAAAGTGCTAGAGGCGTAGAAGTAGGAAAAATTATAAGGAAATTCACATTAAAATCATCTGATAAACTCGATCCTAAACTTGTGGGTGTTAAAGACTTGCGAGACATCTTTCTATTACCTATAGATTCCAAAGCTGAAGAAATGAAGGTGGAATGGTACGAAGAAGATGCTTACTTAATCTCCCCTGCATCACCTCCTAAAGACCTTCTTCCTGGTGGCAAAGCCAATGGAATACCAATAGAATTTGATGAATACAAAAGACAATTAGCACCCTGGTTGTTTAATGATTTTGGAAGTATCCAACTGGAGGCTTCTTCTATGTATATCAAGATACCTGACCGATACAAAGATGCACCTGGCAAGTATGCGGGCTTTGTGGAGCTTGTATGGCCACCAATGGGTGTTGAGGGAGACAATTTTATTCTGCCTCTATTCTCATTTCTTGAATTGACGAGAACACCAGAGATTTGGACAATGATATGGTTTAGGCCGTTGAAGAGTCAAGAATTTCAACAAATGCGTCAATCGTGGAAAAAGGTAGCTGAAATTCAAATGAAGAGAAAAAAGAATGTTGATGAAGACGCTCTTAAGAGAACTGAAATGCTTATGGAGATTATTGAGGGCGGCTCCAGAGATGATTATGAGAAATTTGCCACATTGAAGGTATACTTTATGATATTTGGAAAAACCATTACAGAAGTGCAGGATAAGCAAAATCTTATGATGGATTTATTTGAGGGTGCCGGTTGGAAAACCAATCCAGGTTATACAGGGGCTCAAGCTCTACTGGATGCATTTTTTCCTCCCAACCTCAAAGAACCGTGGGATATGGGAAGCATGATAATGACTTCATCTATGATAGCAGCTTCTGGTTTAGTACACGGCACTACATTCCAGTTAGGAAACATGTTTGTAGGCAATACCCTTACTATGAAGGGTGAACCAATGAGTGTGTTCTCCTTTGATCCTTTCGAAGCCGGTATTAAAAATATCGCAGGCGTTTCTAACTACATTGTTACTATTACTGGTGCCCAAGGTTCCGGTAAATCGTTTTTCGGCAAACTTCTAATGATGGATATGAAGAGGAAATATGGCAAAAAACTCAAAATACGTATTATAGATGTTACAGGTGAATATACCTTATCTTCCATGTCTCAGGGTGGGGCGCCATTTATTTATGCTATTGGTGGTGATGTAGCCCTTATCACCCCAGGTGGTCTTGTTAATCTTAACCCCTTAGAAATCAAGGAAGCCGACTGGAAACGAGGACTTCAGTATGAGAAATATGTGGACTCTCTAACAGAAGAGGAAAAAGAAAGAGAAAGGCATAAGGAGGATAAAGAGTACACTAGAACAGATTTGGTTTCTACGGAAATTTCTAAGATATGGGAATGGTTGATGATAGCATTTTCTGATGATTTTGCTGGTAATAGTGCACAGCTATATATGGGTGCTATCGGAGAAATGCTGTGGAAAATGTTTTTATATGGTAGACCCATAGGCCATACAAGAAAGATGGGACAGGCAGCACCAGAATGGAAGTTTCTGTTAAGAGATAAAATGTATGATAAATTTTATCCCCTTGCCCTGAAATATGCTCAGGAACAAATATCTAAAAATGATGTGTTAGCTCATGCAGATGAAGAAACATACGATTTTGTTGAGGAATTGCTTGACGAACTTAGAGAACTGTATGACACACGTAAGAGTTTTGTAACCAGTATGACAAATAACCAGCTTGCTGTATGGTTCAAAAAATACTTTTTTAGATATCCTCGATATAGGTTCCCCATGCTTCAAGATGTATATGAGATGATTAATGTGCTAATTGATGAGTATGGCTGGCACCATTATGAACCGTTGAGAACGGAACTTGCTAAATTTACAAGAGGTTCCATGTCTACCATTATGAGGGGAAGAAAAACCACTTTACCCGATATTGAGCATCATGCTTTGTCTATACATGTGGATAGAGAGGCTTTTCCTGAAAAAGAACAGATACTTATTTATACACTACTCCTTAATGAAGTGTTGAAAGATATGATTAATTACCAAATCAAAAATGCTGATAATAAGGCATACTTCCTTATAGCTATGGATGAGATGTGGAAATTGCTTCAGGGGTCTGAATATGTGAAAGAACACATCATGCACGTACTAGCAAGAGATACTCGTAAATATCTCATTGGCGGTCTTTATATGTCTCAGTCCAGACAGGACTTCTTCTACCCATCTTCTCCATTTAGGACGTCGGCGATGATGCGTTTCTTTGGTAGGGGTGAGAGTTGGTCTCCCGGAGATGCTATACCAGCAGCACTTAAGACTGCTTATGAAGAAGTTGCTGCTAAAGAAGGCACTCATGCATTCTTATTTGTGGTTGGTGGTGATGATGGTACAAAGGCATCGCTTGTCAGAGCGGTAGCTGCCCCACATGAGATAGGCTTTGCTGAGGTTATTTCCCAGGGTAGAAAAGAAGAAGAGTAGATAATCTCGCACATAAAAATTGTAGTATTTTATAAGAAAAAATGTATAAGGAGGGGTTGCCCCCTCCTTTTTAATATAAATCATATTGTCATTGTTTATATTTATTGTCATTGCAGAATAAAATATATAGGGTTAATGGGGTTATATATTTAAAGCATTGCCGATACTGAATGTTTGCTCATTATAAATACAGAAAAAGCGAATTGAAACCCCATATCAGAGACGCGAGGTAGTTTGCAACAATCCAATATGCAATAAGGAGGTAATAATATGATTGACATTATTCATGGTGATATTTTACAAGTGAATTTAAATAAATATAACAAAAAAATCAATTTGGTTATTACCTCTCCACCGTACAATGTGGGTTTGTACTATCATAATGAATGGAATGATACCATATCATATAAAGAGTATTTAAATTGGGTACGACAATGGGCTTCTAAAATATATGAATTGCTCCCTGATGATGGGCGAATAGCTATCAACATTCCTTTCATTAAAAACAGAGGAGAAAAAAGCTTTATGGCCGCAGATTTTTACAATATTTTTAAGGAAATTGGTTTCAATTATAAAACTACCATTATCTGGAATAAGAATCAAACATCACGAAGAACGGCATGGGGTAGCTGGTTGTCTGCCTCTGCTCCAAATGTATATTTTTTTGGTGAGGTAATTTTGGTAATGTATAAAAAGCAATGGAAACGTTTCAGAAGGGGTAAATCTACAATTACCAAAGAGGAATTTGTTGCGTGGACCAACGGCTTGTGGACTATCACTCCAGCAATTAACGCTAAGAAACTGGGACATCCAGCTCCATTTCCAGAACATTTGGTAGAAAGATTGATAAAACTTTTTTCTTACGAGAATGATTATGTTTTAGACCCTTTTATGGGGTCTGGAACAACGCTAGTTGTAGCGCAAAAGCTCAACAGACACGCTATAGGTGTAGAAATTTCAGAAAAATATATTGAAATAGCAAAACAGAGGTTATCATTGCCGTAAGAGTCAAACATTTAAATGCCTATACCCAAGATGCGTGAACTATTCCTCACTTTAGTGAGGAGCTGTTCATTTGATTTGTCAGATAGAAAAACTTAAAAGGGATGATGAATGTTTTTAACTATATATTTGTATTTCGTGAAAATGTTCTTTAAGGGTGGTGAGGTAGATGTCTACATTGGTAAATAATATTTTGTTGGGTGATGCAATAGAGATTATGCGTCAAATCCCTGACAATTATGTGGATATGGCTTTTGCAGATCCTCCTTTCAATCTAAAAAAACAATATAATTCGTATAGAGATAATAAAACTGTAGAAGAGTATTTAAATTGGAGTAGGCTTTGGTTAACAGAAATGGTTAGAATAACTAAGCCTTCTGGTTCAATTTTTGTTCATAATATACCAAAGTGGTTAATAAAGTTTGCCGGTTACCTTGACGAAATTGCCTATTTTAGGCATTGGATAGTGTGGGATGCTATGGGATCCCCTTTAGGAAAAACCTTACTTCCTAGTCATTACGGAATACTGTGGTATACTAAGTCTCCTAAGGGGTTTAAGTTTTATGATATAAGAGGTCCACATAAAAGATGTAGAAAATGTGGAATTATTTTAAAAGATTACGGTGGGAAAAAGAAGAAAATGCACCCGTACGGTCCGATACTTTCAGATGTTTGGACTGATATTCATAGGATTAGGCATAGAAAAAGAAGAGATGAACATCCTTGTCAATTACCTATTCCCT
>Ga0256838_1000653_pt1 | contig 19823 bp, 13 predicted proteins | sample 4571419metaG_FD_185978 | JGI IMG/M metagenome (GOLD analysis project Ga0256838, IMG submission 185978) | Hydrothermal vent microbial communities from Guaymas Basin, Mexico - 4571-419 | ecosystem: Environmental > Aquatic > Marine > Hydrothermal vents | place: Mexico: Guaymas Basin | collected...
CCCTTGCTTGTTTTTTATGTTCTAAAAGTTCTAAAGAAGTTTTTTCTTTATATATACGAAGGATCTCTTCATCTACACTATCTTTTGCTATATGAATTAAAATTGCTTTTGTAAAAAGTTTTGGAAAGTTTTTCTCATAAAACTCCATAGAGTAGAGAAATGCAGTATGAAGTAACTCTTTAAGCTCTCCACTCTTGGAAAATTTTGGACTTACAAATGCACCTGCTGCACCACTCCCTCCACTAGCAATACCACCCTCATCAAAAAGAATGACTCTCTTACCAGCACTGCTAAGCTCATAAGAGATACATGCCCCATTAATACCAGCACCAATAACAGCTACATCATACATAAATTACTCATTAGTAGCACTTCTAATACTATAACGTTTCAAAATTTCAGGATTTGCTTTTTCTGCTGTTTCTCTCTCTATGGCAACCTTAACACCATCACTATTTTCTAAAATAAGAAACTTACCCTTAAAGTTATGAAGTATCTTGTTAAATGCTCTAAAATCTTTAAAACTTTTTCCATCTATTTTATCTATTAACCAGAGAGAAAAATTATGATTTCCTCTATTACTTTTATCTGCTAAAACTTTTAAGAGAAGAACCTCTTCATCTTTTTCTGGAGTTGCCCACTTACTCGATGCTACTCGGAGAGAGAGGGATGCTCTTGTAGCTAAAAGGAGATTACGACTCAAAGGAGAAAAAACATAACCACCATAAATGGTATATCTTGGCATAACATCATGCTCTACTGTATTGACTAGAAGATCATCATCTGCTATGTTTGTTATTTTCACCGTAATTGTTTTATGTTTGCCATCTCTAAGTATCTCAAATACCACACTCTCACCCAACTGTTTCTCATCAACATAGTAAATTAAAGAGGTAAACTGCTCGGGTATAAACTCTACTGTTCCATCATTTTTAATTTGATGAGCATCAATACTTAGGAGTATGTCACCATTTTGAAAAACACCAAATACAGAAGATTTTTTAGAGATATCCATAACCATAACACCACTCATATCTTTTTTCATCTTATACACACTACGGATCGCTTCATTTTCCATTTTCTGTGTTGCAAATCCTAAATGACCAAATCCATCGTAAACACCATCATCAATATCTTTTAAAAAGTGTTTGACTATTTCAGTAGGGACAAGATAGCCTATACTTTGACTCTTTGTGATCTGCTGCATAACTACACCAACTATTTTTCCATCACTTATAGCAGGACCTCCACTATTTCCAGGATTAACTGCTGCATCTATTTGTATAGCTAAAAAACGCTCTCTTGAGTGGGCATAACGATTATGTTCAATACGAGAGACTATTCCCTTACTAACACTTAAAGAGTTTCCACCCATAGGAAAACCATAAACGGTTACTTCCTCTTGAACAGTAGGAAGTGAACCCAATTCTAAAGCATGTGCATCTTTAAAAAATCCCTTTTCTTTTACTTTTAGCAGTGCTAAATCTGCCTGATGTGAAATAAATTCGACCTCAGCCTCATAGCGTTTTGTCTCCCCATAACGTTTTACCTCTATAAATGTTTCATTCGCTACAACATGAGCATTTGTTAATATACGATTACCAGATATAATACTTCCTGACCCATGGGAGCGTTTAATGCTTGTATTCCAAGGAGTGAGGTAATTTGGTACTTTAGAGACTGTGTAAATTTTTACAATGGACTCTTTTATACTTGAGTGAAGTGCACTAAAAGAGAAAATCATAATAAAAAGAATTTTTATCATCGAAATACAACCCTATTTCTACCACTTCCCTTTGCATCATAGAGTGCTTCATCAGCACGTTTTAAAAGATCGTCCAGTGTTTTTGTCTCCTCATCTGCTGCAGAGACTCCTTCACTTATTGTTACTTTTATCACTTCATTATTTTCTATATTTATCTCTAATGCTTCTACCATTTTACGAAGTGAATCTATCTTCTCCTCCACTCTATCAGAAGAAGTTTCATGACAAATAATTGCAAACTCCTCACCCCCAATACGCCCAAAAACAGTTGCATTAATAATATTTTTTTCAACAACTTCAGCCACTTTTTTAATCACAACATCACCAACAGAGTGACCATAAGTGTCATTAATATTTTTAAATTTATCTATATCTATCATTACGGCATAAAGGTTCTCTTTTTTATCTTTGAAAAGTGCTTCAGAGAGTTCAAAAAACTTTCTTCTATTATAAATACCTGTCATCATATCATAAGATGCTAACTGATCTAAATTGTAAATAAGTGCTCGTATATCAAGCTGTGTCTTAATTCTGACTAATAACTCCCTAGGTTTAAAAGGTTTTGTCACAAAATCTATGCCACCTGCTTCATATGCTCTCTCAATAGAAGCCTCATCCGTTTTTGCAGTTATAAAAATAACCGGAATATCCTTCGTTCTACTCTTTGCTTTAATATGTCTACAGACTTCATACCCATCCATATCTGGCATCATAATATCCAAGAGTATAACATCTATCTTTTCATCATTGACTATCTCTAATGCTATTTCACCATCAGTTGCTACAAAAACCTCATAAATATCACCTAAGAGCTCTATAAGAATATCTATATTTGTTTCAGTATCATCAACAACGAGGACATTTTTAGACATCTTTTAGTAGCTCCAATGCCTCTTTAAATTTATATTTTTTCACTAATTTTTCTACTTGTATAAATTTATGTAAGTCAGCTTCACTCAATTCATACTCCTCAACCTCAGCAATCACTACTGCACACTCTTTTGGTTTTTTTGTAGAAACCGCTGCTATAAATTTTCCTAAAAGCTCTTGACGTTTTATATTTGTCATCTCTATAGAGCCTTTTTGCTCGTATTTTTCTTGCTTTACAAGTGCTAAGTCAGAGAGAACATTATTAAGTGCTTCATAAAATCTAGGAAGTAAGCCAGCTGCCTCATTACTATTCAACTCATGGACAATAAGATTTAGTGCTGTTGCCCCTATGGTCGCACTTAATCCTTTAATAGTATGCATCTCACGTTTAAACTCTTTAGATTCTAGCTCTTCAAGCTTAATTCCGCTATAAGCATTTTTAAAATCATCTAATATTTTAAGATAAAGTTGCTCATCATTTGCAAGGTGTAAAAGACCTATTTCAGTATCAATATATTTAAACTTATTAAAAGTAGCCCAAGGCTCTTCTTCTTGAAAAATATCTGCTTTTTCCTCTGTTTTTTTCTCTACTTTGACATTTGTAGTGATATACTTAAGGAGCGTTTCACAAAGAGCATCTACTTCAACTGGTTTATGTAAATACTCATTCATTCCCACTTTTTTTGTCTCTTCTATATCTTCTTTCATAACATCTGCAGTAAGTGCAATAATAGGAATCGTTTGACTTATCTCACGAATACGACGGGTTGCTTCAAAACCATCCATAATAGGCATATGAATATCCATAAGAATAAGAGCATATTTATTTGCTTGAAACATCTCCAAGGCCTCTTGCCCATTGTCCGCAATATCTATGCGAATGCCACTTTTTTTAAGCAATCCAACAAGTATCTCTTGATTACTTTTATTATCTTCAACAAGAAGAATCGTAGAATCTTTTAAAGAACGTTCATCATCAATACTAAGCTTTCTATCTTTAGTAATATCCTCTTGTGCTACTTGTGAAAGTTTTACTTCAAGTGTAAATGTAGAACCTTTATGTTCTACACTCTCTATAGCAATATTTCCACCCATAAGACGAGCAAGATTTTTTGAAAGGCTAAGACCCAGTCCTGCACCTCCATACTTTCTTGTAGTACTTGTATCGGCTTGATTAAAAACTTTAAAAAGATTTTGCTGTTGCTCTTCACTCATCCCAATACCAGTGTCAATTACCTTAAATTTATAACGTACACCATCATTTGAAATATCTAAACGAATAAAACCATCATCTGTAAACTTAATAGCATTATTGAGTAAATTTATAAGTACTTGAGATATTCTTAATCTATCCCCTTTGAGATAAATTGGAAGATCATCTGCATAGTGTATTTGACACTCAAGTGATTTTTCATGTACTTTCGACTGCACAACTCCTGCCACATCAGAAATAAGCTCTTTAAGATTAAAACTTGTCTCATCAATTGTGAGTTCACCATCTTCTATTTTAGAAAAATCCAAGATATCATTAATGATATTTAAGAGTGAATTTGAAGAGGAGTGTATCGTTCTAATATAGTGTTTTTGTTGATTATCAAGTGTAGTCTGCGTTAACAAGTGTGTCATTCCAATAATTCCATTCATTGGAGTACGTATCTCATGTGACATATTTGCAATAAAATTTGACTTTGCTTTTTCAGACTCTTGTACTTTAAGTTTTTCTAGTTTTAAATCTTTCTCTTTCTCTTTTAAATCACTAATATCAATAAGAGACATAATCCCCTTACGAGAACCTTGGCTATCATCATAAATATTTTGTACTAAAACAGGGAATGGAGTCTCATTTTGCTTAATTGCTTCACTCTCATATACTTCAGTAGAGCGGCTTAATATATGTTTTTTAACAAGTTTCAAAGAATCTGCTTCAATAAAATCAAAAAGCGTACATCCTAATGCATCCTCCATATTTTCAAATCCAAAAAGCTTTACTCCAGACTCGTTAATAGCAACACAACTATCATTTTCAAAAATAATAATAGATTCTATAGTGTTGTTAAATAGATACTCAAAACTAAAAAGAGCATCTTCATTATTTGAAAATTCCTCTTGAATCTTTTTTTTCCAGTAAAAATGCTGTGCAGCAAAAGCTGCAATAGAGAAAACACTCAGTGCTAATAGTAACCACATCATTAATTTATATACCCATTATTGTTTACTTTTAAGATGTAAAGATCTTTACTGTATGTTTCTAAAGATGTTTTATACCCTGTCACTATATATCCATCCTCTGTTTTTATAATCGCCTTTGCCACATCATTTTTGTCTAATCCATACTTTCTATTCCAGATCACTTTTCCATCCTTGTTCAGTTTTAAGAGATATGCATCACTACTATAACTCTCTGTATCTTTTGTATATCCGGCTATTACATAACCATCTGAACTTTGGACTATGCCAAAGCCCTCTTCATCTTCGCGAGATCCATAGTGTCCACTCCACTGCTCTTTTCCATCTGCACTTATCTTAACGACATAAATATCTTGCTGATTTCGTATGTCACTATCTGTTGTACCAACAGCAATATAACCGCCATCATCAGTTGCTATAACCTGATGAAAAACTTCATCAAAACGATAACCGTATGTGTTATGCCAAACTCTATTTCCCTCTTTATCAAGCTTAATGAGATATGCATCTTCTCCACCACGACCCCAAGTTTTTGTCATACCCGCTATAAGGTAGCCATCTGTCGTTTTAATAATGGAGTTTGCTTCATCTACTTTTGAGCCACCATAGCGTTTAATCCCATTTCGTTGCCCCTCAGAATTTATGGCATTTACATAAATATTTGTCTCAGAAGCAAAAAATTGTACATGATTTTCATACCCTGCAACTAAAGTATTTTCATCAGAAATTTTTACTATATCATTTCCACGATAGTAATCATCTTTATCTGAGTAATACCCTTTTTGCCATAAAACAGTACCATTATTTTTAATTCTAGCTACAAAAAGGCTCTCTACCCCATTTCCATAACTACCACTGTATCCAGTAAGCATATAACTATTTTTGAGTGCAACTACCGCGTTCGCTTCATCATTTGAACTACCACCAAGTGCTAAAGAGTACTCTTTGTTACCAAACTTATCTATTTTTACAACATAAGCATCTTTCTGTCCATCACCAAAGCTTGCAGTAGATCCAACTACCAAAAAGCCATCATCTAAAGCGATAATGTCATTCCCTTCTTCATCATAACGACCACCATAACTTACAGCAAAAGTAGTTTTTGTTTTTGTAGTACGGTAGGTACTTAAAAGTGAGGCTTCATCCGTGTAAGCATGCAATGTAATATCTTTATAGATATACTTTACCTTACACCATCGCTCCGATGTACGAGTAGAGTAACAACGCTGCTTTATGAGATCACCTTTATCAGTAGAGACTGTTGCTATAATATTTGATCGATTATCTTTATTTGCATAAAGATCTATAAAAGTACCATCACTGGTTTGTGTTACACCGGCAAAGAGTGCAGATGTAAAGAGAGAGAGATAAAAAATATTTTTCATAATATTTTCTCCTTGCTTGCAATATCTCTTATATTACTACAAAATTTATAAAACTATAGACGTAAGATTTAAAATAATACTAATTAAAGAAAAAGTGCGTGAAAAAGGGAGAGGAAAAGAAAAAAGTATAATATAATATTATACTTTAAATAAAAAAATGAGTTAAATACTCACTTCTTTAATATCTGCTATTTTAAGAATACTTTTATAAATATTTGCCACTAAAGCTTTTCGGTTCATTCGAACTGCCTTATTTTCTACATTTACCATGACATTTGTAAAAAAGTTATCTAATTCTGGTTTTAAACCCAAAAGAGCATCTAGTTCCTCTTCAAAAGAGCTATAAAGAGTCTCATTTACAGCACTAAATCTACTGAACAACTCTTGCTCAGCATCCTCTTCAAAGAGTCTATCATCTACTAGCAACTCATCTCTTAAATCTAAATCTTTTGTAATGTTCGCTACACGTTTAAATGTTGCACTTACCTCATCAAAACCTTCAGAGTTTACAAGTGTGTCGAGTGCTTCTATTTTACTACCAAGAGCAAGTAAACCTCTCTCTCCAGAAGCAAGAACAGCTTCAATAACAGAAGGATTTACAGAGTAGTAACGTTTAAGACGTTCAAGTATAAAACGCTCTAATTTTTCTAAATCTATTGCAGCATAGTTCTCCGACAACTCCTTCATAGTCTCTACAATATTAAATTCGAAATGAAACTCATTGACTATACGCATTATTCCATTTACTGCACGTCTAAGGGCAAAAGGATCTCTCGAACCTGTAGGTATTTGGTTTACACTAAAGAGTGCTAAAAGTGTATCGAGTTTTATACTCATAGCAACAATTGCACTCAAAGGGGTAGAGGGAAGTGCACTCTCTTCACCATCGGGGAGATACTGCTCAGCAATAGCCGTAGCAACTGCTTCATTCTCACCCTGCTCTAGCGCATAGTACCCACCCATAAGTCCCTGAAGCTCAGTAAACTCATAGACCATCTCACTCATAAGGTCAGCTTTTGCTAATGCAATAGCACGATTAAGATCACTTGTATCACTTCCTAAACCATATTTTTCATATAATTTTTTGGCTATTACACCCTCACGAGCTATTTTATCACTAACTGTTCCAAGACCTTTAAAGAATGTTATTTTTTCTAAGCCTTTTGTGCTGAGCCCATTTTTAAGGTCATTATCCCAAAAGAAGAGTGCATCTGCTAAACGTGGACGAAGTACTACTTCATTCCCAGCTATAACTTCTGAAAAATCATCTGTAAGTGCATTTGAAACTACTACAAATTTATTTAAGAGCTTAGCATCTTTAAAGACAGGAAAGTAACGCTGATGCTCTTTCATAGAGGTAATAATAACTTCAGGAGGGAGTCTTAAAAAACTAGCATCAAAAGATCCCAAAAGTGCAGTAGGATTTTCTGTAATGGCTACAACCTCTTCAAACAATGCCTCATCCACTTCAATATCTAAAGAGTTTTGAGACTCTATCGCTTTAAAATCAGCTTTTATTTTATCTGCCCTCTCATCGGGAAAAAGTGTCACACCACCCTTTTTAAGTACTTCAAAGTACTCTTTTGCACCACTAATTTCTAAAGAACCAAACTTTGATATACGATGCACAAAAGTATGTTTTGCTGAGACAACATCAAAAAGAGTAAAAGGGACAAGTCTATCATCAAGCATAACATTTACCCAACGTATTGGGCGAATAAAACTTTGACTTGAACTTCCCCAACGCATTGTTTTTCCAAACTCTAAAGAGTTAATCCACGATGTTATTATTTCTGGTAATAACTCAGTAGATGCTTTTCCTTTCACATCTTTTCTATAATAAAGAACTTCTTTACCACCCTTCTCTATAGAACTTAATGCATCAAGAGCCACCCCACATTTTTTGGCAAAGCCATTTGCGGCAGGAGTTGGTTCACCATTTTTATAGGCTACAGATAAAGGAGCTCCAAAAAATTCCTCAACACTATCTTCTTGAGCTACTTTAAACTCTCTATGCCAAACTACAAGACGTCTCGGTGTGTAATAAAATTCAAACTCACCTAAAAGGGAGTGTTTCTCTAAAATATTCGCATATTTTTTACTAATATTTTTTAGTTCTTTTAAAAGTGGAACAGCAGGAAGTTCTTCAACCCCTATCTCAATAAGTAATGGTTTTAGCATAATAATATCTCTTTTATTTAAGTATAATTACTGCGATTTTACCTATATTTTTGTTAAAGAGTGCTTTTATTGATAAAAATTAAAAATATTAGCCTCTAAAAAAAATTCGCATTTCAAGAAAAAAAGTTCTTTTACACTATTTAGCTCTCAAAATCACCATAACCACTCTTTACCTGAACACGTTTTGCAAGCATCTTCAAGCTAGGACTTATCTCCCCTTCAGCAATATGATAATGCTCATGAAGTTTTTCTAAAGAGTCATCTATCTTTTTAGAGAGAGAAATACTTAACTCTTCTATATTTTGTTTCATCTCATCAATCTGCTTCTCTTTACCTTTTGCTAAATCACTACTAATAGCTTCTAGCTGTGCCTGCGCTTTTACATAGTCAGACTTTACAACCTCTACATCTTTTACAATCTCTTTGAGTGTGCTATAAATATCATGCAATTCACTATTTTGTAATTGTAACTCCTGCATTCTGTTTGTTGAGAGTACCATCTGATTCATAATGATTTCACTCTGTTTTCGAATAGTATCGAGTCTTTGTTCACTCTCACTCAAGCTAGTATCAACACCCTCTGTATGTGACTTTAACTTAGAGAGTTGCATCTCTACTACTTTAGTGACACCCTGCATCTTTCCTAAAGTCTCCTCTGTTATGTTTTTAGCAATTTCATGAGAAACTCTTCTGATCTTTTCTATATCTGCTGTTAGTGTATCGATATCTTCAGAGATATCAACCCTACTCTCTACCGCATTTTGCAGTAACTTTGTAAGTTTATTGTAGTGATCTTGTTCAGCTATTCTCAAGATATCTATATGCTTATGTACTACATTATCAAGTTCAGGAAGTTGCTCTACTGTAAAATATTCAAATGCTTTACTTACATCTTTATGCCAAGACTCCATTGCATCAAACTTCTCAATAAACTCTATTTGATTCGATTGAATACTGTCTAGTGCTTGAATATCCTCTTTAAATTTTATACGAATTTCTTCTTGAGAATTTCGTTCTAAGGATTGAGTGTGATTCATTTTCTCTTCTATCTCAAGAATAAACTCTTTAAGCTCTGTTATTTCAGAGACTAAAATTTTACTAAATTCCTCTTGATATCTTGCATTTTCAGAAATCTGTGTCTGATGCATTACATTCATAACTATATAGAGTAAAAGGGCCACCAAAAGAGGGAAAAGAGACTCTCTTATAAGAAAAATAGCATCTGTAGTTTCAGGATGAATAATAAAGTGGACTAAGGATGCTATAGCTCCTATTCCTATCATAATTGGTGCATAGTTTATTTTGTTTGGACGTTTGAGTATTACTATCTGTCGTATAAAAAGTAGTGCCATAAAGGCAAATGCTAAAAACAAGTCACTATTAAACATTAGATACCCCTCTTCTTTAAGTGAGATATTTTATCATAAATATTTATAAAATGATACTCACTACCTCTTTTGGATCTGCTACGATGTATTTATACTCACTTTGAGGAGTAAAACCCCAAGTTGCAAAAAGCCCTTTTATATTTGCACTTATAGCACTCTGCATATCTTTAGAGTTATCCCCTACCATCCAAGCACTATCTCGCTCTCTATTATAATTATAAAAACCGAGTATTTTTATAAGCATTTCAGGATTTGGCTTTGACTTCTTAACTTCATCTGCCCCTACCACTAAACCAAAAAAATCTAAAACATCTAAAGAGTCTAGCATTAGTTTTGCAAATTTTGTTGGAGCATTTGTAGCCACCCCAAGCTTTACATCTTGCTCTTTTAAAGAGTGCAACATCTCTAAAACACCCTTATAAAGAAAAACATTTTGAGTACACTGCTCTGTATAGTGTTTCTCAAAAGCAAGTTGATCTTTTTTTTCATACCCCTCTGTGCCATAAAAGAGTTTAGGAAGGTTTCTCACATCTGCATTTATAGCATCAACAACAAATGATTCACTCAAAGGTTCTAAACTATAGTGAGCTTCTCTAATCGCATTTATAGAGAGAGTTATATCTTTTTTAGAATCTATGAGTGTTCCATCCATATCAAAAATCACTATCTTTTGCATTACTTCATCTTCTCATATATTTCACACAATGCATCTACAAAAAGATCACTATCATTAGCACATCGAACGACTCTATACTCCTTAAATCCAAGTACTTCAGCTATCTCTCTATACTCTACTTCAAGCTCAAAATCTGTTTCAGAATTATCTATAGTAAATGCAATAGGCACAACTATAACCCCACGATTACGCACTACTTTAAGTTTCTCATCAAGAGAAGGTGTGAGCCACTCCATCGGTCCTACTTTGGACTGATATGCAAGATGAGTGGCATGAAATGCCATCCCCTCTTTTTCAAGCATCTCTTCTAAAATAGCCACATGTTTTTCTACATGCTTCTCATAAGTATCTCCTGCTTTTACAATCTTTTTAGGTAATCCATGTGCAGAAAATATAATATCAAAATCTCTATAATCACTATCAGCTACAGTCGCTTTAATATTTTCAATTACAGAACGATTATAGCTCTCATTTTCAAAAAAATGTTTTATCTCGACAAGAAGAGCATTCTCTCCCATCTTATGATAATGCTCCTCAAAATCTTCTAAAGAGGACTTTGTTGTTGTTGTAGAATACTGAGGATAAAGAGGTATAAGATATATTTTTGTAACCGAAGCAGAGTTTAATCTCTCTATCACTTCAGGAGCAAAAGGAGGTGTATAACGCATTACAAAATCGACTATAACATTCTCACCCAACTTCGCTTGAAGTTTACTCACAAGATTTTTTGTATGTCCAACGAGAGGAGATTTTCCACCAAGCTTACGATAGATCTCCTGAGAGCTTTCTGTACGAGAAAAAGTTATCATTCCTCCCACAAACTTACGCAAAAGATTACTCTTCATTGTTAAAATATTTTTATCATTAAACATATTTTTCAAAAACATCTCGACTTCATCAAGATTATTTGGACCACCCATGTTTAGTAGTATTACTGCTTCTTTTGCCAAAATTTTTCCTATCGCTATAATAGACTTTTAAATCTAAAAGTATTATATCTCAAAATAAAAAAACTACCCTTATTTCATAATAATTTAAAGTCCAGGTGCCATCCACATACTTTTTGTAATATTTTTATCTACAAGTTGTAACTGTGCATCATAAGCACTCTGCCATTTTATTTTATATACATCATACAGTTTTTTATTTTCTAAATTTGGTTCATAAGTTTTATCCCATACCACTAATGCTTCAGCTGCACTTACCAAGTCTTTATAAACACCACATCCTACACCAGCAGCCATAGCTGCACCAAGTGCTGTCGCTTCTGTCACCTTTGGTATTTTCACTCTATAACCTGTTACATCAGCTAAAATTTGAGACCATAAAGCTCCCTTACTAGCACCACCAGCAAAAACTATCTCTTGTATAGAAACAGCACTAAACTTTTTAATTTTTTCAAGATTTATACTGGAGACTATTGCTGCATTTTCTTCTAAACTTCTAAACATACTTGCACGATTACAGATAGTGCTATCTATACTAAGATTTATAAATGAAGGGGCTGCATGATACCACTTCCCATACTTCATACTATCAGAAAATATTGGCATAATATCATATGATCCCACTGGAACATTTTTTGCCTTCTCTTCTAAAATCTCATAAACATCCATCCCTTTTTGCTCTGCTTCAAGTTTTTCCATATCACAAAAAGCATCACGAAACCATCGCATTACCAAACCACTGAAAAAACTAATACCTTCTGCTTGAGAGAGACCATTAACTACATGAGGATTTACCCGTATACTCATATCTTGGGGTGGTACTATATTTGAATCAATATTTACTACCTGCTGCCAAAATGAACCACCAAGAATAGCCACTTGACCTGCTTTTACTACCCCAAGTCCAGCGCACCCAAGTTGCACATCACCTCCACCCATCACAACTTTAGTTCTAGTACAAAGGCCGGTCTCTTTTGAAGCTTTTTTAGTAACTGTTCCTATAACTGTTCCTACTTCTAAAATGGATGGAAAAATAGTATCTTTTACTCCTATCTCTTTAGCCATATCACTTACCCAGTTACGTTTGACTAAAGAAAAAACTCCTGTTGTGCCACCATTACTAGGATCACTCGCAATAATACCAGAGAGTTTGGCTAAAATCCAATCACCTATCATTGAAATATGGGCCACTTTTGCATATATTTTTGAATGATTATTTTTAAGCCAAAGTAAACGAGGTAATGCCCCAAGAGCAAATGTTTGTCCACTCTCTTTATAAAATTTTTCCTCAATTCCTGAAAAATTCTCTTTTAAAAACCTTACCTCATCACTTGCACGAGCATCTACATTTGCAACAGCCCAAAGCTCTTCCCCCTCACTATCATAAAGTACAATTCCTTCACGCATGCTAGTCGCTGAAAGTGCTAAAATGTCTTCTACATCTATCTTAGCTTTCCCTATAGACTCTTTTATACAACTACAAGTAAGTCTCCAGTTTGCTTCACAATCAAAACTCATAGAGTGAGGTACACCCTCTTCCTCTAAATGTCTCCACTCTGCTTGACTTACTGAGATTTGATTTCCTAAAGTATCGAAAATAACTGCACGAATACTTCCTGTTCCTGCATCTATAGAAAGTAGGTATTTTTTTTGATCCATTGTTTCATCCATTAAAAAGTATATGCTCTATTTCTACCATTTTTCTTAAATACTCTCACCAAAAAAACTGATAAACTTCTTATATAACTATTTTTTCAATTTTAACTGCTCTAGTTCCCAATACTCCATAGCAAAACTATCTGCTAAACTAATACTTTTATAGCCACCTAGTTTATCTGCACGTAAAACTGCTCGCATTGTATGTTCTACTATATCATTTATAATTGCGGCCTCTTTTGCAGACTCACCAAAACTAATAACAGCTAAATTTTTAATAACCATATAGTTTGGTGCTGCATTTAACATTACCTCATCTTTTGCAAATTTGTTAAAATAAGCTACGTACTCTTTCATGTACTTTATAACACCTGCTTCTAAATCTGTATCTTCCATAATAAGAGGTACTCTTTTTGTACGTATAATATGTTCAGGAGTTAATACACCACGAGTTGCAAACTCTCTTAAGTTCTCTTGTGAAGCATAATAATTTGCTAGAGGTGTTTGGTTAATATTTATATGAACAGCATACCCTTTTGCATTACTTAATACTTTTACAATTTTTTGCATATCACACTCACTAGGCTCAAAATTTTGAGAGACTTGAAGTTTTGCATTTTGTTCTAAAAATACTTCGGCCTGAGTAACTGCATCTATCATCTTATCATACGATTCTCTTGCATCATTATCAAAGGTAAAAATACCATGGTTATGTAAAATAATCCCATCAATACTACTCCACGCTAAATCTTTTGTCATATTATAAACAGTATGCGCAAGCTCAAAACCAGGCATAACATAATCAACAATCAAAAAATTTGGAAAAACTTTTTTAATATCTTCAAGACCATTTTGAGAGTTTGAGATGGTAACAACAGCATCAGCATGTGTATGATCTACAAATTTAAAAGGGATAAGTGCATGAAGAATTGCTTCAACAGATGGATTTGGTGCTGTGGAATCTAACATCGCTGCTTTTTGTCCACTCACCATTTCAGCATCACTTAAATGCTCTAGTTTTGCCATTTCTAAAAGAGTCTCCATTTTTACAGCTGAAAAACCTTCTGCCTTAATACTTGCAAGATCCCAACCGCTTCCTTTAACAAGTAAAACATCTTCATCTTCTAAAGTTGTTTTAACAGAAGTATTACCTCCGCCATGAAGTACTAGGTCATCATTTTGTCCAAGAAGGTTTGAGGTATAAACACGTAATTCTAAATCACTTTTACACACTTCTGCTTTTTTCTTATTCCATAAATTTTTCATTTTAACACCTCTAATTCATCTGTATATTTATCTTCACAAAAAGGCTCGTAGCTTGACTTATACAATGCATAATGAGCTGAAGTTTTATGAGCGTTAAGTGCAACTTCATTCTCCCAAGTCTCTACAGCCATAAATCTTTTTCTATCATTTTCATACTGAAAGATTTCATAAAAGAGGCACCCCATTTCTGCCTTACTTGGAACTACCATAGCCGAAAGTAACTCCTTCATTTTCTCTTCGCTTCCCTCTTTCGCTATAAATGTTACACTTTTAGTAATTGTCATACAGTTTCCCCAATAAATTTTTATTTAAAAGATTATATCGTGATTTAAATAACTTCACTATGATATATAGATTAAAGATACATATTTTTTACTTAAGATTAGAGATCCAAAAAATTTAAACATATTAAGAAAAGCACTAAACCTCCTTAAAATAAGGAATATTAACTGTGTTAAATGGGATATATTTTTGTTCCTTTAAAAATGTTACTTAAGGTTTATTCACTATAATGGGAATGGATGAATAGTTCTGTGACTAAATAAACTTTAAATCAATCTTTAGCTAAAATATTATATAAAATTAACAGGCACTAAAATATGAATAAAATAATAGAAAATAAAGTTAACAACCAAAAAATAGATGCAGTATCAATAAATCTTGAAAATAAAACAATAAACTACAATGATAAAATCAAATCAAATGTAAAAACTATTTCAGGTGATGAAGAAGTATCAAGAGCATTTTTAATAGATAGATTAATTAATGAACTTGATTACTTGCCTGAACATATAGAATTAGAAAAAACTTATGATGTAAAATCAGGACATACTAGGATTAAACCCAGAATTGATGTAATAGTTAAAGATGTCGATAACAATCCATTCTTTTTTATTGAAGTCAAAGCTCCAAAAAAATACGAAGAGCAGAAGAAGAATATTGAAGGACAACTTTTTTCTTTGGCTCAAGAAGAAGAAAAGAAATTTAAAACAAAAGTTAAATATCTTGTATATTACACAACAGAAGAAATAGATGATAAAGTAATAGATAAAGTTATTATTATTGATTTTAGTAAATACCCTACATTTGATGCATGGGAAGAAGATGGTTCTATTTCTATAGGAAACAGACTAACAGCAGGATATGGTGAATCAAAAAAAGAACCACTTATAAAAGGTGGAGAACTTGACCTTATCGTAAAAATTCAAAAAGAAGAGATAGAACAGTTAGCTAAAAATCTGCATAATGTCCTTTGGGGTGGTGGTGGCACTAATGATAGTGAAATATTTTATTCACTTACAAATATAATCTTAGCAAAAATTCAAGATGAAGCAGAACGAAAAAGTGGAGAGGAATATCATTTTCAACTAAAGCAATATGGAGATAACCCTGAAAATTTAGAAAATTTATTTAATAGAATAAATGAACTCTATAGAAGAGCATTAACTCAAAAATTAAATATGACAGATAAAACAAAAGTTGATAAAGCTTATGTAATAAATGAAGAAAAATTTCCATTAAGTAAATTGGCTTTTTGTGTACAATCTTTAGAAAGAATATCATTTTTTAAAGCTAGAAATACATTAGATGGTAAAGATATATTAGGTGATTTCTTTGAGGCTATTACAAGAGATGGATTTAAACAAACAAAAGGACAATTCTTTACACCAAATAATGTAGTGAATTTTATAAATTATGCAATAGGACTTGATACTTTATCAATTGATAAGCTAAATACTAAAGGCGAACTTCCTTATATTATTGATCCAAGTGCTGGAAGTGCTACATATATTGTAGAAGCGATGAAAGTTATAACGAAAGAACTTAAATATAAGCAGTTTAATAAACTAGATGATAATGAGCAAACACAAGAAGTATTTGAAGGATTTTTTCCCAATAGAAAAGAAAATAAATGGGCAGAAACCTATCTATATGGTTCAGATATAAATTTTGATTTAGGTATTGCATCTAAAGTAAATATGATACTTCACGGTGATGGTTCAAGTAATATATTTGTACAAGATGGATTGTTACCTTTTGCTCAGTATACCAATACAAAATCATCAAATGAACTTAAAAATAATTCTATAGATGAAGTATATAATGATAAATCAATAAATGGACAATTTGATATAGTCATCTCTAATCCACCTTTTAGTGTAGAGTTAGATAATCAAACAAAAAGACTATTACCTCAAAGTTTTATTTTCCCTGATAAGAAAAATAGTGAAAATCTTTTTTTAGAAAGATACTATCAACTACTTAAAGAAAATGGAAGAGTTGGGGTTGTACTTCCTGAAAGTGTATTTGATACTACTGAAAATAAATATATAAGACTGTTTTTATTCAAATACTTCAAGGTTAAAGCAGTTGTTAGTTTACCTCAAATAACTTTTGAACCTTATACTTCAACAAAAACATCAATTTTATTTTTACAAAAGAAAATACAAAATGAGATAAAAGAGTGGAACAGTGTTTGGGATAAATTTGGCAAAGAGTGGTCAAGTCTAAAAACTAGATGTGATAATCTTAGCAATGTGTATTTAAATAAAAAAGATAGAACTAAACTACCATCTATAAAAAATTTAAAGCCTAAAGAAGAGCAAGAGATATTAATAAGATTTTTAAAAGATTATATTATAGAAGATGATAAAAAATTAACATCTGAAAAAATATGTAAAAAATACAAAGATGAGATAATAGAACTTTGTAAACACGATAAAGATACAACAGATGTATTTGGATTTTATAATGCTTGGTGGGTATTTGGAGAGGTTGCAAAAGAGTTTGACTATGATATATTTATGGCAGAAGCACAAAATGTAGGCTATAAAAGAACCAAACGAGGTGAAAAACCTATGCCTAATGACTTATTTGATTTAGAATATGCACCAAATAGACTAAGTCTTGATGAACTCAAAACATATTATGATGAGTTGATAAAAAATACCAATAAAGCCCTCTTGATGTTAGAAGAAGATAAAGAAACATTAACTAAAAAAATAAAAGATAAATCAACTTCTGCACTTGTGAAAAAACAAAAACTAAATACAGAAAATCTAAAATCTACAAAAGGGAAACTTCAAAATCTACAAGATGAGTATAAAAAAGCATTAGAGATTTATGAACTATATTATGAAAATGATAAGATAAAAAATGGATATTTTGATAGAGTAGATGAGATACTTATAAATCATTTTAGAAGTGGAATTATGAAAAGATGGGCTTCAAACGATATACTTCTTAGAAAAAATGAAGAGGTTAAAATTCTTGATAGTATTAGGAAGAGTATTAAATGGGATTAGTTCAAACTATAAAATTTAGTGACTTAAACAGTGATGAATTATTTAGAATGGACTCTAAATTTCATTTTTTAAATAAAATATATGGTTGGAATATTTTTAATGCTAAAGATAATAATTTAATTTCATTAAAAAATATTTTAACTCCTAGTTATGAAATATTCAACTATAAAGATAATGAAGAATATAAAGGTATTCCTACAGGAAGAGAGTATTTAAACGAATTTGGTGATATTATTTCTCATAAAATTATAACAAAAGAAGAACATCCAAATAGATTAAAATATAAAATAAATGAAAATTGTATCTTAATATCAAGTTTAAAAGGTGCAAAAACTCCAGCACTTAATTTTGATTTTGATTTGTCTAGCTATGTATTTTCAAATGGCTTTTACATTTTTGAAGTATCACAACAATGGGATAAAAGATTTATACTTTATTTACTTAGAACAAATATACTTAAAAATACACTTGATAATCATATTTATCGAGGTATTGGAATATCTTCATACAGAGAAGAAGATTTACTAAAAATACAAATCCCAAATATAGATTTAGACATTCAAAATAGAGCTATAAAACAAATAGAACCAATAGAAAAAGAGATACAAGGTTTAAAATCACAAAAGAAAGATGATTTAGAGATAATAAATGATGTATTTAGTGAAGAGTTGAAATTTGACTGGAAAGAGTTTGAAAGATTAAAATCACAAAAAATCTTTATATCCAACTTACTAGATTTTTCTAATAATAAAGATTTAAGATGTGGATATAAATTTCATAATATAGAATGTAGATATTTACATAATTTTTTAGTATCTAAAACTTCTAAAAAAATCAAAGATTTTATATCTGAACCTATAGTATTAGGCAAAAGTATATCGCCAGCATTATATGATGAAGATGGGGAACACTATTACATCGCAATGTCAAGTATTAAAAATTATAGATTTGATACAGAAGGTTGTAAAAAAGTAGGGATAAAATATTTTACAGATAATAAAAATAAATCAATACAATTAAACGATATATTGTTAGCTCGTTCAGGTGAAGGAACTATTGGAAAAGTAGCACTTATTGAAGATGAAGAAGTAAAAGGGATATTTGCAGATTTTACAATGAGAATACGACTTATAAACTATAATCAACTTTTTACATATTATTACTTTAGAAGTGATTTTTTTCAGTATTTAGTTTATACACATAAAAAAGGACTTGGAAACAATACCAATATCTTTCCAAGTCAATTGAAAGAGTTTCCATTGTTGGATTTTGATTTAGACCATCAACAAAGATTGGTTAGTAAAATTAAAACTCAAATTGACACTCAAAAAGAGATAGATAAGCAAATTATACAAAAACAAGATGAGATAAGTGAAATTATTGAGGGCTGTATTAATGCCTAAAAACCTAACCATAAGAAACTCAACCGCAGAGTTTTTAATATTTACAACTACTAATGGACAAGATACTATAGAAGTAAAAGTAGAAGATGACACAGTATGGCTTACTCAAAAGCTTATTGCTCAACTTTTTGATGTGTCAGTAGCTACAGTAAATGAGCATCTCAAAAACATCTTTAAAACTAATGAACTACAAGAAAATTCAGTTATTAGGAAATTCCTAATAACTGCTAATGATGGTAAAAACTATAATACAAAACACTATAACCTAAATGCCATTATCTCGTTAGGATATAGAATAAACTCAAATAAAGCGACTGAGTTTAGACAATGGGCGACACGAGTGTTAAAACAGTTTGCGACTCGTGGCTATGTACTCGATAATGAAAGATTAAAAAATGGAAGCTTTTTAAATCCTCAGTATTTTAAAGACTTAATCTTAGAAATACGAGATATAAGAGAAAGCGAAAGAAACTTTTATCAGCAAATCACAGATATTTATGCTTCAGCTTTAGACTATGATGTAAATGCACCTACAACAAAAGAGTTTTTCTCTACAGTTCAAAACAAACTGCATTGGGCGATACATGGGCATACTGCTTCAGAACTATTAGTTGAGAGAGCAGACCATCAAAAAGAGTTTATGGGTCTTACTAACTGGAAAAAAGCACCAAGAGGGAAGATTTTAAAAACTGATGTTGTAATAGCTAAAAACTATTTAGAAGAGAAAGAGATAAAATCACTCAACAGAATAGTAACTATGTATCTTGACTATGCTGAACATCAGGCAGAAAAAC
>Ga0256838_1000655_pt1 | contig 19812 bp, 23 predicted proteins | sample 4571419metaG_FD_185978 | JGI IMG/M metagenome (GOLD analysis project Ga0256838, IMG submission 185978) | Hydrothermal vent microbial communities from Guaymas Basin, Mexico - 4571-419 | ecosystem: Environmental > Aquatic > Marine > Hydrothermal vents | place: Mexico: Guaymas Basin | collected...
GGAACCGCAGGTAGTAACGGCAGACGTAAAGGGATACTCCAGTTATTCTGGCAACGTCGTTGGCAGTGAAAACACCGCCGGTCTTCCTCAAAAAGCGCCAGATTCTCTCTGCCGCTTCTCCTTTTTTTAAAGCCGTCCTTGCCATTTACGCCTCCTCAAAGGCTTTTCTTGCCTTAATCATTACCTTGCGGACGTCTTCTGAGGTTATGGTCTCTTTAGAGTTGGCTTTTGCGTATCTCTCAAGTGCTTCAAGGGCTATAACCACCTGCCTTGTGTTTCCACCGGTTTCAACCCTCAAAGTCTTGGCGGCTCTTGTCTCCAACTGGCAGTCTTCAAGGCAGGCGGAGGCTATCTTCTGGATGTCTTTAACAGAAAGGGGAGAGAGGGTTTTCATTACCCTGATTCGGCTGTGGAAGGCTCCGAACTTGCGAACTACCGGAAGGAACTCAGGAGAACCTACGAGAACTATCGGAACGTGAGCTTCATCGTGGAGGTCCCTGAGGATTTCAATCATTTTCTTCTTCTCGGCAAGGCGGTTAGCCTCGTCAAGCAAAATGACTGGAGGTTCTTCCTTCTGCTTTAAAGTCTCAACGATTTCCGCAAATATCCTGTAGAGGTTTCCCTTGGGAGTTCCGCCGACTTCAAGGAGAAGCTCCTCAAAGAAGTCCCTCGTTGACATAGCCGCCTTAACGCTGATGTAAATCGTGTTCTTGTTGCGGGTGTAGAACCACAGGCACGTTTCCGTCTTTCCGATGCCGTAGGGAGCTGATATAATTCCCACAGAGGGGTTTCGCCTTGCGGCGGCTTCTTTGACTTGGGAGATTACTTCAACGAACGCTACGACGTTTGATAGGTCTGCTACAAAGACGTCTTTACGCATTTTTCACCTCCTGGTCAAAGATTTCCTGAAAGGAAAGGCTAATGCTTCCAGCCGCCGCGAGGCACTTCTCAATCACCTCGCTGTTGCCGTTGTCTTTCCTCAGTTCCTCCAAGGCAAGTTCCATGTTCGCTTCGTAGGCTCTTTTAGCCAGTTCTCTGATGTCCACGGCACACCTCCTTAAGCGATTTGTATGTCAAGACTTTCAATGTCTGGCAGAATGCCGAGTTCTCTCTTTTCGGCGTAGTCTTCTGTTTGGGCGTAGGAGAGAAGGAACTCGTAATCCTCTGCGGAGATGGGCTTTCCTTCACGGATTCTCTCTATGAGGGCAAAGGCTCTTGTGAAAGCGCTCTCGTAAGTTTCTTCCGCTACAGCGTTCTTCTCCTCTTCTACTTTTGCAACTATCTCTTTCGCAGTCTTGACCTCTTTGTTTTCAAATGTTTCCTGCTCTCTTCGGTCAAAGGCGATTACGTTGTCCTTCTCAAAGAAGCTAACCGCAACCTCGTAAGGAGTGGCACTAAAGGTTTTTGTGAACTCCTTTATCTGCCTTTTCTGTTTACGGAGCTCCTTCTGAACAGCTTTCTGGGACTTAACGGCTATCTCTGCCCTTACGTCCTTTTCAAGGGCGGCGTGGTTAAAGGCTCTTGCGATGAAGTTTCCTTTCCCGTCAAAGACAAAGAGGACTCTGTAATCGGATAGGTCTTGACGGACGTAAACGGTGCAGTCGCCGTTCTGCTGGTGATAGAGGGCAAGTTCCTGAGAGTAGTAGTAGGCGTTATTGAGCCTGATTCCCTTGTTTGTAAGTTTACGCTTAATGGATTTTGCAAGGAGGATGTCAAGGACTCTCTCGTCTTCAATCTTTGCAGGCTTTTTAGGAGAGTTAAGTATTAACTGCTCTACAATTCCGAAGGTGTGTTTTTCTTTGCGGTAGCGTTTTTCTATGAACTCGTTTAGCTTCAGCTGTAGCTCTTCCGGAGAGAGGTAAACTTCAAGGACAAAGTCCTCGTCTTTTAGGAGCTTTTTAGCCCACTTCTTTCTGGCTTCTATCCTTTTCCTTTCTGCAACGTTGTGTCCGACGTAGCCGGGAAGAACTTCAAAGAATTGGGTTGCTATCGTCCCGAAGGCTCTTTCTACAAAGGCTTTATACTGTGGCTGGTATGGCGGGCAGTAGATAAGCTCTATGCCGAACCTTTCGCAGACCTGCTGGAAGTGTTCGGACTTATAGACAGAGCCGTTGTCGGTAATTATCCTTTCGGGAACTCCTACCTCTAAGAGCCACTTTCTCAAAAGGTTGTCAACTACGACGTAGGAGTTCTCCCTTTCTGCAAGGGCAAAACGGAGGTCCCGGCTGTAAACGTCTATGAGGAAGGTTAGTTGGAGTCTCTTTGTCTTCTCTACAGTAGTGCCGTCAGGGAGCTCCTCTTTCCACCTGCACATTACGTCTGCTTTTGTGGAGTCAAGCATCAGAACCTGACCGTAGTATTCGGCACGGTAAGCCTCTTTCTGGTCGCCGTAGGCGGGCATGTACTTTTGACGCCACTCATCCGGAGAAAGGATGTATTTGATGAGGGCGTCGTTCTCTTTCCTGAATTCCCTATACCACTTCATAAAGGCTTGGTAGGATGGAGGCGGTGAGGGGAGCTCCCCTCTTTGGTGGTAAAACTTCAGGGTCTCGTAAATTCTTTTTCCTCTTTCTATGCCTTTGTAAATACAGCTCCAGACGATAGCCTGCATTTCCGGGGTAATCGCCCTTTTCCTTCCCTTGTTCTTGTGTTTGGGAAGGAGAGCGTAGAGTCCGCCCTCTTCAAAGAGGGCTATCCAGCGATAGAGAGTTTTTACGGTAAGCTTGTGAATGCCGGCTTCTAAAGCTTCTACAACGGTTATCTTTCCGCTGTTGTAAGCCTTTACAAACTTTTCCTTAGCTTCTGTTTCCCTTAGCTCTTTGTTCCTCTTCCTGAAAGTCTTGTAAGCCTTTACAAGCTTGTATCTTGCCCTTGCAACGGTTTTATGTTCTTCCGGAGCTGTTTCAAAAAGCCTCATCCACTCTTTTAACTGCTCTGTGTCCACAACAGAGACGGACGGGATAAACTCCTCCGGAACGCCGATAAAGTGTTCCAAGACCTTTACCTGTATCTCTTCGGGAAGGTCTTTTAAGAAGAACTCCTTCTGGTAGCCGCCGCGGGTGGGAACTTCCCGATATGTCCAGTCTTCCTCGTTTGACTTCCTGAGTAGAGCAGGTTTGGAAATTCCGAGAATAGCCGCCAAATCAGGTAGAGAGATCCACTCCGGAATGTTAACGCTTTCGGTTGCATTGGTTGCTTTGGAGGTTGCATTGGAGGCTGATTTTGAGTTAGTTGCATTGGCGGTTGCATTGCTTTTTAAAGTTGCATTGTTTGAGTCTTGGTTCTCAAAGGGTTCATTCAAATTAACGCTTCGGTTAACGCTTTTTTCGGCGGTTGCATTTGAAAGTGTTAACCTGTCGGAGTTAACGCTTAAGGCTGGAATCTGAGCTGAAAGCGTTAACTTTTGAGGCTGTTCTTTAGCAACCTTAATTTTGGGAATGGAGGAAGATACGCTTTGATTTTCAAGCTCTATCTCCTTTCTTTTATTTTCAGCCGAAAGTTCAACCTGACCGCAGGTTGCATTGTCCTTGGTTGCGTTGGTTGCGTTGAGGTTGCATTGGAGTTTTCCTTTAACATCGGGAGGGAGCTCCTCAACTATGAACTTCTTTAAAGGCTTCCCACCTCTTGGATTAGGGACTTCCTCGTACTTCCACCCTTCCGCCTTTGCCCTTTTATTAACAGCCTGTCTTGAAACGCCGAGAATTTTTGCTATTTCACCTGCGGTCAGTTTCACTTTAAGACCCCCTCTCCGAACTCCTCTAAAAGAGCAGTCTTTATCTCAAGAGCCTTTCCGCTCTCGGCTGGCGTGCGTTTCGTAACCACCTTCTGGGTAAGCCTGTAAGGGAAGCCCCTTTCCTCGCACCACTCCTTCAACGACCGGTAGCCCTTTTGTAAGAGTCTCATCTTCAGTTCCATGCTGTATGTGAAAGGTGGCTTAGCCATTTCCTCAATCCTTGATATGATTTTTCCCGTTCTCATCGTGCTACTTTGAATGATAGAACTTTTGTTCGGGAGTGTCAAGAACTTTTGTTCTGATTTAGGAACTTTTCTTCGGGAGGTTGAAATGAAAGACTCTTTTGCAGAAAGGTTGGTAAGCGTGAGAGAGAAGCTTTCCCTAAGCCAAAAGGAAATGGCTAAGTTAATGGGAGTCTCTGAAAGGATTTACTTGGACTACGAGAAAGGTAGAAAGAAACCCACCTACGAGAAGTTGCTACCCTTAGCTGAAGTTCATCACATCAACTTACATTGGCTTCTCACCGGCGAAGGCTCTATGTTTGTGAAATCCCCTCAGGAGAAAGAAACTCCTACAAATCAGGCAGGTATAGACAGAGAACTTGCCCAGATGCTCTCTATGCTCTCTCCAGAACAGCAGGAAGCCTTGAAAACACTTTTTAGGGGTTACCAGAAGAAGCCTTCTTCCAAGCTCTCCGCCTCTTCTTCGGAGAAACAAGAGGAAACTGCTAACCTTTTTAATTCTCACGATGAGAATGTGATAAGATAAGCTAAATCAATAATTTCTGAGGGGTAAGGTAGGTGAAAAAAGCTCTAAAGGCTTTTGGTGGTCTGATTCTTTGGTTTCTGCTATTTGCTCTCATAGGAGGTGTTCTTGAAACCTTTTTGAACCAAGATTTGGCTTACACTATAGGTCTTATAGTAGCCATACCTTTGACTATTTTTCTTATGAAAAAGGGACTTAAATTCAGAAGTATTAAATCATATGAATTGAAGAAGTTAGAAGACATAGACTTTTCGCTGAATGAAAGCGAAAGTGTTTCTTATAGTAAGAAAGACGAAAATAACGAACAGTGCACCATTTTCTTTGAGGAGTGCAATTCAGGACAGAAAATAGATGCCAAAACAGAAAAGGAACTTGTAAAAGGTTCGGATATAGCTCCTATAATTAAGGCTATCTGTGGAAACTATGTTTATGTTGTTAAGCAGAAAGAACTTAGAGGATTTTTATCAGAGTCCATAGAAGTATTTGAGAAATTCCCCGTTGTTAGGTTAGTGGAAACTTTCGGTGCTTTTCAGTCGGTATACTGTTTAAAAGTTTTCGGCAAAAATGAGTTCCTTGCTTTTAGTGCCTCAAAGGATGAATATTCAGATCCAGTAGTCTACCTATATGAATTTGACCAGCTCCTTAGAAGCTTTAGTCTTGTTAAAAAGTTTTTCAGCCTACCACTTTCGGAAGTAGAAGGGCTATATAAGGTAGAAAATGAGGTATACCCAGTATTAAAGCAGTTTAACTTTCCTATGGGTAAAACCATTCACCTATTGGTAAAAGGAGAAGAAAGAATTGTAGACGAATTTGGTGAACACACTTATAGAGTTATCTATGACTTCTTTAATCCATATGAGGGCGTTAGTAAGAAGCTCGTTCAAATCTTCATTGACAGTCTTCTAAAAGTCGGTTATAGCGATCTAAGGGGGCTGAGCAATGACTACGAGTTATCTAAAAGCCTTGAAGATTATTTAGAAAATAGCGAGAGCTTAACTCTAAATGAATTAGAGTTTATTTACACCACTATAAAGTCAATGCCTCACGCTTTTTATACAAAATACTTTGTGTTAAGCAAGCTTTACAAAAGGCTATTGGCTCTTAAGAAGCCTCCGAGTGATTTATTAGAAGAGATTGAAGACGAGATATACTCCCTTCCAGAGGTTCACAAAGACAAAAAGGTTAAAACTTGGAAAAGTTATGCATTAAGAGAAATAGGAGAATGCGTGCTTGAAACCCTTAATGATAAAGAGAAAGCATTGAGTTTTTTAGAGAAGGCGTTGGAACTTAATAATAAAGTGGGCGTAAAGAGGCTTGTAAAAAGTTTAAGAAAAGAGATTGGTTTGACTGCAACAGATTGAAGTATAAAGGAAACAAGGAGTTAAGGCTATGGATTGGAGTAGCTATGAAGCCATAGTTAAGCATATATATGAAACTTTAGGTGGGCAATTCGGAGTAAAAGTTGAATGTTTTGGCAGAAACTGTAAGTGTACGGGAAAAACAGGAGTGGAACACCAAATAGATGTCTTGCTCTCTCATAGTGATGGAATTCATACATATAAAACTGCTGTTGAATGCAAGTATTGGAATCAAAAAGTAAACAAAGATGTAGTAATGAAAATCTCCGAAATTGTAGAAGACTGTGGATTTAATAAGGGAGTAATCGTTTCTAAGAAAGGATTTACACAGGATGCCATTACGTATGCAAGAAGTAAAGGTATCGGTCTTGTAGAACTGAGAGAACCCACGGATGAAGATTGGAAAGGGAGGATAAGAAGAATAGAAATAAAATTCCATATTCTTGAACCAGACATCGCTATTGCACTTCTTCTTCCTGAAGAAGAGAAAGATAAAGCCGGAAGAAGCTCAAAAGCTGATCCACACTTAGTTTATCTGGTATACCCTGATGGGAAAGAAATATCTATGATAGAAATTATTGGCAGGTTTATTCAAAACCTTAGTTTAGAGGAAGAAAAAGAGGAAACTATTAATTTTCCTCCTGGAACGCTTATCGTCCTTCCCAATGAACAGTTAAAAATTCAGGGAATTAGACTACGAGGAAAACTGAGAAAAGGGGCAACGAAGACTTTGGAAATCAACGGTGAAGACGTAGTATTTCTAATAATGAAGGAACTTTTTGAAGGTAAGAAATTCATCGTTGATAGAGGACTCAACGTTCGTGAGGTAAAAAACTAAGTACTGAGAACGACTTCCTCTACTTTTCCCACTCCCACCTGCCACTCTTTTAGCTCCGTATAAGCAGGAGAATTCACCTTCACGTAGAAGACGCCCTGAATGCCCATGAGGCGGTAGATAATCTGGTCAGGGTTTATGGGCTGTCCGAGCTTTCTTTTTGTCTCTGCTATGTAGTTGTCTATCTCCTCCCGGCACTTGTCAAGTATCTGGGTTGCAAGTGTCTCAAATCCGTCGGCTATTTTCACCTCTACGTCAACCGTAAACTCAACGGGTTCGGCTGGCTTTACAACAACGTAATCGGTTAAAGGTCTTACGTTCTCTGCTGAGAGTATTTCATCCACTTTTGAAAGTATTTCGGCAGGCACAGGCAATTGGTCTGTTAGAACGTAAACCTCCACAACACCGGGAGAGGGAGAAAGAACCGATACGTCTATCACGCTGGCAGAGGCGGTCTTTGCCCAGTAGATGTAACCTTTCCTCGTTCCGGCGGTATTAAAACGGTAAGGTGCAAGACGAATCCTGTCCCGCAAATGCTCGTCGTCTTCTGTTTCTTTTCCTCCTGCGGTAATGGTAATGTTTTCAACCGCCTTAACGTAGGGAACGGGTTGAAGGAGGTTTCGGAGCTCCCCGGCTAAAAATCCATTTCCAATGCTACCGGGAGTCTCGCATACAAAAAGGGCATCAAATTCCGGCACGTTCTCAGGGATGATAAGAGGTTCTTGCGGTTTAAAAATAAGCTGGTTAGGAGCTACTACTTTGACGTCTTCTGTGTCAAGAACAATCTGAGGGTGAGGAGTCTCAAAGTAGAGCCTTACGGTGGTAACTGCCGGTTCCGGTGGAAGCCTTTTAACTCCGAGCCACTCTCCGAGCAGGTCAAGAGCTTCTCCAGTAGCATAGCGTAAGAAGTTCTGCTTCCGGTAGTAGTTCATTTGCCCTTCAAGCTGGGAGCGGTCGTAAGCTATGAGGGAAATGAGGAAGTCCTCAACGTCCGACGGAGAAGGGTATCTGCCGGTCATACGGGCGTAGTCTTCTCTTAACTTCCTAACAAGCTCTTCCGGTGGCGTTATCGTAAACATTACCTAATCCCCTCACCTTCAACTATTGTTTCAGCGTTTTGCTGTATCTCGTCTATCACGGCGTAGCTTATCGCCTTTGCCCAGACTCTTACCCAGTTGATTCCGTCCCTGCCAACGCCGTTTACGTTAACCCCAAACTCCTCAAGATAGCTGATGATTCTGTTTTCAAGCCTCTCTCTGTCCATTGCCATGTTTAACCCCTTGAAGCTTTAACGTTTACGGAATAGTCCGAATGGGGTTTACCCGTAAATGGGCAGATGCAGTCGTGGGTAACAACACCGGAAAGGTCTCCGGAACCGCCGTCAATGTCTACCTTGCCTTCTGCCTTTATGGTGGTGTGTCCCTTTGAATGGATATAAATCTCTCCCTCCACATGGATATAAAGACGGTGGTTTTTACGGTCATATTCAATTACCGTTCCGTCCTTAAAACGCCTGTGGTATTTATCCCTGTCTGCCACAGGCGGAGGGTCTTCAGCTGTGTAGTAGCTCCCTATAACAAAGCCCCGCTCAAAGTTTGGAGGCGTAAAGAGGCACACTACAAGCTCGTCAACGTCCGGCATCCAGTATTCCTTGTCAAACTCTGTCTTCTGGGTAAGAACCGGTAGCCAGTAGGTTACGACTCTGTCCTTTTCACCAAGCTCCACCCTTACCTTAGCGGTCTTCTCATCAACCGCTACAACCTTGCCGATTGCTATCAGCCTGTTGAGCTGTGCGGTAAGCCACTCTACTTTTTCTCTAAGCTCCCTCAGTTCATCAAACAAGGTAGCCTCCTCAAAAAAGTGGGCGAGTGTATTTCCTCGCTACTGCCGATTTTGTTTCGCCAGCCCTTTCAAGTCCGGTAACTGCCATCTCTAAAGCATCCGGTAGGTCATCATGGTCGCCTTTTGGGAACATTAAGAGCTGGTCTATGAGGAGCTTCTGGTTTTCTCTGAACTTTAAAAGCCCGTTTTCTACAAGGGGAACGAGCCTCATTATCCGCTCTTTCTTTGAAAGAGAGTTCTTTATGGGCTTTATGGGAAGGTGAACGCCTAACTTGCTTGCCTCTCTCATTATGGTGTCTTTGTAGAACTCCTGAAAAGCAACGGTTTCAAAGACGATTCTTTTGGGTTCATACCGTTTAAAGGCATCAACGATGGAAGTTGCAAACTGAGAAGGAGAGACCCTTTTGGCAAAGGTTTCCAGAATGTAAATCACACCCGTCTCTCTATCTTTTCCAACAACGGCGTATGCAGAAAAATCCCCCTTCTCTTTCCCAAGCGCAGGGTCAACACCCATTACAATTTCAAGTCTGCTACGGGGAGGGAGTTCCGCATCCGCATAGTAGGTTATCCACTCCGCCTTGAAGAGGGCGTCTTCATCCGAAACAGGTTCGTTCATGTACTCGGTTGCAAACTTGGCAGAGCCTATAACCAGTTTCTTTTCTTCAAGGTCTTTTAAGCTCCAGTATCCTTCCCAGAGAGGCTTTCCGTCCTCTCTGATGGCTGAGAACCTGAGTCCCAGCCAACCCTTTAAGGTTCTCTCTTCAATCTCCCTTAAAAGCCTTGAAGGTAAGTCGTCGTAGTGGAAAATCGTGTTTACAACCACTATGAAAGCATTTTTACCCAGCGGTATGACAGCCCTTTTGAACCAGTCGTAGATGTTCTCCCTTTGAACCGGGGAGCGAGCGGCTTCGTCCTTCAGGATGTCGTCGCAGACAACGTAATCGGGTCTAAACTGCCTGTGGCGAATACCCCTAACGGAAGCTCCGGCTCCCCTTGCCGCTACGGCACAGCCGTTTTTCAGCTCTATGAAATCGGCAGTCCAGACCTCCCCTTTAAGAGAGCCAAAGTCCTCTATGATTTTCGGGTTGTCAACAAGTTCATACTTTATGTCCCGCAGTATCTTATTAGCATCTTTTTGAGATGCGGCAATGATTACGATGAATTTGCTCTTACCCGTCAGAATTCTCCACAGGACGTTGGCAAAGCTCATCCTTACGGACTTACCGTGTTCCCTCGGTTCAATGTCAACGATGCCCTTTATTCGGGATATAGGGTAGAGAAGGTTGTGGTACTTGCTGTGTATGAACGTCTTTAGCTCTTTTATGTGGTTTTCGTCTATGCGGTTCTTGTTGATGATGTCTATTAAGACTTTTTGGTAAGGAGCAGGCTCAGAGTAGAAGAAGTCTTCAAGGTAGTACTTGCAGAAAAACCAGAAATCCTCTTTAGCCTTCTTTACCCTCTGTGCCTTCTCTTTATCAACTGCTTTGTCTATCCCAGCCTTTTCTAAGGCTTTCTGGAATGCCTTTCTCTTAATGCTCAACTGCTAACTCCTTGATGGAGTTTATTACAGCTTCTGCGACTTCGGGTTTATCCTGAAACTTCTGCTTAACGTGGTTTACGAGGTTCTCTATCATCCTCTCAAACTGTTCGGCATACTTTTGTTCAAGCTCTGCTTGGGTCTTTTCAGCGTAAGCTGAAGCCCTCATAAAGTTTGAAAGGGTGTTTATGGCGTCCTTTGTGATAGCTATGTGTTCCTTCAAAATCTCCGGGCTAAAGCCGTCCCCCTGAATCCTTTCAGCCATCTTGTCTAAGACAAAGAGCAACTGTTGGTAAATTCCGACCATCGCAAAAGAAAGACCTTTGGTAGCTGTGAGGAGCTCCCCGCTATCAAGGTGCTCCCCAAAAAGAAGTGCCACATCAAACATACTCTGCTTGTCCTTAAACCAGTTCCAGATGGACTTGTAGGAAATCTCTATGCCGTATTTCTCCTGCAGGTAATTTTCAAGGTATTCAAAGGTTCTTCCTTCCCTTCGGAGCTTTATAACTTCCTGCTTTATGTGCTCGGGGAGCTTGTCAAATTTTTTGAGTCTGGTCTTTCGTGCCATCAGCACTCCTTCGGCAGAACTATGGTTTCGTCAAACGCCTTTTTGTCTATCAGCAGGTAAGCTTTGGGTGTGGCAAAAAGAACGGTGTCGGCGTCAAGGTATGGGGTTTCCTTGCGGAGGTAACCGTCGTTTATAAGTTCAACTACAACCTCTTTGAGCTTAGAAAGTTCTAAAACGCCGGGGTCGTAAAACCGGAGAAGAAGGGCATATATTTGACCGTATGTAAGACCGCTAAGGTGGTGAACGCTCTTGTAGAAAGAGAGTATCCTCCCTTTGAGTTTTGGCTTTTCAAACATCGCTCCTCCCTTGTGCTTTGAGAATCTCCTTTAAGAGCTCCTTAAACTCCCTCTGGATTTCCCTTTGAGCTTTAAGGAAGTTGTTGTTCATCTCCTCAAAACGCCTACTCGTGTCGTTCATGAAAGCTATAAGGTCAACCTTCTGGACAAGGTTTCTCTCATGCTCTATGAGCTTTTTGTCCTGCTGGAGAATTTTTCTGTCAAGCTCGTAAAACCGCTCATTCAAGGCTTTATCAAGTTGATGATGTCTTTCACTGAGGTGGTTGAACCTCTTTTCAAGCTCCTCTTCAAGCTGGGACTGTCTTTCTTCCCACGCCTTGAACTTTTTATCAAGCACAGCTTCAAGCTCTTTAAGTATTCTGTCCTGCCCCTTCCACTTCTCGTATAAGACGTAGAGCATAAAAACCACAGAGTAGAGAACAGGCGAGCTTACGGCGTCCTTGATAAGCGAAAAGACTATGCTCTCCAAGGCTCTCTCCTTGCTGGGGATTTTCACTTCAAGATAGCAGGCTTTTAAGAGGAAGGTGGCAAGGTTACCAATACTACTCAGCGTAGCGGATGTTCTCTTCCCAGATTTCTTTCATTAGCTTTTCAAAAGCCCATTTGACTTCTGGAGTTGCTTTATTTATGGCTTCAAGAAGCTTCTCTTTAAAGTTCTGCTCCGAAACTCCTTGCAGGGTTACCTCCAGGTTGACGTTCACCTTAGGAGAAAAGTTCACCTGCTTTGAAACCTTTGCCCCTTGTTCCTTAACTACCGTTAACTTCTCGCTGAGGTGTTCAAACCTTTCTTTTTCAAAGAACCTTTCAGTTTGCACTCTTGTTGAAACTTCGGTAGTTCTTTCAACTACTTTTTGAACCTCTACCGGTGAAGTTAAACCTTTCTCTTTCAGCTTCTTTTTCTTCTCTTCCTCCTCTTCATCCCCGCCGAAAATGAAGCTAAAAGCTCCGGAGATTCTGCTTTTTAGCCAGTTGACAGCTTCCAACGGTTTCTTTAACACAGAAAGTATCCCAGCAGTAAGGGTTTCTATTATTTTTTTACCGGCTTTGGTCAAGTCTATGTCAGTTATGAACTCCACAACCGACTTAACAGCTTTAAGGAAAAGCCCAAGAGGACTGTAGTCTATAAAGAACTTTAGACCTCTGGTAAAAAGGGATGCCAAAGCTTGAAAGCCAGCCTTTACGAAATTCACCACGGACGAGAATTTTGCTTTAACAGCATTCCAGACCTCACTCCACCTGTCCTTAAAGTAAAGGATTGCCGCTACTACTGCACCGGCGACTGCAATTATCAAAGTGAACGGTGAGGCAAGGAGTGCAAGACCGCTAACGGCAAAAGAAGCCGCCATGGCTACAAACTGAATTACAGCTCCTAAAGTTCCCAGAACTGCCACAACTCCCAAAATAGCAAGAGTGATTTTGGTTAGAAGAGGGTGTTTCTCTGCAAAACTCCCGATGGCGTTTGCTATCTGGAGTATCACATCGCCAACGGGTTTAAGGTCTTTAGCAAGGTCGTCAAAACTTTTTAGGAATACAGTTTCAACCCTTCTCCAAGCATCGTTTAATTTGTCAAAAAAGGTTTTAGACTCCTGAAACATCTGGTCTGTAGCACCTTTCCACTTCCCAAGTATCTTGTCCGGGTCTGCTATTGCCTCTCCCATTTTCGCAAGAACCTTATGGGTAATGTCTTCAGTCCCCTGAACGCCGAATATCTGCTCCATTATGTTCCTTGCCGCCTGAGCATCCCTTTTGTAGAGAACCGCCAGATGCTGGAGGAGCTTTGAATAGCCTTCCTTTTTCTTCTTATCGTCTCCTGTTTCAAAGCCCTCCCTTATCTCCGCAAGGTACTGCTTTATTTTCCTTGCCTCGTGTCCGAATTTTTCGGCAGGGAGAAGCTGGTCAATTATGCCTGCTTTCTCACCCTGTCCTACAAGGGTGTGCCATATATCCATATCCGTAAGCCTTGCCTTGAAGGACTCCTTAACGGTGTCTGCTAACTTGTCAAAGTTAAAAGCCCCTTCCTGCGCTCCGGCTATCAGGTAGGCGGCGAATTCCTTAGCCGATAATCCTGCCTCTCTCATCAGCGGTGCATATTCCCAAAGGGTATCAAGCAGGTCGTTAGCCTTGTCTCCGGCTTTGGTAAAGACAGTGGTCATAAGGTCTGTCGCTTCTTCTGCAGTAATGCCGAAAGCTTTTCTCATCTGTGCTATGGCTCTTGTGATTTCTCTTGTATCCCATTCTGGAATTACCTTCTGGACCTTAAGAGCTTGGATAGTTGCCTTCTTAAGTTCTTCCCCTTGAAGCCCTGTTAACTGGCGAACCTGCGTGTAAACTTCCGCTATCTCTTCCGGGGTCTTTCCAACGACTCTATAAATGTCAATCAGGTCTTTTTTGACTCTTTTAAGGTCTTTAGCGGTTAGCTCCGTTCTTGCGATTATCAGATGAGACTGCCTGTCAAACTCCTTAACCTGTTCCACGATGTCTTTCAGGGCAAAAGTAGCAGAAGCCCCTACACCTCCCAAGGCGGCTAACCTTTTAAGCCTTGCACCAACGGTCATAAGGCTTGAAGAGGAGAGCTTTTTCTCCAGTTCCTCCTGCTTTTTGGCTGTCTCCTCAAGCTCTTTCTGGTATTTTTCAAGGTCCTTTGAAACGTCCTTAAGGGTAAACCCTTGAGCTTGGAGGGCTTTCCTAAGAGCTTCTGCCTTTTGGGTAGCTTCTTCTTTCTCTCTACTTACCCTGTCAAGTTTTTCTTTCTCCTCCGTGAGGGCAGAAGATACTCTTTCAAGCCTTTCCTTTAGCTCCTTTGCTTTAGTGGAAAGATAAACGTTTTCCTCTCCACTCTTCTTTAGCTCCCTTTCAACCTTCTTAAGCTCATTCTGAAGGCTTTTTTGTTCTCTCTCCAGAAGTGCTACGGCTTTTCTGTGTTCAAATTCAGCTTTTGTGAGCTTGAAAAGGATATGTATCAGCCCGCCGTAGGAATCAACCTGTTTCTTTGTTTTTTCCGGTAGCCTATCGTAAAGCTCGTAGAGATTTCCAATCTCTAAACCTTCCTTTTTGAGAGTTTCTGAAAGCCTTTTTGACTCGTTTATGGCTTTCTCTTTTTCACTTCTTATAAGTTGGAGTTTTTCTTTCTCCTCTGCCAAGCTGGAGGAGACTTTTTCAATTTCTGCTCTTAAGGTTTTTAACCTCTCTTCTAACTTTTTGGAGCTTTTGCCCTTGCCTTTATATTGGGTTTCCACTTCCTCAAGTTCTTGATTGAGCCTTTCATAAGTAAACTCAAGAGCCTTAACTCTTTCCATCTGCTCTTTCTCAGCTTGTGAAAGCTCTGCAATCTCTCTGGAGAGCTTTCCAAAAGCCTCAGCGTTTTTAAGTCTCCCATCAAGAGTCTGAAGCCGTTTCTGGAGCTTCTCAGATAGAGCTTCAATTCTGTTAACTTTTTGGCTAAAAAGGTCTCTAACCCCGACAATCAGCTGAAGTGCGAACTCTCGTTTATCCATCACCCACCTCTTTCAAGAGCTTCCTGCCTCTTCTCAAGGAACTTCAGAGTAATTTCCAGAACGTAGTCAAGCTCGGAAAGAGCCATCTCCTTAACCTCACTATAGCCATATCCAAATTCCACCAGAAAAGGAACCGCCTGCTCTATGAACTCTCCACCCCCTTTTGAAGTTGCGATAAAAAATCTTCAGAGATACCCAATAGTTTCATCACAATTTCGTCAAAGTCCTCTGCCGAAAGCTTCTCTGCAAGCTCCAAAGAAGGAATCTTCACTCCAAAATCGCAAAGGCGGTTAAGGATGCAGATGATAAAGGCGTCTCCTTCTTTCGTTCCAAACACAGACTGAGCCTCTTGTGCCGCCTTTATCCTGTCAAGGACAGTGATTTTCTTGCGGAGAATCTTAACTGTCTCAACCTTCTTACCTTCCACTTCAAATGGATGCTTTAGCCTAAACTCTTCCACTGCTAACCTCCCTTTCTCACAGTAATTTTTGTTCTCCAACCGTTCTCCTTGGAGATTGAGTGAACGACCTTAACTGCTTGATACTTACCGGCGAGGAAGCCATAAAGCTCCTCCGGTAGAACCACAAAATCCCCGGCGTTGATGGGCTGTCCGTAAATCGTGAAGGTTGCTTCTGCCTTGAGTTCGGATTTACTCTTCTCAAGAACCGCCCTAACCTTTTCCTGAGCTTCTTTTAAGTTGTGAGCTATGCCATAGAGCTTGACTGTCTTTCCTTCCTTTACTTCCGGGTTCTCTTCCCGGTAAGTAAGTGTCTCTTTAGAGCCGGGCTTGTAATATTTCATTTCAACTGCTTTCACAGCTTCTTTCTTTGGCTTGAAGCGAATGTCGTCGTTTATGAGATAAGGCGTAATATCCCATTCCTTTGTAGGTAAATTTCTGGCAAAGACTACGGTTCCGGCTCTAACAAAAAACCTGCAGTTGTAGTCTCTCGCAAGGCGCTTTAAGAACTGCTCGTAAGTCTCGTTGACTATGTCAACGCGGGTCAAAGGAACTTCCGGGGCGTCAACAAAAGACTTTTTACTGCACTTTGCAATTATTTGAGAGACAAGCTCTTTAAGTGTAACGTTTTCATAGCTCTCATTCCTGACTACCTTGAAGGCTTTGAGGTCTTCATAGCTCTGTGAAGTTGCCGAAATCGTTAGGACAGAACCTTTCTCCCGTAAAGTAAAGGAGTCTCCGACATAGAATGTTCCGAGGCGGAACTCCTGACCGTCCGCAACGATAGAGGCGTCTATTCGGGTGTTTTCCTCTATCGCCCACTCCTTTAAGAAACGCCTGTCAAGGTTAGAAAGGGTAATCTGGAGTTCATCTTTTGCTTTTTCCTCAATTGAATCTGTATAAACTACTTCCCGAATGAAGTTTGAAATCTCCAGGGTAACGTCCTTATTGTTGATAAAAACCTTTACCTTTGGCTGTCGGATTACGTTTTCCATGGCGGCGGAGGTAACTCCTTAATCAGTTGCTCTTCAAGAACGGGAATTTTCAACTTTAAACCTGCCGGTAGAGTTGGAGAGTAAAGAAGACTGGGCGGTATTTCCTTCTCGTTGGCTTCCTGAATGAGGTAATACTTATTAGGAACGCCATAAAATTCATAGCTAATCAAGTCCCAGCGGTCGCCTTCTTTCGTGGTGTATTCAACGAAGGATTTCGTCATTTCTAACCTCTATCAGTTTTAAGCTAACTGTTAGCTTCCTAACAGAACCGTCCGGAGCAAATTCCGGGGCTTTCTCCATCTCCTCTATCGTGAACTCTCCGAGAACCTCCTGGCCTATTACAAGGAGTTGGGGCTGTGCGTCGTCCATCAGTCTCTTTAGCCTCTTGTATGTAGCTTCCGGATCATTGGAAAACGGGTAAGCTATGGAAATCGTAAGCTCAATAACTCTCTCGTTTTCTCCTGTATCTTCAATGAGAGGATAGCCGTTGACTATCCTGTGCTTTGGTTTCCCTCTTGAAAGCCTTTCACGGTAGCTCTTTGGATTAATTCCCTGTATCTCAAAAGGTATCTCTCCAAAAGCTCCAAACTTAACTGTATTAGGCATCTTGAATTACCTCTTTAACTGTTGGAACTTCTACAGTTTGCTTTATCTGAAAGACAAGCTTCACTTGGAACTTATCTTGAAAGCCGGGAGCAGTTTTAAGGTCCAGAGAGTCTTCTGAGAAGAGAACCGGCTCAAGATGTCCATTCACGTCCACCGGCACAATTGCACACTCCCCAAAAACCTCAAAGTCGCCCTCTTTCTCCGAAACCGGAGGGAGTTTCAGGTTAACCGGAGACTTAAAGAAGTGCTGAATGAGGGAAGAGTACTTAATTGCCCTAAACAGCAAAACGTTATCTCTGTTTCCTGTTCCCTTGACATTTAGAACAACGTCAACTGGAAGCTCCGCAATGTAGAAAACCGTAACTTTCCCTTTTTCCTCCTTTCTATCAAGTTGACTGCCGAGGGAAAACTCTTTCGGCTGTAGTCTTACTTCTACAGGACTCATAGCAGGCGAAGGGTCTATAACCACAGGTATCCTTAAAAACTCTTGAAGCCTTTTTTCAAGCTCTACTAAGTGCTTCATCCTAAGTCCTCAAACAGAATTTTTTCAGCAAGCTCTTGGAGTTCTTTTAGCTGTTCCTCTGTCAGATGCATGAAAGGTCTTGCAGGAATTGTTACTTTCTCCTTCCTAACGAATAAAAGCCTCGGTTTGGGTCCTTTAGTTGGAGGAATGCCGAGTATCACCCTTTTCCTAAAGACAATTTTCCAGCCTGCCTTTTCCAGTTTTTCAAGGTAACCTCTAACTCCGAGTGTCTCTACTTCTCTTCGGACTTTCCTACTTGCTGGAATAACAAGGCTCTTTGCCCTCTTTGGTGTTATAGTCCCTCCAAAGTGCTGAATTGGAGCATACCGTAGATTAGTCCCTGCTATTACCTTGAGTCCTTCCACTTTGCCGGCTATTGAAGCTCGCAAATGCCCTTTATCACGCAAGGGAGGCTTTCTACCCTTAACCTTCAAAGTTAAAGGAGAATTGCGAGGCTCTTTAACACTGTCAATGTTCTTCTGAATTTCCCGGATGAGAAAGGGCTTAATCTCCTCTGGAAGTTCCTTAGCCCTTTCTCCAAATTCTCTGACAGCTTCAACGAACTCTAATAGTGGTTTCATCATAAGCCTTAATCTACAGTTCCTTCCCCCTCCAAGTGGTAACCTTTCCACCTTGTTCTTCCTTTTGCCCTACCATAAAAGCACTATGAGTAAGGAACTGCTACCTGATGTCTTAAAAGGCGACACAAGGGCGACAGCTCTTGCAGAGCTGATAGAGAAGAACAGGCAGGAGACTCAAGAGCTTCTGCCGTTTCTCTTCATTTATGACCTTTCCACTCTTTCGGACTCCGAGCTTGAAGACCTTGCATGGCAGTTTGACGTCTCTAAAACCGCTTGGGAACTTGCCCAAGACAGAAGCCAAAAAGAAGAACTTGTAAAGAATGCCATTATCTTCAAAATGAAACTCGGAACGCCATGGGCAGTAAAGAAAATACTTCAGATTTTAGGCTTATCCGTGGAGATAATAGAATGGTTCAGCACAGGAGGAAATCTTCCGCCTCATACATTTGCTCTTTCTGTCAACAAAGTTCCTGAGAACATAAATGAGATTATTTCTGTCATTTCAGACTATAAACCTATTTCGGCTCACCTCGCCATCCTCACCGATGGCAATTGCCGAAGCAGACTAAATCTTGATAGAAGTTGCCGGCTTTCCAGAGTTCTCCTTTCCTCTCTTGACGGAGTCAAAAAAGATGGTGTTCGCTTCTGCTTTGTAGAAAAGAAAGAGAGTGACTTTGAGTTTCATGTCCAGCAACCTTTACAAGCAGTAGAAACGCACTTCTATGCAAGACATTTCCCTATCTCCAGAATGAGACTTGACTCCTTTTCCCTTTCTAAAGTTCCAGCCGAAATCCCTCACGGCTCAAGCCATGGATTTATCTTGAGCGACGGATATGAACTCAAAAGCTCATGTGTTGAGGATTTCTACTTTCAGACAAACTGCAATCTTGTCCTATCTGCTGAAAAGCTATCAGAGAAAGGCTTCCAGGGAGGCAGGTTAAGAGGTAAAGGCTTTAGACTTTCTGAAAGCAAGCTTGGCAATAAACCCTACGAAACTGTTCCTATTACGTGTAAGCCATCCCTGACCTCCTCAGAGAGTTTTGAAGTGCCGGCTCCTTCTGCCGGCTCCTCTCTCAGTTGTGTGTTTGAGGAAATGGGAGGAGAAACACCTTCTAACCTATCAAGAGGATTGTCTCTTTCTTCTTCCAACAGGAAGCCAATTGGCAGTTCTGTCAGCTTTTCCTTTGCAGATTCCTTGACTGCTCCCCGCTACTGGGTAGGAAGCTGGGAGGGAACGTGGGAGGATAGTTACACCGTCTCTGTTGAGTCGGACGTTGTTCACTCTGAGGTATTTTCAACGCTTTCTGGAAAAGCATCACTTTCAAAGGATTTCTCCACACCTTTACCAGTTTTCTCAGTTAACTCCGTTTTGAGCAGTATGAAGCTGAGTAGCGAAACCAAGAGGTTCTCTGGCTGGAGGAACTAATGGGTCTTGTAATGACGAATGTTGGACACGTTGCTATAGCAACTGCCGTGAAGAACGCAGACTTCTGGCTATGTCTCGGAGGACTTCCAGAAGACTTTGAATCTCCTTGGACAGTTAAAGACAAGCCTCCTGCTTTTGACCCCGAGGCTACGGAGCTTTTACTCCCCTACGGTTATAGAAAAGCAACAAGAGTGCTTTTTGCCTATGAAGACCCTAACGGAATTATCGTCGTATCAAAAAAACGGTGGAGTGTAACGGAAGAACCGACAAAGCACGTCTACCTTGAGTTCATTTTTGACAACGAAGACATCCTTGAAAAGACCATTTATCAAAAAGGGATATTCATGAACCTCAAACCGAAAGAAGGAATTCCAAAAGGAAAGCTCTTTCTGTTACCGGAAGAAGTAGAAGACAAAGGAATTCTCGTCTTTGGACAGAACATCAAACCCTTTTACACCGACGAAGGAGTCAGGCAATTCCACCACTTTGTCTTGACATTTTAGGAGGTAGAAGATGGCAGAAACTATTAACGGTTACTACAACAGGTATGACCCCAAAAAACACTATAAAGAGCTTCTCTTTATAGCTGGTAGAGGTTTGCAGTCTGCTGAGCTTAATGAACTTCAGGCTTACATCCGTGAAGATTTGGGAGAGATAGCCTCTTCGCTGATTAAGGATGGAGGACTTCTCTCCGGCGGAGACATGCAGTATGACGAAAACACAAAGACCGTAACTCTTGGAGAAACAAAAGTCCTCCACAAAAAAGTTTACGTTGCAACTGCTCCTGCGACGACCA
>Ga0256838_1000656_pt1 | contig 19718 bp, 16 predicted proteins | sample 4571419metaG_FD_185978 | JGI IMG/M metagenome (GOLD analysis project Ga0256838, IMG submission 185978) | Hydrothermal vent microbial communities from Guaymas Basin, Mexico - 4571-419 | ecosystem: Environmental > Aquatic > Marine > Hydrothermal vents | place: Mexico: Guaymas Basin | collected...
ATACGTGAAGATAAGCGAGCAGACAGGACTCACGGAGGGGCGCCTTATGACGATAGAAAACCGCAGCTCCTCGCCCTTGATGAACGTAACCATAAAATTAAACCCCGGCACCTCGGACTTACCGGAGACGGTCTCGTTTCCGCTAATGAAGCCGAACGAAAAGAGGGAAATCGCGTTCTCAAGCGAGGTGAAGGCCTTTAAGCATGAGCTCGTAATGGATAAACCCAAAGCGTTAGCCCCCGGTGACGCGCTGTCGTTTACCATAAACGTATCATCGGAGATCCCAGCTTACGGTCGTTTACAGATACCTATAAAGGGTTACGAATACGTAAAGCGGGACGCCACTACGGGTGAGGTACGTGAGACGGAAGGGATAGAGCGGACGTTTGACGTACATGATAATGCTCAGATAAACGTCGAGGCCGCCCCGAACGGTGAAGAGGATCCGCGGACGATCGGGGCTTATAAGCTAGAGCTAACGAGCGAAAGCTCGATGAGCGGGATAGAGGTGGAGGAGATAAAGGCGTTCTCGAAGCTTAACATCACAATAGAGAAGGAATCCTCAGGCGGTTCGGAGCGGAAGGTGATCGTGGACGTCCAAAACCCTAACGAGTTCGACGTTGAAGTGGTAGGGATCGTGAGGATAAAAGGGGAGGAGATTATAGAGGAAGAGATCTCCGGAGAATTGGCCCCGGGTGAGTCGAAGAACTTAGTCTTAGAGGTAAAGAGCACGGATGAACCCTCCGTTGAGTACGACGTCAAAGGGGTAACCTACGGATACGCGGAGTATGAGAGCTCTTATTACGCGGAGAATCCGGGTGAGAAGATACCCCTGCTTATGGGAGAGCTAGAAACGGAGGCTAAAGCGTTACACGATGAAATATTAAGTGAGGTACTCGAGGATAAGGAGATCCCCGCTACCGGTGAGTCCCTCGTATCATTAAAGATACGCTTCGTCTCTAGGGGATACGCCCCCATAGAGGAGATCGAACGGATCACTCACGTAGATCCGAACGTGGCGGAGCTGAAGGAGATAAAGTCTAAGCGCAAGGTGGAGGTAGAAGGGAACGTAAGACGTCTGAAGCTGAAGTCCCCGCTAGAGAAGGACGAGAGCGTAACCGTAGAGGAGATATATGTGGTGAGGCCCACGGGTGACGAATCCGAGGTGAGGTTCGAGGTGAACCTAACCGCTAAGTCCGGGGAGGCTATGATCGATAAGAGATCGGAGTCTAAGATCCATATACGCCTCCTCCGCCGCTCGGTCTCCATGAACGTGACTCAGGACTTCGAGGGGGAGACCGTAGTATACAACGTACAGCTCGTGAACACGGGACAGATGCCCGCGGTGAAGGTCTCTCTCGTGGCCGAAATTCCGGAGGATGAGTTCGACGTGGACGTGGAACCGAAGGAGACGGAGCGTAAGAAGAACGTACGGAAATGGGTCTTCGACGTTATACAGCCCGACGATGAGAGGAGAATTAAGATACGCGTGAGGCCCAAGACCGAAGCCGCCTCTTTCGATAAGATACGCATTTATCAGGAGCGATTTTTAAAAAACTCAAGCCTTCTCGAAGAACACCTTGAATCCTTTATACATAGCGTAAACGTCCGCCTTATTTACGACCTCTAAGGGAGCGTGTAGGTTCAATACGGCTACGCCCATGTCCACTATGTCGAACCCGCGCTGGGCTAGATACTTACATACGGTACCTCCTCCGCCCTCATCTACCTTACCTAGGGAGCCGCTCTGCCGAGGAACTCCGTTCTCGTCGAAGAGCTTACGGAAGAACGCTACGAGTTCCGCTCTAGCTTCGTGAGCCATGTACTTTCCTCCGTGTCCGGTGTACTTCGTGATCACGAGTCCGTAGCCTAACTTAGCCGCGTTCTGAGGATCGAAAGCGGAGGCCCGTACAGGATCTATTCCGGCGGTGACGTCCGCGGAGATTCCTTTAGAGTTGAGGAACACGTCGGTGAGATCCACGCTCTCCCCGCGCTTTCTCGCTAGATGACTAATGAAGTTCTCTAAGATCATCGCCTTAGCCCCAGTATCACCATCGCTACCGATCTCCTCGCGGTCCACTAGCCGAGCTACCGCGGTCTTTTCGGGGATTCCCTCTATGTCCACGATAGCCCTAAGGGCGGCATAAGAGCACACACGGTCGTCGTGTCCGAAGGCCGCTATCATGGAGCGGTCGATGCCTAAGTCCCTAGGCTCCCGAGCGGGCACGAGCTCCAGCTCCGCGGAGTAGAAGTCCTCCTCCTCTATTCCGTATTTCTCCTTTAGGAGCTTTAGGATCCTCTTCTTCACTGCTTCCTTCTCCTCACCCTCTTCGGGTTCGTTTCCTACTACGGCCTGGAGTTCCTCGCCCTTAATTACCTCGGTCGCCTTCCTCTCCCTCTGCTGCTTAGCTATGTGAGGAGCTATGTCCACGATCGTAAGTATAGGATCGTTCGGGTCACATCCTAGGCACACCTCGACCTTCGTTCCGTCCTTCTTCACCACGATTCCACGTAGCTCCAAGGGTATCGCGGTCCGCTGGTACTTCTTAATACCTCCGTAGTAATGCGTCTTGAACATCGCTAGGTTGAACTTCTCGTATAGAGGCGAAGGCTTCAAGTCGATATGAGGTACGTCTATATGTCCTACTACGAGATTAACCCCCTCGCTTATGGGCTTCTTTCCGATCACGGCTAAGAACATCGTCTTGCCGCGGTAGATTTTGTACACCTTATCCCCGGGCTTTAGCTCGGATACCTCATCGAGGTTCTTAAAGCCGTAAGACTTAGCGAGCTCCTCAGCGTATTTTACGAACTCACGAACGGTCTTAGCCTTCTTCATAAACTCCTTATAATCTTTGGAAAACGCCTCCACTTCGTTACGGTCTAACTTCTTAATAGCCCGGTCGGGCATAAGTAGAGGTCTATGAGAGATTTTCACTCTTCCGCTTAGAGTCCCTCGGAGCTCTTCAATAAATACTAAGTGAGAGAAATATGATACATGACGGTTGAGGTTTGGGTAGAGAAATATAGACCGAAGAAGCTCGAGGACTTAGCGGACCAAGAGGAGGCTAAAGCTAAACTTAGGGGATTTATAAAGAGTAAGAACCTCCCGAACTTGCTTCTAGCCGGCCCTCCCGGCACCGGAAAGACTACATCTGCCTTAATACTCGCGAGGGAAATATTAGGGGAGAACCGGAGGGATAACTTCTTAGAGCTCAACGCTTCCGACGCTCGCGGAATAGACGTGGTAAGAACGATCATAAAGGAGTTCGCTAGAGCTAAGCCCACGGGGGGCGCCCCGTTTAGGATCCTATTATTAGACGAGGCGGACGCTATGACGTCCGACGCGCAGCAAGCGTTGAGGCGTATTATGGAGATGTATGCGGATAACTGTCGCTTCATACTCATAGCGAACTATCCGTCTAAGATCATCGAGCCGATACAGAGTAGGACGGTGATGGTGAAGTTCAACCGCTTGAAACCGGAAGTAATCGTAGAGACTCTTAAGAAGATATGCACCTCGGAGAACTTAAAGTGTGACTTAAAAGCTCTTCAAACGATAGCCGATTTGGCGGATGGGGACCTAAGAAGGGCTATTAATATACTCCAAGCTACCGCGGCCGCCGGTGACGGAAGGGTGGACGAGAAGACCGTGCTCTTCGTTATGGGTATGGCCCATCCAGAGGAACTTAAGGAGATACTAGAGCTAGCGATAAAAGGATCGTTCAACGAGGCTAAGAATAAGCTTATCGACTTATTCGTGGACCGCGGTCTGAGCGGCCCTGATGTGGTAAAGCAGCTCTTTAAGATAATACCGAAGATGGAAACGCTAAACGACGATCAGAAGGTAGCTCTACTAAACATCTTGGGGGAGGTAGAATATCGTATAGCTCAGGGAGCGGATCCGGTAATACAGCTAACTTACTTCTTAGCGGAAGCTTCTAGAATAAAGAAGCAACGTCGATTTTTATAGCGATGATGAGAGCTAGCGGGTCTGAAAAATGATGATACTCACCTCGGCTGAGGTAGAAGGTATCGTAAGGCGGGTGAGGGATCGGGTAAATGTACAAGTTGTAAGAAGAGATCAGCGTGATTATCCGCGCTAAGACGAAGAATAGATCCTCATAGTATTTAGACAACTTTGGGGTGAGGGTACTTATACCCGGTATCTTTACGCATATGCGGCACTTATTCCGGTCTATTAGGTCCATCCTAGAGGCCATGAATATGGCGGTAATAAGATAATAGCGATCGTATCCCAAAGGATAGCCCACGAATCCGAAGAGGGAGTTTATAACGTAACTCACGAAGAGAAGTTCTCTCGAGTGTCTATCGAAATAAGCTACGGGTAATAAGAGTAATAGAAAGGCTGGACTTACGAGGTAAGTTAAGTTCCGTAAGAACGGTACGTAAGACGGATGATAAGCGGTGCCGTATCCGTAGTGTGTTAGAATAGGTAATACGCCTAATAGAGCTACGAGATTCCTCGGTTCTCTCTCCCTTAACATCAGCCGTAACGCGTAAGCCATAGCTATTACAGCGCTCTGGAAACGCATGAGTGAGGCGAGAACGTACAGGATCGCTGCTTCTTTATAGCGCTTCTTGATGAGTGCGTGTATCGAAGCGGCCGCCAAGAATGCGCCCGGAGCGTCGTCGAATATGATGAACGAGTATAGCGCTACTCCCGGCACGGCTAGAGGATATGTATTCTTCGTGTACCTATAGAGGACGAGGAAGCATAGCAAGTTCAGCAGCGCCATCCGTACCCTAAGGTTCACGCCCAGCTTGAGCCCAAGGGCTATCCGATACATCATTCCGGGCGGGTGTGGTATGTAAAATCCCATGTCGGGGTAAGGGTTTAAGGGGTCCTCTAGGAGCTTAAGGGCGTACTCTATGTAAAGAGGCTCGTCCCGGAACGGAGGTTTAAAAAGTATAAAGGCGGACGGTAAAATCCGAACTCCTAGCGACTTAATCTCCGAAGACCGCCTCGATAATTTCATCGATGATAGGATCATCGGGCGGAATTTCCGTTAATATGTCGGCCCCGCGTTCCATGAGTTTAGTCCGCACCTTGCGCGCGAGTTCTAGCCCTTTGTTTCCGTCCCCAGTCCCTATTACGTATACCTTTAGGTTCTGAGTCGAGCGTATCGCGTACACCTTCTCAGATATGATGATTCCGTCCCCGTGAAACGTTACTTGAGGTAGCGAGAGTATCGTAAGCGCCTGACTCGGAGGATATAAGACCTCCTTCTTACGTATCGCTAATATCGGGGAAGAGACGCCTATGGCTAGCACCCGCTCCGCGGAAAACTTTCCTTTAGGTTTCCTTATTATTCTAGGTATCATAACCGCGACGCTCGCTATTATGAGGCCATAGATGATCTTATCTATAATAGAGTAGAATGTCCTCTCGGTCTTCCCGCTCACCCAAAACGTCCGCTGATAACTCACGACCGCGATCACGCGAACGTATACGAAAGCGGGCAACCCCACGTGTAGGAGTATCGTTACCTTAGCCTTATCTCCATGCACTAGGGATACTTGTTGAGACCGGGTATCGTTACCTTCATCGCTCCGAGCCTTCGCTTCTATGATCACGTTCACGTCGCGCCCACGATTTTCTAGCGTTACTACTACCTCGATGCCCTTTCCGTTCGTCCTTACGTCCACGTTGACGTTCACGTCCACCGGCAATACGGGACCATTATACACGTAGCGCGTATCGTACCCTGAGGAAGACCGAGCGATCACGGTAAAATTATGCCGGCCCTCGAAGTCCCCAGTGATGTTCCGTATCGCGTACCCTTTAGCCGGAGCGTCGCCCTCTAGCTCTCTCAATAGTACGTTATCCATATACACGCGGGCGCGTATGTGAGTCTCCTTAGGATAAGAGTTGTATATCGCTAAGAATATCGAGTCCGGCTTTGGGTTGAACGAGGCTACGTCTATTCCTTTTACTATAAAGCGCACCTGATAAGACACTTGCGCCTCTACCGATCCCACGAGGCCTGGTGTTACATATATGTGCAACACGTAATCCCTAGGCTTCGCGTCCACGGGTACGACGAGGGTTACGTTCACTACGACCGTATCACCTACGTTACCTGTAACTTGTGAGGGGGCTATGATCCGTGGGGAGTCGGTCTTGATGTACATCTTATTCGAAGAGAGTACGAAAGAGATCGTAAAGTTCGCCTTAAAAGGCACGTCTATCCATCCGAAGTCTATTACGCCCCCTGCTTTACTTTCCGCCCCATACGGGTTTACGGGAACTAATAAGAGTAAGAGTAGAAAAAACGCTAAAACCCTCATACAGCCTCGCCCGTGATCGTAACGGTCCGGGTCACGGTAATGGCGTTAGCGTTAGAGGGGACGATGATAAGGACGTAGAAGCCCATAACGGTGGAGCTTACCGATTCGTCCGCCTGCGCTATAGCGGCCTGGGCGAGTTTTACCGTATCACCGGAAGCCGCGGGGAAAGAGGAGCCGACGAGTCCGTAAGGGTTATCGTATATGGTCTTTATCTGATGTAGCTCCGTATAGGATACGGGAGGAGTAGAATCGGTCGAGGAATCGGTGAAGTCCGTGTCGTCGTCCACGAATAGGTACTTCTTTCCGTTAGAGTCCTGAGCTAGGGATATGTAGATGGTTACCTGCGTCGGATTCCGAGAGTTTCCGTCGGAAGAGCTCCGCACGTACGTGGTATAAGTAGCCTGGGCTACCTCGGTATATCCTGAGGGTAGGGTGGGAGTGAAGGATGATCCCGCGTTCGATAGCGTCACCTCAATGTAAGCTGGGGTGTAATAGCCGTAATCGGTATGAGAGGTATCCCGCTTTACGAACACGTTATCGGCTCCGAACGTGTACGTAGTAGAGCCGGACGTGGAGGCGGTGATGTCCGAGATGTAATAAATGGCCTCGACGTTCGTATCGTATTCGTCCCATGAGATCTTAGCAGGGGCGTCCGTAGCGTCGTTCTCCGAGTCTAATACGTAATATGTGGTGGTTCCTATGGTCACTTTCTGGGCCGTATTGGGGTCGAAGGATCCGAAATCAATAGACGAGCTTATCATATGTATGGACACTGTAGCCGGAATCGTAACGGATATCGTACCGCTACCCGTAATCGCTATAGCTACTTCCGTAGTAGGGTATGAAACCATCACTAGAACAACAAGAGCGACTAACGGTAAGATCGAGAGACGTCTCATACGTGTTCTAGTGACGAAGGAATAATTGAAGGATATCATCGAACTAACTTTTAAAAGAAGCCCTATAGAAAAGCTCGCATCGTTATCCCTATCTTCTCTTCTCCGTGCTCGAGAGCCCTTCTTATCACGCGCGCTATTTCGTCTCTATCTATATCCTTATCGCGCGGCACGTAGACGCGAACGTAAATGGTGTTTAGAGACTTATCGGGGAGTACCTCCATGTAATCTATCTCGCCCGTATCCAAAGGTATCACCGCCCTCTCGTCGAACGGATTATCCGGTATATTCTTAATATGTTGAACTACTATGTACGGATCCTCTATTTTGTACCTCTTTAGAACATCCTTTATGGCCTGAACGATCCCACTCTTTACGACGTTCACGCGTAGTCCTACGGGGCCGTGAGAAATCTCCGCGCGGTAAATGCACTTAAACGGTAGCTTGCGCTTAATTACGTCTAACGCTATATGCCTTATGGAGGCGTCGTTATAGGCGTCCCGTATCACGTTATCGTCCGTGAGCCTCAAGAACTCGCTATAATCCCCTTCAAGAGCGTTCTCGAGAACGGGAGCGTACTTGTGGAACAAGGCCGAGAGTATCTTCCTTATCATATAATCGAGGATTAGGGATGTCTTGTGGAGGTATACTTTCGTGAACAGGTCGCGCCTCGAGATAAGGAGCGTCCTAAGAGTGTCCAAAGCCTTAGAACGAAGCACTATCGTGTCGCCCTCGATGAATGAGTTCCTTATTAGTCTCTCCCGCTTCACGGAGGCCACGTCTACGTTCGTGTGTAGACGGTCCCTATTTACGAAGTCTAATATGTCCGACGGGTATATCCGATACACCACGGTATGGCTCAATGCCCCTTTTCTCGACTCTAAGAGATCCACTACCTCCTTAGGATCCACGCCCGCCTCAGAAATTACGTCCGCTAGATCCGTATTTAGTATCAAAGCGTGTCCGAACCTCTCGTGGTTCCACCCGTCTTTGAGGCTCTTCCGTATTACGTCGTCGAACGTATGACTAAAGGGACCGTGTCCCACGTCGTGTAACAGGCCCGCGATCATCGCGAGCTTCTTAGCGTATTCCTTGTCCTCGTTAAGACCGTTCTCCACTAACTCCTCAGCGAACACTCCCGCCAGGTGCATCACGCCCAAGGAATGTTCGAACCTCGTATGAGTAGCGCTAGGATATACCCGATGTACCGTCTGCAATTGCCTAACCCGCCTCAACCTCTGAACGAGCGGATGATCAACAATCGGCACGATTTCTTCCGGAATTTGAATCGTGCTATACAACGGATCGGCTACCTCCTTATATCCGCGACTAAACATATAAATAAGCCGTACCTCTTATTTAAAAACATCCCATATTTATTTCGAACGTCAAACGGAAAGGGCGTAACTTAAACTTTCGTAGTTACATCAACCTCTCCTCGTGCATCAGCGCCCTATCGGCCGTAGGATAGCGCTCCACTATCTTTATCGATACGATATCACTCAGGACGTCGCGGTATTCCTCAACTAAGAACTCGGCTACGTCTACGCTCGTGTGTATTTCATTTCCTTTTACCTCCCGTAGCTCTTTAGGAACCTCCGAGAGCTCTAGTATTTTGATTACCTCATCCAAGTCGCCCTCGATCTCCGCGTATATCCGAGTTCCGTCCGGGGATATAAGATGATAAGGCTTCGCGATGTGATGGGAGCGACGTATAAGCCTGTTACGGAACTGTACCGAATCCTTCGCCTTAGCCGTGCACAAGTGTAACGAAATCTTACCCGAGAACTCCTTCACGAGCTTTAGTCCCAGATCGTAGGATCCTTCGATGGCCGCTAAGGAATCGCGACGCACGCGTAGTCCTCTAGAGAGGAGCTCCATTTGATTCGCCTCCGTAGCCTCGAGCTCGTTTAGGTTCACGAAGTCCAAGTTAAGCTCGATAGCCTTTCTGATCACGTTTCTCGCCCGCTCGTCGTAACCTTTTAGAGGTATTACCGGGATTTCGAAGCCCACTTTCCGATCGTATTTCCTCGCCATTTCTGCGAGCTTAAATCCCTTCTCGTCCACCGGATGAATTCTTATCTCATCGAGGCCCGAGTCGTAGAGCTTACTTAATACGTCCTCACTCGCCACCGGAGCGGACGTGTATAAGTGTATGTGGAAGGATCTTCCGAACTTATCCTTTAGGAGCCTTATCGCGTATGCCGTCCTATCTATTACTACTAACGGATCCCCTCCCGTAATACTCGCTCCACGGCTTCCAGAGCGCTCTATTTCCTTTATGATCTTATCCCGATCGATCTCGTCTATCGAGAGAAAGCCCGAGCGTGACCTAGCGACGATCAACTCATTAACGGCCACCACGTCTCCGCGCCTAGGGAGAGAAAGAGGGCAATAGAAACAGTTTCTAGGACAAACGCCCGTAATAAACACGACGCTTTTTAGTCCCGAGCGACATAGACGACATCCTACGGGCATCTCACCCGAGAGAACGGAATCTCCGGCTAACCTGATCATCATCACGCATTAAAAAATCGCTTTATACGCTTCGCTATGTATATCGAAGCCGCTATGATAGCTATGAATAACACGAGCGTGACCGCCATCTTGGCTACGGGTTGTACCACGTTCGCGCTCGCGGGCTTCTGTACGTTAATATAATACACGTGCCCAGCTACTTCCTCCCCGTTTACGAGCAGCGATACGATTACTTTATAAGAACCCTCGTTTAGGGTTAAGCCCACCCTAACGCTACCGCTACCGCTTACGTTCACGCTTTTAGAGGTTACCTCATTACCGTTAGAATCGTACACGGTCACCTTCACCTCCCCGCTTGTCCCCGAGGGTAAGGAATAGAAGATAGATATGTAGAACGTAGATCCGGACTCTACGAACGGAGGCATCTCGGCGGAGACGCTCGATAGAACCTTTTCGTCAAGAACGCGCGATGCGTTTCCGTGCCCTATGGGCTCCAAGCCTAGGAACCCGAAGCTCATGGCCGCTACGTCTATGGACGTTATGTGATCAACGTTCTTTATCACGTCCCGCCCGGAGAACACCCGAGCGTGCGTCACTTCGGTGTAGTAACCCCCGTGAGCTCCATGGAGCGTACCGTCGGCGAAGTAATACGGGGGCTTTAAGGACACGAATATGTCTCCAGCATAGGGCGTGTCTAGACCTATGTCCTTTAACGTCCCGTTCGCTCCATCTACGTACACGCTCGTCCGAACTCCGTCTACCTTCCCCGTGTTCCGAAGAGTCTGAACGGCTTTCTCTATCGTATTAGTATCGTTGTTTAATAGGTATAAGAGAACTCCGTTACCTGAGGTACCTATGCCCACGTGCGTGACCCCGGCTACGGCTAGCTCGGGAATTATAAGGGCGTGCGTTACGGTGTCCTCGGTCGCAACGTTTTCGCTTACCGGGGCCATGGAGTGGTCGCCGCACACGATAACGAGGCTCCTAGACCGGATGGGGGTGCTCTTCAACCGCGTAATGAACTCATACACTAAGGATATCTCCTGTAAGGCCACCTGGGCGTACTCCGGAGAGAACGGCCCATAGTTGTGTCCTATGTAGTCGGTACCCGGAAGGTTCACGAGTATGTACCCTCTCTCCCCGTCGACGATCTTATCGATCCGGGACTCCACGATCCTCTTCGTCTCGTTCATGGCCCGCTCGTTGATGTACATCTGGTTCGTTAAGTTATCGTAGTCCACGTATCCCGGATACTTATCGAGCACGGTCGCCTTACCGTTCGTACCCAATAGCGCTAAGAGCTTAGATTTAGCGGTAACTAGAGCCGTTAGGTATCCCTTCTCCCCCGCTACTGTATACAACGTCGTGAGGTTCTCGCTCGCGAGTATATCGCTCCGGGAGAGCTCCGCGTCCGAAGGAGAGGTCCAATCGGACCTAAGCTTATTGGGGTCATACACATAGGTATTAGGGATATTCGTCTCGTTCGGGTACATACCGGTAACGAACGTCAGGTGATTCACGATCGTCACTGCAGGATACGTCACGTATAGTGGGACGGAGAGCCTCGCTAGAGAATCTAGGGAAGTAGCGTTAGGTAGGTACGCGGGATTGAAACCGTCGAGGACGATCACGACGACGAGACGACCGTGGGGTTCCGAAGGGGCGGTTTGGTACGGTATGAATACGAAGGATACGAGTATTAAGAGCGCTAGAAACTTCTTATCCATAATTTGTAGACGCGTATTAGTTTCAACGTTACCCCCAGATCTCTTCGGATGGAGGAGAAATCCTTAGGACTATAACCATATCTTACTCGTGGAAGTTGAAGACGTAATATTAGAAAGCGTGGACCGGTTAACCAACCAGCCGGAGGCGCTTGATGAAGTTAAAAATTTCTTCCTTTCACTCACGTCGGGCCTTACTAAGGGCTCAATCACCGTCGAGGAGGCGTCGATTATAGCTAAGAACGTGCTCTTGATATACCCCGCTTTATTCGTCGATCGCATACTAGACATCGCTAGCAAGGTAAACGAGCCGATAAAGTTCGCGGAGAACATATTAAAGATATTAGAAGAGGACTCAAAGGGGTGCTTATTATTATGCTCTAGGAGGAGAGGGTACGGGAGGAAGGCGAAAATAAGGCTCACCTCCTTAGCGTTGCATTCGCTCATCTATCGGGGATTCCCCACAGAGAGATTACGTAGGCTAGAGCGTATCGCGAAGAACATAAAGAGGTTGGAGGTGACGGACGCGACTAGCCTCATATGGATATACATCTCATTATCTTTGGGCTACGCGAGCTTAGGATTCTTTAGTAATGCCTTCAGGTGTATCGAGAGGGCGTTAAAGATCACGAAGATCGCGATAAACGCGCCCGAGGTGCTCCTCGTGCTTAAACAGATACTATTAATATACCGCAAGGCGACGCGGGTGAGAGGCGAATGCTTATACGCGATTGATAAGCTCAGGGAGTTCGTAAATAGCCTTCAGGTGATGACCACCCTCGACGAGCTAAATAGCGATATCTTCGACTTCGTCACAGAAAAGTATCGTGAGTCTAAGGAAGCGATGAGCAAATGCGATAAGCGTTATGTAGATTACAAGGAGCTAAAGAACCTCCTAGAGACGTTACGCGAGATCTTAGATATATACGAGGAGATGTTCAGTAAAGCGTTAAGGAGGTGATCGCGGCTTTTTCTATGATCTCCTTTTCGTTCGTCGTCCCATGTATTTCCTTCACGTCTTCCTCCTTAGGCCGCCCTTCGATCGCATTTATGTTCCGTTCTCCCACGCCCAGAACTTGTACTACCCCTCCTTCTACTCCCACCTTCTCTAACGCTTTAGATATCTGATTCGTTCCCGCCACTAAGCATAAAGCCACGGAGTTCGGGAGCCTTATCCTACGTCCCTTTAAGATCCGGCTCTTATAAGCTATATAGAAGCCGTGTCTCGGGGTAATTATAGAGCCGAATCTAAGCGGCTGGACGAAGCCGAGATTAGGGTCATATTTAATTAAGGATCTAGGATCGTCGACCTCAGTTACGCCCACGAAGAGCTTCAATCCCTTAAAGAACGTAACGAACATTTCCTAAGGGCATTAAGGTAGGAAATAAAAGGATGCTCTTTGATGATAAAATAGTAGGGGCCGTAGCTCAGCCTGGATAGAGCGCGGGACTCCTAATCCCGTGGTCCCGGGTTCAAATCCCGGCGGCCCCGCCAGAGGGAAAAACTTACGCGCTAAGAGGAGACTTCTCTCGATTATAGGGGACGACTCGAGCGCCACAAGAAAAAATCACCTTCTCCGATATATCATGAGTTTAGTAGAGAGGCTCTTAAGGGAGAGGCATGAGCGCACGTTTAAGCTCTTAGAGTCTTACGAGGTAGACGGTCGGGTAATACTCACGCGCGAGGTTTCCTCCCGGACGACGCTCGATACGAACTTCGAATACTTAATGGGCGATAAGAACGTAGGAGCGGCCGCGGCGATCGTACACGATGGAATCGTAGAGGGGATCGTTCACGAAATAGATAAGGGTATGTTCGAAGCGTTCTCGAACGTAGGGAAACTTTACACGTATCGTAAGTACGAGGAGCTCTTAAGCCGGATAAAGGAGCGCGTGAAGGGAAAGACTCTCCTAGCGGATTACGTGGAGATAGAAGAAAACGAAAGGCGCGCGTTTTCTTCGCTTAACGCCCTTACGAGCGCGATGAAAGAATTCTTAGAGAAGTACGCTACGTTGAAGCCCGCGGGCGAGTTCGTCTTAAAGCTTCGCGGTGTGAAGACCCCTGGTGAAGTAGAGGCTCTTAAGAAAGCTACCGAATACTCGCGCGAGATCGCTGAGGAATTGCCGAACATGATCACGGAAGGTATGACGGAGAGAGAGCTAGCGTCTAAGTTATACGCGGAGATACGTAGATACGGTGAGCCTAGCTTTCCCGTGATCGTGGCTTTCCATGAGAACACCGCTAACCCGCATCACAGGCCGAGTTATAGAAGATTAGAGTCGAACGGCCCTATACTCGTGGACTTCGGGGTTAGATACGGAACGATGTGCGCCGATACTACGCGGATGTATTACCACGGAAGCCCCACCGAGGATTACCTCCTCGTACATGAGGCCGTTTATGAGGCTAAGAACTACGTTGAGGAACATCTAAAGCCCGGAATAACGGGTAAAGAGGCTCACGAAATGGCCGTAGAGTACCTAAGGGAAAGAGGATATGCCGAATACTTCACCCACTCCTTAGGTCATGCGCTAGGCCTAGAAACTCACGACATAGGTCCCGGATTGAATCCCTATGAGAAGCGTAAGCTAGAGCCGTTTAACGTAGTCACCGTGGAACCCGGTGTGTATTTACCGAAGCGCTTCGGGGTACGTTTGGAGGACGACGTGGTCATAACCGAAGGTGGAGTAGAGAGGTTAATACACGTACCAAAAACCGTAATAATAGTGTGATTCAGGGCGGTAACCTATTTTCTTCACGCATTTCCTCTAAGAGGCGAAACTTCCTCTCCAAGTAATTTATTACATACGCTAAACCGTATCTAGCGAAGCTCTGTTGTTCCGCTTTCCTACCGATCTTTAACCGCGTGGAGATCTGATCTTGATAGAACTTATGCTGATAACGCGGATCCTTCCTTAGGTCCTTAAGGCGTTTTTTATCTATCTCGGAGAGCTTATCGCTCGGTAGCTTATACTCTTGAATATCCGTGGCCCGTACTCCCATCCGTATAGCCTTAGGCGTAGCTAATCCGGGAACGTGAGCGGCGTGAGCGGAGCCGTATTTGATCACCATAGCTATATGCATTCCCCGAGGATCACCGTCCGTGAATATGTACACCGGAAGTCCGAGCTCCTCGTTTAGGCGCTTAATGAAACGCCTCGTAGCCCTAGGGGCCTGCCCTCCCAAGTGTATAAGTATAGCGTTAAACCTCTCGTGAGCGCGCTCCTCGATAAGCCTAGAGAACATACCTCCGCTTTCTATAGCTATCACGCGCTCGATGTCGTAGCGACCGTTATGTTTCTCCTTTAAGCTCTCCTTTATGAAGCGCGCTGTGGTGAGCTTAGGTCCTATAGCGATGCCGTCCTCGATCACGTCGAGCCTCAAGCGCTTAGTCTCATGTCCTTCAGTGACCTCTACCTCGAGCGGCCCGTATACGAAGGAGCGCTCTTCCGGGAATATATGAAAATCCTCGCGCGGTACGTCTAGGAGCGTCTCTAAGTCCATTATGCGCTCGTTCGATTCCTGTTGATCCTTAAAGAACACACCATAAGCTTCCCCTTGATAGTACGTTTCTCTAAGCGTCGCGGTCTTTCCCCGCCTTATTAGCTCCGCCACGAACATAGCTATCCGGACCGTGTTCGCGAAGGCGCGTATCTGATTCATGTGCTTCGCGCTTCTCTCCGCGAACGAATCGGCTATAACGTACTCTCCGGACTCTTCGTCGTACACTATATTACTCGTCGACCTTTCCCGTAGCCTCAAGTAGGGCCGCCTACCTTCGGCTATCTCTTTCGATATCCACTCGCCTATATCCCTTAGACGCTTTAATATCCGCTCCTCGCGCGACACTGAAGATAATTATGTGGGTATGATTTGAGGATAGCGCGGCTCCTAGAAAAATATAAGAGCTTTCTAAAGCCCGTTCTCCGACCTCGTGTTCGCTTCCCGAACCTTCTCTCGCGCTTTTGGAAGTCCCTTATAGCCCTCCGAATATCGAAGCGCCTGAGTTCAGGTAAGTATACCTCGATGAAGAAGAGCTCAGCGTAAGCGGATTGCCGTAATAAGAATCCCGATAGCCTCTCCTCGCCCGAGGTGCGTATGATCAGATCCACGTGATCGAGGTTAGGGTTATATAAGTGCCTCGAGATCGTATCCTCGTCGATTTCTTCAGGCTCTATTTCGCCCCTCTTAACCTTCTCCGCGATTTTCCTCACGGCATCTACGATCTCAGTGCGACCACCGTAGGCGATCGCGAGGTTTAGCTCCCCCTTATCATAATCCTTCGTGTGTTCCTCTAACTCGCGTATCTCCTTCTGAAGCCGATCGGGTAGTAATTCTATGCGGCCGATGGACCTGAAGCGTATCCTGTATTTATCTAATGTTCCCGTTTCCTTAAGCCTCTTGAGACCCCGAGATAACGCTTTGAATATTTCCTCTAGCTCCTCCTTCGAGCGCTTTCTTAAGTTATCGGTGGATAAGGCGTATAGGGTAACGCTCTTTACCCCTACGTCCCACAACCGCTCCAATAGCGACTCTACCTTTCTAGCTCCCCGCATATGAGGATCCTTTACTCCGTATTTCCTCCCGAAACGCCTGTTTCCGTCCAATATTATACCGACGCTATGAGGCACGGGCTTCTTCCTTATTTTACGCCACAAATACCGATCGTATAGCCTATAAATGGGGCCTAAGATGGATAAACGGATGAGATGGCTCCTCACGCGCTTCGGGAGTAACATATATAATATTAACTAAGCGGATAAAGGAAAAATCGGTCAAATTTGAGATTCGAGCGGGCGTCATGCAAAAATTAAATCATAAACTCTAGATGCTATCGTGTCGGAAGATGATGACCATCAGGTCTTAATAAAGAGGCTAGTGCTAGACGTATACAAGCTCAAGAATCCGCCCATCTATGAGTTAGCCGTGATCTTAGCCGAGAACGTTCCGAACATTAAGCGCGTAATTTTCGAGAGAGTGGAGACGGACGAGAATACGGAAGTGGTAAAACTTACTGTGGAAGGGCCCGATTTAGACTTATACGATATAATGGATGAGTTAAAGAAGTATGGAGCGACGGTAAGGTCCGTAGATCTTGTAGAAGCCGTCGTCGTGCGAATTTTTTCGGAAAAATCACGCTAAGAATATGTCCCCCTGAGGCTTCCTCTCATCCTTAGGCCTAATCTTAATGATGTGATGATGTATCGCACACGAGATACAATAGTAGCGGACTTCCCTCTTTACCGGTATGTACGGAGGTATCACGAACTCCTCCCCGCGCTCCTGAGCCTCCTTCATCTGCCTTTCGATCTCCTGTCTTATCTCGGGCGGGACTAGCGGGACTAATACGGTCCTCTTTATAGCCTTATCTTCCGGTATAACACGACCGCAGATAGAGCATTGAACATATTTTACACGTCCTTTCTCTCCTTTCCTTCTACCGGCATTCTTCCTTTTCTTAGGCATACCGTTAACGTAAGCGAGCGAAGTTATTTTGACGTTTTCTCGTTTTCGTTTTTTCTCGCCTTCTCTTCTAGCCTCCTCTTTAACGCACAGAACGTGCAGATCTCCCTATCCGGACTCGTAGGACCGCCGCATATCTTACACCTATTTAGTACCTCCTCGCGCTCCTGAGGACAATACGTCTTTATGAACCTAATCATTCCCTTCACTAGGCCCTTAAGCCCTCCAGCGTATAGCTCATCGAACTTCCGCATAAGCTCCTTTAGGGCGAACCTCTTAGCGTCCGTCTTCTCGAAGGGGCACCTCTTTTTAGCTACCGGAAGGTAGTTTCTCTTTACATATTCCGCGGTCTCGCGCTCCGAGATGTAGAACAAGGGTTTGAGTTTCGCGGCCATGATTCCGGGGACGCCCTCACGATACGGCTTCACCTTAGGGACGAGCTCTATGTGTCCGCTCATGAGGTTCTTTATGAAGAACATGAGCGAGTCCTCGAGCGTGTGGCCGGTAGCGATTATTGGGATCCCGTGTTCTATCGCGTAGCGATTCATGATCCGGCGCTTAGCGATTCCGCAATCCGAACAAACGCGCCTACTGTTATCGAGCTCCGCTACCTCTAGTATATCGAAGCCCAAGTAATCCTTCAGACGCACTATTACGGGCTCTAAACCCAATAACTTAGACACCTTCTTTACGGTCTCCGCCCGCTCTAAGTGAGACTCGTGTTCGGATAAGAGTATATGGAAAGGTATCACGTCGTAACCAAGAGTAGCTAGTATATGTAGCATCGCTACGGAATCCTTCCCTCCGCTTACGGCCGCTAGGATCGTCTTCTCTCCCGGTCTTATATCTAAGGAATACAGTAATCCCCTCACGCGATCGACGATATTCATTGCTCTACTCAAGGAGATACTCATTAAGGATCGTTCGGGACTTAAAAAGCGACTCGAGTTTCTTAAGATCCTCGCGTAGCATGTATTGAAAATCGAGCTTAGGGACGAAATAGCCGTACACGACCTCCTCGTCATCTTTTATAGCCTCCGGTTCCACGTTCACGTAACCGAAGATCTCAGCGGGCGTGAGAGGGCCGAAGAGCCGGAGATACCTCTTTATCGCTATCCTCTCCGCTTCCTTTCTATTCATCTTTTTAGGGGGCTCGCGACGCTTGTACGCGGTCTCACCGTTCTTGAAACCGACGAGGACGCGCCGGAGAGTCTGAAGCCTATTAATCATTACGCGTAGCCTTGCCTTAGGCATATCGAGCTCCTTAGAGAGCTCATCGAAGGTCTTCCGATCGTTTAGCTTCCTCAACACCTCCTTCTCTTCCTCCGTAGGCTCGCGATCGCGCCCCCGTATGGTATAATACACGGCATCGTATTCCCTAGATACCCGCGCGGTTCCATGTATCGGATGTCTCACGCTTACCACATACCCCTCCTCGATGAGCTTTTGAATGTATTGTTTTATTACGCCTACGGACTCTATCGTAGATCTAATGATGGACGGCTCGTGTGCGGGGTCGATAAAGAACGGGACGCCATATGAAAGAAGCTTCTTTACGCCCTTTTTTCCGTATAAGCGACGTACCTCGTGACGTCTTTCCTTATAGAAATTCTCCACGAAACTCAGCGGGAACTTAGGCTTCGGTAGTCCTAGTACGCTCTGTAGCTCACCGGAGGCGGCTAACGAGCGTATAATCCTATCGTATATCTTCTTCGCGGCCCTCTCGCGTTCCTTAGCTAGCGTGATGTCGCTAATTCCGGAGAGGATGAGATCCGTGGCGAACGCTGAGGGCGTTTCGGTTTCTATGTAGTAAACCTCGATGTCCCCTGATATTATCCCTTCGAGCACCTTCTTCGCGTCGTTGAGGTTCATATCTATGTACATGATCTCCCTAAGCGTCTCCCTAATGAGCGGATGATCGAGATCCCCAGCTTCTAGCATCACGTCTAGGATCATATCCGTGAGACGCCTCGGGTTTATGCGATAGCGCGAGATCTTCACGTCTATGGCCATCGAGCGGATCATCACCTTGAAGAACTTTAGGCGGAACGATAGCGTCTTTATTAGATGATCCTCGAGGATCCTCTCTATCCCTTCCCTATGTATGTATTTGAAAATCCCCTCGACGGAGCCGTATTCGGTTAAGATATCATCTAGGTCCTCCTTAGAGTCTAAGTATATCACGAAACCGTTATCGTTATAGGTTAAACGAACGCTTCCTAGGACTTCTGATACCGCATAAGCGACGGCCGCCGATAGCGCTCTGTTCACGCGCCTACCGAAGAGGGCGTGGAACACTAGCGCGTATCCGTACCTCCCGTCTATATCATAACGCGTGAGTTCCACGACGATCCTCTTATCCGTCGGCAACTTCCTCGTGATCGCCTTCTGCATCCTCACAAGCGTCTCTATGCGTTTCCTCACGGGCTCCCTGATGTATTTCTTAAAGTCTTCCGGCTCCTTACCCTCGTCGTATTTAGCTAGATACGATCCTATATCTAAAGATAGGTCGAACGTCCTCGGGAGCATCTCGCCTATCCGCGACGGTACCGTAGGTAATAGCGAGGGCGATGGTCTTACCACGACGATCCTCCTGTCCCATAATATACTCGTCACCTCATACGTTTGACCTCCTAGCACGATTACGTCCCCGGGTACTAGCTCAGCCACGAAGCGCTCGTCGAGCTCCCCTATCCTCCTTCTCCCGTGATACACCTTAAAGCGTATGTTCTCTACTATAGCCCCGCTTTGAGCGCGTACTAAAGCTAGCGTGAGTTTTCCTTTGAGGTATATCTTCCCGTCCTTGATCTTAAGCCTAGAAACGCCGCGTTTAGCCTTTACTTT
>Ga0256838_1000657_pt1 | contig 19692 bp, 18 predicted proteins | sample 4571419metaG_FD_185978 | JGI IMG/M metagenome (GOLD analysis project Ga0256838, IMG submission 185978) | Hydrothermal vent microbial communities from Guaymas Basin, Mexico - 4571-419 | ecosystem: Environmental > Aquatic > Marine > Hydrothermal vents | place: Mexico: Guaymas Basin | collected...
TCTTCTTGTTTTAATTGGTCTTTAATTTCTTTTATTTCTTCATCAGTAAATTGTAATACATTTTTCCAAATATATTCTTTAGAAAGATAACCTGATTCTCTTAATGCATCAGCATTATTTACAACATCAATTTTCATTGATAAAGTATCAAGTTTTTTAATTAAAGCATACAAATTGTCAGAATTGTAAATAAATTTAATTTGTGATTTTATTTTTTCCCAATCTTCAAAAGATAAGATTTTTTTGTAAAGTAAATCTCTTTTAAGAAATTCTAAAAATAGTCTATTTGTTGCTTGACGCAATCTTAAAATAAATTTGTAAAATCTTACTTCTGCTCTTTCCATTTCTCCAGTGTTATTAAAATTAACAACTGCTTCTTGTTTTCTTCTTTCAGGTGGAACATTTAGTGCTTTATACACTTTGTTAACAAAATAATCCAAGTCTGCTAAATCTTCTAAATTAGCAGAAGTTCCTGGTAAAGTTTCAACTCGTGTTCCTTTGTTATTTGCACTGACAGGAAACCAAAAATCTTCAAGGATTGAAATTGACTTTGTATTTCCTTTTATTGTTCCTGTTTCAATATCATAAACTTTCTTTTGTCGGAATTTTGAAATTAATTGTTGAACATATTGTTCTGCTTGTGTTTTTGGTAAATTTCCTGTGTCAATGTAAAAAACTCGTTTTTCAGGACTTCGTGTAATTCTATAAATTATTAATGAATCTTCAATTAAAACAAGTTGGTTTATAACTTTTATTGCTTTATCAAGATAAGAAACAGGAAAAGATTTATCAGTTGAATATCGTTTAAAATCAACATGAATTATTTGTTCTTCATTAAAAATTTTATCAGCATTTTGATAATCAGAGACTAATTTGAATGTTGGGTCAAACTTATAAAAAAATTGTGTTTCTCCTGTTTTAGGATTGGTTATTTTAAACAAATTGAATGGAGATAAAGGTAAAAGTTCTTCAATTCCATTTGAAATTTTATCAGAATATATTACTTCAAAATTCTTTTGTCCATCTATATAAAATTCTCGGAGTAATTCATAACCATTTTCAGCAAAATCTAACAAATTTATACATTTTTCAAAACTCTCTATTATTTTATTTTTTATCTTTTTTGAAATTTCAACATCATCTAAATTTATTTTTATAGGGTCATTTATTCCATCAAACGAAATCCATTCATTTATAATTATATCAATCGCTTCATCAACTTCAGGTATTTGGGACATATATCTCCATTGTCGTATTTTGTTATTCATATCTTCAATTTTAGATATTAAAGTCATTCTTGATGAGAAAATTTGAAATGGGTCATATTTAACACCATAATCTTGTTCTATTTGTTGAATTGGAAATTCAGACTTTTTTCGTATCTCTTCTTTTTTCTTATTTTCTTTTTGTGAGAAAAATGATTTTACTGCTTCAAAAAGAGAATTCATTTATTAATCCTCTTTTTTCTCTTGTTTTTTAACTTCTTTTGTAAGAAATTCACTTAAATCATCAAAATTTGATTTGTCTGCTTTAATATCAGTTATTTTAATGTTTCCATCTTCATCTTCTTCATATAAAAATTCAACTATTCTTTTTCCTGCTATGCCAATATCAATATTACCTTCATCATTTACTTCAACATAAATAGAATTTCTAATTATAAAAGGTAAAGATTTTTCTTCATCATTATCTTCTTTTAAAATTGTTCTAACATTATTCACATCAACTCCAAAATGTTCTTTTAAAATATTTGCAAAATCACTCATAATTTTACTCCTTTTTTATTGAAATTATTTTTTCAATTTCATCTCTTGATAATTTCCAATCTTGAATTAAATTATTATCTTTATCAAAACATTTGTATTCAATAATTCTTTTATTTTCATTTCTTAAAATATTTATATAATCTCCATTTTCATATTTTATTCCACTTAATTCTCCATCATTATATTCAAATTCCATATCATATTCACTATGTAAAATTTCAAAATCAAAATCATTTTCAGTTGCTTTTGAACAATTATATTTATCCATCATATAAGTATTTTCAATTGCTGCTAATTTTCCATTTTGATAATATAAGTATTTCCAACTTTCTTTTAATTCTTTGTTTAAATTAAACAAAGAAATTCTTGTAATTTTTAATTCAGTTATAATTCCATATTTAGTTTTTTCAGTTAATATTGAATATCCTAATTCTGCTATATCACCATTTTCAAAGTAAATTTTTCTTGGTTTGTTATTTTTATCATATTCAACATTAATAATGTTTAAATTAGAATTTTTAACATCAAAAGATATAATACTATTAGATAATTCAGTTAAAGGAATATATGAAAAAACATCATAATCACAAACTTTAGTTTTTTTAATTGAAATTAAAAATGGTGAAAGAGATGGAGCATCTTTTTGAATGGTTGATATTTCATTTCCATTACAATCAAGTTGATAAAATTTTGTAGTTATATAATCAAATAAATATAAATCATTTATAATTGGTGGGTTATAATCAACAGATTTAATTTCTTTGAATTTTAACTCTTCATTTTCAACATATATTTTATAAATTTTATCATCACTTCCTTTTATATGAAATTGAGAGAAATATTCATCTTTAAAATCTATTTGTTTCAATTTTAATTCTTCATTTTCAATATACAATTCATATGCTTTTGTTGTATTAGTTTCATCAAGTAAAATTATGTTATTTTGAAAATTATATTCAAATTTCCATTCTTCATATATATTTCCTATACAATCATGAAAAGTAAATTTATCAAATTGATAATTTTTTCCTTTTTTAACATTGAAATTATAAGTAATTTTTAAATAAGAACCATCACCAAATTTATAAAAGATAGGATAATAATTTTCATTAATATAGTCATAATTAATTTCAATTACATCTTTTCCTGATTTTTGAACCCATAAATCAATATATTGATATTTTACAATTGATTTTAATCGTGGGTTTAATTCTAAAGCATTTAAATTTACATCAAAATTTAATTTGTGAGTGTCTTTATCATAAGAAACACAAATTCCTTTTTCAATATTATCATTTACAGCATAATCCATCCAATAGTCATGTTTATTCAACCAATCTTGTGCATACCAATCGTCATTTGTGATAATTCTATGATAGTTTATTCCATCATTTGTTAATTCCCAATTTGTTCCATTATATCGAACATTTGATTCAAACCAACCATAATGTCGTAAATCATCAAATTGAACCATTCCTTTATGAATAATAACTTCTTTTAGTTGTAAAATTGTATTATCTTCTTGAGAAATAAATTTTAAATTGATTGGAACATCTTTTAGAGAAACATCAGATATTGAAAAATAAGTTGCATATTTTTCAAAATCAATCTGATGATTTATTTCAAGTGTGATTTCATCAACAGTATTTCCGTTTTGGTCAATAAAAATATTTTGGTCTGCTTTTATTTTAACAATTAAATCTTTATTTGATTTGCAAATTATTTTAAACGAATATTCTTGGTCAGAATATAATAAATTAGTAAGGTCTTGTGAAACTTCTTCAGTTTGGTTTAATACAAATTGAGTGTAAGAAGTTGTTTGAGTTAGTGAACCATCAGGATAATTCCAAGCAAAACACTTTCCTTGATTGAAAAATTTTAATCGTGGATTAAGAATATAATTAAATACTCCTGTATCTGACAACTCAATAAGAAAGTTATTATATACTGTTTTAAAGTTGTATAAAGACATTTCATCTTTATATTGAAAAATATCATTATTTATTAATTTGCTCATTTACAATCTCCAAAGTTTGAAACTTTTAAAATCATTTTTATTTAAGCAACTTTTTTAATGCCGATAATTTTTACTTTTATATGCAAATCTACTTCTAAATTTCTTTGGCATTCTTGAAGTAAATAATCTATCCCAATCTTCTCGTGGTATTGGGTAAACATTCTTAATATTATTTAAAAAATATAATCTAATTGCTTGGTAAGACATTCTTTTAAATAATGCATTTGATTTTATTGTTGCATAAAACAATCGTGGAAAATATGGAGAAGGTCTCTTTTTACCTGCTTTAATCATTTCTTCAGTAAAAAATGCATTTACTAATTTAACAAATGGTTTTCTATATTGTCTTGGTATCCAGTGTAAATTTATTCCTAAAACTTTTCCATCAGTCCTTTCTAAATCAAGAAAAATTACAAGTGGTGCTCGGTCAAATACATGAATTCGTTTTTGTTTTGCTAATTCTGACATATAATTAAAAAAATAAATTTCATTATATTTAAATTGTGATTTATATTTTGCTAACCCTCTTACTTTTCTTGCCAATTCTTAAACCACTTTCTCAACTTTAAAATCATCTCGTATAAAAATTACTTTAATTTCATCCCAAATTGATTTATCAATTTTTATTTTATCAGGAATATTATCAAGAGATAAAAATACTTTATTATTTTTTATTAATTGTAATTTTGTATCAAGATAAAATCCAACTCTATCTATTTTTAATTCAGTATTTTCAAAATCAACTATTGGGTTTGGATTTGATGCTATTGAATAATTATTTATCAAAAATGAAAATTTATGTTTGTATGGATATTTAAATGATTTTATTGATATTTGATTAGGAATTGTGTTTGAATTTGATAAATTTGAAATTCTATTTATACCATAAACAAGTTGCTTTTTGTCCCATCTATGGTGAATATAAGGAAGTAATTTATATCGGTATGGATATTTCCAATTTTTATGTAAAAATTCAAGATAAAGTGTTGTTGGATATTTTAATTGTTTTAATTCAAAATCAAGAAATGGTTGCAATTTTTTGAATAAATTTACTCCATTAAAGGTAAAATTAAAATTATAATCCAATCCATACCAATAATGTTTATAATTTAGTTTAAAAGTGGATTTATCATCTTGATAATGTTTAATTTGTTTAATTTCTCTATAAAATGGATTTGTTAACTCTCTATGAAAATCAGGAGTAAATGTATTTTCAATTACATTGTATTTGTTTGCTCGAAATGGGTAAAATTTTGTTGATTTGTAATCATCCCAAATTGCATTTGCTTGGTTTTTAGCAGGTAAAATATTATAAGTTGGAAAATGTTTAAACATAACAACATCAATATAAGTTGGTGCTTCATATTTTTTCTTGAATACCGAAGTTAGTTTTTTTGTTTTATCTTCTAAATTATCATAATAATGTGGAATTTGTTTTTCTATGTAAATATGTTTATCTTCAAATCCTTCAGGGTGAGTAATTTTTTTAATATCTCTATGCCAATTTACATAAGGAACATCAGTTGAAACACGATATTTAAATCGTAAGAATGGGTCAGGATTAACCCAAACCATTGTATAATCAAGTAATTGTGCATATAATTTAATAAGAAAAGTGATTTGACTTCTATTTCCTTTGAAAAAATTTATATTAACTATGTTTTTTATTAATAGTGCTTGTAATTTATTAAGAAAATCAGTATCAGATATATATTTTTTTACAGTGTGAAAGAATTTATCAAATTCTGGTAAATAATCATTTCTTAAAATTTCAAGTGATGTTTCTTTTACATTATGAAAAATGTATGGTTTATGATATTCTATTTCATACTTATCAATGATTGGATTATATTTAGTTGGTTTATAATAAAAATTAAAATCATCACCTTCTTCATTTATCCAGTCAATATCCAATAAATTATAAATTTTTCTTAACTTGTAATAAATATCATTTGGATTGTTAGAAAATCCTAATTTATATTCAATTGGTTGTTCATATTCTTGAATTGTGGTGAAAGTAATTGAAACAACATCATTTGTTAAATCTCCAAAGTAAGATTTAATTTTTCCTTTTGGGATATAAATTTCATAAGTTGTGTTATAATCTAATGGTTTATCTAAAAATGAAACAGTAATTGATTTATCAGAATAAGAAATTGAATAATTTTCAACAACTTCTTTTGAATTATATTCTCGTAAAAATATGTTTTGCTTATTAATTGTAGAAGGGTCTAATTTATTATCAAAAGTTAAAGTAATCGAACCAAAAATATTTTGCTTATTTGCGAGAGATGGAGTTACATTTAATAATCTTATTTCAGGAATATTATCTGTGTTAACTTCAAGATTAATTCCATAATCAACATTGTTTTTTAATAAAACATATATGTTTAATTTAGTTTCTTGAGAATAATCAGTTGCAAAAGTATATTTTAATTGATTATCTATGAAAAATCCAAAAACATTATTTTGTATTAACTCAATTTTATAAGATGAATGAATATTTGATTGTATTGATAAAACATCATAATTTTTAAAAAGTTTTACAAAACCAAGATTTCCTGTTTTTATCCAAAGGAAGTAATCTAAATCATTTGGATAACCAATTTCATCTATTTCTTTTGTTGAAATTCCAATTGCAAATTCATAATTTTCAGTTATTAAAGAGTTTTTAAATTCAAATCCAATTCCTTCTTCTAAAGAAACAATTTGGTTTTTTACTTGTGCTTTTCCATTCCAATCTTGTTTTACATTTTTAGATTTATATAATTTATTATCTTTTACTTCAGCATTTATTAAATTGATGTATTCAGGATTTTTATACAATGCTAAACCCCTTTTCAAAATGACTAATTATTGTGTCTTTATTTTTAAAAGAATTATTTATTGCAAATAAATTTAAATTTGTTTCTAAATGTGTTGTTTCCTTTTTTTCAATTTTATTTAAAAGGTTAAGAGTTAAATCAGTATTTTTTTCAGTTGAAGATAGATAATAATTAAGCAATTTGTTAATGTTATAAGTATTAGTATTTGCAAAAATAACAAATGGGTATAATTTTTTATTATCAGTTATAAAAATTTCATCAAATTGTTGCTTGTCTTTTAGATATTTTGAAAGTGGTTTATGTAAATTAATGTCAATATCTAAAACCACACCACCAAATTTTTTTAAAATTAATAATTTACAAATATCTGCTTGCTTAACAATTGATTGATAATTTCTTTTTATGTATAGAAATTCTTGTTTAAATTCTTTAAGGCAGTCTTTATCTTTCCATAATTTATATTCAAAATTTGGATTAAAAAATTTTAATACTTCTATTCTTTCATTCCATAAATTTTTATAAAAACCTGCATAAGGAGAAATTAAAAGAATTTGATGAATTTTATTCGGAATCATTTTTTAATTCTCCAATTATATCTTTTGTTAAATAAGCATATTCAACATCAATTTCTTGAGAGTGAGAATAATCTATATTATCAACATTATCACAAAAATCATCGATTGAAACATCCATTGGTGGGTTGTTATTAAAAGGAGATAAAGTAGAAGTTCGTTCTTTTAATTGAATTTTATTTCTTATTTCATCAGTTAAATCTCTAAATCCTTTTAACACTAATTTATTTTCATAAGTTCCAAAATATTGAGAATAATCTGAATTTTCTTCTTGAATTCCAGAAGTATTTTCTAAAGGTATGTTTTCTTGTGTATGGTTAACATTTTTAAATTCAAAACGAAATGCATCAACTTTTTGATAATCAAAGTAATCAGCATTTTCTTTTAATTGTAAAAAATCACTTTTTGAAAAACCATTTACATATTCAAATTTATTATGATTAAATATAGCATCTTTAAAAAATGTATTTATTTTATCAATTATTTCTAATTTGGTTTTTGAATCTAATGTTGAAAATTTTACTAAATTAAATTTTGGAAAAATTGAATATATATTCTCTATTGGATGAAATGTCGTTACCATATTATTCACTCTCTATAAATTAAATTTAAAATTTTTTTATTAATAAACATCTTCTCCATCAGGTTCAAATAACATCTTTTTTATTTTAAATTTATCTAAAAACACATTATTTCCTAAATATTCTTGTTTATAAAAGGGTATTTGGTCAACATAATCAATAAATCTTAATTTAACATCATTCTCATCTTTAAAAAGTTTTCCTCGTGATATATGTTGAGTAATAATTGTTTCATCATTAACAGGAATTTTTGAGAATATAAAATAAAGATTATTTTCAATTAAATATGATAAATCTCTTACATAAAAGAATATTAACAATATATCTTCATCAGAAATCTCATAATTTACATATTCATCATCTTCGAAAGGATTAAAAATTAAATAATTTTTAAGATTTGTTTTTAAATTAAAATCATTTAATAAAATTGGGTCAATATATTTTGAAATTATAGAATATTCATCATCTACATTATTTTTAAAAAAATAAATGCATCCTAAATTACACAAATCTTTTTCTTGAGAAGACATAAAACATTTTGAATTAACAATATAAAATAAAATGTTTTTTATTTTATTTTTAAATATTCTTGGGTTTGCTTTTAATACAATTGGAATAAAATGATTTGTTAATTGGTTAATTCTTTTTAAATAATCTAAAATATTTATTTTATAAACATAAATTTTGTTATCATTTGAAAATAAATCACTTTTTGTTAAATCAATTACTTTTATATTTTCAAAATCTATAATAGGATAATTTAATAAATCAATTGCTTGAGTTGAAAATTCATCTTTTCTTTTCCAATAATTTTCAATAGTATTTTTTTCAATATTCAACATTTCTTCGAAAATATAAGCAATTGGAATGTTTCCAATATTAGAATATATTAAAATATCTTTAAAATTATTCTGAAAATCAGCAATATCAATTATATATTGTTGTTTATTTGAAAAAATAATTATTTTTTCTTGTTCTTCAAAAAAATCAAAAAAAAGTAAATTATTATCAATTTTTTTAATAAAAGGTTGTATAGGTATGAATTCATCATTATAATTTTCACTTTCAGGAGTTAATTCATAAGTTTTTTCATATTTTTTAAAAGTTTCATTGTCAAGGGTTAAATATTGAAAATCAACATAAGAATAATATAAAACATCATCTTCAGTTTCTTTTTCACAATATAGATAATAAACTACACTTAATTCATCTTCATTTATCAAAATAGGAAATGTAAAGATTTTAATATATCCATCTGATTCTCCAAGTAATTCTAAACTTTCATTCTTTTTATTTCTTATATATTCACTTGGAATTTTATAAGTTTTTATGTGATTTAATGTTAAAGTATCTAAATCAATTTCATTTTTTTCATATAAAATAAAATCATTTGTTAAATATTCATTTGGGTCTTTACCATATTCAACCTTATACCAACTATAAAATGTTGAATAATCAATATTTCTTATTAAATTTATTTTAAGTTTATTGTTTTCAAATTTTATATTTATTAAAGAATCAAAAAATTCAATTAAATAATCATTTAATTTTTCTTTTTGATGCCATCTCAACCCATAATTAAATCTTGTAAAACCATTTAGATAAAAATCCTTTACAAATTCAAATTGTAAATTTTCATTAAATTGAAAAATTTGAATATATAATGAAAAATATTTTTCTTCATCATAATTTTCTATTTTAAAATAATCTTGTAATATGTTTTTTAGATTGAATGTTTCTTCATCTTCATCTTCATCATACCATTTTTCAATTGCTTTTACTAAAATCAAATAATATTTATCATTATGTTTTATAAAATATTGTTTTATTATAAAATAGTTAAAATTATACCAACCACAAATTAAATCTTGTGGAATAGTTAATTGATATTGTTTTTTTATTGATAAGTCATTTTTATCAAAAACATCAACATCAAAAACATCAACATTTTCATTAAAAAAATCTTTTATATTAAAATCTAAATATTTGCAATCTTCTCTAATCATTTTTATTCAGGAATCACCTTTTTATAATTTCTTTTTACAACAATAATTTCAGTATCTTTTACCAACCCTGTTGAATTATAATCTATGCTAAAATTATCAAATTGGAATATTGCTTTTCCAGCAATATCAATTATATTTATATTTACTATATGTGTTGCCCATTCAGAAACATTTCCAATGTTATCTTTAACCCTACATTTAAACCAAAAAGTATAATTTCCTTTATCAAGATTGATAGGAATTTCTATTTCATTACCAGTTAAATGTTCAAAATTTGGATAATTAGTTTCCCATTCAAATTCAGTTATCACTTCTCCTTCCAATAGTGGATATAGATATTTAGCAGTTAAAATTAAAGGGTATGGTTCTTTTGATTTCTCGATAGTTAATTCAGTTGTTCCTTCAATATGTGGAGGATATATAAAATTTGGTATTTTTACTTTTGTTTGTATATCAAAACTTCTATATGAATTAAAAATTGTTGCTGTGATTGTGTAAACAGATGCTTTTGTAAAATCAATTGTTAAAGTATCTTCTAAATGTTTAATTGGTTGCTTTATTTCAACTTCAGGAAAAATACTCCATCTCACTAAATATGATTTTAAATTTTTACATTTAGGCAAATTCAATAGTTTAAAATCAACTTTCATTATTTGGAATATCTCCTATATCTTGAGTATCAATTGCATAAGAATTTATACCACCTGTTGAGTAATCTATATTTTCATAAAATACTCCAATTTTGGTATTTAAAAAATTACAAAAATCTTTATTCATATCTTGTTTTCGTTCAAGCATTCTTAAAAATGTATTACAAAAATCTTCTAAATTTGAATCTCGTTCCCTAATTTTAGTTGGAATTAATAAGTGAGAATTATGAGAAATGAAATAATCCATATCATAATCTAAATCAATTTTTATTTCTAATTGTATTAATTTAAAATTTGCTTTATGATTTACAAAAATAAATCGTATATAAAAGAATTCATCTTCATTAAATTCTGTTTCTTCATCATAAAATTCACCTTCAAATATTGTATGCCAAACAAAATTGTCCAAAGAAATTTGAATAATTAATTTTTCAAATTCACCTTTCCAATAAATCTTTAAATTTTTTAATTTTAACTTATCTTGATATGAGAATTTTATAAAATCAGTTCCTTCTGATTTAAATGTGCAATGAAAATTTGGTTTTTCAAAATTTGAAATAAACTTATTATCTATTTCAACATTATCTAAATTATTAAAAGATATAGAATTATAAAGTTCTGAAACAGCATCTAAAATCATTTTTTACACTTTCTTAACTTCTGGACTATAAATATTATGAACTATCATTGTTGAAAATAATGTATCAAAATCTTCATATTGTCCTATAACATTTCCATTCTCATCATATATATTGTCAGGAATTAAATGAATTATATCATAAGGATTTTTCTTTCCTGTTGTATCTCCATATTGATAAACATTAAATACTTCATTAATAGTTTGTTTGATAGAATGTAAATCATCTAAATTTCCTTCTACTACTTGTTTGAATGTTAATTGTCCTGTTTGATAGTTAAAATCTCCAATTGATGATTCGTTAAAAATATCATAAGCATATATACAATTATCATCTTTTATTTCTAATTCTTTTTTAAATCCAAAATCATTTAATTTAGAAGCAAATTCAGTCGGAATTAAATTAAATTTATCTTTGGTTGTTCCATCAGACATTTGTTGTTGAGTATGAATTATTTTTGCAATAGGAGTTTGATTAATAAATAGGTAAGTTTCAGTATTAACTTCTTTTATAGATACATCATTTCCTTCAGTTTGTTTTGTTGTAAAATCAAATAATTTCTTAACAGGATTTTCTAAAAGAATTTTATTATTTACAGTATCATATTTTAAACAACCTAAAATTCTTAATCCTGTTATTCTGATATCAGCAATAATGTTAGAAACATTTATCTTTAATTCATAATATTCAAAAAGATTTCCATTTATTTCCTTTTGTTTTTTCTCAATTATAAATGGTAAAATTATTCCTAAAGATTTTAAATATTCTTCTTGTTCAGGAGAATATATAATTTTAAATTCATTATTTTGATATATTAAAGAAGCAACTATTTTACTATTAAATTCTAAATTCCAAACATTTGTTGTTCCAGATTCTATTAAAGAAACATCTTGTTCTTTTCCTTCATTATCAAGAAAGTTTCCAGATTCATTTATAAGAATATCATTTATAAAATAAAATCGTAAAATTTTATATTCTTTCAAATCTTTTGAATACATTGAACGAACAATGTTAGGATGAGTTAATTTTCCATAAATTGATGACAAATTTGGTGGAAGAGTAAAAACATCATAATTATACCCTTTCAATTTATTCACTTCATCTATTATTGTTGTATTTCTTTTTACAAAAGATTGTTTTAAAGGAATGTAATTTTTATCATAAATAATATTTCCAGCATTATCTCGTTTAAAAATTATTGGCAAAAATATTATAGTTGGTTTATCTCGATAAAAAGAATTATAATTTATTATAAAATTAAAATCAATTTTTAAATCAGAAGATTTTACAAATGGAGTATCATCAATTACTGCTTGAACTTTTGATTTTCTAAATGGTTGTCCTAATTTAGCAAGATTTTCTTTAAAATATGTTTTTAAATTATCAATAACATTATTAAAAATAGTGCTTATTTCTTCTTTTGGTGTCTCTGGTGCTATCTCAACTCTTGGATATAATTTAAGCAAAATATATGTTGGTTTAATAAAGGTTTTTTCAGTTGATATAATACCTAAATGTTGTAAATCACCAGCAATTGCAACTTCTTGCCAATCTTCAAGATAAAAAGAAGAGTTATTTTCAATTTCATCATAATTTATTTGTGGGATTCCTGTTATGTAAATTTTACCTAAATCTTTTTCAGGATTATTCCAAATCTGGTCAGCACCTAATACATTAAAACTTAAAACATTTTTTGTTGGGTCAATATTTCCTGTGGCATTAAAAGAGAAAATGTTAGCAAATTGTTTCATTATTGTTGAATAATCATTTGCAGTTACACCTCGTCCTGCAGCACTAAAAAATCTTATTGCATTTACTTGTATTTCTTCTAATGTTTCAGGATTTTTACCATTGTAAGAATATCTATCTTCTGGAATATCAAAATATAAATCATCAGGATTAAAATCAATATCTGGGGAATATACAATTCCTTCTAAATCATCATTAAGAATAAATTTGTTTTCTCCATTACCTTTTTCACCTTCAGTTTCAAAATATTCAATTATTATTTCTTCATCAATATTTGGTATTCTTCCTATTTCACCAGAACCAAATATAATTTTTGGACAAAATTCTTGTTGTATATCTTCTTCAACAAAATATATTTTATCACCAATTATTTCAAAGAAAGTTTTTACTTCAGTCCACTTTTCTTTTGTATAATCTGGTTCTTGTATTTTTTTAACAAAAACTGATAAATTATATTCTGATATTTTTGAATTTGGAATTGTTAATGTTTGAAATGGTAAACCATTTCCATAACTTCTGAATTCTTTAAACTTTCCTTGATAAAAAATAAATCTTCCTGAAAGAGTATTAGCATCTTTATAGGTTAGTTTTATTGCATCTAAATTTGTATATGGTAAATTATTATCAGCACCTAAAAATTTAACTCGTGGTGGGATTATTATAAAACTATCTTTTTTAAAGTTTTTTCCTTTGTAAATTATATTACCAAAAATTTGAGCAGGAACACTTCTTCTTGGTCTATATCCTAATAATTTTGCAATTGAAACAGCATTTTTTCTTAATGTGGTTGTATCAAGAAAAATATTATTTGCTATATTTGTTAAGTGATATGCTAAAAGCATATCAGTATAGGTCATTGCATCAACAATCATTGAAATGTTATGTCCAGAGTAATCAAAATTTCCACCATATTTAGAGTTTTTCTTTAAGAAGTCTATTATGTTTGAACGAATATCTTCGTATTTTAAAACATTTAAACTAAATTGATTTTTACTCATCGGATTTCCTTTAATGAAGTTTCTAATTTATAATTTCTATCATCAGATTCTATTTCTAAATATAAAGTTATCAATAAATCTTCTTCATCTTCTATAGGTTCAATATCAACTTTAATATCAGTTACTCGTGGTTCATTTTTCTTAATTGAGTTTATTATTTCTTTTTTAATTAAATCATGCATTACAGGGTCATTAAAATCAAATAAATATTTATCAACATCACAACCAAATTCTGGATTGTAAATTCTTTCACCTTTTCTTGTTGATAAGATATTTAAAACTGATTGCATAATTGATTGAACATTTGGTAATATTGGAATATCATTATCTTTTGTTTTAGCATAAATATCATCAGATAAATCATAAAAATATAAATTCTTATTCATTTACCAAAAACTTTATTTTTTATCACTTTGTCCTGTTGAAATTTTAATTGAAATAATGTTATTATAATAAACAAGGCACATCGTATCTAATAAAATACACATTTCATCAAAATCAACAATTTTTCCTGTTAACATAACTTTGTTTGATAGATAAATATCAACATCTTTCTTGTCTTCTTTCATTTTACTTAAAAATTTTTCATTTACTTTCATATTCATTTTAATTATTCCTCCTTACTTTATTCTTTTTAAATAATCTTTATATCGAACATAAACTTCTGGATATTCTCTATTTGTATTTAGAAATTGTTGAAATTCACGAGTTTCAGGATGACGACTCCAATTTTGTGGGTGTTTTTCATATCCTAATTTAAAAGTATTCCATGCTTCTTCTGAACTAAAATTAAAAATTGCTTTATAATTATCTTCTATTTCTAAATTTTTGAATTCTTCAGACATAACTTTTCACTCCTTATTTCTTTCTTTGAATTAATTTGTATAATCCATTATAGTGTATAAAAAATGGCATTTTTGGAAAATTTCTTCCAAATTTTCTAATATTCTCATTGGTTGTATGTTGCATCCATCTAAAATAAATTTTCTCTCCACTTCCAAAAGAATCAAATTCATCTTGAGAGTTTACATTAAACACAGGTAAATTCTTTAAAACATCATCATATTGAATTTCCAATTCTTCCATCTTTTTAAATAAATCTTCAAAATTTGTTGTTTTATCAACATCAAATCGTTGATATATTTTTTCAGTATTGTTAAATGGGTCTTTATTTCTATTTGCTTTATCAAATTTTTGAATATCTTTTTGTGCTTGTTTTGGATTTTTATTAAATGAATATACAAATGGGTCATTTAAATATTTTGGGTCAAAAACATCATCACTTGTTATCGGTCCGATAGTTGCATAATTATTTCCAATATTTTCTTCTAAAATCTCATTTATAATCTCTTTAATTTTTATCATTGTTTCGTCTCCAGATTTTTCAAACAGTTTATAAAATTCAATAAACAATTCCATTAATCTCGTATCTATATCAATTGAATTATTTTTCAATTTATTTTCAGTAATAATAATACTTTGCTTATTTTTTATCTTATTCATTGTTTCAACTAATGCTATTTTTTCAATTGCAGTAATAGAATTTATTATTTCCATATCAGTTTCTGTTAATAAATTTTTGTTGCTTACATATATGATTTTAAATGAATCTTTAAGTAAGTATGCTGCAGAAAGATAAGCAGCAAGTTTTGATTTTCCAATAAATTTTTGAATAAGTTTTTTAATATTCCAAATAAAAATAGTTAAAATATTCCACTCTTTTTTCTCTTCAGGTGTTTTGGGGTCTCGTAATTTATTCCCTTTTTCATCAATAATTCCTAATTCATATGCTTTCCACTCTTTAAATGGAACTGTTAATTTTTTTAAAATAAGATATACAATTAAAGTGTCAGATATTGATTCATTTAAAATCAATTTGTATTCCTTTCTAAAAGAATGTTTAAATTATTTAAAATTAATTCCTTATTTATTTTCATATTTTTTTCAAGACATACTAATAATTTGGTAAAACATTCTTCATTAAAGTTGTGTTTAAAGATGTTATATAAATTTAAAATTTCTTCTTTTTTATTTAAATCAAATTTGTTTAGCATTTTTACTAAATTTATATATTCAAAAAAATCAAGATAATATAATTCATAAATTATTATATTTTTTCGTTTAGAGCATAATCTAATTAAATTATAACAAGATTTATATTTATTAATTATCTTTTCAATCTTTGAGATTTTAATCATTTTTAAATTTTATTTTTGTATAGAAATTCTATTTCTTTTTTAGATAAATCTTTATTAAAAATTCTTAAATTAGCAATAGAAGTTTGATTTAAAATAGATTTTTCAACAAATCCATTACAATTTCTTATCATATTTCCAATATACCATTTTCCTGAACAATTCTCAATATTTGTATTAGAAAGAGTAACATTATCTTTATTTCTTATACTTATTAATGTATTATCACAATATATTTTTTCACCATTAATAGAAAAATCAACTACAATATGATGCCAATTATTATCTGCTATAAATTTATTAGTTTTAAAATAATCTTCTCCATAAAATCCAGAAAAAATATGTAAATATCCATCATTATTTTCAATTCCAAAATCATATAAATTTACTGTTGCAACTCCAATAAAAACAGGATTTGCCCATCCATATACTCCAACGACTCTTTGAGTCGTTTTAACCCATAAAGATATTGTCATAGGCAAATTTGTTAATGCTGCATCAATCTCAAAATAACTATTTCCATCAAAATAAAATGCTTTTCTATTTTTTTCAAAATCTACATAATTTTCATTACCTATCAATTTAACAGAAATATTCCCAGCAATATCATCATATTTTTCATTAAAAGTTATTAAAGTTTTACAACTATTATCTTTAAATACATCAACTTTATTAAAAGGTATTAAATTAAAATTTATTATTATATTTTCTGGATTTTTATAAAAAAATTTTTTTAAACCAAAAACATTACTTAATCTCATTTTTTCACCCTTTTAAATAATTTTTATCATTTTTAAATATATTTTCTCAATTCTTCATAATATTTATGTTCACATTTAGGAGTTAACTTTTCAAAAGTATCTTTATCATCATTCTTTAATGCTTCTCTTACTTTTGTTCCTGAAACTTTCTTTTGGTCTCGTGGAAATACAATAATTTGTGGATGAGAATTTAATAAATCTCCATATCTTTCAATTTGTTTTTTGTATCCTTCATATCTATCAGGACCACAAAAGACTAATTCAACTTCATAATCTTTTTCTCGTAATTCATCAATTATATCTGGAATAAATCCTGTATTAAATTCATAAACTTCTGAATTTGGAATACAAGATTTAATAATCTTTTTTGATAATTCTAAAGGAAATGGAGATTTCTCCTTTGGTGTTTTTTTACCACGAATTATAGCAAAAATTACTTTTTTATTTTTTATCTTTGCTTTTGATTTGTTATATAAATCAACATGTCCAATTGTTAGTGGTTGAAATCTTCCTATAAAAAGAACTGCTTGGTTTTTAGCAGGATTTATATGTTTAAATTCAACATTTTCTAATAAAAAATCTTTAAATTTTATTATCATTTGAACAAGTCTCCATATTTAATATTTGCTTTAACAGAAACTTTAAACAAATCAAATAATTTATTTTTAATCTTTTCAAAGAAATTCTTAACAACTTTAAATATTTTATTTACTATATTACTTAAAAATCCTTCAACTAAAATATTTTCATTTATTTCTAACAATGGATTATATATTAAATTATATTCTTCAACAGATTCTTTAAACATTTTTTCAATGCCAACTCGCAATGTGCTCCAAGATTTTCCAGCAGTTTTAAAAGCAACATAAAATTTTAATTTATTAGTAATATTTGATGGAATATCTTTTAAAGTTTCTATTTTTTTAAAATGATATTTTGTTAAATCTTTTGATATTGCTAAAATAGAATTTGCACTTGCAATTGAATTTTTACCAAATTTCAAATTTCCTGTTATTCCTTCAAAAATAAATTTTAATTTTAATTCTGTATTCTTATCAAATAAATCATTCAAATATCTTGATAATTCTTGATGTTTTTTGTCTATTTCTAAAATTTTATTAATTTCATCTTGAACTTCTTTGGATAATTTTTTAATTTCAGTGGGTGACATTTTTTTAATTTTTGATATAGGTTTACTGCTTTTAATCCCTTTAACCATATAATTTGCTATCATTTCAATTATTTCATTTCTTAATTTTTCATCATCATCTAAAACTGCAAAGAAGGTTGCTTGAGTTTCTTCTAAATTTCCCGACATTATTTGACTATCATCATTTTTCAAAGATATTTTTACATTATATTTTTGTTTTCCTGTAAAATCAACTGAATATAAATCTGTTTTTGGTTCTGACTTTGATTTTCCAAATTGTTTCCAAATTTTAGAAACTTCTTGTTTTGATGCTCCAAAATTTGATAAGAAAAATTTATCTGTTTTAAAATCTTTCTTTATTTCTTTTGATATTTTTTCTAATAATAAATCTATTTTCTCTTTATTTGCATAATATTTTTGAATTGCAAATTTATATTTTCCATCACTTTTATTTTCTTGTGCTATTTTTCCAATTTTATCTTCAGGAATATTTAAATTGTATTTCTCATTTATATATAAATTCCAATAAATTGCAAATTCTAACTCAAATTCTGTTGCTTCTTTTCCGATGCTTTTAGAGTAAGTCCCTTTGAAAAACTCATTCCATTTATAACATTCACCTGTTTTTTCATCACAAAACAATTTTTTATAACGACCTTTTTCATCTTTTAATAAAGAGAATGCTTGTGATAATTGCCCACTTGTTGCTAAATTATAAATTTTATTAATTTCTTGCAAATTCTTTTTTATTTCTTGTAATTTTTCATCACTAAAAATTAAATTACTTATATTCTTATCAGTTATAGGAATTATTGATTTTTCACCATTTTTTCCTATTTTTAACTCCTTCCCAGCAAGATAGTCATTTAAAAATGGAATAAGGTATTTTTCTTTATCTAATGTTGCTTCTGATAAAAATTCTCTAAATTTTATCATTTTACTTCCTCTGGCAATGTAAATCCATCACTAATACAAAATTCTTTGAATGTTTTTATTATACTATTTAATTTATCTTTATACTTAAATTTTGAAGAATGAATTGCTTTCCAAAGAGATTCAAAAGTCATAATATCACTTGCTTTAAAATCATCACCTAATAATAACTTTACAATTTCATCAGGATTTTTAGTTATTATTTCTTCACCTATTTTTTTAGCAGTTTTTAATAATTTTGTTCTTCCTTGTCTTGAATAAGTTGTTTTCTTTAATCCTTTATCTAATGATAATATCCATCGTTCATATTCAATTGGTATATCATCTTTTTCTTTTTTAATCTTATAAGAAACTTCTTTTGCTATAGCAAAAAGTAAAATATTTCTATAAAGTCCTTTATATTTTGATTCAGTTGGTGCAGGTCCGAAATACATCCAAGTTGTAAAATTTAAATCATCAGTCAACATAAAATCAACTTGAACAAATTCATTTTTCTGTTCTTTACATTGAATTGGACATTTAACTGATATTAATCCAATTCCTTTCATAAATTTTACTTCTGAAAATATTTTCTTTGCTTTATCTAAAAGAAATTGATAAACATCACTTAAATGTTCTAATTTATGTTTAGAAACGATTGGTGGATAAAAAATTGCTATATCTAAATCACCTGAAGTTTCTTTTTTACCTGCAGAACCTAATAAAGCAAAATCCTTTTTAGAAATACCCAATTTAGAAAGAAATTGATTGTAAATAAAATCAACAGTTGGTTTTACACATTCTTTTTTTATTCGTGTAACTCCTTTAACTGCATTTCCACCTTCTAAAAGAAATTGTTTAAAAGAAACCAT
>Ga0256838_1000658_pt1 | contig 19674 bp, 26 predicted proteins | sample 4571419metaG_FD_185978 | JGI IMG/M metagenome (GOLD analysis project Ga0256838, IMG submission 185978) | Hydrothermal vent microbial communities from Guaymas Basin, Mexico - 4571-419 | ecosystem: Environmental > Aquatic > Marine > Hydrothermal vents | place: Mexico: Guaymas Basin | collected...
TGGGAGATAGAGCTTAAGAGGTAAAGCTTATATACTCCTTTAGGCTTAAGGAGTATGAAGGTCTTAGGTTCTAACCCCTCAAGTATAGGGGGGTATGATATATACAGTCCTATTAAGATTAAGGCTAAGATTAACATACTAAAGATGGACATTAAGATAGACAGCAGTGACTTAGTTTGCTTGTATAAGCTTGCCAAGATGAGGCTTTATGACGACAGCTATGATTACTATCTAAATATAGCTTTGGTGAGGGACAATAACACTATTAAGATCATTATGACCAGGCCTTATGCCAAGGAGCCTGGTTCTCCTTCCTTTGAAATTACTTATTTAGATGCTGATTATGTCTATGATTTACTAAAGGCTAATAATATTGATGATAATTGCATTAATTTATATCTTGAATTACTAGAAAACTTTGAGGACAGTGACTTAGATATCATAGAGGTCAATATTATTAACATTGAGGATATTGCTGAGGATGTTAAGGACTTACTTAATGATTTACCTAACCTTGATGTCTTCTTAATAAATGAGTTACTCTATGAGCATGGCCTAGCTGTTTCTTATGGCAATGAAGACAATGATGATGATGATGATGATGATGATGATTTTTATAATTGAGTAAAAATTTATAGTTTTAAAATTATTATTTATATATGAAATACACTCTTCCTTTTGATTTCAGGTGTGGTCTTTTTGGGAGATTTAGGAGTTTAAATAATGAGAATTTTTATATTATTTTAAATAATAACAAAGTTTATACTACTCTTGATAATATTTTAGATATTGTTGATAATGAGGATATTATAGCTTCTAAGAAACTTAAATTAAGTGGCAATGATTTTAATATTCTTAGGAAATATAATATTTATCTAAATAGAAATAAATGTAATATGGCTGAATATATGCAACCTAATTTAGCTTTTGATAATATAACTACTGTTACTAAGTTAAGAAATAATTTACTATCTTATTTAAGTAAAAGATCTTTAGTGTTTAAGAGGCCTAGTAATAATTTACTTATTAAAGATTTAATTGATGGTAATGTAAAAGTTAGTAACTTATATTATGATGACATAAGATCTTTTATCTTTGGCTTCTTTTATAGAGATTTATACTATTACTTTATTTATACTGAGGCTGATGAAATCTTATATTATAAAATTGATAAAGTTCCAGAGTATTATGATTTTGATAATAAATTAATTTATAATATATTTGGTTTATTTGCATAATCTTTTTAATATGTTAGTCTTATTATTTAATATGAAACCTTTTATAGTTTTAAGGTATTATCCTCAAAATAATATTAATAGGGCTTCTTTAAAGTTGGATAAGGGATTTAAGTATCTAAGGGATTATACTAATATATATGATTATGAGGCTTATTATATTAAAGGTATTAAGAGGTTTCTAGTTTTTATAAATTACCTAGATAATAAAAGAGGTAAATATACTTTAAATTTAGAGATAGGCAAAAGGTCTAGATATAAATATGGTATAGATATATATACTGGTAGTACTAATTTTTATAAGACTAATAAAATTTATAGTGAATCTTTAAAGTTTAATATTTTAAGCATTTATAGATTTGTTACTGATTTAAGTACTAATGAAATATTTATAGATTCTGATTATCAAAAGAAGTTAATTAATAATACTAATTTAGACATTAGATATAAATTTATGGCTTTGGCTGGTATTGATAAACTTTTAGGTACTTCTTATATACCTCAAGATGTATTTAATAAAAATGAGGTCCTAAAGCATTTAATAAGTAATTATGCTGATGTTGATATTAGTGATATTCTATTTTATGCTTATTTTATGTCTTATGAAAAGTTTAAGATTAATGGAAAATATAATAACTTAAAAGATGACATAAATTACTTAAAGTATAGTAATAAGAATTACTTTGTTGTAATTTATCCTCTTGAATATAGTTATAGAATTGACTTTTTGTTACAATTTAAAGGTAGGAGAGCTGCTTATATAAATGGAGACAAGACTTTATTTAATAAAATAGTCAATGATAAAAGCTATATAGAATTTAAGATGGCTTATCCTAATTATGTTATTGAAGATTATGTATTGATTCCTGAAGATTTAGCGCATAATGTATTTATATTATATGATATTAAACACAATAATTCTGTTAGGTTTATGGTTTATTAAGTTTTCTATTTTTTAAATTTTGTTTTTTCATTATGCGCATAAGGCTTATAAGTGTATAAGCACTTAAGGGATATGATAGGATATTTGATTATAGTAAGAGATAAGGAGTTATATGAAAAGGTTAAAAATATAAATGGCTTAACTTTAGCCTATAACCCTATTATAGTTATATACTCTGATATTTTAACTTGTAAAGACTTTGACAATGATGAAGAAATGCTATTCAAGACTTGTCATGTTGTTAACAATGAGAGTGAGCTTAAGGAGGCTTTAAATAATATATTGAATAATGAAGTCAAGGAAAAAATATTAACTTTAGCTAGACTTTTATCGTGACAATGTGTTACATTGTTAGAATTTTTTTATCTCATAATTTATATCATAGTTATGTTAAAAAATATAAAAGAATTGCAGTAGTTTATACTAGCATTAATGACTTTTATAATGTTAAAAATTTACTATATAATATACTTAAAGAAGTTAACTGTGTTAAATTTTATGTGTTAATACCTAGTGAAAAATATATAAGATATATTGATTTCTATTTTAAGGAAATTGAGAGGGAATTTAAGAATATAAAGAAACTTCAGGTAAAGTATATAATTTTTAAATAGAATTGTAATTAAGTGTTTTATGAGTGAAGATGTTTATCTTTTAGAGGAAGTTACTAAGTTTATGTATAATTTTGAACCTTATACTGCTAGAATTAATTTTTATGTTGATGTAGTTATTGATAATGATGATAAGCTGCATATCATATTTGGTAATGTAGATAAGCATTATCTTAATTATTTAAAGATTTTAAATGAGTATTTAAGTAATGCTTTATATACTCAACTTTTAATTCTTGAAACTGTTGATAATTATAATAATAAGGATATTTTGCAATATTATACTAGTGCTTTTGATTCACTAGTTGAAACTCTTCAGAAGTTCCTTTTGTCTGATTTAAGTATTAAAGAAGTAGCTTCTTTACTATATATGTATTATATTATTGCTCTTATTACTCTTTTATATGGTGATAAGATAGGTGCTGAGGATATTGATATTTATAAGAATATAGAATTTAATGTAGCGCATAATTATATAGAAGCTATTATAAAGATTATATGAGTGTTTTTAGTAAATTAATAAAAGATTTAAAATCTTTAAAGAAAATAAGTATAAAAAAGAAAAATAATAAAGAGAAATTTAGCTTTTTAAAATTATTTGGCTATGAAGGTAACATTGATAAGCTTATGCCTTTTAAATATTTTGAAAGAAAAGGATATATTATTAAAACTATATGTTTAGAATGCCCTGAACCTATTTATAAAAATGAAAGATATCAAGTTATATTTAGTTATACTTTAAATGATAAGCTTTTGCTTATTATAAGAGATGCAGAAAAAGGAATAACTTATTTAACTTTTGTAAGACTTTAAAATATTTAAGATTTAATTTTTATATGACTGAGACTAATAATTATTACAGCTATGCAATTATATATGTTGCTGTTTATGTTTATTTTTATTATAAGTATGTAACAGGGTTACCTCTTTTAGATTTAATTCTTTTTGGTCCTGTATTTTATATATTATTAATAGATAAAGGTAGATCTTTTATGCATAAAGATAATACTTATGTCTTAAGCTTCTTAATAGCTGTTAATACCTTAGCTGACAAAATATATGCATTACTATTAAGGCTTTATCCAATTAATGAAAGTATATTAGTTATAATATCTAAATATTTTTATACAATATCAGTGTTATTTATATTAACTTATGCTGCTCCTTTTAGTTTATTAATACTTATCTTAAGTAAATATTTATCTTTTAATGTTCTTTTAGCTGCTATATTATTACCTAAAGCTCTAAATGTTGAGAAATATTTAAAGAAGTAAAAACTTTAAATAGTTGATATCTTTATTTTTTAAATGAGTTATGATTATGGCTCCGTTGAAAAGTTTAAAGTTTTATTATCTCATATTTTAGATGAGTTTAAAGATTTAATTCCTGTAAAAGGAACTTCTCATCTTTTATCTATTTTATATGTTGATAAGTTATATGTTGATTTTGATGATTTTTATAAGAAATATAGACAAGTAGTTATAGATGGATCTAAAGATAAGAATAAGATAAAAATAAATGATGATAAGCTATTAGATCTCTTAGCTTTTGTTTTATGAATATTATTTTTTAATAAATATTAAAATTAAAATAAATTTTAAAAATGAATTTTGTTATAATTATTTATGATTCTAGATTTTGAGAATATAGTTTTACCTGGGATTGAAGTAAGTTTGAGTGATGGAAAGAGGTCTATACCTGAGTTTATTAATTTTTATGTAACTAATGATAATTATGGGTATATAGGATATGGCTTAAAGAAGTATTCTGTAGATACTAAAGAGTTAAAGGTAGATAAGGTTGATACTACTATTGAAGTGCCCTCTATTATAGATAATAGTGATATATTTACTAATGTTGATGCTGATATTATTTATATGAGAATTAACTATAGCACTGATGAACTCTTTAAGAATTTTATAAATTATCTATATGAAACTTGTGAGGGTAATAGCCCTGAATATTATTTGAGTGATTATGGTATATTAGCTTATATGCTACTTTATCTAATTAATCATTCTGATAGTTTTTCTACTATAAAGCTTAATAAGGTTTATGAGTTACATGATCCTCTAGTATTAGCTAGAATAGTATCTTTAAAGCCTGAAGTTGTTGAAATACCTAATGATGTTGATGGATTTATAGCTCATTTAAGTAATGGTGTATATAAAGATGATAAGGATGTTATAAAGGCTGTAGGCTTTATACTTAATAAGAATGATATAGATATTTCTAAGTATGAAATCTTTAAGGATATAGATGTTGATGATGTAGACTATTCTAAGCCTATTTCTCTTAAGGACTTCTTTACTTTAGTAAATGGTGCTAATGTAGAATTTAGCTATAAGGCTAGGGGAAAGGAGATTACTAAGTATATAGACTTTAATAGTTTAGAGGATATAATGAATAAACTATTTAAGGATATTGATTTTAATGATATTAAGGTTGTATTTGGTGATGGTATAGCTGATAAGGATATAGAGTTAATCTTTTACTCTTTCTATAAGTTCTATAATGTTCTTAAGCTATTTAGTGATTATATGTTTGACATAAATGATATATCTTATCTATATTTAGATTATGTAAAGGGAAGTGGAAGGGGTAAGGGTTCTTATGCTATTATATTATTTAGTAAGAATATGGAGGTATATTTAACTAGTGAGATACCTATTGAATTAGATATTTCTGTTATAAATGAGAGGATTAAGTCTTTCTATGATAATATTAATTTAGACTTTAAGCAATTTGCTGTTAAGTTTATAGAGCTAAGAAAGAATAAGAAGCTAAAGGAATTAATGCCTGAATTGCCTACTTGTTATTCTGACTTTAGTAGTGTATTTAATAAGGCTAGTAAGGAAGACAAACTTAAGCTATTAAAGGGTATGTATGCTTATTACCTTATGCATTATAATAAGGATAAGATTAATGAAATTCAGTCTCTTGTAAATCTTGTAGAAAAGCTATATGCTGATAAGCTAGATAATACTTATAAGAAGTATTATCTAAAGCTTAAGGAGTTAGCTAATATTGCTGAGAAGCCTTGTAATTATATTGTTTCTATAACTAATAAGTATTCTAAGGAAGAGGATCTAGACTTTGAGCTTTGATTAGTTTTTTATTTGATTATTTTTTACATATTTTATGGATAATTTTGATGATTTTAAGTTAGCTAATAATGAAAAAATAAAGAAGGAAGAAGTTGAAAATATATTAAAGAAATATGAGGCTATAGTTATAGATTATAAAGATAATATAGATAAAGCTGAAGAAAAATTAAAGGATATACTTCTTAAATCTTCTGCACTTTCTAAATATTTGCTAATTATTATTTATCCTTCGCATATAGTTATTCATTTTGTAAATCCTGAGGAATTTATGTCTATATATAGAATGCTTAAAACTAAGATAATTCCAGTTACAATAGTTAGAGGAATGAAATATGAATCTTATACTGCTTTAATACTTATAGAATATGGAGGATATTTCTTGCCTTATAATCTATCTCTTGATCAAGTTGAAAATGTACAAAATTATATTAGTTCACCTGTGTTTGTGAAATCTATTATAAGAGTGTTATCTTCACTAAGACAAGTTGAACAGGGTTATACTTTATCTACTGTAATATTAGCTTTTATTACTGGTATGCTTATAGGTATTACTATATTTGCTAAAATATTGACAATTTTATAAAGATGTAAATATGTATTATTTTTATGTCTTCTTTAAAGCCTTTGGTAAGGAGATATATTTATATTAGTTTTTTAGCTTTTATAATTGTATCTCTTGTTAATACTAGATATCATTATATATCTGAATTACCTTTATTAAGTGATGGATATTACAATAAGATAATTATATATCCAGGAGGTTATTGCTCTATTAAGTCAACTTATAATATTACTTTCTTATTTGGTAATATAAATATTAAAATACTTAAACATTATGTTGTTGAAGATTATAATATTACAGGCTTAGTGTATTATTACTATAAAATATTAAATGTTAATCCAACTGATAAAGTTATATTAGAATTTAAGTCTAAGGTATATATTTATGACTTTAATGGTGTTAAGAAGTTTTATGATGTCTTGGCTTTAGTTAAATATGTAACACTTGCAATAACTATATCTCTTATAATAATATATAAGTTCTTCTTAGGGGATACTGAATATCTTACTTATGAAGAGCTTGATAAGTATTGATAGATTAATTTTTTAAAAGATATATATTTAAGAATATATGAAGTTTAAGAAGTTTATTACTTTTATTATGCTAATAAGTATAATTAGTGTAAATGCTGCAGGACTTATAAACTCTCCTATATCTATGCAATTGTCTGATGTTGAAGATGTTATATCTACTGCTTATCCTTTAACTTTTAATGACTTATATCAACAACAAATATATACTAGTATGTATCCTTATTCTTCTACAAGTAATTATTATTCTAAGTTACAAGAAGGTTATCTAAATAATATAACTTATAATTCTTTTGCTATTTTGCCTATTTATCATATTCCTAAGACTGATGGAAAGATAAGTGGTGATTTTGATACTTATGATGTTTACTTTTATGTTGATAGAGATGGTAACTTAGATATATTATTTTATTTATATGCAAATATAACTTATACTGCGCAGAATTATACTTATTATAATATGTTAATAGGCTATTTTAATTATTTAAAGGATAATATAGATAATGGCGATATACTGTATTTCCTCTTTGAATTTAAGACTAATAGTAGCAGATATATAGCTTATAGTCTTTATTATGATAACAACACTATAAAGTTAATATATAATAATGATACTTATGCTGTATATCTATTTTTAAATATTATTGAAGATTTTCATATAAATACTAATCTAGTTGAGGGTTTTTACAAATTTAAGATACCTAATGGCTATCCTTATTCTAATTTTAGATTTTATTTCTCTGTGGCTTATTATAGTGGCTTCTATGAATACTTTGGTAATATAAATAATTATATTAACTTTGCTAATCACATAACTACTTATATAAATTATAAAGTTGATATTTCTAATATTTATTCTAAGTATCCTTTTAGGACTACAATTATGAAGAATTTTATATATAAAGATATTAATTCTCCTTTCCCTAAAAATACTCACATTATTAATGGAATAATTAGCAATAAATATATCTTATTTAAGACTAAAGTTACTATTCCTTATTATGTTTATACTGATGATAGCTTATATATTAATTCAACTACTAAGTTATTAGCTTATGTAGAATATGTAAATCTTGCAAGTGCTTATAAAATATACACTAAGACAGTAACTATAAGTCCTAATAAAACTATAAGTATTAATTTAGGTGGTCCCTCTTATTGTGCTATAGTTTTAATTAATTTAGAGCCTTCTAAAATTAGTTATGTAAAGATTGGCTCTGATATTTTAGGTATTTATAATTATATACTTTTAAATAATGAGGGATATGCTTTTAATGCTATATCTATACCTAAAGAAAATGAAGATATATATGTTTATAGCGCTGATAATGACATAGAGGGTGTATTTTATTCAAAGCCTGATAATGTAAATCTTGCCTTAGTAAATACTTATAAAATTAATACTTATATTGTTGGTGTTAAGTCTGTTAATTTTATAGCTAATATATACTACTCTATATCTAATATATATTATAATCCTGTGTTACCTACTATAATAATTTATGATGATAGCAATGGTAAAACTCATATATCAATAGGGTTTACTATTTCTTTCTTAAGAATTGAAAGTCTTTTAGATAATAAAACTATTTACTACAATATATCTTTTAGCTATTATATCTATAATAATTCTATAGATGGTAATTTGTTAGCTAAAGGCAGCTATAATAATTTACATGAAAAATATTCTCTTTATGGCTTATTAACTTCTTATCTTGATTATAGCTTAAATAATTATAATGATATGCCCAATAATTTATATATAGTTTTAAAGATTCAACTAAAGAGCAATTTAGGTAAATATAAATATGTAACTGCTGATTATCTTATTAAAGACTTTAAGAATTATAGTATTTATATACTTGATAATCCTAATTCTAATTATTCTTCAACCAGCTCTTCTTATGATAATACTAATGATTATCCTAATACTTATATTCCCTCTCAGAATAATATAATTACTAAGATGTCTAATTTAGTATCTTATAAAGATATTTATCATATATATAAGACGCATATATTTAGATTAACTTATTCTTCTGATAGTTTATATCAATTTAAGCTTAATATGTCTTTAGGTTTATCTGTTGCCTATTTTACTAGCTATACTAATATAAATGGTGAAAAAGAACATCATTTAAGATATTTATATAACTTAGAAGTTATTAAAAATAATATAATAATCTATTCTGCTTATAATGTCAGTGCTACATATGTTATAAAAGGTAAATATCTTCATCTCTTTATAGTTTTCTTTAATAATCAATCCTTTAAGCATATAACTTTTGATTTAGGTGGTAATGTTATAAAGTCTGACTTTTATATTGCTTATACTTCTGATACTAAATTATATTTCTATTTAATGCAATATGATCTTGCTGAGAGTTTAAGAGGTTCAATAATAACTTTAATAGCTTATGTCTTATCTTTTGTAGCTACTATATTACTTACTTCTTTACTTTCTTTTATAATATATATGGTATTAACTGTTGCAATGCTACCTAGTAAAATGGTATTAAATATTATAAAAGGTGAAGATCCTTTAACGCCATTAAGAGAGGTAGGTGAAGTATTTGAAAAGATATTAAGTTTAATGCAATCTCTATATTCTATGTTAATGAATGCTGCTGGTATATTAATGAGTATATTAACTATATTATCTCTTATTGCAAATTCTTTATCTGTTGTAGTAGATAAAATAGTAAATTATAGCAAAGGTATATATGATAAGACTAAAGGTGTTGTAAATAAATTAAAATCTGTATTTTGAGTTATAATTTTTAAATATTTTAATTATTATTATATTTATGATCTTTGAGAAGATAGATATTAATAAAGCTAAGCTTTTTAGTATTATATCTCTTTTACTTATTTTAGTAGGAATTGATAAAGCGCCTAATGAAATAAATATTAAGCTAATTCATATAATAGGCCTAATAGCTATAATGGGATTAATTTATTACTTTGATACCTTAAGTGTATATACTACTAAAGCTAAGATATATTATTTCCTTATTAGCTTTACTATTTTAGGTATTACTTTTGGTGTAATTCAATACTTTAATATTATAAACTTATTTGGTATATCTTATACTTTAACTAAGGAAGTTCTTAAGCTTATATATGCTCTATTTGCTTCTGGTATTTTAGCTTATTATATTATTAATTTTGATAGATTTAATATAGTTAGCTTTATACTTGGTATTATACTTATATATAGTTATACTTATATAGGCTTTGGATTAACTATAATACTTAATATAATTGAGGAAAAACTGATAAATTGATTTAATTTTTTTAAATTATTAATTTATTAAAGAATAAATGATGATGTCTAGTTTGCTCATGTATATTCTTTTTATATTTTTAAATAAGTTTATTCCTTTTAGTTATTATTTAGTAAATACTATAGATACTTCTGTAATTTCTGATATAGAAACTGCTTTTCAGGAACTCATTAAGCTATCTATTTATGGTATAGTACTTTATCTTGTATTAATACCCATAAGAGTGTTAAGGAATAAGTGATTTTTTTTAATGAGATAGTTATTTTTATAAGCTGTATCTTTTTTAGCTTAGAATGTATATAGTTGATAATATAATAAATGATGAAAGTGATGTTATTAATTTAGTTAATAAGTTAAAGAATATATCTGAAAATATTGTAGTTATCACTAATTTAAAGACTTTTGATATGCTTATAAATTATTTAGATGAAAATAAAATTACTCTTAATAAGATATTTATTCTTTGTGAGCCTTGTGCTTATAATGATATTAATTTATTTGAAATCAATATATTAGAAAAGAGGCTTGAAGAGCAAAAGTTTATAATTAGGTGATTATACTCTTTTTTAAGTTTATTTTTTCCATTATGCGCATAAGGTGTAAAAGCTTATAAGTCATAAGGCATTTGCGCATTATGTCTGGTGAAGTTTTAGGGTATGAAAATTCTGTTGTTTTTTATGATGTGATAGAGTGTTTGAAAAAGAATATTAAGATAAAGCCCATAAAGAGATACCGCAGACTAAAGGTCTACTTTGTCTATTTCAATAAGACTAATTATAAGTATGCTCTAATTTCCTCCAACATATTAAAGAAAAAGTGTATTAATCAACTATTCACTCTTGAGGACTTAAAGAATAATCCTAATTTACTCAATAGACTCTTAGAATATGAAAGATTTGTCATTGTTATAAGGAATAAGACTATAGATATCAGTGAAATACTAGAATACATTAAGAGCTTAGTACTTAAGGATAAGGAGGAGTGAGGTGATTTTTATGATAATTTACAAAGTTATTAATAATTTAGATGAAGACATAAAGAAGCACTTAACTAGCAGAATAAATAATGCCTATATTGATAGCAACAATAATATTTATATCCTAAGAATAAATGGCAAAGATTACTATATAAAGAAAAATTCCTTTGATAACTTCATAAATACACTAAAAGTTGTAAGAATAAATTCAAAAGAGTCACTTAAAAAGTTCTATAAGGGTGAAGGTGTTTTTATTTATATAGTTAATTTAGAGGTTTATAAAATATTCAAAAAGAAGAAGAAAAAGAAAAAGTAAGAGTTTTTAAATAGTTAACTTCTTTATTTTAATGATTAGTGTGAGAGACTTAAGAGATGTCTTTAATAATAATTTTTTAGGTTACTATAATAAAGCTTATCTTCATGGCTTAAATGCTTTAGCTATGTTATTTTTTAATATTAATCCTCTTAATAATAAATTTACTATTCTTGTAGCTAGAAAAGGTGGTGGTAAGTCTACATTAATTAAAAGCTTAAATATTGATAATTTTATTAATTTAGATTATGACTCTAAATATCAAGAGCAATTAATTTTTGGATTATTAAATGCATTAAGTGATAAACAAAAAGAAAGAGCTCAAAGATATTTACCTGATGAATTAAAAGATGATATAAGAGCTATAGCTAAGAAAATTATAGAATTAGATTCAAGAATATATTTAGATAAAAATGTATTAATAAGAATCCATGAATATAATAAGATAGAATCTTCAATACCTAATATTTTAGGTACTTTTATATCTTTTATAGAAGATAGAAATTCTGTATTTTATAGCAAAAGGATAGGTCTTCCTATTCAATTTATATTTGATGAAGCATCTTATATAAATAGCATTTTAGGAATTCAAGAGGTATTTATTGATGAATTAAAAGGTGAGCAATATGATTACTTTTATAGTGATAGAGTCTTAGTTAATACTTTATTTACTTTTCTAATGGACATAACTCCACCTATAAAAGAAGAGAAAATACCTTTTACATTTAAAATAAATGACTTCTTTGATGATTTAAAAAGTGTAAAAGTGCAAAGAATAAGAAGAGACATAGAAAAAGAATTATATTACTTAAGCACCTCACTAATTGAATATGCTATTAACAGGAGACCTTTAATACTTTATAATGCTTATAAGATGTTATTATATTATTTAGGTGATGAAGATTTAGCTCTTAAATTTATTAAAGCCTTATATCCCTTTATTGAGTTTTATTATAAATCTATAAGTTATAAAGGGATAAGAGAAACAACTAAGATAATAGATAGAACTTTTATAATGGTATCAACCTATATTTCACATATTGTTGAGCCTCTTAGTGTTTTATCTACTAAAAGAGGATTAAGAAATTATTTTGAATTAATAAATTCAAGGAGTGCATTATATTATGAATTAAGAAGTTTAAAGAGAGGAGGTTTTGATATTATAAGATTATATAAAGGGCCTCATTTTCTTGATTATGCTATTAAAATAAATAAATTCTTTTATCCACCTATGAAATTAATTATTAATGATACTAATTTAGTTAAATTAATAGAAAACTTTGATTCACCTAAATTTAGAAATGAAACTCTTTTAGAAATTACAAAGATGCACATGTTTAAAATTATTAAAGAGATTGAAAATTATGCATGCGAGTAAAGCTTAAAAGCTATAAGGCCCTAAAGGGATATGCCTAGTGATGATAAGTATGATGTCTTGAAGTATTTAGTTATGTATATAATAGACACTTACCTAATACACATACACAAGATGAGATTAAAAACTATAAACAAAAATAAGATTCTAAAGGTAAAGGCCTTTGGATTAGATAAGATCTTTTTTAAGAATTATAGAAAATATAACTGATTTTTAGTTTCTAAATTTATTTAATTATTTAACTTAATTAGTCACTTAAGGCTTATAACTCTCTTAGCACTAAGATGTCATGAGACTCTATGCTGGTGATAATTTTAGGCTGTTTAGTTCTTTAGGAAATATGGTGTATGCAAAGGGTGACATTCATCAGGCTTTCACTATATTATCCTTTAAACCTTTGATAGTCAAAGGTCCTAAAGTAATATCGCAAAGAGGTAACTTCTACAGTAAATTAACCAAGTTTCTAAAAAAGAAAGCTAAAGAGTTAGGCTTCTTAACTAATACTATTTCTATAGTATTTACTAATGCTGAGTATATCAAAGAAGTAAAAGATGGAAAGAAAGAAGAAATAATTAAATTATCTAATAATTCTGAAATTTACATAATTACTCCTAATTTACTATTAGACACTAATACTCTTAAACCTATAGAGCCTTTAGAATTCTATTATAATAATAAAAGAATTAATAATGCTACTATCTTAGACTTTATAAATTTAGTATTTGGACTTGCTAATTTAGAAGAAAATGAAGAGGGATATAAAATAACTTACAATGAGTCACTATTTTACAACTATGATAGCTATGATATTAAATTAATTAATAAGACTTATAGCTTAATTAGATTATCTTTTGCTTCTCCTTTAGGGCATCTATTAATTGTGGGAGAACCTGGATTAGGTAAATCCATAACTCTGCAAATTCTAAACTCCTTAGGACCTTTAATAGCTTCTAAAATGACCATTCCCCAATTAACTTTTGACTTAAGAAATAATCAGCCTGGACTCTTTAGAAATGAATTCCTATTCATTGATGAAATCATTAAGCACTTTAGATCTTCAGACCCTGAGACTAGACAAGTATATTTATCCACAATAAGTGGGGTTGTAGCTAGAGGTGACTTAAAATTAGAGTCTAAAACTTCAATTCTTGCTGTGGATACTATTGATAATATCCCTCCAATTGCAAAAGATGATGACTTATTTAGTGCTATAAGGCAATTACTTGATAGATTTTTCATAGTTCATATGACTGAAGCTCCTATAATATTAGATATTGCTAAAAATTATAACTTTACTTTCTTAAAGTTTATGATTTCACTAAAATATACTTCTGAAAAGTTATATAATAAGTTTAGACACCTAACCTCTTATATCGTTAAACACTTTAAAGAATTTAATATGCCTTTAACTTACAGAAAAGCTGACCAAATCCTAAAATTCATAATTACTAGCTATATATTATATCAATTAGATCACATAAATGTAGCGCATATCCCCTTTGAAAACTATTTCCTTGCTTTACTATATATTATAACTAAAATGACTAAAGATACTCAAAATATAAATCTACAACAAAAGTTCATAGGTCCTATCTTTGAATTAAATCATAAAGCTAGAGCTTTATTTGACTATGAAGGCATCATAAATTTCAAGGAAAAACTAGAAAATTCTAAAGAAGATGAAGAAGGTGATATACTATGACTGTTGAAAATGTTTTTGAAAAACTGAGAAAGGAAAATATTTACGCGTATAGATTTCTAGCTTACTTATATGCTAAGAAAACTAAAATACCTATTACATATACTGATATAGATTTTTATAGATTTATAAAGAAACACAAGTGTAAAATTGTTAAAGGTTTATTAACTTTATACCCTTATTTCGCCAATATTCTTCCCTCTGTAGACTTAAGGAGAGATATCATATTTACTAAATATTACAAAAATGCACTAATTAAAAAGCCTTATATGTCTCAAAAAATAAAAAATGCTAATGGTATTTACTTTACTGAAAAAGAATTTAAGACTTTAATACTTAAAGATCCCATATTTAAAATTTTATCTTTATTATTTGAAAGTAAAGAATTTCATAAAGATCTAAAGAGAGAAGCTAGCAATATCATATATACACCTCTTGTATATAAGCTGCAAGACTTCTACTATTTAAATACTGATCCTAAAAGAACTAAATATTTCTTAAATTTTGAAATTTTACCTAATGCTTTAGTTACTAATTATATAGGTTATGTAGAATATAATAATTTAACTAAAATTAAAAAGAAATTTAGAGAAAGAATTAAAACTCTAAAAGAAACTATGTCTGAAATTTCTGATAAATTAATACCAATGCATATATTCTTTAGAGGTTATGTAAATACTTTCTTTAAGAATATATCTAAGATAGGCTTTCAAATAGGCTTTATTACTTTAAATTATATAATTGTTGAAGATAATTCAGGAAATCAAAGAGATTATTTATCTATATCACTGCAATATACACCCTTAATAGAAAAATATGGAAATAAGTATTATTGTAGTGGAAAAGTAATATTAGAAAATAAGAGATATAATAAAAATTTCTTTAATTATGATATACCTAAATTTATAATAGGAGCTAATAAATTCTTAAATATTTCAAGTAATGAAAAAGTATATCTTTTAAGCTTTGTAATAGTTATATTTGCTGAAGTACAACATAAAGTAACTATATATGGCCCTAAAAAGTTAATAGTTAATATGCTTATAGACTGCCTAGATAAGCTTATAAAGCATTAAGCCCTATAGGTATATGCCTGGTAAAGTTTCTTCTAAATATGTAATTTTTGTTGAAGGCCCCGATAATAGTGGAAAAACATCACTTGTAAAGATGATGATGCCATTAGGTGTACTGAAAGGCGTAGAATTCATGAAAGAGCCATTTGTAGAATATGACTTAAATGATACTAGATCTCATCTCACAGTAAGACTCAATGTTTATAGTGGCATCAGTAGACAAATAATAAGCCACAACAAAAAGTACATTATAGACAGAAGTTTCATGAGTCACCTAGTCTATAATATTTTCATTAAAGGAAAGGACTATGATTATCTTGTAAAGATTATAGAGTTTTACAAGTATATGCTCAAAAGCTTAGAACTGTTTGACAAAATGAAAATTGTAGTACTAATAAGAGAATCAATGCTTCATAAAGATAAGGAATATTACAAATTAGCAATTGCTTACATGATAGTAGCCAATGAATTAAGAAATTATGGCTTTGATGTCGAAATTTATAGCTTTGAAGACTTCAATGATATAAAATACAAGTTTTTAATAGATGAGTTATATAACTTTATTTTAGAGTGATTTACTATTTTTACTTTTTTACTTATTTTATTTTACTATTTTCTTATTTTATTTTGTTTTATTTACTTCTTTATTTACTTCTTTACAGTTTCAAATTACAAAGGGTGCTAAAAGCTTATAAGCCATAAAGCGCTAAGGGGATATGTTGGGGTTGACTTTCTTTAGGAGAAAGAAAGGTGGCAATTTTTTGAGTGTAAATATAGGTATAGTAACTGACATAACGAAGAATGGATTCCCTGTGAGGATTTCAAGGAAAAACAATAAGAAGACTGTAGAATATGGCGTCTTACAATTCAGTGAAGCCATCAAGATTCTAAACTGCAAGAAAAACACCTGTCAGATTACTTTTACTTTAGGAAAGGGTAAAAATACAAGACCCTTTAACTTTTCCCTAAATAGGGAAGAACTATTACTTCTAAAGATATTCATTAAGAGGCAATTAAAGGTTTACTTTGATACTTTGGATCAAATAACTAGCGAAAACCTGCAGCACAGTTATATAGAATACCTAGAAAAGATAAATAATAGCGAAGACAATGAAAAGGTTAATGAGGAGACTAATAAAGAAGCTAATGAAGAAACTAATGAAGAGACTAATGAAGAAGAACTAGTAGATGGAGTAGATAGTAACAATGAGGACAATGAAAACAATGATTTAGATAACTTAGATGATATTAAATTAATTTGATTTTTAAGTTTATTTAATTTTTAAAAATTTATTTAAAAATTTAAGCCCTAAAAGGCTTATATGCTTCTAAGCGCTAAGATATATGCTCTTCGCATTAACTAAGATATCAAAGAGTAAAGGCTTAATAATAATTAAAGATAACAAAGTATATTATCTAACTAGAGATTTTAAGCTAAAAAAGATAAACTTTAATACTAAAATATTAGAAGTAATAGATGTTAAAGCTGCAAAACAATTCTTAGATTTAATAAATTCTGAATATTTTAATAAAAAGAAAAGGCTTTTAGTTCTTGAAGATATTAGCATTTTACATCCTCAAACTCTTAAATTATTAGAATTATATAATATAAAAGTACAAGTTGCAAAGATAAGTGGATTAGCAATATCAAATAGTAAGAGCATAGAATCTTTAAGCTATAAAATATATAAAGAATTATTTAACATAAGACAATTAGAAATAAATAAAATAAAGCTTAGACCCTTTAAGAAATATTTAATAGATAAGAAGATATCACCAACTACAATAATTCAAACTCTTAAAAAAGGTAATGCTAAAATAAGTTATTATTATGATATTATAAGCGCCTATCCATCTGCCTATTTGTATGAATTACCTTTTAATTTAACAAGTAAGCAAACAGATAACTTTATATTAATAGGTAAAATAATAAGCACTAAAGGCTTATGCTTAATAAGAGATTCTCATATATTAATTACTGATAACTCTAAAAAAACTAAAAAGTATAACTTTACATCAAACAAAGATAAATATATAGTTTTACATAGTAACTTATATTATAAATTACTTGAAGAGGGTATCATCATAAAGCCTATTAAAAAGATATATTTTGAAGGAGAAGACACTTATAATATTTATAAATATTTACTTAAACTAAAAGAAAAAGGAGTATCTAAAAGTATAATTAACTCAGTTGCTTTTGGATTTCATATGAAACATTATAAACATTTAGGACTTGCAATAACTCAAACTATTGATGCTATAATAATTGATATTCTGCAAAGATATAAAGAATATATAATAGATATATATGTTGATGCAATATTTTCAACAAAACCTCTACTATTAAATAAATATAAAGTGAAATTTAAAGATAAAAAATATAAAGACTTACTCTTTATAAGAGAAGGACTTATATTAAATAAAAAAGATTTAAGCACTTTAAGAGCTGTAAGTGCAAGATTTTATTCTTATAATGATTTACTAAAACAAATAAAAACAAGTAATAAAATGATAATACCACACAATTTATTAGCCATAAAAGACTTAAGATTTATAAATAGGCTATATGACCTTTACTTTTTTAATATCTAAAGCCTCAAGGCATAAGAGAAAAAGCTTATAAGCTTTTAAGAGCTAAGATCTATGTTATCTATCTATAAAAGTGATAAATTCCTTAAAAAGATGCATATAACTCCTACAATATTAGATATTCACTACAAATTATTGTATTATAATAGACCTTTTAGCGCCATAACTAATAAAGGCAAATTATATGAAGAAATCTCTAGAAAAATCTTAGGTGGCAAAAGGCCAAGACCCTTCTTCATGAAGATACTAAAGATAAACAGCAACCTGGAGATGTATGAATTAGTAGGACAGACAGACATCATTGTAACAATAAATGGTGTAAAACTAGAGATAGAAAACAAACTATTCAGCGATATACTGTCATTAGCTAACTTATTTACTCAACCCTATTTATATTTCATAAACTATGACAGACTATCATTTATACTAAGAGATACACTATATTTCTATAGCTTATATACTTTATACCCTGAAGAAATGTTAAATTTACTACTTATAAAATTGGCTAACTTTATAGTCAATAATGAACTTGATTTAGACTTAAAATTGTTACTTCTTGAAGCAATAGACAAATTATACTACAAGAAACACACTAACTCTAAAGAAGAAGTCAAAAAGATACTAAATAAATTATTCAAGGAGGCCACTGAAACTAATGTTATAGACTATAATTTCTCTTTACCTTTAGGAAGACACTACCTCTTTGAAATAGGAAGGTTACCCCTAGATAAAGTATTAAGAAGACTAAAGAAAAACAACAATGACATCAATGAAGCTATAAAATCTCTAAATATCAATAACCCTATAAGACCCATCAACCATAGAAAATTTAAAGACTTAAACATTAAAACTTTACCTTTTCAAGAATTTAAGTTTAAATCTATTGAAGACAAAATAAAAGAATACATTGATATATATAATAAAATACATAACACAGACTTTAGCAATAAAGACCTAAAAATAGCTAAAACCAAACACAATAGCAAATCTATTAAAATAATAAAATCTGATGATGACGATAGATTTGCAATAGTTAATGACATCTACAGTAGAAGATACTTTACTAATGTCTCTAGATTTATGCTAATAAGGCTCTAAAAAATTTTTAAAGTATAACTCAGCTAAGAAGCAATGGCTAGAGAGATAGACTCATTTATCACTTTTTTAGATGAAGTAAATCATCTGAATATATTAAAGCTTAAATTAAGATACTCTAACTATCTAAACAACAAAAAGCTAGAAAAAGAAATAAATACTAAGTTAACTAAGCTATTAAATTACTTAAAGACTAACCTTAACTTAAGACTTAATAAGGTCTTAATATTAATTATAGACATTAACAACAAGAAAATATATTATAAGATATTTAAC
>Ga0256838_1000659_pt1 | contig 19651 bp, 18 predicted proteins | sample 4571419metaG_FD_185978 | JGI IMG/M metagenome (GOLD analysis project Ga0256838, IMG submission 185978) | Hydrothermal vent microbial communities from Guaymas Basin, Mexico - 4571-419 | ecosystem: Environmental > Aquatic > Marine > Hydrothermal vents | place: Mexico: Guaymas Basin | collected...
CACTTGTATCTTGTTCTGGACCTTGTTTGTATGCACTAACTCCACCCATACCTGTTGCATACACTCCATCTAAATGAGTCCCTGATGCTGTGCCGTTGAATTTAAAGAATATCACTGCAAACCCATAATTGGTTAATAATGCTGACCTATTTGCATAGTCATACTTTCCAGTTATATTAATTTTAATACTTGCATTCTGTGAATCATTTAATATAACTCCTGTCCAATTTAATGAATCATTTGCAGTTCCAGTGAAATAAGGACCGTCCCATAAAGTTACTGAACCTGTTGAGTTTTCATAGGATGTTATATTTAAAAGCGTCCAGTTTGTATCTCCATAATCACTTGGTGAATTACTTAAATATTTTGACATACTTACGAGGATTGTTTTGTCAGTGACTGATGCATTTCTACTAATGTTTATTGTGACTAACCAGTCAGCATTCTTTCTTGCTGGAATCTTTGTGCTACTGTAACTTTCAGTTACAATCAGTGGATTTCCTATGGCACTTTCATTGAGGACAATTTTGAATATAATGTAAGTTCCATTAGGTAATGTTGGGATTTGTATGTAGGTATTTGAATTGTTAGGCAATCCTGTATAACCCCAATCTGAGTTATAGGATGTATAAATGCTATAATTTAATCCGTAAGGGTTTTCGACTATTAACCCTGATTTATTGTTGGATATATTTATTGCAACCCAAACATCGAAAAGTGTGTCATTTGCAGTTGTCCCAGTATTGTTAATTGTTAAATACCCAGTTATATTGTTGATATTGACATTAACACTTCCATCCCCGGTGGTATTCCCTGTTATATTGTATTTTTCATAATATGTCACATATAACGGACCGTTATCTCCATAACCAAAAACTGTTGTTAGAGAGATAAGCCCTAACAACATTAGGACTAACATATACTTTTTCATAATTTCACCTGTGCATAATTATGGAACTTCTTTATGGTTACTATTTAGTTTAAGAGTTTCTCATATAAATACATTATAGAACATTTCTTGGACAATTTCTGATTTTTTAAAAATTTAAAAAAAGAATAAACAAGTATCTAACTTTCAACTTAGCAATACTTATAACTTAATATATAAACTTTTGATGTTAGAATTTTTGATATAGAGAATTACTTAATCTAATAGCATATTGATTCCTTCCATAACAGCATTTACAGAAGCTCTTATTATATCAGCATCTGATTTTCTAACTTCAACAATTTCAGTTCCTTTTCTTAATTTAACTGTAACCTCTATTAACGCATCGGTTCCACCCCCAATTGCCTCAACCCTATACTCCTCCAACTTGATATCAGCTACTCCACTTATTGCCTTTCTTACAGCGTTTATTGCCGCATCTACTGGACCAACCCCATAGGCGGTTTCTATTAAAGTTATATCTTCTCCAATATAATGGAGTTTAACAGATGCAATTGGGGTTATTTTATTTCCAGACACAACAGTTAATTCATCTAACTTAATTTTTTCTTCAATTTCTTTACCTAAAACTTCTCTAATTATGGCAAATAAGTCAGCATCTGAGATATACTTACCTAAATCACCAAATTCTTTAACTTTTTCATATATTTTATTTAATTGGTCATCATTAACTTTTATTCCCATTAAATCAAGTTTATATTTTAATGCCTTCCTACCGGAGTGCTTTCCCAATATTATCCTTCTCCTATTTCCAACCATCTCCGGCTTTATTGGTTCATAGGTCTCAGTATTTTTTATTAAACCATCAACGTGTATTCCTGCTTCATGAGCAAAGGCATTGTCTCCAACAATTGCCTTATTTGGAGGAACAGGGATTTTCATCAATCTTGAAACAATCCTTGAAACTTCATATAACTTTTCCATTTTTATGTTTGTGTCATAGCCATAAAGTATTTTTAATGCAGTAACCACCTCTTCCAATGAAGCATTTCCCGCCCTCTCTCCAACTCCATTAACAGTTACATGACACTGAACAGCCCCACCTAAAACTGCTGAGCATGTATTTGCAGTAGCCATTCCAAAATCATTATGGCAATGAGCTGAAACTGGAAGATTGACATTTTCAGTTATTTTTTTAAACAACTCCTGACTTTTTTGTGGTGTCAAAATTCCAACTGTATCGCAAACACAAGCCCTATCTGCCCCAACTTTTTCTCCTTCATTAAATAGTTTTATTAAGAAATTAACATCACTTCTTGTTGCATCTTCTGCTGACAATTCAACAATTAACCCATGTTCTTTGGCATACTCTACTGCCTTTAAAGCTGTTTCTAAAACCTCTTTTTCTGTCTTTCTTAACTTATACTTCATGTGGATTGGTGAAGTTGGCACTACTAAATGAACGCTATCTACATCACACTCTAATGCCGCATCAATATCAACTGGTAAAGCCCTAACAAATGAGCATATTTCAGCATTTAAACCTTCTTTTGTTATTAATTTTATTCCTTCTCTCTCTCCCTTTGAGGTTATGGCTGAACCTGCCTCTATAACATCAACTCCCAACTCATCCAATTTTCTTGCAATCTCTAACTTGTCATTTGGTGTTAAAGAAACTCCGGGTGTTTGTTCTCCATCCCTCAAAGTTGTATCAAATATCCTAACCATCATAACAATCCCTCATAAAAATAATTTGATATGTATGTTAGTTGATTTAATGAATTCAATACCAATAAAAACTGTTTCAAATATTGGCTATAATATATTTAAAATTTTAGGTAAAATATCTAAAAACTAAAATCCGAAAATAGTATCATTTTTTAGCAACTTTTCCAGTTATCGACCTTCTTCCATCCATAGGGCAAACCCCTATTGGCATACCCCTAACACCTCCTCGCTTATGCTCGGAGGTGTAAATTTTTTATGGTTTAGCAACTTTTCCAGTTATCGACCTTCTACCGTAATCTATAACTTCAACATCTACAAACTTACCAATTTTGAGATTTTTATCTACAATTCCAACTAATAATGGATAACTTCCAAATTGCCTTCCAAAATATAAATCTTCCCTCTCTTTAACTTCAACAAATACATCCTTCAATATAGTTCCTTTTGGAACAACCCTTTTAAGCATTTTGTTATCTATCTCCTCTCTAACTTTTTCTTTAAACCACAAAAATAATTTTTTCCTTTTTTCTGCCTTTTTTATATCTTTTATAGTTATTTCAGTTCCAAAAAATGGAACTACTTGCCTTATATTAATCCTTCTGAGCATAAAGCCCTTGTCATAAATTTCTTTTAAATATTCAAAATTTATGTTGAAGGTCTCTTTTCTCTCTCCCTTCAAACCAAATAATAGATTTATGCCGGGCAATAGATATGGCAGTCCAGTTTCTCCTCTTTTCCCACCAATTTCATTTAAAATTTGAACTGCCTTTAAAACATCCTCTGGTGTAGTTAATAAGTTATTTGCCTTAATTACTTTCTCATCAAAGCTCTCAACACCAAATGCAGCAACATTTCCAGAAGTGCAGTATTTAACCAATATTTTAGCTATTTTTTTGCTTTCATTTTCATGCCTTGCTATCACTGCTGGATTGGCATTATCTATATGCAAAACCTTTGGATTTGAAACATTTCTAATGCCTTTAAATAATCTTTCAATTGCCTCAACATTTGGCTTTGGAACCTCTTCCTTCTCAGAATCAATTGATTTGTATGAAAAGATACATGGCTGTCTCCCAATTCTAAAATATCTTATCCCTTCACCATATAGTGCTTTAATCTCATCTACAATATCTTTCTCATCTCTAAATTTTGGCAATCCAAACCTTCTCGGCTCTGTGCAAAAAGAACAGCCCCCACTTAAAGCTCTTGAACATCCTCTATATGTCTCAATTTCAGCTATTATGTATGGATAATTTGGATGTAATTTAACAACCTTAGCCCCTCTTATTGCATACTCTCTCAACTCTTCATAATTTCTATATCTGTTAAAATCAATTTTCTCTACACTTCCCTCCCTTAACAAATCATTTAAAACTGCCTCTAAGTCCTCCTCAACAACAATATCAAAAAATGATTTGTATTTACTTTCATCCTCTATTTTTCCTCCAATCATTGAAGAGCCGTATTTTGTTGCCGCTGGACCACCCAAAATTTTTAAGCCATTATATTTATATAATATTGAAACAAATTCCTTTAATGTTGCAGGATTTGCATTTAAATACTTTCCAGGCGTATGAAATCCACAAATACATATTACTGCGTCATATTTATCTAAATTGAAAGCTCCTCTTAACTCTCTAAATCTATCTATTGTTATGTAATCTACCTTAACATTATATTTATCTAAAACACCATAAGCATATCTTGGATAAATCCCTATATAAGGAGGAACGCCTAAACCAGCTGGCTCATCTGTATAGCCATCTAATATTAAAGCGTTTCTTATCATAATAATCACCAAAAAAAGTCGCCAATGATGATGATTGGCTTTGCTGATTTGATGATGAACCGTATGAGCGCTGAGGCGGCTTATTATTTAAAAATAAAAAATATTTATTCTTCAAACAAACTAAATATGTATTTAGTCCAATTTATCCATAAATCACTGACTCTTTTGCTCTTTTCAAATGTCTGCATAACTATGTAATAATTCCCTATCTTTCTATAATAGCAGTAGCTAATTGACAAATTTGCATTTTTTGGGATGAATTCATAATAATAGTAATTTCCATAAATGTCTCTTTGAGGATATTTTTTAACTTCATTATAAAGGTAAGCGTTTGAAAAATCTTCTGGCTTTCTACTAACCACAAAAGTTATATTTTCATATTTTTTTATTATTTTGTTATCTAAATACATCTCTTTATCATAATCGAGATTTAAAAACATCTTTTCCATATCTACATGTTTTGAGAAATCATATTTTTTTGTTTTAAGATTTTTTGTTGTATTTTTTGTTAAATTTTTGTAACATGTTAGATTTGTTATATTTTTTTTCATATTGTTATCTATATTTACATTAATCGATTTATTTAAATTATTTTCTAAATTGGTTGATGTAGGTTTATTTCCCACAGTGTTTAATTTATCTCCCTCATCATCAAGACATCCACATATTGATATAATCAAAAATAAAGGTAATATAAGCCCAACCAGTTTTTTCATAATCAGCCCCTTTTTACCTCTTTATGTCCAATATTTTCCTTATGATAAAATAAAAATCTAAAAGTTTAAAATTATTCTAAAACAGCTCTCTCCAATTCTTCTGGTCTATGCAACTCCCCTCCAATCTTATCAACTAAAATTACCTCAGAGTTTTTACAACATCTTTCAACTTCATAGTATATCTGCCCTAAATTCATCTCTGGAACTACAACCTTCTCTGCCTTCAACTTCTTTAATAACTCATCAGGGAATGGATAGACAGTTATCAACCTTATATATCCAACATCTAAACCCTTCTCTCTCAAATTTCTAACTGCATGTTTTACAGTCCTTGAAGGAGAGCCATAACAAACAAATACTATTTCTGCCTCTAAATTCTCTCCTTCCCATCTAATAATATCGTCCTTATTTTTTCTTATTTTATTTACTATCCTCCTAACTAACTTATCATGTGTCTCAGCTGAAACATCTGGATAACCCCTCTCATCATGAGTCAATCCAGTTATATGGACATTATAACCCTCACCAAAGACAGGCATCTCTGGGATTAATTTATCAAAAGGATATGGTTTTTTACATGGTTTTTCTTCTGGTTTTTTTCTATTAATTATTTCTATGTTGTCATGTAAAACTACCTTTTCCCTCATGTGTCCAACTACCTCATCAGCCATTACAAAAACTGGAATTCTATATTTTTCAGCATAATTAAATGCCATTATTGTGAAATCATACATCTCTTGGACGGAACTTGGAGATAGGGCGATAACTTCATAATCCCCATGACTCCCCCATCTACACTGCATCATATCTCCCTGTGATGCTGAAGTTGGCTGCCCTGTTGAAGGTCCTCCTCTTTGAACATTAACAATTACACAGGGCGTTTCTGTCATATATCCAAATCCAATATTTTCCTGCATTAAGCTAAAACCTGGCCCTGAGGTAGCTGTCATTGCCTTTAAACCTCCCCAACTTGCTCCAATAACTGCCGCTATACTTCCAAGTTCATCCTCCATTTGTATATAGTAGCCCCCAACCTTTGGCAGTTCTCTTGCCATTGCCTCAGCTATCTCCGTGGATGGAGTTATGGGATAGCCAGCGAAAAATCTACATCCTGCTTTTATTGCCCCTTTTGCACATGCCTGATTTCCTTGCATGAATTCTATTTTCATTAAACTCCCCCTCCATAATAATTTTAGTTATAAAAGTAAATGAAATTATTAGAGAAAAAATAAAAAAAGATTTTATAATACTAAATTACAACTCTTTAACAGTTACCATTTCCCTAATTTTTTTAATCTCTTCAAATTCTGCCTTTTTAATCTTTGGCTCTACCCTAATTGGTTGGACTATGTTTGTTAATTTCCCTCCCGGTGGAACCATTGGTAGTGCCTCAGCAGGGTCTATAACGATATCCAATAGATATGGCTCATTACTTAATATTGCCTCCTTTAATTTCTCTTTAATCTCATCTGGGCTTATTACTCTATCTGCCTTAACTCCATAACTTTTAGCTAATTTAACAAAGTCGGGGCTTTCTCCTAAATGCACTTCACTCTGCCTCTGTCCATAATATAAGTTCTGCCATTGATAAACCATTCCTAATGTTCTATTGTCAAATATGCAAATAACAACTGGGATGTCATACTCGCTAATTGTTGCCAACTCTTGGGAGTTCATTAAAAAGCCCCCATCTCCTGTAATAGAGATAACATTAGCGTAGGGTTTAGCCACCTTAGCCCCAATTGCCGCTGGGAATCCAAAGCCCATAGTTCCTAAACCACCAGAAGCTAAAAAGCTTCTTGGCATCTTTGTTTTGAAGAAATGAGCCATCCACATTTGATTTTGTCCTACATCTGTTGTTATAATGGTGTTTTTTAATTTTGGGTCAATTTCATTTAAAACTTCCATTAAGTCCTTAACAAACCTCTGAGGTTTTATTGGTTTGTCATCAAAGTCCATCATTGGAATAGATATCTTTTTTAATTCATAAATTCTTTCAAGCCATGCTCCTTTATCTTTAATCTCCAAAGCAATTAATGCAGATAATAAATCTCTCAAAACATTTTTTGCATCTCCGACTATTGGAACATCTGCCCTAACGTTCTTCCCTATCTCAGCTGGGTCTATATCTATGTGTATAATTTTTGCCTCTGGTGCGAAGTATCTCACATCCCCTGTAACCCTATCTGAAAATCTACATCCAATTGCTATGAGAACATCACACTCCGTAACTGCATAGTTAGCTGCCTTGGTTCCATGCATTCCAACCATTCCTAATGATAAAGGATGGTCTTCTGGAAAACATCCTTTACCCATTAAAGTTGTGCAAACTGGAATTTTAACAAATTCAGCTAATCTTAACAGCTCTTCTGATGCTCCACTAATTATAACTCCTCCACCAGCTAATATAACTGGTCTTTCTGCCTCAGCTATTAACTTAGCGGCTTTTTTTATCTGTAAAGGATGTCCCACAGTTTTTGGTTTGTAGCCGGGCAAATCAACCTTTGCCGGAATTGGGTATTTTTCAATATCAATCTCTCCATCTTGCACATCTTTTGGGATGTCTATATGAACAGGTCCCGGTCTCCCTGTTGTAGCAATTTCAAAAGCCGCCCTGAATGTTTCAGGAATCTCTTCTGGCTTTTTTATTTGGAAGTTGTGTTTTGTTATTGGCATAAATAAGCCGAGAGCATCAATCTCCTGAAATGCATCGTTCCCAATTAATTTGGTAGGGACTTGCCCTGTTAAAGCAATAACTGGGGACGAATCTGCATAAGCAGTTGCTATTCCAGTAACTAAGTTTGTTGCTCCAGGCCCAGATGTAGAGACGCAAACTCCTGCCTCTCCGCTTGCTCTTGCGAATCCATCTGCTGCGTGTGCTGCTGCCTGCTCGTGCCTTGTTAGTATGTGGATTAAGTCGCTATCGTATAATGCATCGTAAAAGGGAAGCATAGCTCCTCCTGGATAACCAAATATAATCTTAACTCCTTCAGCTTCTAATGCTTTAATAATTGCTTCAGCACCTTTCATCTAATCACCAAAAATAACTTAAAAGGTAACATAATGATAAAATTGAAATCATATATAAATTTTTATACCGAGGATAAGTATTTGAAAAAACTTTTTAAGATTTTGATATAAAAAAGGTATTGATGATTAGGAAATTTCCTAAACTGACAAAAAAGAAAATAGGTAATATTTATTCTGATTCAGCTGGCTGGACATCTCTTACTTTTATTGTGAATTTTAATTCTTTTCCAGCAAGCTCGTGGTTAAAATCTAAGGTTACAGTATCATCAGTAACCTTTATTATCTTTGCAGGGATTCCACTGGCTAAAATTAGCATTCCTTCCTGTGGTTCAAAATCAGCATCAGCAAACATTTCTTTAGGAATCTCTTGAATTAATCTTTCATCTCTGAGCCCATAACCTTTTTCTGGTGGAATTGTTACGGTCTTTTCTTCTCCAATATCCATACCGATAACTGCCTCTTCAAAACCTTCGATTAATTCTCCATTACCTACGATAAATCCAATTGGTTTGTATTCTCTCTCAGGGTAGTATATGTTATTTTCTTTAGCTACTTCTTCAATTGATGTGTCAATAACTTTCCCATCTACTTCTAATACATAATCTACTTTGACATAGTCGCCTTTTTTAATCAAGTTAATCAACTCCTAAACCTTTCCAAATACTTTTTGTGAAGGTATATAAATAGTTTTTTGTTATTATTTTTTGGATAAAAATATTATATTTTGGGGGTTTATATGGAAAAGTTAAAAACTTATTTGGAACTTATTAGGGTTAAAAACTGTATAACTGCGTCTATTGGTGGGATTATAGGTTATTTAATCTCATCAAACTTTGAGATTGATATTTTAAAATCTCTTTTGGTATTTTTTGTTGTATTTTTTGTCTGTGCCTATGGGAATGTGATAAACGATATTTTTGATATTGAGATAGATAAAATAAATAAACCGTTTCGTCCTTTACCATCTGGAAAAATTAAATTAAATGAGGCAAAAATATTCTCAGCCATTTTGTTAATTTTTGGCTTATTTCTTTCTTTATTTATAAATGTGTATGCATTAATTATAGCTGTGATTAATGCCACCTTCCTCTACCTGTATGCAAAAAAATACAAAAAATATAAACCAATTGGGAACTTTATTATTGGTTATTTAACTGGTTCTGTATTTTTATTTGGTGGAGTTGCTGGAAAAAATGTTATGCCAGTTATTATTTTATTTTTATGCTCTCTGCTTTCAATTTGGGGTAGGGAGATAGTTAAGGATTCTGAAGATATTGAGGGAGATAAAAAAGAAGGTGTTATTTCACTACCAATGAAGTATGGTAAAAAAGCATTATATTTTGCCACATTTTTGATTGTTTTGGCAGTTGTATTGAGTCCTCTTCCCTACATTTTAAAAATATTTGGGATAGGGTATTTAATTTTAATAGTAATATGTGATATTTTGTTTATCTATACTATGGCTTTATTATTAAAGAGTCCAAATAAAGAAACTGCTTCAAGGGTTTCAAAATTTTTAAAAATTATAATGAACATTGTTCTTTTGGCATTTATTATTGGGACTATAAAATTATAAAAATATCTACGAATAAAAAGTAAGGAGACAATAGAAGTTTGGTGAAAAGATGTTTCCAGGAAAAGTAAATCCAAGAATGTTGAAAAAAATGCAAAAGATGATGAAAGATTTTGGAATGGAAACTGAGGACTTAGATGTTAAAAAGGTAATATTTGTATTTGATGAGGAGGAATGGATATTTGAAGAGCCAAAGGTTCAGGTTATGGACATATTGGGGGTTAAAACTTACTCAATAACAGGAAAACCAAAGAAGATTAAAAAAGAAAAAGTAGAAGAGGAAGAGGTTAAAGTTGAAATAACAGAGGAAGATGTTGAATTAGTAGCTAACCAGTGCAATGTTTCAAAAGAAGAAGCAAGAAAGGCATTAGAGGAGTGTAATGGAGATATTGCTGAGGCAATATTAAAGTTAGAAGAAGAAAAAGAAAATAATTAAACTAAAATAATTAAATTTTAAGGTAAATTCCTCTATCTCTTAGCTTTTTTAAGCATTTTTCACAATATTTCCAATCCTTTAAATCCACATCGATAATAGAATTTGAAAAACTCATAACGCATCTTTTATTCTCACAATGTGTCAACCCCAAAACATGTCCTATTTCATGCATTGCCTCTTTTAAAGCTCTAATTTTTAAAATGTCCTTATTTGGTGGTAGTCCATAAATTTCAGGTCTTAATCTTGCCAATGATATTAAAGCTCTCTTCCCAAGTAACTCTGCCTCCCCAAATACAAAATTTAAATTATCGGCATATATATCTACCTCTGCAACACCCAAAACTATATCACATACTTTTGGAAGTGATTTTAAAATTAAGGTTGAATTAAACTGTCCTCTATTAAAATTATAGGCATAGGTAGGAATGTCCATTTTAGGAAGTATTTCACAAGCTCCAAATACATCACCAAGTTTTTTCTTTAAAAATTTTAAAATCTCATCATCAACATCCCCAACTGGTTGAATACAAATTTTCATAATCATCACCAATAAAAATAGTTAATAAAAATAAAAATAGTTATAGTTAATTATGTATTTATGTATAGAGACACATTATATAAAGTTTAAATGAAAAAATGTTTTGGTGATAGCATGGTAAAGCTAAATGAAGATATGGTTAAGTCCTTAGAAAATGAAATAGTATTTTTAGCTACATCTTCAAAAGATGGAATTCCAAATGTTTCAGCAATGAGGGCGGTTAAGGTTTTAGATGCTGAGAAAGGAATTGTATTGATATCTGATAATTACATGAATAAAACTTTAAAAAACATCTTAGAAAACCCTAAAGTTGCTTTAACAACTGCAAACTGCAAAGATGTGCCTTATCAATATAAAGGAACTGCTGAATACTACACAGAAGGAGAGTATTTAAAAATAGCTGAGGAAGTTGATAAATCATTAAAACCAGATTTAAAACCAAAAGGAGCTGTTGTCATAAAAATAACTGAAATCTATAACTTAAAATCTGGACCTGATGCTGGTAAGTTAATAGCTAAGGATGAATAAACCTCTTACTATTTTTTCATCCTTTATATGTGGGCGTAATTTTATATCACATAGAGATAGATAATTTTATATGCTCTCTTTTATTATTTATTTAGTGGTTATTATTTTTACTCATAAGTGGGAAATGGTGATAACATGGCTGAATGTAATGGTAATTGCGATAACTGTCCATCAAAAAATACCTGTCCAGATACAAAGAAACTCTTAGCCCAGCAAGACGCAAAAATTAGAGAAAACATGTCAAAAATAAAACACAAAATAGTTATTTTAAGTGGTAAGGGTGGAGTTGGTAAATCAACAGTAACGGTTAATTTAGCAGCAGCTTTAAACTTAATGGGTAAGAAGGTTGGTGTCTTAGATGCTGATATTCACGGTCCCAACATCCCAAAGATGCTTGGGGTTGAAAATGTTCAACCAATGGCAGGACCTGCTGGAATATTTCCAATAATTACAAAAGATGGAATAAAAACGATGTCTATTGGTTATTTATTACCAGATGATAAAACTCCCGTTATTTGGAGAGGTCCAAAGGTTAGTGGAGCTATTAGGCAGTTTTTGGCAGATGTTGTTTGGGGAGAACTTGATTATTTGTTAATAGACACCCCTCCAGGAACTGGGGATGAGCAATTAACTATCATGCAATCAATTCCAGATATTGATGGGGCTATAATAGTCACAACTCCTGAAGAGGTCTCTTTATTGGATGTTAAGAAATCAATTACAATGGCTAAAATGCTAAACATTCCAATTATTGGAATTATTGAAAATATGAGTGGGTTTGTCTGCCCATACTGCAATAAAGTTGTGGATATATTTGGTAAGGGAGGAGGAGAAAAAGCAGCAAAAGAGTTTGGAGTTGAATTTTTAGGAAGAATTCCTTTGGATATTAAAGCAAGGGAGGCAAGTGATAAGGGTATTCCAATGGTTTTGCTCGATTGTAAGGCAAGTGAAGAGTTTAAAAAGATTGTTAAAAGAATTGTTGAAAAAGTTGAAGGTAAAAAAGAAAAAGAATAAATCTATAAACCTACAAATCAATATATTTCAAGCATTCTGGGAAGTATTTTTTAATATAATCTTTATCCCTATCAACATAAATATGCATGCTAACAGAATGATGCACATAGTTTTTTAGTCGAGTATTTGTCTTTTCTGCAAAATGTGTGATACCTTAAATAATACTTTCTTTTTGTAAACATCTTTTTACTGTATTGAAATCTCTACCAATCTTTTTCCTTATTTGATTAATGTTATAACCTTCGTTATACAATTTTATTATTTCAGTCCTTTCCTTGTCTGTTAAATAGTTCACTCTTTTCATACTACATGCAATATACATTTTGTCGTATTTTCTTTTTATTGAAGTTCCAATTTTTTCTCTGAAATCGTTAAAACTATGTGGTTTTATAAATATTTTCCAAACATCCTTTTTATTATCATTTTTTCGTTTCTTGAGTTCTAATCTATATTGTATATCTAAACTTTCTAAAAATTTACAACACAAATCTATTAGTTTCTCGTTAGTATTGGAAATATGGATAAATGCACTTTTTGGATTTCTTCTTTTACTATATATTATTTCGACACATCCTTCACTGTCGAACATCCCTTTCAAAAACATTGCCATATAATCGTGATTACTTTTGAACATTTTTATGTAACTTTTATATTTGTCCAAATTCCAGTACCAATCATAGAAGTATTTCGAGTATGCTCTAACAACATATTGGTTTTTTCTCCCCTCATTTTCATACTTAACAGTAGACCTTTGAATTTTTGTAAAACCTATATTTCTAAGATGACGTTCAAACTCATCGACAAAATCTTTATCTATTGCATTCAGATTAGTATAGTAATGTCCACTGTTTTTATTTTTAGTAACACATCCATCTCCTTCTATTACTCCTAAGATATAAGATAAACTTTCAGACGGTTCAAGATTCAGTTTTAGTCCGTTTCTAATAACTCTACTTTCGTTATACCGTCTTAGGCCTATATTTCTTTTTTTCAAATGATACCTTACTGTTTCATGGTGTAATCCAAAATAATTTGCTATTTCTGAAATAGACCACTTCTTGTCTAAATATAATCTGATAAATTCATTAATCATTCTATCACTTACCTTTTTCCTAATACCCATTTTCAATCACCACAAATATTTCAAACATTTAGGGAAGTATTTTTTAATATAATCTTTATCCCTATCAACATAAATATGCATTGAAATAGCATGATGAGTGTAAGTACCATAACCAACACCAACCTTATTTGCTATATACTCTCCTAACGTTATCAGACCTATCGCATTACTTACGAAAGCCAGTAGTGCGTCGTTGCTTCTGAAGATAACCGTTTGATACAGTTTCCCATTTCTAATTAAGAATTGAACAAATTGGAGACATGGGACACTTCCTCTTTCATCCTTGCTTATTTCAATATCAATTTTTGGATTCCAAGTGATTGCTATGGCTCTCCTACTATTTCTCTGCTGGTTTAACTTTTCAATAATATATTCTATTTGGTTTATTTTTTCATCATTATAGGGATACTCAAACAACCTCTCATGATAATCATAGCTAAAAACATTTTTAGAACCATATAATAGATTTTTTGTATATTCTTCCACAGCTTTCTCTCCCAAAGGATATTTTTCTGGCACTTTTTTTAATCTTGGATTTGTAATTTCTATAATTGTATTTCTAATCTCTTTTGTTCTTTCACCAAACTCTGTCTCAACCATATCCCCATCTTTCAATATTTTGGGAATTAACTCATTAAAAGCTGAAGCTACAGACGGTTTTTTTATACATAACATAACCTAACCTCCTTAATATTTTATAAAAATTTGGCAGGACTTAAAAATTAAAAATAACTATAAATGATATTAAAATATTTAGTCTTTAAAAATAGATTTTCATAGGTTTTTTAGATGTCCTCAATTTCAGTTATGATATAATTTCCTTCCTTCCCTTCAAATCCTCTAACTAAGAATGTTTTTCCATTTAATTTTAAGCAAATTTCTCTAATTGTATCCTCAATTCCATATTCGTCAAGCATATTTGATATTCCTGGCATAAATTGTTCCAATGTTGCTGGTGGAATATAGCATCTTTTTGAGGAAGTCCCAAAGTGTATTTTTCCAAACACTTTAATTTTTACATCTACATCTTCTGGGTCTATTTCTCCGCAATTTCTACAAATATAAACCAAACCTCTTGGTTTAATCTTAGTATCAACAATTCCTCTACATATTTTACAATAGTAATTTACAAAAATTGTTGATGGAGAAACTTCCAATATGGCTGGGACTTTTACATCTAAAACTTCCCCTCTATTATATAGCTCTTCTTTGGGTATTTCTGGAATTTCTCTTGGATATTTTACACCTTTAATAATCTTTTCAATAATTCTGACACTCTTTTCTTCTGTTATTTTACCAAATATCTCATAACACTTTCCTTTCTCCAATGGAATTGTTGTTATAAAATTAGCTACTCCATCCTTATCAACCATAGTTCCAATGTAAAATATAGAACCTTCCTCACTCTCTTTTTTTCTAATATCTACAATCTTAACTTTTGTTAAAATCTGTGAATTTGGTAGTAGTGATTTTATTTTTCCCAATACCATAAATATCACCTAATTATTAATTTGAATTTACACCTCCGAGCGTAAGCGAGGAGGTGTTAGTGGGTATACCAATAGGGCAGAGCCCTATGGAGATGATATTTTTCCCAATACCATAAATATCACCAAAAAATTATTTATTGATAATTTAACTGTTTATTGCTTCTTCTTCCTCTTTTTCTTCTTCAATCAACTCAGGAGCAACTCTTGGTAAAACAACCTCATCTATAAACTTTTTATGGACAATATATTCCTTAGGTTGAACAATTACGGGCATATCATTTAGCGTTAAAGATATCGCTTTTCTCATCTCTCCTTCCTCGGTTCTAAATTCAACGGCTCCAAACCTAACAAATCCTCTAATAAACATCCCCGTAAATATTTCTGGATTTGCTTTAATTCCAAATAATCTCAATCTTCCCCATCCGTATCCATCAAACACTCTAAATATTGTGTAATCTTTGCCCGTAGATGTTCTTTTATGCTGAACACCCACAACAATTCCCACTATTATTCCTCTTTGGATAGGAACTCCATTAATATCTAAGTAGGTTATTCTTTCATCATCTTCGTCAATTCTTTTCAAATACTTGGCTCTACACAAGGATAATGGAATTGGAACTGCGGTTCTCATTTCCTGCCCTTTAACAACCTTTAAATCATCTAAATTTCCAACGAATCTTACATCCTTTTTTGGATACGGTTCATACTTCCCTAATATACTTTCATAATCATCAGCTTTAATTTGTAAATATACTTCTTCAAGTTCTTCAATACCTTCATCAGTATAAACTGTTGAATATCTCACAATCTCTACTTTATCATCTCCAATTTTTATCCCATATTTTACCATAATCATCACCTGTAATAATTGGTAATAATAATTTATGTGATTATATGACTATACAAATTTTTATATATGCCCATATATATACTTTGCGGTTAAACCCAACTTGATGCTAAAAAATTATACTTGCATGTAAAAACAGAAATCTCAATAGATTCATCAAAAATAGATAAAAATAATTTATTAAAACTTCATTCTTGTATTATATTATTTCCCACATCTTTATAGCATTTGCTGGACAAACATCTACACATCTTCCACACAATATACATTTATCTTTAATAATCTTAACCTTATCTCCATCTTGCTCAATGGCATTCACTGGACATTCTTCAACACAAACGAAGCATCCAACGCATAGATTTTTATCAACTTCAATATCCCTGGTTTTTATCACTTCTCCAATATCGCTTTCAACCTTTATACATTTTTTTGGGCAGACCTCAGCACAGGCACCACAGCCCATACATAAATCTAAATTAACTTCAATACTCTTCCTTCTAACAACCTTTATAGCACCTGTTGGGCAGAATCTTGCACATATTCCACATTTTATACACTTATCTTTATCAAGCTCATAGTTTTTTAACCTTATCTTTCTGTGTGGTGTAGTTATTTCATTTATTGTATAATGAACTTCACTATCTCTAACTTCCGCTCTACCATCAATAACATATATTGCTCCAACTGGGCATGTTTGAGCACAAATCTCACATTTGACACATTTATCTTCAATTATCTTAGCCGCTTTTCTTACTTTGGCTTTTTCAATGGCATCTACTGGACACTCTTTATAACAGAGATTGCATCTAATACATTTACTTTCATTTGTATATATTAATTTGTAAGTTATTGGAGTTATTTTCTTGGCTATCTCTCCAAGATGATTTTTATCTCCATCTATGTTTGATAATATTTCATCTAATGGTTTTTTTATCTCAATCAATGTAATCACCCATAATAAAAAGTATTTTATCAAAGTATTTTATCGCAATATTATAGCATTCAACGAGCATAACTCTTCACCCATAGGGCTACCGCCCTATTGGTATACCCGGGATGCATTGCCGAGCGAAGCGAGGCAAATGCCTCTTAATTTTTTATCGCAATATTATAGCATTTAATGGACAGATTTCTTCACATCTCCCACAAAGCTCACACTTATTTATATTAATCCTTATTTTGTTTTCATACTCTTCAATGGCATTAAATGGGCAGTTTCTTAAACAAACTAAGCAAGAGGCACATCTTTCACTTATATAATTGATAAATTCATACTTATCCACTTCAACAATCTTCATGTCTTCGTTAATTTCACATCTCAATCTTAATATTAAGATAGCATTTGTTGGACAGACCTTTTTGCATCTTCCACAAAATACACATTTTTTCTTATTGATTTTTATAAATAATCTATTATTGCTGTAAGTTATTGCATTTACTGGGCAAACTTCAATGCATTTTCCACAACCAATACATTTATCCTCTTTAACGATAATATCCCTTTTATTTAAGACAATATTAAATTTTGGATATAATTGAATATTTTTATCTTCTAAATTGAAATGTTTAGCTATTATCTCCTTTATCATATAATTCCCTCTTTATTTCCTTTATCCTCCTATTTTCTTCATAAACTTTCCTTCTAAGCTCTTCCTTCAATTTTTTGAGGGATAATTTTTCAATTTCTTCTTTAACCTTTCCATACTTCTCAGTGTATAAAATTAAATCATTCTCAATATTTTCAATTATTTCATCTTCAATTATTCTAACTTTAACAGCTTCCTGAGCTTCCTCTGGCTTAACCACTTTTATAGCTTCAACAGGACACTCCCTTGCACAAACTCCACATCTAACACACAATTCTGGAATAATGTAAGGCAGTTTTGTCTCCTTGCTGATTTTAATAGCCCCAACTTCACAAACCTTGTAGCAAATTCTACAACCAATACATAAATCTTCATCAATAACATAGCAAATATCAGTTCTCTTTGGAATTATTGGCTTATGAACCCTTATAGCAGTTGTTGGACAAACATCAATACATAAACCACACTTTACACATTCAACAACCTTCTTTTCCTTTAAGTCAATCTCTCCAACGCATACATCTTTACAAATTCCACAATCAACACACAAACTTTTTACAATATGAGGAATTTCACCAATAACATTCTCATTAACTTCCAATTTTCCAAGAATTTTTTTATTTCTAATTTCAAACGCCTTATCTATTTTTTCTTTTAAGGTCTTTTCATCAACAACAACTATGGCATTTTCAATTGGACAAGCTTTAATACACTCTTTGCAGGATATACATAAAGCCATGTCAATTACATACTTCCCTTCCCTACGCTCAATTATGTTTATTGGGCAAGCCCTTTCACAATTTCCACACTTAACACAAACTTCTTCATCAATTATAAGATTGCTATATTTAGGTTTATCAAAAAATAGTCCCTCCGTCTCAACTCTATGCTTATCTATCTCCAAAACCCCTGTTGGACAAACTTCAACACAATTGGCACACGCTATACAGGAATTCTCGTCAATCTTTGGAATCTTCTTATTGTAATTACTGTTAAATTCCATTTCAATTGCAAAGGCAGGACAACTCTCTTTACACCCTCCACAAGATATACATCTCTCGGGAAATTTAACAATCGGAGGAACTTTCCTATATCTCTCCGGAGGGATGTAAGAGCTTTTGTCTGATTTTGCATCAATAAACCTTTTAATCCATTTCTTCTTTGCAAATTCATAAAGATACCATAACGAAGATGCCATAATAATCACCTAAATGATTAAATATAACATAATTTAAAATTTTAAATTAAGTTTTAATGGAACCTCTTTACCATCTTTTATTACAACAATGCTCCTCTCAGTGCAAGAAACACACGGGTCGATACTTGTATAGGCAGATAAAGCATCAGCAACTGTTGGGCAGGTCTTTAACATATACTTATACGCCTCCAAGTTCATCACAGTTGGTGTTCTAATCATTATCCTCTTTATTATTCCCCCATCAGTAATTTCCATCTTATAAGTTACCTCCCCCCTTGGAGCTTCATTTCTCCACTCGCCTTTTCCTCCTTTAACCTCCGCCCTAACCCTCACATCTCCTGAGCACTCCTCATAACGCTTTAATGCCTCCCTAACTAACCTAACACTCTCAATAATCTCCTCATGCCTTACCATCATCCTCGCAAAATTATCTCCTTCTTCTCTCCAAACTGGCTTAAATTTAAGTTCTTGATATGTTGAATGTCTTAACCTCCAATCACTTTCTGGCAATCCAGAACCTCTACAAACTGGTCCAACAGCCCTCGTTCTCATAACTTCATGATATGGCAATACAGCAATTCCTTTACTTCTCAAAGCTATTAACGGTCCTGTTTCAAAGACCTCAATAATATTTTTTATCTCCTCCTCAAAAATATCAAGTTTTTTGTAAATTTCATCTATCATCTCTCTATTTACATCCCTTCTAACTCCTCCAATTACATTATAACCCATATTAACCCTATTCCCAGTAATCATCTCTATTAAGTCCATAATTATTTCCCTTACATTCAAAAGCCACATAGCAAGTGTTTCATGCTCAATAGATAGGTTATAAACAGCAGAAGCAATTAAATGGCTATGAATTCTCTCCAATTCGCAAGTAACAACCCTTAAATATCTTGCCTTATCTGGAATTTCTATCTTTGATATATTTTCAATACACTCAGCGAATGTCATTGTATGAACAAACGAACAAATACCGCAAACTCTTTCAGCTAAGTAAATACCTTTATGGCAGTGTTTTCCTTCCATAATTTTTTCTATACCTCTATGCACATAACCCATTTCAATTTCAGCATCAACTGGCTTTTCCCCATCTAAAACAAGTTTAATCCTTAATGGTTCTTTTAATACTGGATGTATAGGACCTATTGGAACTGTTGCCA
>Ga0256838_1000660_pt1 | contig 19647 bp, 20 predicted proteins | sample 4571419metaG_FD_185978 | JGI IMG/M metagenome (GOLD analysis project Ga0256838, IMG submission 185978) | Hydrothermal vent microbial communities from Guaymas Basin, Mexico - 4571-419 | ecosystem: Environmental > Aquatic > Marine > Hydrothermal vents | place: Mexico: Guaymas Basin | collected...
TCTCATAAGCGCTTTTAGCTATTTCTACGCATTCTTCCACACTTAAAGTATAAGGGTTTGGATTCTTCCTATGAGCTGAAAAAGCGCAAAATTTACATACATCTTTACAAATATTAGTTGGATTAATATGTCTATTGATATTAAAATACATTTTTCTTCCAAATTTTTTTTCTCTAATCTCTTTAGCCATTTCTCCCAATTCAAATAAATCTAAATCATAAAGCTTTTTTATGCTATAATCCATCAAAATCCTTTTTTTACAAAAAAATACCACAAAAAGATGCAAAATGCAATATTTAGAAGAACTTATTTATTCAAGCAATAACGATTTTGAAATTATAAAAGAAATAAAAAAAGAAATTAAAAACTATTTAACTCAAATCCAAATTAAAGGCGGCAAAGATTTTTTTGTAAAACATACAAAAAAAATAGATTATTTTATTACTCTAATCTACAAATACATCCTAAAAAAATCATTTGAAGAATTTAAACCCTCAATGAATAATATTCCAATTTCAATTATTGCCCTTGGAAGTTATGGAAGAGAACAACTCTCAATCTATTCCGACATAGATGTTATGATAGTATATGAAGAAATAAAAGGATATAATACCAAAGAAATAATAGAAAACTTCATTACCATGCTCTGGGACTTGGGATTAAAAATCGGTCATAGAGTTCATGAATTAAAAGACTTATTTCCTTCAAGCAACAAAGATATTACCATAAAAACTGCAATGCTTGAAAGTAGGTTTATAACAGGAAGCAAATTTTTGTGGTATAAAATTCAAAACGAATTAAATAAAATTAAAAATTACAACAAAAAAGAATATGTTATAGCAAAATACGAAGAAATGAAAAATCGACATAAGAAATATCCAATTTCAATGGAACCAAACATTAAGGAAGGTTTTGGAGGTATAAGAGATTCCAATACACTTCTTTGGCTTACGAAAGTAATTTTTAATTACCCAAACAATTCGTATCTAATCCCAAAATACGTAAGCGAAGAAGAATTTAAAGAATATAGAAGCGCACTTGAATTTTTATTTAAAACAAGAGTATATCTTCATATGGTAGCAAAAAAGAAAATAGATACGGTTTATCTTGAGTATCAAAGAGATATAGCTTTAAAAATGGGATACAAAGACTCTCCAAGACTTAGAGCTGAAAGAAAATTTATAAAAGAGTTGTTAAAATCTTTATGGACGGTTAACACTTTTTGCGAAATAAATACAAAAAAAATAATAAAACCATTTCTTTATAATATGAATTATTCACAAGCAAAAGAGAAAAGAGTAAACAAAAATTTATACATATGTAACGATACTTTATATTCTACTTTCAATACTAACGATAATTTTGACACACTAATAAACAAAATATTGCTTTTATCTTTTAAAAAATGCGATATTTCCGTTATCAACAACTTAAAAACCAAAAAATACAAATTCAAAAATATCAAAAAATTATTTTATAAAGACTATTCATATCCTCTATTTTTTGCCCTTTACAGAGCAAATAAGCTTGAAAAACTTTTTCCTCCTTTTGAGAAAATAAAATATCTCGCTCAGTTTGATGGGTATCATCAATATCCAGTCGATATACACTCTCTTTATACTCTAAAAGAAATAGAAAGTCTAAAAGAATTTAAAAAATTAAACGAAGAAGAAAAAGCACTCCTTAGATTCACAGCCTTTTTTCACGATTTAGGAAAAGGAAGAAGCGAAGACCACTCAATAATTGGTGCTAAAATAGCAAAAAAATTTGCAAAAAAAATAAACTTAAAAAATGAAGAAATAATAGAAAAATTAATTCGTCATCATACATTAATGTCAAATATCGCTCAAAGAGAAGATATTTTTAATGATAAAATAATTTTATCTTTTGCTGAAATAGTAGAAAACGAAAAATTTTTAAAATACCTATATCTTTTAACCATCGCCGATATAAAAGCCGTAGGAGAAAATGTATTTACTTTTTTTAAAGAAAATCTACTAAAAACACTATACAAAAACACTTTAAACGCTCTTAATAACAAAGAATTAATAAACGAAATAAGCAGAAGAAAAAGAAAAGAGACTATGTTAATAAACAAAGAAGATTTCAAAAAACTTCCTTTAATAATCAGAAAAGCTATTTTAACATCCCCTTCAAATCAACTTTTTTTACAAAATTCAATTCAAAAAATTATTGAAATAGCTTATTGGATAAAAGAAATAAAAGAATACGACATAAAATTTAACAATACAAAAAATTTAATCATCGAAATAGCAAAAAAAGATCATTTCAATTTCTCAATCGGATGGTTTTTAGAAAAATTACAACACTTAAATTTAAACCATTTATCGGTATATAAAATAGGAGATCTCAAATATTTTAAAATTGAATTTGAAAAAAAAGTAGAGGATTATGACACTCAAATAATCAAAAAATATGTTAATATGGCATTTAAAGAAAAAAATATAAAAACACAAATAAAATTTAATCGCGAAGAATTCGAAATAGATTGCAATCATTCTCAAAATTATGCTATTTTAAAACTAAAAACAGAAGATAAAAAAGGTATAATTTCTACTATAATGAATGTGTTTGATAAGTATCAAATAAGCATAGAAGATGTTAAAATTTTAACACAAAAAAATATCGCAAGAGATTTGTTTATAATTCCAAAAGAAAGCAAATTTTGCGAAAAAAAAGATAAAATATTAAAGGAACTTTGCTCATGAAGAAAAAAATTTTAATAATTATCGCCATTATAATGATACTCTCTACTATTATTAGAACGGCCATCGTTAGCATTTCTTTTTTAAATTTCTCAAATGAAATAATTCTCAATCAATCTATTTTAATCAAAGAAATTCTCCAAGAAGTAATTGATAAAGATAAATTCTTACAAATCATAAAAAAATCAGAACATATAAGAGATTTAAAATTTGAAAAAGTAAAAAACAAATCGATAAAAATAGATTACAATTTTAAAAACAGAGAAATAAAAGTAATTTTGCCTTTTAGCAATATAGAAAATTTAGTAATAACTTACGATGGAAATATTTATTTTGATAAAATCATTAAAGCTCTTATTCAAGTAATTACCATTGCCATCTTATCCTTAATTATCATAATTTTAATCGTAAATTACTACTTAACCCCATATTTGGAAATTCTAGAAAAAATCAAACAAGTAACCAATAAAATGCTAAAGGGAGATTTTAACGTTAGCATAGAAACCAAACTAAAAGGAGAAGCAAAAGAATTTATAGATAGCTTTAACGACTTTATAAAAAAAATGAAAAATTCATTTGGAGTAATAGAAGAAAAATACACAACTTTAATAGAAAAAGAAAAAAGCGACGATCCGTTAAACGATGCAAAAGAAACAATAGAACAACTTGCAAATATTTTTACTTACAAAAGACTAATTGAAGATGATATTAATGCAAGAAACATTCTAAATAGACTAGTAGATATCATAAAAAGCTTTAACATAAATCATTTTGCAATAATTGCAATTGACAACAGAGATAAAAAAGCCGAAATTTTTTACTCTCAAGGGGACATTTGTTGTGAAATAGAAGAAAAATTCGAAAATTGTAGAGCTTATAGATTAAAAAAAGAGATAGATTCATTTAAATATCCTCACATTTGCGTGATGCATAGATGCGAAAACAACTACGTATGTCTTCCTTTTAGCAGTGGTGGAAACTTTACCGGAATATTAAAAATAATGGAACAAAATTATGAAAATTTAAAACATATTTTGCCATACATAAAAGCTTATTTAAACGAAACTTCAAACGTAATAGAAGCAAAATTTACACTCGAATTGCTTCACAATCAAACAATTAAAGACCCGCTAACGGGATTATTTAACAGAAGATATCTAGAAAACATTCTTGTACCTATAATAAATGGCGCTTTAAGAAGAAACGAAAAAATTGGCTTTTTAATGGTAGACATGGATTACTTTAAAAAAGTAAACGACACTTATGGTCACGAAGCAGGAGATTTAGTATTAAAAACATTAGGAAAAGTTTTATTAAATTCCATTAGAAAAAGTGACATTGCAATAAGATATGGAGGAGAAGAATTTTTAATTCTTTTACAAAATATTAAAGACAAAAAAGAAGCTTACAAAGTTGCAGAAAAAATAAGAAAACAAATCGAAAATACAAAATTTTATATTGGAGATCAAACCATTAACAAAACTGTAAGTATCGGAGTTTCGGTATATCCAGACGATTGTCAAAAAAGTTGGGAATGTATTAAAGCCGCAGATTCGGCATTATATGAAGCAAAAAGAAGCGGTAGAAATAAAGTAGTTTTATTTGAGAAAAAACATTTAACTTAAGATTTATTTTTATTAGGTTTAGCAAACTCAATTAAATCTTCAGCCGTTTTAATATTTTTTGGAAGTTTTTGTATGGCTTTTAAAAACACTTCTTTTGCGCTTCTTGCATCGCTTAAAGCCCTATGGTCAATCTCTTCTGGAAGTTTTAATTCCTCCTTTAAATACTTAAGTCCATATCTTGGAGCTTTTATCGTTTTTTTCGCCAAAGAAATGGTACAAAGATGCCTATTTAAAAGATATCCCAAATTTTCCTTTTCAAATTGACTTGCCAAAAAATTATAATCAAAATCCGCCGCATGAGCGACAAATATAGAATCTCCTAGAAATAGTCTGAATTTTTCCAATATCTCTTTTTGAGACTTTTCGTTTTTTAACATATCGCTATCTATTCCAGTAACAACGGTAACATATTTAGGCACCTCTTTTGTATAAATTAAAGAAGAAAACTCATCTACAACCTCAAAATTTTTAAGCTTTACTGCTCCTATTTCGATAATTTGCCCTTCTTTTGGCTTTGAATTATTTACTTCCAAATCCACTATTGTATAAATAAAATCCTGATAAGGTCTTATTGCAGTAGACAAATAAACTTTGTTATCTTTAATTTCAAGAGGCAAGCCTTGAAACTTTAATATATCAATAACCGAATCAAAATCAAACCCAGGATAAATTTTCTCCGTTAGTTTTAAAAAACTCTTTTTATCTATGCCTTTTTTTAAGCTTTTTATTAGTTTTTTAAACATTTCAAAATCTTTTTTACCAAAATTATATAAAATAACGAAAAAATAGCAAAATCCTGATTTTGATTTAAATAATGTTAAGATAATGGAAAAAAATTATTAACTAATACTTTTTTTTATTGCAATAAATAATTAAACTTGCTATAATATGAAAAACTTTAAAAAGGATAAAAATGGTATTGGTTATGAAAGTTGGTGCCAGTGAAGAAGAAATTCAAAAAACAATAAATCAAATAAAAGAATGGGGTCATGATGTAAGCGTTGCTCCCGGAGAAAAACAAGTAGTTATTGGAATTATCGGAGATAAAACAGACTTACTTGGAAGACCACTTCACACTCTACCGGGAGTAGCAAAAGTACTTGAAGTATCAGCACCATATAAAAGAGCAAGCAGAGAATTCCATCCAGAAGACACAATTATAGAAGTTGATGGAGTAAAAATTGGAGGTGGACACAAAGTAATAATTGCCGGACCTTGTAGCGTCGATACGGTTGAAAATGTTATATATTTAGCAAAAGTAGCAAAAGAAAACGGTGCACATATGTTAAGAGGAGGAGCTTATAAACCAAGAACTTCTCCATATACTTTCCAAGGGCATGGAGTTGAAGGCTTAAAAATGCTTGCTGAAGCAAAAAAAGAAACTGGACTTCCAATAGTAACAGAACTTATGAGCATTAAAGATATTGATGATGTATATAAATACGCGGATGTTATTCAAATTGGGGCAAGAAACATGCAAAATTTCCCTCTTCTTAAAGAAGTAGGAAAACTAGATAAACCTGTAATTCTTAAAAACGGTATTTGTTCAACCGTAAAAGAACATTTAATGAGTGCTGAATATATTATGAGCGAAGGAAACGACAAAGTAATTCTTTGTTTGAGAGGAACTAGAACTTATGAGCCAAGCGTTAGAAATACTCTTGATGTAACTTTAATTCCGATTATGCAAAAAATGACTCATCTACCTATTATAGTAGATCCAAGCCACGCAGCTGGAAAAAGAGAATTTGTAAGCGCACTAGCTTATGCTGGAATGGCAGCTGGTGCGGATGGTTTGATAATTGAAATGCACAATTGTCCAAAAGAAGCTCTAAGCGATGGGGATCAAGCATTACTTCCAAGAGATTTTGAATACTTAATGAAAAAATTAAAAGAATTAAAACCTTGGAATCAAAAAGAGTGGTGGGAATTTGACAAAACGAAAGAAACAGACTGTATAAAAGTAAAATAACCTCCTCTCTTTTGCCTTTTAAATCTTTATTTGTTACAATTGAAAAAAAGGCTTCTAATGAATGAAATTTTAAAAGAAGCTATTATTTTAGCTAAAGACGCTTCAAAAAAAGCTCCAAAAATAGAAGGAATTCCAACAGGAATAGAAGGATTAGACGAATTATTTTTTATAGCGGAAATTGAAAACCAAAAAGTAATAAAAAAACCATTAAAAGGAATTCCAAAATACAGTGTATGTAATATAACTGGAATTAACGATACCGGAAAAAGCTTAATGGCAGAACAATTTGCCATATACCAAGCACAAAAACACAAAGTATGTTTTATTACTGTTGAAACTCCTGCAAATTTTGTTATAGCTTCTATGAAAATGAGAGCAAAAGCAATGAAAATCGACGAAAAAATAATTGAAGAAAATATTATATTTATAGATGCAACAAGTAATTATAAATTAAGAGAAGAGATTCCAACTTTACTTAATACTTTAGCATATGCCATAAAAGAATACAAAATAGAATTTACTATCATCGATTCGATTACTGGACTTTTCGAAAATAAAGAAATGTTAGCAAGAACTATAGTTAGAAAAATTTATAATTTTCTAAAAAAATGGTATCAAACAAGCATTATTATTTCTCAAAAAAGAAGCGGTCACGATGCATTTAGCGCAGAAGCCGCTGGAGGATACGTAGTAGGACACATCGTAGATGGAACGATAGTATTAAGCAAAGAAATAATAGATACTCCCTACAAAGCAAAAATTTATAAAAAACCAATTGGAGAAATCGTAAGACTTTTTAGAATAGATGGTTGTAGAATGTGCGGACATGAGACAAAAGTTAGATTTTTTGAAATTACTCCCTTAGGACTCATAAAAATAGGTAAACCTCTTCAAGGAGAAAAAAATGATTCTTAATTTATATCAAGAAGAAGATGTTAAATATTTAGCTGAAAGAGTTTTTTTTAAATCAATAGATCTAGTAGGAGGTCTTGAGAAATTAGCCGAATACAAAAACTTAACTTGGCTTCCAAGTTTGGCAAGAGCCGCTTTCGTGATAGTCTTAAAAGAAGAATATTTAAAAACCGAAGATGAAATCGCAAAATTTATAGGGCTTAGCAGAAATACAGTTCGTCAAATTTTAAGAGCAGATCCAAATTTGGCAATTTATAAAATTAAACACATCGAAGAATTAAACGAAGAAGAAAAAAAACAACTAAAAGTTCATACCGCTGGAGGAATTGCAAAACTTGCATACAAACTTGTAAAATCAGGAGAAGATTCATCAACTCTTATGGAATATTGTAGAGCAATGGCAGAAAACATAGTAAAAGAATGTGATACTCCTTGGTCTTATCTCGTTTTAAAAAATATAAAAGGGATTAATTATCCTATAACATCTCCAAACGAAATAATCCAAAGGTTTGAATATTTAACAATCAAAGGAGTTAAAGCTACGGAGATAATAAAAAGATTAAAATATCCAATTAAAAATCCAGCAGAACTTTTAAAAGAAATAAAAGATTATTTAGCAAGTAAGGAAGTAAAATGAAAAAAGCAAAAATAGTAGCAACTCTTGGTCCATCAAGCATAGATAAAATTGAAGACATGATAAAAGCTGGTGTTGACGTTTTTAGATTAAATTTTTCTCACGCAGATCATAAAACTCATAAAGCCACAATTAAAAAAGTTAGAGAAATAGCAAAAAAATTAAATTCAAAAACAGCTATTTTACAAGATATCAGCGGTCCAAAAATAAGAATTGGGGAAATAAACGGATTACTTGAGCTTAAAAGAGGAGATAAAATTAGACTAGTCAAAAAAAATCCAAAAAGTGCATACGATTTAACAATAAGTTATCCAGAAATAATTGATGATGTAAACATTGGAGAATATGTTTTTTTTGCAGATGGAAGCATTCGCACGAAAGTAATTGAAAAAAACTCTGATTTTTTAGTTCTGGAAGTAAAAAATGAAGGAGTTTTATCTAGTAGAAAAGGAGTAAATTTTCCTCATTCAAATTTAAAAATCTCCGCAATAACAGAAAAAGACGAAAAAGATTTAATTTTTGGAGCTAAAAACCAAGTTGATATTGTAGCTATATCTTTTGTAAACAACAAAAACGATATTTTAAAAGCAAAAGAAATATTAAAAAGCGTTAAGGCAAATCCATGGGTAATAGCTAAAATAGAAACAAAAAAAGCAGTAGAAAATCTTGACGAAATTTTAGAAGCCGCCGATGGAGTAATGGTTGCAAGAGGAGATTTAGGAATAGAAGTTGGAATAGAAAAAGTTCCAGTAATTCAAAAGAAAATTATAAGAAAAGCAAATAAATTAAAAAAACCCGTAATTACGGCAACCCAAATGCTTTTATCAATGGTAAATTCGCCTTTTCCAACAAGAGCAGAAGTTAGCGACGTAGCAAACGCCGTTATGGATGGGAGTGATGCTGTAATGCTTAGTGATGAAACAACTGTTGGAAAATATCCTATAAAAGCAGTAGAAACTCTTGTAAAGATTATAAAAGAAATCCAAAGTATTTACCCATATTATAAAAAATATGAAATAGAAGATGATGACGCAATAGCTCTAAGCGTATCAGATCTTGCCAAATCAATAGAACCAAAAGCAATAATATCTTTTACAAGTTCCGGAACAACCGTTAAAAGCATAGCCAAGTATCGTCCAAAAGCTCCTATTTTTGCAGTAACTCACAGTAGAGAAACAAGCAGAAAATTAAAACTTGTTTGGGGAGTTGAAGAAATTTTTGAAATGCCAAAAATTAAAGATCCAGAAAAATTAATAAATAAATTTTTAGATGTCGCAAAAAAATTAAATATTTTACAACCTAAAGACAAAATAATCGTTACAATGGGAAGCATTATCGGAAAAGAAGGAACTACCAATATGATTAGAATAATAGAAGTTTAAATAATTTCTTTATCGATAAAAAATTCAATTTCTGGAAAATTCTTCTCTAAAAATCTCTCTATATTTCTAAAAATTTCCTCGGCTTGTTTTTCGTTATGAGCCAAATAACAAATAGCTAGACTCGCTTCTTTAGGATATTCACCGGAAATATCAATAATTGATAAATTAAATTTTTTAAGTCTATCTTTAATAGAATTTACAATTTTTCTTCTTTCTTTTAAAGAAAAAACGAAAGGCAAATCAAAATCGAGAATAATATTAACTATTACCACTACAATCCTTACAAATTCCGTAGATATAAAGCTCTTTTTGAGAATTTGGATAATATTTTTCTATTTCTTTATCGATAACCTTGCTAAATTCAACATCTTCTATTTTTCCGCATTTTTTACAAATAAAATGAGCATGAGGTTCTTTTGTTATTTCAAATTTTGGTTTTTGATGAAGACAAACTTCATTTATCACATTTTCTTCTTTTAAAGCATTTATATTTTTATAAATAGTAGCAAGAGAAATACTTGGAAACATTTCTTTTATATTTTCGTAAATCTCCTCTATACTTGCATGTCCTTTTTTATCAAGCTCTTTTAAAATAGCAAGCCTTTGAGGAGTAATTTTTAAATTTGATTCTTCTAAAAGCATTTTATAACTTTTCATTAAATTCCTTTTTTTTCTTTTTTTCTTTTTTCTAAACCCCCTGCTTTAGAAAAAAGAAAAAAGAAAAAGGAAAAAATTAAGAGTTTTTAAATGCTTTTACCATTTCTTCCATTTCTTTTAAATCTTTTTCATCAATAATATCTTCTAAGCTTACATATTTTCCAACGTTTCCTGTCATTGGTTCAATATCAGTATTAACAGGAAGAGTTTTTTTACCAGGTTTCCAGTTAGCCGGGCATACTTCTCCAGTTTTATACGCATGTTGATGAGCAATAATTTGTCTTATAAATTCTTTTACGCTTCTTCCAACAGGTGGAGCTTGAACTTCTTCAGCTACTATTTGTCCATCTGGATTAATTAAAAATCTTCCTCTAAGAGCAAGTCCCGCTCCTTCAATCATTACTCCAAACTTTCTTGTTACTTCTCCACTTGGATCTGCTGCTATTGTAAGTTTTAAATCTTTAAGCAATGGTTCAGTTTCTACAAATCTTTTATGTGAAAATTTAGTATCAGTTGAAACCGCTAAAACTTCTACTCCAAGTTCTTTTAAATATGGTAAAGCAGCATTCATAGCCGCAATTTCAGTTGGACATACAAATGTAAAGTCAGCCGGATAAAAACATACTACTGTCCATTTTCCTTTATAATCATCGCTACTAACTTCTGTATAGTGTCCTGTTGCTGCATCATAAGCTTCCATTTTAAATTCTGGCATTTGTTTTAAAACAAGTACCCCTTCTTGAGTTTTAATTTCTTCCATTTTTACCTCCTTATTTTCATTTGTTATTTCTTTTGTATCTTTTTCGCATGCCATTTGGCACCTCCTAATCCTTTTTTACAACAAAATTATAATTAAAAAAAATTTTTTTGTCAAGAAAAAAAACAAAAAGAAAATTTTTTTCGATTAAAATAATTTATCAAACTCTATATTATAAAACAAGTTAGGATGTTCTGTTTTTATTTTCTTTACTATTTCTTTAATACTTTTATCAGAATTTTTCATTTCTTCCAAAACTACTGCTCTTACATCTTCATAATCTATAGGAAATGCGCTTAAAATTTCTTTTTCTAATTTTAAATCGATATTTTCTTTCATTATTTTTTTCAAAAGATTCATCATTTCTATATATTCATCATAATCCAATACGACTTTCAACTTCTCATCCGGAGTTATCATAAGCCAAAGAGAAGAATTAATATCTCCCTCAATTACTTCAAATTCTTTACACTTAACAACCGCTTTTGCTTCTATTTGTTTTGCCATTTTGCTAGCCAAACCATCAATCCTTTCTGAGCGTGAAGTCTATTCTCCGCTTCTTGAAAAATTTCTTTAGCATGTTCTTCAAAAACATCTTCACTAACTTCATATCCCCTATAAGCAGGCAGACAATGAAGAAATATTGCATCTTTTTTTGCTAAAGACATTAATTCTTTATCCACCTGAAAACCTTGAAAATCTTTTATTCTTTTTTCTTTTTCATCTTCTTGACCCATTGAAACCCAAGTATCGGTAGTTACTACATCGGCATTTTTTACAGCTTCTCTTGGATCATGTAAAAATTTAATTTCAGCTTTGCTTTCCTTAGAAAATTCCAAAGCTTTTTCTTTAATAAATTCATCAATTTCATATCCTTTTGGAGTTGCAATGTTTAAATTAAATCCCAGCTTACTTGCCAAAATAACCCAAGAGTTAGCCATATTATTTCCATCTCCAATATAAGCTACGGTAGTTTTTTTAGGATTTTCAAAATCAAATTTTTTAAACTCAATCATAGTCATTAAATCAGCAAGCAATTGAACTGGATGGCATAAATCCGTTAAACCGTTTATTACCGGTACTTTCGAATATTTAGCAAACTCAGCCAGTCTTTCTTGCCCAAATGTTCTAATCATTACCATATCAACCATCGAACTAATTACCCTTGCTGTATCTTTAATAGGCTCTCCTCTTCCAAGTTGAATATCCCTACTACTTAAAAATATTCCATTACCCCCAAGCTGATTAATACCTACTTCAAAAGAAACTCTTGTTCTTGTAGAGCTTTTCTCAAAAATCATTGCAAGTTGATAATTTTTAAGATATGGTTTAAAAATTCTTGCTTTTGTTTCTTTTTTTATAATAAAAGCCAAATCGATTATCTCTTTTATTTCTTTTTTAGAATAATCTATTAGCCACAAAAAATGTCTCAATTTTGATCCTTTGTATTTTATTAAGATATAATTTTATCAAAAAAAGGAGCGTTTTTGGAAAAATCACAAACAGCAAATCTCCCAACTAAATTTGGAAATTTTAAAATTATTTCATACAAAGAAAAAGATAAAGAACATCTTGTAATTTTTACTCCAAATTTGCCAGAAATTCCAATAGTTAGAATTCACAGCGAATGTTTAACCGGAGATGTTTTTGGTTCTTTAAAGTGCGATTGTGGAGAACAACTCGAAATTGCTCTAAAAACAATAGCAAAACAGGGAGGAATAATAATTTATCTTAGACAAGAAGGAAGAGGTATTGGACTTTTTAATAAAGTAAACGCTTATGCTCTACAAGATAAAGGATACGATACGGTTGAAGCAAACCATCAACTTGGATTTGAAGCAGACCTTAGAGATTTTAGTATAGTCGAAAAAATTTTAAAAGATTTTAACATTAAACAAATAAGACTTCTTACAAATAATCCAAGAAAAGAATTTGCTTTTAAAAAAATTAAAGTTTTAGAAAGAGTTCCCATAAAAACAAATCCCAATCCCTATAACGAAAAATATTTAAAAACAAAAAAAGAAAAATTAGGACACAAGCTATGAAAAAAAAATTTGAAACCTTTACAAAAAATCTTTTAAAATGGAACAAAACTCACAAACTTACAAATTACAACGAAGAAGAAATAAAAAAACAAATAGAAGATAGTCTATATCCGCTACAATTTCTAGAATTAGAAAATTTAAAAACCGCAATTGATATAGGAACTGGAGCTGGATTTCCAGGACTTATTTTAGCAATTGCCATGCCTAATACCAAATGGTATTTGGTAGAGCCATTAAAAAAAAGATATAGTTTTCTAAATTACATGAAAATTTTACTAAATTTAAACAATGTAGAAATCGTTCCCAAAAGAATAGAGCAAACAAATCTTGAAAAAGTAGATCTAATCACAAGTAGAGCTGTTATGAAAACAAAAGATTTAATTAAGTTATCAAAACCTTTTTTAAAAAAAAATGGTACAATACTTTTATACAAAGGCTCAAATGCAAAAAATGAACTTGAAGGTATAAAGGCTGAAATTATACAAAACAACAATCGCAATTATGTTTTTATAAAGGAAAGCGATGTTTAAATTAATTTTTTTTATTATAATTATTGGTATAATTTATTATCTTTTTAAAAAAAACTCTTTAACTTCAACTTCAAACGATTTAATAATGTGCGATAAATGTAAAACATTTTATCCAAAAAATGAAATAAAACAAATTAACGGAAAAAACATTTGTAAGGAGTGTAATGCTAATTCTTGAGCCACCATTTAGCAATGAAATATTTTATAAAGTAAAAACGATTGAAAAAATTAAAAATACTCCTCCAAATTCCACTTTAATTTTCGATTATTCTAACTCTTCTTTAGAAACTTTCAATTTTTGTAAAGAAAAAAATATTCCTTATGGTGTTATAATTACAACAATCAAAGAATTAATTTTTGTCTCAAACCTTAAAGCAAAATATATTTTTACCGATATAGATAAAAAAGCAAAAGAATTCCAAGAAATCGTAAACGAATATTTACTAGATACGAAAGTGGTATATTTAGCAAATTCATTTGAAGAAATAGAAAAAATAGCAAAATTAGGCATTGACGCCTATAAATTAAAGGAGAGCTTATGAGAAAACCACACACAACGCCAATAGAAAAAGAAGTATTTTTAAAAGAAGAAGATTTTATAGTTTCTAAAACAGATTTAAAAAGCAGAATTCTTTATGGAAATAAAATTTTTATAAAAATTAGTGGATGGGATGAAGAAGAACTTCTTGGAAAACCTCATAATATTTTAAGACATCCCGATATGCCAAGAGCAGCTTTTAAAATTTTATATGACCATATAGAAAATGGAAAAGAATGGTTTGGATTTGTTAAAAACTTAAGAAAAGATGGAGGATATTATTGGGTATTTGCAAATATATCTCCTACTTATGATGCAAACGGAAATATGATAGGATATTATTCAGTAAGAAGAAAGCCAAGAGATGGGTTTAAAGATATTATAGAGCCTCTATATAAACATTTAAAATCCATTGAAGAGGCAAACGGAATGGAAGCAGCAATAGAAGAAATTAATAAACTCGCCCAAAAATTAAACATGAGTTTTAACGAAATAATGATAAAAATTCAAAAAGGATTAATCGATGAACTCTAAAACAATATTTTGGACAATAGCAGGATTATTCATATTATTAACAATAATTAGTGGACTAAATTCTGAATGGTTATATGCAGCTTTAAGTTTATTAGGTGCACTCATTAGCATCTTTGGAGCCATTAAATCCTCTTCAAAAGATAATTCGCAAGATGAGAAGATCTTACAAAAAATCAGAGAAGTAATTACAGCAGCAAGCGAAGGAAATTTTGAAAAAAGAATCACTCACATTCCAAAAGATTCTAAATTTTACGACTTCGCATGGAGTACAAACGATTTGCTAGATCAACTCGAAGCTTTCGAAAGAGACATTAAAGAATCGGTAAATGCCGCCAAAAACGGTATTGACTATAGAGATATAGCTCTAGAAGGATATAAAGGAAGACTTAGAAGTACGGCTGAGATAATAAACGAAGCAATTAAAGCAATTTCAACAGCAATAAGAGAACAAAAAAGAAGCGAAATGTTTATGACTCTTAATAAACTTGGCGGAGGAACAAAAGCTCAGCTTACTCAAATCAAAGACTCTTTAAATACTAAACTCAGAGAATTTATGCTAAAAATAGACGAATTATCTCAAGAAATATACGAAGGTGCTGACCACTCAGCCGAAAAAATTCAAAATCTTTCAAACGTTTTAATGGAACTTATAGAATTCATTAACGATACAAATGAAGCTATTAATATGCTCTCTCAAAGAGCAGACGAAATTGGAAACATAGTTGAATTAATTACCGATATTGCCGATCAAACAAACCTGCTTGCGTTAAATGCCGCAATTGAAGCCGCAAGAGCTGGAGAACATGGAAGAGGGTTTGCGGTAGTTGCAGATGAAATTAGAAAACTTGCTGAAAGAACTCAAAAAGCAACAAGCGAAATTTCAATTACAATTAAAACTCTTCAACAAGAAACAAGTGACATTCAAACTAACGCCGAAAAAATCACTAGAATGGCTATGACTTCAAAAGAAGACGTAGAGCAAGTAAACGAATTTATTTTAAGTTTTAGAGATAAAGCGTTAGAAAATAGAAAAAATGTTGATTTTGCATTAACGAGAATGTATTTAGATCTTGCAAAAATAGCGCACCTTGTATATAAACTAAATGCATACGAAGCAATAGTAGAAGAAAAAGAAATTCCAATGATAGATCATAATCAATGCGAATTTGGTCAATGGCTTAACGACGAAAACACAATTAATAAGCTTGGTTGCCTTCCTCCGTATAAAGAAATCAAAACAAAATACCATCCAGCGATTCACAAATATACAAACGAAGCTCTTCAATGTACAAAAGATAAAAGCTGTATTAAAAGAAAAGATGAAATTATCGATTTATTTAAAATTGTGGATAAAAATTCTATGGCTCTATCTCAAACAATGGAGAAACTATTTGAAGAATACACTAAAAATCCATGTCAATAAAAAAAATAGATTTCTTTCTCCTTTTTTTGCTTATTCCATTCATTACAATTAGTTTAATTTTAGTTAATGAAATATCCCATAAACTTTTTATAAAAGAAATTATTTATATTTTTATTGGAATTAGCGTATTTATTTTTATTCTTTTTATTCCTTTGCGAAAACTTCTATGGCTAATTCCAATTTTTTATTGGATTAACATTTTTTTACTAATAATGGTAGATTTATTTGGAATAAAAATTTTAGGTGCCAAAAGATGGCTAAAAATTCCTTTTACTCATTTTACCATTCAACCAAGCGAATTCATGAAAACTACCTTACTTTTAATGCTTGGTTACTTAATATATAAAAATCCTCCAACACCGGTTTATAATTTCAAAGAGTTTTTAAAACTTACTCTTTATATCATCATTCCATTTTTTTTAATAGCAAAAGAGCCAGATCTTGGAACGGCTTTAATTACTTTAATAGTTGGATTTGGAGTTTTGTTTATTATAGGAGTCGATAAAAAAATATGGATTAGTTTAAGTATACTTGGAATTATTTCAGCTCCGCTTCTTTACAAATATGCACTTAAAGATTATCAAAAAAAAAGAATCGAAGAATTTATTAATAAACCAAGTTATCATGTAAAACAATCTTTAATAGCCATTGGTAGTGGAGGAATTAGCGGCAAAAGCAAAAACGAAGCTACTCAAACTCAATTTAAGTTTTTACCGATTGCAAGTAGTGATTTTATTTTTGCATATTTTGTAGAAAGATTTGGATTTATTGGAGCAACTACTCTTATTTTTTTGTATTTCGTATTAATCTTTTATTTGCTAAAAAAAGCCGAAAAACTAAAAGATGATTATTTTGCTAAAGTAATGTATATTGGAGTAGCAATTATGATTTTTATATACGTATTCGTAAACATAGCAATGACAATGAATTTGGCACCAGTAGTAGGAGTTCCGTTACCACTTATAAGTTATGGAGGAACAAGTTTTATAAACTTTATGATACTTTTTGGAATTTTAGAAAATCTTGTAGCAAGAAAAGAGTTTTTACATACTCACGGAGTAAAATAAGGAGCCTATTTAGACTCCTTATTTTCCGCTTTTGGCATTTTAGTTGGAGCTTTTGGTTTATTAAATCCTGCCATAATAGCTGATAATTTTTCTTTAAGAGTTGCAAAGATATCTTTTGTAGATTCATCACCTTCAAGAATTTTTTCAAGTTTTTCAATTTCTTCATAAATATCTTTGTAATTAATTTCTACTTTTCCGTATCCAAGCGCTTCTGCTAATTTCAATTGCTCTTTTGCATACGCAAGCAATTCTTTTAATTCATCTTTATTTGGATTTTCTTTATTTGCAAGCTCATGCGCTCTAATAATTGCTCTTTCTGCTCTTAAAATTGGCAAAGGAATTACAATTTTTTCAATAACAAGAGTTTCAAGAGCTTCTACTAAAAGTTTTTTAGCTTCTTCAAATTTTTCTTGTTCAATCAATGGAATAATAGCTTTTAATACTACTGGATAAGTTCCAATTGGAAGAGCAGTTACATAAATATCCAATTCACTTGCCAAATTAAGCATAATATCTCTTGCAACTTGAACTTCTCCAGATTTTATTAAAACTACAATTTCAGATTTTGCAGCTTCTACATCATCTATAGTGCCTGGAAAATCTACAACTTGTTCTTTTACATCAACTGGTACAAGTTGTAAGTTTGGATCTCTTGCAATTAATACTTCAAGTTTTCCTAAGATGTTAGCAATTTCTTCAATTGCTTTATCTTTTTCTTTTTTATCAAGAAGATCAATTACTTTTACCACCAAATTAATAGCTTCAACCGCTTCTTGAGTTATTTTTTTAACTCTTTCATCAACATAATTATCTTGTGCTTTTTGCACTTCTTTTGTTACTTCTTGATTTTCTTTCATTCTTTCGTTTGTTTTTACTTCTGCCATCTTCCCCTCCTTAAATTTTTTTAAATCGATATAATTATACCACTTTAGTAAAGTTATGTCAAGTTTTTTTATAAAAAAACATAAAAAAAAATAAATCAAACCTTTTATTCTTTACAAGAAATTATTTCTACCTCAATAGCCTTAAACCTTGGAGTTTTTACTTTATGATCTGCTTCATCTCCAAATAAAAAATTTATCTTATTTTTTGAAAAATGAAAAGTAGTAAAAAGAGTATAAGGACGAATAGAAGAAGTAAATTTAACCTTTAAAGGTTTACTTTCACCATAAATTGATTTTAACTTCACTACTTCTCCTATTTCATCTTTATGAATTAAATTAACAAGCAAAACATCATCTTTATATTTGCTAATAAGAGATTTAGACCATTTACTTTGAGCGGCATTATTATATTGAGCAAGTTCTCTTCCAGTAGTTAAATACCATTTTCTTTTCCCTTCCATTAAATCTTTAACTTCTCCTCTTAAATGATATTTATGATAATGAAAATGCCCTTTTCCATCAGAAGTTGAAAATTTTTCTTTGTGTAAAATCTCGCTATTTTCATTTAAAGGCCAAGTTTTTGGAGATTTTTTTAACATCTCGTAACTTCCGCCATTAAAACGAGCTGTAGTATTACAAATTTCGTTAAAAATTTCTTCACTTGAAGAATAGTTAAACTTTTTATCAATTCTATTTTCAAGCTCTTTTATTATTTCCCAATCATCAGGCAAATTCGAAACAACTAAAGGAGTGGATAAATGACAACGTCTCTCGGCATTTACATAAACTCCAGTTTTTTCATAAGCGCTTTTTGTAGCAAATATTATATCTGCTTTTTTTGTTATTTCATTTTCCATAACCTCCATAACCATCAAAAACTCAAGCTCATTAAATGCTTTATGAATTTTATTTTGATTAGGATGAATATGAAGAATATCCTCTCCCATATTAATTATTGCTTTAATTTTTCCTTCTAAAATCGCATCAATTATATCTGGAGTCATAAGCCCTATAAAATCTTCAGAAGGTCTTATATAATCTGGCAAAAAATATGGCAAACATCCAACATCGCAAGCACCTTGAACATTATTTTGCCCTCTAAGAGGCAAAACTCCAGCACCGCTTTTTCCAATATTTCCTGTCATCATAGCAAGATTACTTATAGCATTAACCGCTTCAGTTCCATCAATATGTTCAGTTACTCCAAGCCCCCACATAAAAATAGTTTTGCAAGAAGATATAATTCTTGCAATTTCCTCAATTTGCCTTTTTACATTTTCAAATCCATGTAGTTTTTCAAAAAACTTTTTATCATACGAATCTTTTAATAATAACTTTTTATATTCTTCAAATTTTGCACATCTGTTTTTTATAAATTCTTTATTTTCAAGATTATTTTCTAAAATCTCTTTTGAAAGAGCATTTAAAAACAATAAATTACTCTCAAATGGCAAAACTACGCTAATATCAGCAAATTTCATAATAGGAGTTTTTCTTACATCTACTACTATTACTTTAAGACCCTTTTTTTTTGCTTTAATTATCCTACTTCCAACCATAGGATGAGCAACCGTAGTATTGCTACCAATTATAAAAACAGCTTCAGCATTAAATATTTCATCAAAACTAACGCTGCTTGCTCCCTCTCCTATACTCATCTTAAGCCCGCTAAGACTTGGAGAGTGACAAACTCTTGCGCAATTATCCACATGAGGCGATTTTAAAGTCTCTCTAATAAACTTTTGAAAAAGATAGGCACTTTCTAAACTAGTCCTTGCCCCTCCAATTCCGGCAATACTCCTATTTCCATAATTTTTAATAATCTCTTTTATCTTCCAAGCGGCAATATCCAATGCTAAACTCAAAGGAGCTTCATAAAACCTATTATCGTATTCTACTAAATTAGCAAGTCTAACTTGTAAATCAAAAGGCATTTTATTAGCGTTTTTTCTAATAAATTC
>Ga0256838_1000661_pt1 | contig 19613 bp, 24 predicted proteins | sample 4571419metaG_FD_185978 | JGI IMG/M metagenome (GOLD analysis project Ga0256838, IMG submission 185978) | Hydrothermal vent microbial communities from Guaymas Basin, Mexico - 4571-419 | ecosystem: Environmental > Aquatic > Marine > Hydrothermal vents | place: Mexico: Guaymas Basin | collected...
TAGAGGATAAGATATCGCTAAAGCTGGACACACTTAAGCGCTTAATATATCGCATGGACATGCCTCCTATCGGTAAAATACTAGCGTTCGCGGAGCTTTATAAGGCTCTAAAGGTATTAGGCTCGCTATCGGACGAACTCGTAGAGGTAATCAACAACCGGAGGGATTACATCGAAATGGTCGGAGGAGACCCGAACATCATAGAGAAGATCTCATGATTTTTGGAGGAGATAAAAAAGACGCTCCGTCGAAGATGGATAATGCTAGTTCTACCCATACCGATAGGGTTTATCGTAAAGAAGGGGGACAAGGTTGAGGTCATACAATTCGAGAGGCTGGACCCTCAGGAGGTAGCGAGGAAGATTATAGCGATAGAAGAGGGTAATATAATACCTGAATACGAAAAGATCCGCGAGATGGCTTCCGGGGAGAAGATCGTAAGCGTTCCGTATTTGGTCGATATAGGCTTGGCTCATGAGCCCATACGCGCGTCTCGCGAGATGTTTGAGCTCATTAAGGAAGCTGAGAGGAAAGGGATAGAGACGTTCGGGAGCGAGGAGAAGTATAAGGAATACATGCGGAATCTAGCTATAGAGCTCTTAAAGCTTAGACTCTCCAAGGAGCTATCTCGTAAGGACGTGATCGTAGTACAGCTCGTAAAGCTATTAGACGCTTTGGAGAAGATCGTAAACCAGCTAGCGAACCAGTTACGCGAAATATACGGAGCACACTTCCCCGCCTTATCACCTAAGACCGAGATGGGGGATAAGATCGATAATAGAAAGTACTTAAGGATCATAGCCGAGATCGGGCCCGCGACGAGTATGACCGTAGAGAAACTAGAACCTATAGTAGGAAAGGAGCTCGCGAAGGAGATCGTCGATGCGGCTAGAGTGGGGCCCGTGGTGCTCTTCGACGACGAAACCATGGAGCTCTTAAGGCATATCGCCAAGATAGGGGTGGAGCTATATGAGGCTATAGATGAGACGAAGAAGCGCATATCCGATCTCGTCTCCGAAGTAGCTCCGAACGTATCGCACCTCGTGGGTGACGTGATCGCGGCCCGTTTGATATATCTAGCTAAGGGACTAGAAAGGCTCGCTAAGATGCCCGGATCGAAGATTCAAGTACTCGGGGCGGAGAAAGCGCTATTTAGGAGCCTACATAAGGGGACCCCTCCGCCTAAGCACGGAGTGATCTTCAGGCACCCGCGGATAAATAGATCGCCCAAAGCAGTACGCGGTAAGATAGCTCGCTCGATGGCCGCTAAGATCGCTATAGCCGCTAGAGTGGACGCGTATTCAGGTAAGTTCGTGGCGGATAAGCTTAAGGAGCAACTCGAAGAACGTTATAAGCGCGTCTTAGAGCGGTACAAGCAGGCCGTGGCCACCGGAGCGATCAAGAAGAAGGCGAGGAAGCCTCCTAAGGTGAAGCCCAGTAAACGCCCGAGTAGAGGTAAGAAGCCTAAGGTAAAGAAGGGGAAAAAGCGTAAGAGGTGATGAGCGTGCACGAGATCTTTCCGGGCGTATACATGATTGAGGTTGAAGGGGAAGAGAGGCTAGCTACGAAAAACCTAGTGCCGGGTAAGCGCGTATATGGAGAGCGTCTTGTAAACATAGACGGAACCGAGTATCGTCTTCGGATAGCGTCTCGCTCTAAGCTCGCTGCCGCGATATTAAACGGTCTCGAGGAAATGCCTATATTACCCGGTAGTCGCGTATTATACCTGGGCGTAGCCTCCGGAACTACCGCTTCACACGTGAGCGACATAGTGGGACCTGAGGGAATAGTCTTCGGCGTAGATATAGCTCATAGGATGCTCCGCGAGCTCTTATACATCGCTTTAGATAGGAAGAATCTCGTTCCCATACTCGCGGACGCTACGAAGCCTCGGAGTTATACCGTGATCGTGGGGATGCCCGTGGATGTATTATACGCGGACGTGGCTCACCCCGCGCAATCGAAGATCGTGTGCGATAACGCCCAAGTATACCTAAGGGATAACGGCCACTTACTCATCGCGATTAAGGCTAGAAGCATAGACTCCGCGGCGGAGCCTGAGGTGATCTTCAAGAACGAGATCAAAAAGCTAGAGTCGTGCGGCTTCGAGATACTACAGGTGATAGACTTAGAACCTTATCATAAGGACCACGTAATGGTACATGCCGTATATCGCCCATAGAGCGTTTTTAATTACGACAAAAGATCGGACCGAAAGGATATTCCGCGAGTTCCCTCGGATGGCTAAGCTAGATAAACTTGTATTAGACTCGGAGAAACCCGATTATAAAGCGCTTCGGGACGCTCTTTTGAGGACGCTTTCGGGCGAAATAGCGATCGTGTTCCCGTTCCCTTTATGGCCTTATTATGAACCCGCGGTGATCTCCAAACAGATTACCTTCGCTTTAGCCTCACCGAGTCGCGTACTCGTCTCCGTGTACCCGCGGCCGGATCGGGTGATAAGGATCTCTAAGGAACCTCTAGTGCTCGGAGACCTACTCATATCCCCGTCGAGCTTATGGAGGATCGTCGACAAGAGGATATAATTAGAAAATGTAGACTGAATGGATGTAGATATAGAAAATACTCGGCTAGGAGTTCCGGGACCCGTAAACGTTCATCCCCGCGTCCTCCGCGCTTTAGCTAAGCCCGTATATTATCATCGTACACCCGAATTTAGGAAGATATACGGGGAGGTCCTCGAGATGTACAACGAGATAATCGGGGGCAAAAACGCCTTAACTACCGCCTTTATGGGTACGGGGACGGCCGCTATGGAGGCAGCTGTGGCGTATATGGTGGACGAGAACACCACCGTGATTTCCCTAGTGAACGGAAAGTTCTCCCATCGCCTCATGGAGATCGCTAAGAGGCACTCAAAGAACGTGATCGTAAAAGAGTACGAACGGGGCAAGGCGGTTAAGCCGGAGGACGTAGAGGAGCTCATCTCGGATAATCCGGGAGCCGTTGTGACGCTCACGCATAACGAGACCTCCACGGCCGTGTTGAATCCGTTGCCGGAGATCATTAAGGTAGTACACAAGTACGACGGATACGTCATAGCGGACGGCATCACGAGCGTGGGCGGAGATTATGTGTTCTTCGATAAGCGGGAGATAGACGTGCTCATAAGCGGGAGCCAGAAGTGCTTGGGTATGCCTCCCGGGTTATCTTTCGTGAGTCTTTCCGAGAGGGCTCGGGAACGCGTTAACGAGATATATCGCGAGCGGGGAAAGCCTTACTACGTGGACTTGGTGAAGCACATAAAGAAGGCTCAGCAGAACGATACACCTTACACGGCATCGGTCTCCCTCATATATGCCGCTCACGAGGCCTTGAAGATGATCTTGGAGGAGGGATTAGAGGCGCGTGTGATGAGACATAGGAAGGTGGGTGAGACGTTCCGCAGGGCGTTTCCGAAATTAGGGCTAAAGTTGTTCGCGGAGAAAGGATATTACTCTAACACTGTTACAGCCGCGTTACCGCCCGAAGGAATAAGCGCGGAGGACATACGTAAGAGGGTACTCGAGAAGGGAATCATCATAGCCGGAGGACAAGAGAGGCTAAAGGGTAAGATCATACGCGTGAGTCACATGAACCTCACGAACGTGCGCGAAGTAATTATGATACTCGGGGCCTTAGACCTATCTCTTAAAGAGTTAGGACACAAGCACGATCCGGGTAAGCGGATGGAGAGCGTTTATGAGGTACGGCTTTGAGTTTTTCTTGTTTATGTCTCGATCCTCTTATGTCCGCGATCGTAGCTATGCTCCTCGATTATGTACCGTTCTTTGTGCTATCGCTCATAGTATCACCGATAGCTTACGTCGTAGAAGAAAAATACAAAATAAATCCGAAGGGGCTTCTCGTCGTATCCGTCATCTCCGCCGCGGGCTACCGGCTCTTCTCTTATGTACCTCAGATGGGGATCATAGCTTATATCGCTGGGGCTTACGCGTCCTCGTCCTCGGTGATGCCGAGGAGCTCTCCGGACGTGCGTATGGTGTATTCTATAGCGCTAGCTACCGCATTCGCCGTCCTTCTGTACCTCACTTCCTACCTTATTCGATAGAAGGTCTATGAGGAAATCTAGGATGGTCTCGCGCGTCTTTTTATCTAGGATGCCGAGGATGAGCTCCTTAGCTACCTCCTTCATTCTCTCTTTATCGATCGAATAATAGCGATACCTACCCTTTTCCTCTACTTTAACGATCCCCGCCTCCCTAAGGACGCTCAGATGGTGGGAGATTAAGCTCTGAGCCTCCCCCGTCTTGTCCACAAGGTCGCTTACTGAGAGCTTTTCGTAGCGTAGTAGGAGTAGCACGATCCTTAATCTAAGCGGACTACTAAGAGCCTTTATAATCTTCGAGAGGTTATCGACCAGATCCTCGTTCACTTATGTAATGATGCTCAAATAGTAAAGAATACGATGACTGAGTGACGGGCGCTCGCGTTCTTACTCCCGAAATAAGGAGGCGCTTAGCGAAGCCGCTATCGTGGGTAGTGAACGAAAAGGAGCTCTTGAGAATCCTCGATGTTATAAGGCCCACGATGATCATAACCGTAGGAGACGTGGTAACGGCCACGTTAATAGCTTTAGGTAACGAGCCGGACGTCGCGATCTTCGACTTTAGGACGAAGCGTAGGAAGTCGAGATACAGGTTTCATTATAACGTAACCGTAAGGAATCCGAGGAGCTCGATTACGGACGAAGCTATGGAGGTGGTGCGCGAGGCTATAGAGAAGCGTCGGTGGGTGAAGGTGGAGGGAGAGGAGGATCTATTAGCGTTACCTGCCGTGCTCTTCGCTCCGGATCGCTCCATCGTGATCTATGGGCAACCCGACGAGGGGATGGTACCGATAGTCGTAGAGGAATCCTTTAGGACGTTCGCTAGGCGCGTGATCGAGGCTATGCCATACTTCGCTCCTCGGCCGATAGAGGAAATAGATGGAGAGGTAGAAAGAACATGAGTCAACCCGTGAAGGCGACGCGTGCGGAATTGAGGACGAAGAAGGAGCTATTAAACCTAGCGAAGCGCGGTAAGGAGTTACTTAAGGAGAAAATGGACGCGCTATTAATACAGTTCCACGGATATCTAAATCGCATACGCAATATGGCGATGGATACGATCATGACGTATTCCGTAGCGAGAAAGCGCGCTAGGCAAGCGCGTACAGATATAGGTATTTATACCCTACGTGCCGCCTCCGTAATATCTCCCCCTAGGGTAGAACTAAAGGCTCAGGAAGCTAACCTTATGGGAGTACGCGTTCCTAGGTTCGTATTAGACATACGTGGGACGTTAAATCTAGAGGCCCTCATGATAGGTCCTTCTCCGGCCGTCGATGAGACCGCGAAGGAATACTCTAAGCTCTTGAAGCAGATGATCGCGTTCGCTGAGCTTTACATCGTTCTTAGAGCCCTAGCTGAGGAGCTAAGACGCACTAGGCGTCGCGTAAACGCCTTAGAACACATACTTATACCGAGGCTCGAGGAACAAGTTAAGTTCATTAAGATGTACCTAGAGGAGCGCGAACGCGAGGACTTCGTCCGTCTAAAATACATAAAGTCGAGGTTTGAGAAAATGAATGATCGCTATTAAGGCTAAGCTTTTACATCCCGGTTACAAAGCCGAGTTTTTACGCGACGTTTATGTGATCGTAGACGGAAATAAGATCTCCAAGGTTACTAAGGAGAAGCCCGAAGGGGTAGAGATCATAGAGGCCGAGTTCGTTACTCCAGGGTTCGTGGACCCTCATAGCCACATAGGAATGGAGCGTCACGGTGAGCCTCGGTACGAGGCGGAGACGAACGAGCGGCTCGACGAAATACGGCCTCTTAATGATCCTCTAGACGGTATTTACTTCGACGATAGGGCATTTAAGGACGCGGTAGAACGGGGCGTGCTATACTCTTGTGTAATTCCCGGTAGCGGTAACGTATTAGGAGGAAGGGCCGCTGTGATCAGGAACTTCGCGAGACACCGCGATGAGGCGCTAGTGCGTTATATCGGATATAAGATGGCTCTTGGATACAACCCGAGGAGCACCACGAACCGGCGCGGTACGAGGCCTAATACGCGTATGGGAGTATACTCCTTACTCGAGAAGAAGTTCCTGGAGGTATTAAGGAAGAAGGAGAAGCTCGACCTAAAGACGAAGAAGGAGATACGCGGCCTCATGGAAAAGCTTAAGGAAGGAAAAATCACGCGCGACGAGTTTGAGGAGTTATCCGAGGAGATAAAAAGGATCAATGAGCTCGAGCTCACTCCGGACGAACTCGCTATACTTGACCTACTAAGCGGGAGGCCGATAGCTAAAGTACACGTACACAAGGAGGACGATGCGTATTATCTAATAAAGCTCGTGAAGAGGTTCAACCTCAACGCTACAGCCGAACACACGTGTGACGTACACCACTCTTACGTACGGGCCGACCTTCGGAAGCATAAGATCGGTATCGTCTACGGTCCTTTAGACTCCCTAGCTTATAAGGTAGAGCTAAAGCACGAGACGCGGAAGAACGTGAAACTCCTGATGGAATCCGGGGCGTTCTTCGGCATCATGTCCGATCATCCCGTCGTGATGAGCAACACGTTCTATCTACAGATGCGCTACTTCTTACGCTTCGGAATGAGTGTCGAGGAGGCGATAAAGGTGCTTACGTATCACAACGCGAAGCTCATAGGGATGGACGACATGATCGGCTCGATACGTCCCGGAATGTTAGCCTCTATGGTGTTGCGGACTGGTAATCCGTTCGACGTCTCGAACTATCCTAAAGCCGTTCTCTTAGAAGGCAAGCTGGTAGAATTCGAGCGAGGTCGCTCCTCTACTCCCTCTTTAGCTACGACGAAGAGAACGTCCATGAGTTTTTTCTTCTTTATTCCCTCGGGCGTCTTCTCGAATACCGTTAGGGTCTGTCCCCAAATCCCCCTTTCTATTATAGGAGCCACGAGCTTTCCGCCCGTCTTTAACTGATCCCGTAGCTCCTTCGGTATCTTATCCACGGCGGTCGCTAGGAGTATACGATCGTACGGGGCGTGTTTGGGATATCCCTTAAGACCATCTCCCCGGATTACGATTACGTTCTTATATCCCAGGCGCTCTAAGTTCTTCTTAGCCATCTCCGCTAGTTCTTTAATTCTTTCTATCGTCACTACGAGCCCATCCTTCCCTACTATTTCCGCCATGAGAGCGGCTTGATATCCCGTACCGGTACCTACCTCTAATACTTTCATGCCGGGCTTCAGATCGAGGGCCTCTAGAAGTATTACGGCCATATGAGGAGCCGATATAGTTTGTCCCCTTATCGTAGGGAGCGGGGTATCGTCGTATGCATACGCCTTATAAGAAGGAAGCACGAACTCCTCCCTAGGTACCTTAAGGAACGCTCTAATAACTTCCTCGGACTTCACGATACCGTTCCTTATGTACCGCTCCAACAGCTCGCGCTTTCTTTTCTCTAGATACTCCTTTAGACCCATAGTTAACTAGAGAAAGAGGAAAAAATTATCGATCCCTTACTCTCTGAGCGTAGATACCTTTAGCGTTTATCTTTAGGAGCTTAGCTATGACGGACCTCTCCGGATCGAATACCACCACCATACCTTCTATAGTCCCGAACTCCGTGCTACCGCACTTCGGACACACCTTCATATGAGCGGGTACGATCGCGTGACAGCGCTTACAAGCCTTAAGCTTCACGGTGAGCTTAAGCGTCTTACCCACGGTTCATCACCTCCTCGCGTTTCTTCTTTATGACCTTAATAGGCCCGAGCCGATCCCCTCTCATAGAGAATTGGAGCTTCGAGGAGACCTTACCTCCCGTGACCTTTACGCGCACGGCATCGCCCACGACCATGTATTCCTCGGTCTCTCCGGTTTCCTTATTAGTCCTAGTGACCCTTCCCTGGTTCGGATCGATCTTAAACCGATACTTTCTCGTGTCTCCTAGATGGTTAACGTGAGCCATTCCGGATAAGAAGCTCCCGAGTCCTATCTCCACGAACCTACCTTCGGCCTTCTTAAATCTACCTAAAAGCACGTCGTTCGCCTCTACATCGAGCACCACGGCTTTGATCCTGAGCCTTAAGTATATGCGGCAGTCCGTGGGGGAACGAAAGGCGTCTTGAAGAGGCTCTACGTCGATGATCGAGAGGATTAATCCGAGATCCTGCCGATAAGAGCCTACTAGCGTACGGGATACTTCGTATAAGTACTCATAAGTGAGGTCCCTCAACTTATAGGGATCCACGGGTACGTCCGTTATGATCGAAGCGATCTTCACCCTCTTAGGTATCCCGAACGAATTTCTTTCTTCAGGTGGCGCCGGGGCCGGGATTTGAACCCGGGCGGGGCGAAGCCCCACGGGCTCTCCAGGCCCGCGCCTTAACCTGGCTCGGCCACCCCGGCTCGAAGAATATGTGTTCTCGAGGAACTAAAAATCTCACCGTATGAAGAGGATCGCTACCGATAAGGGACCTATGAGGAACCCGGTTATTACTTGAGAAACGGTATGCGCGCCCGTCTTTATTCTTGAAACCCCCGAGATCACGCTTACTAATATCATAATTATCCCCAGAACGGGCCGGATAGTGAGCTCTATGAATCCGGAAACGCTCCGGGCCATCACGTGCACGCTCGTCTTATGTCCCAATATCGTAAATAGTCCCGCTAGGAACGTCCCGAGACCATATATGAGCGATGTCCTCGCTAAGGTATCAAGGCCTAAGCGGTCGTATAATTCGTATAGAGACATGATGGCGAGCCCTAAAGTGATCATAATCATCCGCCTAGCTCTTAGCTCCTCGCGCATCTCCCGATTACCCCCGCGCCTCGTGTAGAGGTATATTACGATGAGTGGAATAACTACCGCTAAGATAATCGGAGGGACGCTCATGACGATTTTACCGTCGAGTGAGGAGGCGTGAATGAAAAGTATAATAGGGGGCAAAAACGGGATCGTAGCTATAGAAACGGCTTTCCGCATGCTTTAGGATATACCGACTTTGATAGCTCCTTCGGGACACGCGTCGGCACAGTCGAGACACATGAGACACATCGGGTCGCGTATCTCGTACTTATAGTCCATTAGGTCGATCCCCATAGGACACGCGCGGACGCACGCGTTACACCCGGTGCACCTAAGAGGATCGATCTTCACTACTATGAAGGAATACTTACTCACGAGGCTCATTAGGAGTCCCAAAGGACAGAACCGCCTACACCGGCCGCGAGGGACGCGTACTAGTAGATACACGAAAAGCGCGAAGACGAAGAGCCTAAGTATCGCGAGTTTCTTATGAGACGTCCGCGAGTCCCGAAAGCTCGCTTTAAGCGCTATGCTTATAGCCGTATTAATGGGATCTATAGCCGCATAAGGCGCCCTTAAGCTCCGCGATAATTCCTCTAAGCTCTTCACGCCCGCGGCTACCTCGGCTCCTATCGAGGCTATAACGATGAGAAAGATCGCGAGGAGGAAGAGCCCAAACTGATACATCCCGCGGTTCTGCTCCTTTGATACCTTAGTACCGAAGCGCCTCGCTATGGGTACGAACAGATCTTGAATGAAACCTACGGGACATATCCGGCCGCAGAAGGCGCGCCCGAAGACTATGGACGTCCCGAATATGATCGCTAGCGGTATCCGCGGAAAAGCCCCGCTCGTAGTGACCGTCTGTAACGCATCTAAAGCGCTCACAACGGTCGAATACTGAGGGTACGGGACGAGTATGGGTAGTATTAATTCCGTGGCCGCCCGACCTATTAGGGTGCCGTAGATAACTATTAGCGATATCACTTGAACTATTAATCTATAAGCTCTTATCGACCCCATACTCATCACCTCAGAAGTATCCGGAGTTCTGATAGAATTCGATGACGCTCTTCACCGCGTCGTGTATGCCGCCTTTGTCCGCAGCTATCACCACGATAAGAGCTATTAGAGCTATTAGAAACAGCCTGTAACGATTCATTCAAAATCTTCCTCCTCGAACTCTTTTTCGAATTTCTCGTACATCTCTTCCTCATCGATCTCCTTGACCTTCTTAGTGAGCGTTAAGCGACAGCGTCCGTCTGATAACAGAGCACCTATCGCGCACTTAGCGTATAAGCATTCCCCGCCTATACATTCGTCCCCCACGTCGTTACACATCCGACGCCCCGTGCGTCTATCGTAATATAACGCCTTCTTAGTGCATATGAAGAACTTACACGCTGGATGACATTTCGTTCCCGATGGGGGCCCCTCTAAAGTACGACCAAAAGGGTCGCGTATACGACGCCTTCTACGTCTCTCGCGCACGTGAATTCCTATTAATAGGAAATTAAGAAGTGTCCTCCTCCTTCGTTACGTGTCCGTTCGACATCAATCGATAAATTCGAGTAATAATTTATAAAATAAGAAGAACTCTTGGATATGCGCTTCCTTCATTTTATTATCTTACTCTCCCTTCTCGTACCCGCTTACGCTTATTCTATAGATTCTATACCTTGGGTAGCACAGAAGGGTCGGGTAAAGTACGATGTATCCGTAAGCGGCTTATCGATAAACTTCCCGTCTCAGTTCGCGATAGCGTTCGACGGCTACGTGGACTTAGGTAACGGGACGTATAAGATGAGGTTTACGTTCATTTATCCGAACGGAAACAAGACCGCAGAGTACGATCGGAACTTCGAGAAGTATCCGTTCGTATATGATGAGGATGACGATGACGGGGTCCCGTTCTTCGATCCCGATAGGACGGACGACATCGTTCAGGGCATAAAGGAGCTTCAGATGCAGGTGACGGAAGGGTCTAAGAAGATCGATATAAGCGGTAACGAGTTCTCCATAAAGATCGTACAGGCTCAGAATTCTACCCATTACATAGAACTACGGCTAGCCGAAAAGGCGGGATTCGTAGCTTACCTCGATTATCGCGTTTCGATCCTGGGAATCAACGTCGAGGTAAAGCTCGTCGCTATCGCCACGAACATCCATGAGCCCACGCTAGTGGAGGAGCTAAAGGCCTCAGAGAACGTCGTCGTTCCCGCCTTAGCGCTCATCGCGATCATAAGCGCCCTAATACTCTTCTTAAGGAGGAGACGAGTTTTTATTCCGCGTCTTATTAAATACGAGAAGGATGATGATTTTGGCTACCAGCTGATCGGCTGATGAGTAACCCCCGGTACTGATCACAAAATTCCTAATTTTCTCAACCTCTCTACGATCTCCGCTATAACCTCTTGAGTCCCCTCTACGTTCTGGTCGGGTATCCTCTTCTCGAACGGTTCCACCTCTTTCCCTATAGCCGTTAGATAAGCCGCCTTCCGGAGCTTCGGAACGGCATCCGTATATCCACCGCCCGCGGTAAACACTAGCCTAGCCCCCACGTCCCTAAGCGCCTTTCCGTATTCTATGAACGCGTGTACGCTATATCTTAAGGTGGTTAACGGATCACCGTGCCGACCGTCCGCGCCCGATTGTACGATGATCACGTCCGGATTATAAGACTCGAGTAGTTTCCTTATCAGATCAGCCGCTAACGCGGCCGAATCGTCCGCGGAGAAATGACGCAGGGGGATGTTTACGTTATAACCTAAGCCTTTACCGACTCCCATCTCGGTGAGCCGCCCGGTTCCCGGATATATTCCGTAGTCGTGCACGCTTATGTGGAGTATGTCCTTATCGTATAGTATCTCCTGAGTCCCATCACCATGATGAGCGTCGTAGTCCACCACGGCTACCCTATATCCTTGCTCGTAAGCGTACAACGCCGCGATCGCCACGTCGTTAACGGGGCAGAAGCCGCCCGAGCGGTCGCGATGAGCGTGATGTAGGCCCCCTTGGGTGTTAAACGCGTGCCCCTCCTGTAGAGCTACCTCTAGGGCCGTGAGAGTACCGGCTACGTAATGTAACACGTGGTCGAAGAATCCCGGGTAAGCGTACGTATCGTAATCTAAAGGCACGGGCTCCTTTATGTCTCTAAACGCCTTTAGGCGCTCGACGTATTCGGGATCGTGAGCCAACAACAAGTATCTCTCGTCCATGAACTCCTCCTTCGGCTCGACGATCCTGGGCTCCCCCAACTCCCTAATAAATTTCCTCGGGCGCCTAGTCCGAACGGCCCTTAGGTCCGGAGGGGTAAAGGCTATCTCATCATAAAGCTTCTCATAAATTACGTTCATCGTACACCCATAACCTAGAGAAAATAAGTTTCTACTCGTTCGGGAACGTACTCTTCCCCGCCTTCCGGTAACGATAATAACCTCTCAGAATACAGCAGGTGGCTATATGAGGAGGGATCGTCCGAGGATCCGAAACGTTTATGCACGGGCCTCCGCCCCATGTTCGATAACTTCTTCACCATTTCGCTCTCGCTTTCCTCTTTCCGATATATGAAAGCCCTCTCGGGTTTAATCTTAGAGGTTATATAATCGATGTGCCGCCTCAGCTTCTTATCCCTCATAAAGTGTCTTGCGATTCTACGGAAGATCCTATCTTTAGGCGCTCTACCCACGTATAAGTAATACCCGGGAGCGAAGGTAAGCTCTCCCAAGGATCCGACGCGTAACGTTAGCTCATCTTTTATTCTTATTAGGAGGACGTATACGGGCATTCCGAAATCGAGGGCGGGAGTTTTAACCCGTGGTGGACGGGCCGGGATTTGAACCCGGGGCCTCCGGCTTGCCATGCCGGCGCTCTACCAGGCTGAGCTACCCGCCCCTAGTTTTATCCTTCATCGCACGAATTTAAAGAATACTCGTCCGTTCGCATCATCGCGTACATTCGAAATATAAATCTGAGGAGAAGATCTTTCTTAACCGTCCGCCTCATCGTTCTCATGTCCCTCGAGGAGTTAGAGGTAGAAGAGCTCGAGATGTTAGAGCCTATTTCCGAGCCCATGGTGTACGTAGTAAAGTTCTTCCCTCTACTAAAGACGATACCCAGGCGGCGCCGCGCTAAGCGTGCTGTACGCTATCTACGCGAGCGGATAGGAAACCGTGTGACGTACGAGACGGAGACCGAGAAGGGAGGGAAGAAGATCAAGGTGCGCAAGCGCGTGGGCCCCGATCACGTGCGGATTTCCCCTGAAGTGTCTAAGGCCATACGGTCTAGAGGAGCTAAGAAGCCCCCGAGACGCTTGAAGGTCGTGGTAATAAAGTTCCGCGACCCCGAGACGGACGAAGTACGGGCCCGCGTGTACATGCCCGATGAGCCGATCGTGAGGGCTCTAAGTAAGAAGAGATAAATCCGAAGCGGTGATGAGGTATGGCCATATACCACGGTCGCGACTTGAGGAAGCTCTCAGGAGGGTTTAAGGGGAGGCATTATAAGCGTAAGCGCCGCGCCCATGCCGGAAGGCCTCCTGCCGAGACGAGGCTTGGGGAGAAGGAGAAAAAGAAGAAGATACGCACGCGCGGAGGGAACTTTAAGATACGCCTCCTAGTGGCTACTCACGCGAACGTGATGGACCCTGAGACCCACAGGGCGAAGAAGGTGCGCATACTAGACGTGGTCCAAAACCCCGCTAATCGCGAATACGCGAGGCGTAGAATAATCACGAAGGGCGCGATCATAGAGACCGAATTAGGACTCGCTAAGGTAACAAACAGGCCCGGACAGGAAGGATACATAAACGCGGTCCTTATTAAGAAGAAGCGATTTTTGTAGGGGAGATCATCAATAAAATAATAAGATGAGGAGAAGAGGGTCGTCTGAGCGCGATGATGAAAAGGCATTTGCCTGATCGGGCGTACTTATAGGCCTCCCTCTGTACCTCATCGAGCCGCCTTACGCGTTTAGCCACCTCATACACGCGCCTCTTCTTCCTTATCCGATTATCCGAATCCTCGTTCGCGATGCCCTCGAGGATGTCCCGGAACTCCTCGTCGTCGTAAAACGTGATCGCCTCGGGAACGTATTTGATTACCTGGGTGAGCGTGCGCGGTATTACGGGTACCGCTCCCACTTGTATGAGCGTGTATACCCTATTAGGGGAAATCCCCTCATGAAGAGGATGCGGCTTCCGCGGCACCAGAAGCGTCCGAACGTCCTTAAACATCTCATAGAGCCTCATATGAGGTACGAACTCATGCCGCGTGACGTTTTTATAGTCTCCTATGTTCCCTCCCACGAAGAACAATTTCCCGTATCTCCCCTCTTCGAACTTCTTAGGAAAACCATCTACGGGCCTGCGATGGGGGAACTTATGGCCGTGGACGATGTATTGGGGACGGTCTACCGCCCCGTGAATGGTCTCTTCCTCTATTCCCGGCTCTATTTTAGGAACCTCGAGCTTATGAGGGAAGTTCGGGAGCTCAAAACCTTTCCTCGCCCCAAATTTTAAGTACTTCTCCACGATTTTGTTCGAAGGGGCCACGACTACTACGTCCTCGATCACCTCGACGTTCTTCCTATAATATTTCTTAGGAATAAACTCTAGGAGCGAACTAAGCGGGCCTAAGAGGGTCTTGAGTTTTACCTTAGCCCTAATATAAGCGGTGGATACCCGATCCTCATGCGAGTCGTAAACCATCGGGGCGAGGCCTTTTGAGAGGTACGCTGAGGGGAAATCGTGAGCGTGTATAACGTCCGGCTTTACCCTCTGTACGATCTTCTTTAGTTTCCCCCTAGACCGCCTATAACCGGCCTTATCAAACAGCGTAAATTTTAACTTATAGAACCCTAAAGGTATCTCCCTTATCGCCCGACCTGTTATGTCCGGAGCCGCTAGATAAACTTCGTTACCCATATAATGGTCCGATAATATCGCGCGTTCTACTCTTATATCCGGGAGCGGCCGAGGGGTTATGTGTAATACTTTAAGCGTCTCCATGAGCTTAAAACTATAAAAATTCAAGAGCGTTCCTCAATCCTCAACGCTCCTACGGGGCACGCGGTAGCACAGAAGCCACACATGATACATTCGTTAGGATCGGTGATCACGATCTGATGGTCGCGCACGATGAGGAGGCCTTTGGGGCACACGGCTCCGCACGCTTCACAGAGGCCACAGAGTTCCTTATCGTACACTAATACTTTCTTTAACCTCTCGCTCTCCGCGAACACCACGATTTCTCTCTGCATTTCAGCTCCAGGATTTTAGTAAGAAAAAACCATCGGACCCGAATCCGCCCCACTATGCGTCCTCCGTAGCTGAGCCGTACTTTAGCCCCGCGTCCGGTCATCACGTAGTTCGCGGGCTCAAGTAGCTTAAGGTCGGGAACGTCCTCCCGAAGTATACCGATCGTCTGACCATTGTATATGATCGGTATGCGCGTCTGACCCCGCTTATTAGTGAACGGTATGCCCTTAGTAGCCTGAGCTAGTATGTTCTTAGCGGCGGTTACATAATCCTGAGGGACGTTTCCCCGAAGGGTACCGCTCACGCGCCGACCGGGCCCCATAGGGCCTCCAAAACCTCTACGACGTCTACCCCGACCGGGCATACTATCGATATCTAAAAGATGTATTTAAATGAATTTGAGATTTCGCGAACAGATCGCGACCCTTCTGTATATAAACCGCTCAGATGGTTGGTAAAATGGAAATTTCGAAGCGCATAGCTAAATTTCGGACCGTTTCGAAGAAATTCCGGAGCGAGCTATCGGCTACGGTCTACAGATACCTCACTCTAATCGGTATAATGATCCTAGCGTTCGCGGTGAGGATGTTGCCGTATGTAGCTAATGGGCTTGATCTCCTAAGAGGATACGACCCTCGGATGCAGTACCGTGCCGCTAAGATAATATTAGACAAGGGGATCATCGGGTACATCTTATATTATGATACGATGTCCCGGTACCCTCGGGGCCGCGAACTAGGGAGCACTAGCTACATAGGGATCCCCATATCTGGAGTCATCGTGTATAAGATACTCACCGCTCTGGGGATACACGTATCCCTACAGCAAGCGTGCGCGATCACGCCCGTGATCTTCGGTACGTTTACGGTCCTCGCCATGTATTTACTCACGCGCGAGCTCACGAACGAGCGCGCCGCATTATTCGCGGCCTTCCTCATAGCCGTTCTACCCGGACACATCAGGCGTACGATATACGGGTTCTTCGACGATGAGGCTCTAGGCGTGTTGATGCTCCTATTAACCTTACGGCTGTTCCTCATAGCCTATAAGCGCTCCTCCGCTAAGGCGGCTTTCCTAGGGATGCTCACGATGACGGTTCTCGCGATGACCCGGGGAGCGTTTAGGCTCGTATACGCGCTCTTAGCTATATACGCCGTCCTACTACTCATCCTCGGTCGCTCCCCTACGAGGATCATCGTGCCGTATACGATCGTCGTCATGGGCTCCATGAGCCTAGCTATGACGCTACCTAGAGTAGGAGCTAAGGTATTAGGGGAACCCTTCAACGTGATCGCCCTAGCCCTTATACCGTTCATGGCCCTATACGCGATCGTAGAGGAGTATCGGATATCCATGGGTAAGGCCTCTAGGCGCAAGTTCATCCTATATTCTATTATAGGAGTAGCCGTCATAGTCGCGGTCGTAGCCGTATTAAGCTACTACGGGATGCTTCCTAAGTACGCGGGTAAGTTCTTAGGGACGATACTACCGTTCCTGAGGACCGAGGAGAAGAGCCCGTTGTTCCAGAGCGTATCGGAGCACCAGCCTACGACGCGGGCGAACATATACACCTCTATCTACCTCACGATCTTCTTCATACCCCTCGCGGTATACTATATCCTACAGGGAGAGCGCGACGAGGACGTATTCATGTTCATACTCCTCGTCGTAGGCCTGTACGTAATCGGTAACATGGCGCGTCTAGCCCTAATAGGTACTCCGTTCCTCGTCGTCGTCACCGCTTACGCTATGGACCGCTTCCTCATACCCTTCGGACGCGCAATACGTGGAGCCATGGCATACGCGTCGTCCGCTTACTTACGCATCCGTCGCGCCCCCAAGACTCATCTAGCTTTAGCTTACATCGTCGTAGCCTCCGTCCTAGCCGTCTCCGCTTACTACGGAATACACGACGCTTATCACGCTCTATCCCCTCACGAGATGGTGCTCGGGACGGAGCCCGGAAGATACCGGGACGATCGGAGGCAGGCTTTAGAGCGGTTGCGCGAGCACGGAGGACCTACCACCGTAGTGGTATCGCGGCGGGATTATGGATATCGGATCACGGTCCTAGGTAACTCCACGTCGGTGATCGATAACGGTACGCTGAACTCGACTCAGATCGGAATGATAGCTCGGGCGTTCCTCATGGACGAATACAGGGCGCGGCAGGTCTTCAGGATGTTTAACGTAAAGTACGTCGTGGTGATGTACGGAGGAGGATATCTACAGATAAGCGACATCGCTAAGAGCTACGCTATGATGATCATCGCTCAGAAGTACGCCCCGCGGCCCGGTGTGACCGTAGATAAGTACTACGATAAGATCGCGGGAAGGTTCACGGACGAATTCCGGAAGACCACGCTATATAAGCTCTGTACTTATCGTCTCGATAACACCGTCACCCAAATATTAACGCACTATCCGCAGACCTCAGGCGCTCGTCCCGCGGGACCGTTGCTCTACTTCCACGAGGTATTCACATCCGATAATAACGTAGTTAGAATCTATCAAGTAGCCTCTCGGTGAGTTTTTTGCTAGACGTGAAGATATCTTTATGCTCGGGATTAACGAGATCGACCGTAAGTTAAAGCCTAGGGGGTTCGTGCTCATAGAGACCGAGACGAGCTTTTCACATGAGGCATTAATCCGTAAGATCCTCTCGGACGATTCCACTTTAGTATACTTAGATGGGCCCCAAAAGTTAGGGGAGGAGTTATACGGAAAGAAGCCCGTAGGGGAGACGTTCTTCTTCGACGTGATAGCCGGCAAGGAGTTCCCGAAGCCCGTTATAGTTTCCTTAACGAGCGTCTTCTATATGCCGCGTAAGGCTAAGATCGAGAGGCCTGAGGAAATACTATTCTTCCTCGGACACCTGAGGCTTAAGTATAAGGACTCCATATCCGTCGGGCTCATACACTACGATGCCGTTCCGGAGAAGTTCTCAAACCTATTAGAGATTAACGCGGACGTGGCCTTACGTATACATCCGATGGGAAAGAAGGCCGTAGCGATAGTGAGGCGTCATAAGGTTCCTCAGCTCGTGGGGGAGACTATAGAGTTCACGCTACGACGTGAGCGGAGTATGGTACGGGACCTAATAGAAGAGGCGCGCGAGAGGCCGGAGAGGATAAAGGAGATACTGAAGGCGCTTGAGGGTAAGAGCGTAGAGAGGAGCGTGATAAACGCTCTCAAGGACCTGCTGCCGGCCTTAAAGGATAAGGACGAGGAGTATTACGGGAGGCTCGTGGAGTTCCTAAAGAGGCACGGTGTGTCGATAGAGGAGATCGAGGCGTGCGTGGAAGAAAACATCGAAGAGTACGAGCGTTGAGCCTCTCGATCAAGTTTTTAGCTACCTCCATAGCTTTCTCGTATAACTCCCTAGAGATGAGGCCGCGATCGAGCCGGGATTCGAGCTCTTCCACGTCTATGATCCTCGGTTCCTCCCCGCTCCTCATCACCACGTCCACGTACAAGTCCGTATAGCGTATCACCCCGGGCATGAACTCCGGAGGAGTGTTTACGTTCGCGTAGATTCCCTTAAGCGTCCCGTCCTTGCTATAATATTCGTGTATCACGTACCGCTCCCCGGGATAGACGCGCGTGATCGCGTAATCTCCAGGCTCTATAGGCATATTTAATCCGTCGTACGTCCCTCTTCCGGAGAGCTCCCTATATAACGTAATATGTTCACCGCGCGATACGATCCTGGCTCCTTTGATCCTTATCTCCGCACCGTCGGGCTTCCTATGTACTATCGTTACCCCGTCCTTCTCTAAAGCGTACGCCTTCATGGCCTTCTCTAGCGATTCCCTATCGTTCGTGATCTCTAGAGCCTTCTCCAATACGTCCACAGCGGGAGATAAGTCGCTCTCTACGTACCTAGAGGCGGACTTCCGCGCGTGATGCCCCGTTACCGTGGGTATCACCTTATCGCGTATCTTATCTAACAAGTACCTATCGGCCGTGGAGAGGTAGAAGAACGTGACGCGCTCTCCCTCATAGATGATATCGCCCACGTCACCGTCCGTCGAGAGGATCCTCTCTAGCCTCTCCACGAGCTCCTTAAGCTCGGCCACGAGCTTATCGGGCGTGGCGTACTCCGCGGAGGAGCGCCGGTGAACCGTATATTCTTTCGGAAGGTTCCTCGCTAAATCTATGAGGAACCGCCTCTTCGATTCGTCCTTGATGTGCTTGCTCACGCTCGGGGCCTCCCTGGACTTAAACACGCGCGCGTAGCGGCCTATGATCCCGGGCGTTACATCGATGAAGAACTTATCGCTTACGGTAGTGGGCGGGATTCTTATTCTAAATACCCTCTTCTCGCCCTCCTTTAGAGGAACGCTCGTCCTTATTATCGTCCTTCCGAAGCCCAGGTCTATCAAATAACCGGAGCGTACCTTCTCGAGTACCTTACCTATCACTAAGGCGTTCGCCCCTATCTTAGACTCCACCACGCCCGAGTACTTTAGTACGCTCTTTAGCGCGTTCACGACCTTCCTCTGAGGCTCCGGAAAGCCTATTATTACGAGTTTCTCCGGG
>Ga0256838_1000664_pt1 | contig 19552 bp, 20 predicted proteins | sample 4571419metaG_FD_185978 | JGI IMG/M metagenome (GOLD analysis project Ga0256838, IMG submission 185978) | Hydrothermal vent microbial communities from Guaymas Basin, Mexico - 4571-419 | ecosystem: Environmental > Aquatic > Marine > Hydrothermal vents | place: Mexico: Guaymas Basin | collected...
CGAGGTCCCGGGTTCGAATCCCGGCGGGCCCCACCAAAAACTCCTTCGATCCTCTATGGGCTTCTTACCCGTTTCCTCTTGTATGAGCTTATCTACCTCTTCCCGAACGGCCTTTATGATCTCCTCCTTACTTTTCTTAGAAAGGGGCGACACCTCTAGCGAGAGCTCTATGTCTACGTCTATCCCCCCGTCTTCCCTACCCTTTATTCTTATTATAGGCTCATAAGCTAGTATCCTCTTCTCGCCCCCAGCTTCCCTAACGATCACCTCCCGGATCTTTTTCTCTATCTTTTCCGCGAGCTTCTCTGGGTCCATGAAGATCTTAAAGATATCGGATAAAAATCGGCTACAGAGGGATAGTACCTTATTTAATACCTCATCGATCTCCTCCTTTCCGGCCGCCTTGTAGAGAAGAAGGTATAACGCTATAGCGGGAACGGCCTTTTTCGGATCTACTTCCTTAATTATTCTATCGATTATCTCCTTGTTCGGTAGCTCGTCGTATACGTCCGAGAGGAAGAATATCACGAACTCCGCTTCGCACGTGTCTACGTCTAGTTCTTCTATGATCTCGCGTACCCCTTCGGTATCCATCCCAAGCTTCTTTATTATATCTACGTAAGGCCTCACGTCGTAGTTCACAGCGAAGAGCCTAAACGCATCTTGTGGCGAGTTTATTTCGAACTCCTCCTCTACATCTTCATAGAGACCGCATCTCTCTATTACTTCCAAGAGCTTTTTGATCATCTCGAGCGGTTCCGATCAATTATTTATTATCTATCTAACCTCGTTCGAGAAAATAAAAACGACATCGGGCGAATACAAACCTTATATTCACGCGCCTTTCGTCCTCTAAGGAGATGCCGCTGAGTTTTGCGACCATGCGTCCTCTAAGCCTTGCCGCAGCGTTCGCGAGTATATTTATGATGAACCCTCCCGTAGGCGTCTCGCTCAAAGCCTCCGCGGCTTTGGGGCTCTTATAGCATAGCCTTATTTCTAATACATCATCACCGACGTCGAGCTTGTAACACTCTAATATGGGAGAAGAGCCCAAGTGTTCTACAACTAAATTATAAATACGAGCCGGATCCCTCTCTATCTCCTCCATTATTACGTTCGTGAGCGCCTTGATCGCTTCTGGTCCCAATAAGTCTATGAGTTTTGGTAATATCTTCAATTCCCACATCTCTAACCGCTTCGGATCAATATCGCATTCGATGTTCTCATCGGTTAGATTAAAGATGCGCTCAAAGTCGATACACTCGAACTCCCTCGGCTTAAGAGTTCTATTCTCATATGCTCCTAATAGATACCCCATCGTGCAAGCAAGAGCCCTCCTCTCCGCCTCCGAAAGGTCCTTTAAGATTTCTTTCATAAGCGCTACGATCCCGTCGTTGATTACATTACATATAGCTTTTGTGATGAACTTCGCGAGATTAGACGTATATTGAGACATAAAATTTATGTAATTACAGTTTTTCTCCATTTCGAATTTACAAAAATCGCAAGAAGTACCTCGGAGTCTTCTTTACGTCCCCTATTATCGGTACCTCGTGTCCGCACTCTTTACACACCCGACGATCACCGCGTCTCTCTAAGTTTATTTTAGTGATCATGAACCCGTAGCGCTTAATAAGAAGGGCGCCACATTCGGGGCAATACGTGTTCTCCATAGGATGACCCGGAACGTTTCCTAAATACACGAACTTTAACCCCTCCTCCTTAGCTACCTCCGCTAGCCTCTCCATGGTCTCTATAGGCGTAGGAGGCACATCGCGCATCTTATAATTCGGGTAGAAACGGGTGACGTGTAGCGGGGTCTCTGGTCCTAAGTTATCTATTATCCGTCTCGCGAGTTTTCTCATCCGCTCCGGTTTATCGTTCCGCCCCGGTATCGTAAGGTGAGTGAGCTCCACCCGAACTCCGCGTTCCTTAAAGATCTCGGCCGTCCTCATGATCGGTTCCGGACCGTATGGATTACCGGTGAGCTTCATGTATAGCTCTTTAGGTCCCTTGATGTCGATGTTAGCCGCATCGACCCGCTTGGAGGCCCGTTCAGCGACCTCCTCGTTCATGAACCCGTTCGTTACGAGTACGTTCTTGATGCCTTTCTTCATAGCCTCCTTCGCTATATCATAAGCCCGCTCTATCCGAACTATGGGCTCATTATAAGTGTAGGCGATGATGGGGCATCCGTAATACTCCGCGGCCCTTACGATCTCTTCTACGGAGACCTCTTCTAAGTATCTTTTACCCATCTCCCGACGTGCTATAAAGTAGTTTTGACAGAACTTGCACACGAGGTTACATCCGGCCGTTCCTATGCTCAACGCGCAGTGACCGGGATAGAAGTGGAACAACGGCTTCTTTTCTATAGGATCTACGGCTATTCCTGTAGTCTTTCCCCGGGTCTCGAGGTACAGTTTTCCGTTCACGTTTACGCGACCGCCGCACAGCCCCCTTTGGCCGGGCTTTAGTATGCAACGCCTCGGACAAAGCGTACACCTAACGCTCCCGTCGGGTAACTTCTCATAGAACATCGCCTCCTTCATGTGATAGTAATTCGACCCGTGAATATAATCGTCCTAGAGCTCGATTTTTTGATCTCGAAGTAGAGAATAACTCTTATGGCCACGATCGTAGCCGCGGGAGACTTTCACGTACCTCATCGTGCCGACGGCATACCTAATGGTTTCTATAAAGCGATAGAGAGAATCCGCCCCGGATATCTTGTACTCACAGGAGACTATACAGAAAAGCGCGTGTACGAGGAAGTAGTCGCTAGGGTAAAGGAAATAGTTCCGAACATCGTAATAGCGGCCGTTCGCGGGAACATGGACACCTTCAAGGATTTACCCACCGAGGACTTCATAGACTTATCAGGGGGTCGGATCTTAGGCGTAATACACGGTCATCAGATATTCCCGCGCGGTGATACTACGAAGCTCTATAAGTTCGCGGAAAAGAGGGGGCGGACGATTTTGATACACGGTCACACTCATACGTTCTCCGTAGAAGTTCCGATAATCGTCGGAAGTAAGAAACATATACTTCTAGTGAACCCGGGAACGCTTACTGGGGCTCGGGGAGGCATTACCCTAAATCCCCAGATGACTTTCGCCACGCTTTATGTGGATCCCGCTAGAGGATACGTAGAGGTGGAGCGTCGGGAGTCCGAGGACGGTGAGACCTTCGACGTTGTAGCTACCCGGAAGAGTGTGAGGTTGAGAGTATGAAGCTCCATCGTAAGGCCGCGCTATTAGCGATGGCTTTTAAAATAAAGGGGGGAGCTCGGACGATACTAGCGATGTTCTTTTACGACATGTACCTCACGTTCCTAGGTAAAAAAGGCCCTCATAGTCGTAGGTTCATACTCACCATACTCTCCATCGTCGTGGTGTTCCTTACGCTCCTGTTAGCCGTATCTAAGAACTTATTTGTAGGAGTTATAGACGCGCTCGCGATCCTCTCTATGATCGGAGTAGAACGTACTTTTCAAGGTCGACCGTATTAGTTTTTTGAGCTCCTCTAGCCCCTCGCCCGTAAGCGCGGATACCTTCGCGTATGGGATTCCTTCCCTCTTTAAGTACTCCTCGATCTTCCTTAGATATTCCTCGCTCGCTATATCGATTTTGTTAATGACCGCGATCACCGATTTGTTACCCGCATATAGTTTCCTCATGGATTCGAAGATGCGTATCTGTTCCTCCGGCGGATAATTTTCTTCTGAGGCATCGAAGACGAATAACAGCACGCCTTCGGCTCCGCGTATCGCAGCGATCGCCTTGCGCTCGATCTCCGTTAAATCTTCGAACGTGGTTCTCTCTAGTAGCCCGGGTGTATCTATTACTTGAATCGTCTTACCCGCGATCTTCATATGGCCGAAGATGGTATCGCGAGTCGTGAACGGATACCTTGCGACCTCGCTCTTAGCCGTTGATAAGGCGTTCGCGATGCTCGATTTACCTACGTTAGGCGGTCCGGCGATGACGACAGCGGGTAAATCCGGAATATAATTCGGTAGGCGCCTCATGTAGAGGGTAACTTCGTTTAGGTACTCGATGTATTTTCTAGCTTTCTTCATCACGTCCCTAGCCCTACCCAAAGCCTCGCGCCTGATCGCATAGATGGTCTTCTTATCCTCGGCTACCTTCAAGCGCCTTATGAGCTCTATTTTTATTTTATCTAATACCCTAGCTAATCCCCGAAGACCCCCTAACGACCTCTTAATTTCGTTTGGATCATAGAACATCTCGAGCATTTCGCGATAGAAGGGGTGTAATTCGTCTATGTTAGGGAACTCGAGCACGATCTTCCTAAAGCGGTTCGCGAGGAAATCATATAAGCTCTCTACGCGCGCCTTAGCGTACCACATGCTTATGCGTACTGGGTTCCTCCTACCGCGCCGCTCAGGAAGGGCCTTACGCGACCTCTCAATAGCCGTATTAAAAAGCTCGTCTGGATCGTAAACGGGAACCTTCTTAAACGGATTCATACCTGAGAGCTCTGTCTCCTTAATATCTCCGGCATCCGAGTTTCGAACTCTTCTTTCGGAATTTCCTCCACGACGGCCATCGTAGAGGCATCCAACGATCCCGGGATCTTCATGAGACGCTTAGAATCCGTGAGGGCCTTCAGGTCTATGCGCACGTAATACTTCCTAATAATATCTTTAATCGCCTCAAACCCTTCATTAAACACCCGCTCTACGAACTCATGGTACGACGCGTTCCTCACACCTTTGTTTAGGAATATCTCAAGGTCCTTCCTATATCCTCTAGGAGGCCTTATTCCGCGTCTAGAGAACAAGCGGGATAGCTTATGTAGCGACCCCTCTTTCTTCACCCGATATAATACGGTCTCTTCGAACACTATGAGGCGCAAGGAATGACTCTTAGCGGGCACTAGTACCTTAGCGGGTTCTAAAGAGGCGGACGGGTGTACCACTTGTAACATAGCGGCGAGCTTGTAGCGCTCCTCTTCTGCAAGCTTACGCGCGTTCTCGTCGTATATCCGGAAGTGTACTCCACGACGTCCCGAGAAGAACGCCTTATATCTCGTCGTACCGAACATGTCTTCGGCTATGCGTCTTAGGATCACGAGCGCCCTATTAGCGAGCGGCCGGCACTTGGGGCACACTTTCTTTCCCTCCATCCGACACCTACATCCCTCTATCTCCCTACGGACGTCGTTATAATCGGTAAGGTCTATGTCGAACGTGAGCTCGCGATAATCTACGGAAAGTTCTCCCACGCTCTTGCCGGACGGTATCACGGGTCCGCTCCGAACGTATACGGAACCCACGTAGGCCTTAATAGGTACGATCTCTATGAGGTACTTCTTTAACTCGTCCACGTTCTCGAAGAACAAATTCCTGATCATGTTCGGTCCGGAATAAGGGGCAACCGCGAACTCACGACGCCCGAAGTCCTTTTCCCCTATCACCTCTAATAATAAATCCGGTTCCCACTCTTGGTAGAATCTCCTTATCGCTTCCTTCACGCCTCATATTTTAGAGGCTAAGTAAAAACTCCACATCGCTCTACGGGAACTATAATGGTGTTGCGATCTACGAACTTCGATATGTCTACTACCGGAATTCTCCGCTTTTCTACATACTCTACATATTCTATTTCTGGTACCTCACGGGCGAGTACTAAATAATGTTCCGAGGACCCCTTCACGTATCTCAATACTTTAAGCCGCTTTTTATCGACGGAACGCCCGTTCTTTATTACGATCTTATCATATATCTCAGCGAGGAGTTCTAGCGGATCCCTAAAGTCCACGTCGTTTATCCGAGAGACGATCTGATGCCGTCTTAGGGGGCCATAAGTGCCTAAGAGCGTTAATATAGGATTATCCTTCCGAGGGCCCACGACGATGTTTCCGGGAGCGGGGAGACGATATAGCTTCCGTAGCTTGAGCATGAACGAGACGTCCTTCTTCTTAGCCTTCACGCCCATATTCCTTAGCTTCGCTAGCACAGCGTCTACGGTTATTTTTCCGGTCCGGTGAGATAGTATCTTCATCAGGGGCTTCGATATCCGGACGCGTTCCGCCTCGATCTCCATCACTAGCTCTCCGTAAGTCTCTACGCCATATTCTTCCTTTAGCTTCGGAAACTTCGACCGAAGACCCGGTTTCCTCAAAGGCATGGTCTACTTCATTAGGGGCTTTCCTAAATATAAGCTCCCTTAGAGTCTTTAGATGGAGTTCGATATGCTTTACGAGTACATAAGGGACATCGCTAAGAGCAAGGACGAGTTGAAGGCGTTAGAGAAAATAATCTCTACACCGGACGCGGGCCGCATTTCGGGACTTACTCCTAGGGTTATTAAGGCGGGCGTATACATCCCCAATAAAGATAAGCTCTTAAAAAGTATCGAGCATGATGCCGATTCTTATATTCTCGTTATTACGGGTGATAACGGGGACGGCAAGACGCTATTGTTGAAGTCATTATCCGTCCTCCTCTCCGATAAAAACGCGAGGTACGTAATGATCACGGAGGACTTTGATATAACCGACGGTCGGCTATTCATAGACGGTATCGACGAGTCTATTGAAGTGGACGAGGAGGGAAATCTAAACTTTAGGGAGGACGTTGGTAACAAAATCAGGAGGATCGTCTCCCTCTTCACATCCGGCCGCATTAAAGGCCCCGTCTTCGCTACCACCTTAGGAGCTTATATGGTTCTACGCGATATCGGGACGGACCTCCATAGGCGTACGAAGGAAATAGTGAAGCTAAGAAAGGAACGCCCTAGAGCCTTCGATTTCGTACTCAAGCGCGACATAGCTTACTTCTATGTACTTAAGGAGCCTAATCCCGATAAGGCCTTCGGGACTTATAGGATGCTCAGGGAAGAACTCTCCGGGATAATAGAAGACGTGAACATGCGGAGGGTAAGCGACGTGAACCGCTTGTACTACGATGCCCTACTCCACGCGTCCGAAGATTCATCTAAACCCATTACGGAAAACATCAGGAACGCCCCGAGCAAGTATCATAAGGAGTTCGAGGAGAACTCGATAGAGATACTTCAAGAGATAGTAAACTCTCTGAAGGGTCTCCTCGATTTAGATATAAGGATAAGGCCCATGGGCGGAATTAACGAGCCGGACGCGGAGATCATAGTGCTATCTAAGGAAGGAGAGACGAGAATAGCGTTCGACGCCAAGTTCGTTAAGGGCGATTTCTCCGAACCCGTATATACGAGAAATTATCCGTACACGTTATACTTCGTAGCGTCGTTGTCGAGGATTGACCGCGAGGACGTCTTCCGGCTCCCCTATTCTTTAGGTTATATCTTAGCGGTCGACCCACTAGAGGCGGAGTACTTCATACGGTACTTCGGAGGACTAAAATATAAGATCCTTAACGCGTTACGTAGTGCCTCAAAAAGCGCGGAAAAGGTCGTTGACGCGAAACTCTTAAAGGTCTTAGAGTGTCTCGAAAAGCTCGTAGAGGCCCAACGGAGCGAGAAGGAGAAGAGATACAAGATGTTCAAGAAGAGTAAGATAAAGAAGGTGTGCTCCGGGGTAGAACCGGACGAATTCATCGAGTTCGTGAACACTTACTGTGAGGGGTTAATAGAGAAGAGGGCGAGAGGGCGGTATTCGTTTACACGCGACCCTAGAGAATGTATAGAAAAAATGAAAAAGTTATTATGAGCTTAATGTTTTATCTCTGAACGTATGAGGCGTCCATGATAGTTACCTTTAAACAACAAACGTTAGAAACTAAGAAACCGCAATTCTCGATCGTCGATCACGAAATCAGCGAGGACCTATACGGACTCGAGGGTCCCGTAATATTCGTAAAACGGCTATCTCCCGAAAGGATCATAGCGGCTACCTCGAAGCTCGTATATCTCATACAGGTCGGGCGCGGCCTTAAGATAACAAAGACCATAGAGCGGCCCCGCGGCGCTGTGTATATCGACGCTACTCCTAAGAGGATCGTGTTCGGTACTCCTAATGAGGTAATAGTGACGGACTTAGACGGCAACAAGCTCTTCTCGATCCCTCTAAGGATACCCGCTTTAGCCGTAGCCGCTTATCGCGAGTACATAGGAGTAGCGCATGAGAATCAGATAGACGTGTACGCGGATGAGATCAAAGTGTCCTCGATAGAACTCTATAACCCGACCGTGCTTAGAATCATTAAACACAGGAGGCGCGGGATGCTCGTAGCCGGGTCGAGCTCGGGTCGCCTTCTCTTATATGATCTCAGTACTAAGCGCTTTAGGACCTATAAGATGCTAAACGAGCCCGTGAAGCACATCGCGGCCCTCTCGGACGGTCATACCATTACGGCCGTAGCGTCCTCAGAAACGGACGTTTCTATAATAAGAGTAATGGGCTTTACCCCTTACTCCAGGAGGAGTTTCTCGGTATCTCGCGTGGACTCTTTAGCTATAGGGAACGACGGAGTATACGTAGGCTCGGGAGAATTCGTTTCGATATTCTCTTTCGGAGGGTCGAGGATCAGGAGTTTCCAGGCCCACGTATCGCGCGTATCGAGCATGGACGTGAGGCCTATACTAGTGACGGGATCCGAGCTAGGCGGAATAGCTGTACGGGATATGGGAGTAAAGCGCTTAGGAAAGCACGTGGTACATCTTTCTTCCGCCTCCACGCTCTTCGGATACGTAAACGACGGTCGTCTCTTCCGGACCTCTGACGGTCGCGTAAGACGGATGCGCGTCGGAATCGTAAGATCGTTAGACATCTCCCCCGGGCGTATGGGCGTGTTCGCTACGGATAAAGACGTGAGGGAAGTGACGGGAACGAGGACGCGTTATGTAGCGGAGGAACCTTATGAGATCGTCTCCGTATCGAGGACCACGATAGCCTTATCAAAGGATAACAAGGTACTCGTAAATTATAGGAACCGCAAGGAGACGCTCGAGTTCCCGGATAAGGTAAGGGGCTTGAAGGTATACGATCTTGTAGATAAGACCTATCTATCCGTAGCGTCGGACAAAGTATACGTATATGAACTCCCGAGGAAAAGGATCGCGCTCACGATCGAAGAGAGAGCTAAGGACTTAGATATGACCGCGATATACGGTGTACCTATATTAGCTATTCTGGGCGAGCGCGTGAAACTTCGGGACGTGAAGAACAAGAGAGTCTTAGCCACGTTCATGCGTACGGGTAAGAAAGTACGCTTAATTCGGTCCTCTAATAGGCTATTCCTCGTCATTATAGGGGATAAGGTACACGTGTGGGACGTAACGGACGTGAATCGCGCGGGTGAGGCTATTATAAGCTTGGAGGCTTCGGACGCGGCCGCCCATCCTAAAGGCCTCGCTATAGGAACCTACGGCCTTAAGATAGCCTCTTATAAGGGTAGTAAGGAGTCCACGATACGCGCCTCTCGGGGAATAGAGGCCGACTTTAAGCTCGAGGGCTTTACGGACATCAGCGCATTCTTAGAGAATCCGGGGAAGGAGCTCCTTAAGGCTATGCGTGAAGGTACCTTAGGAGAACTCATTAACACGCTCGTGGATCGCGGGATAGCTAGGGTAGTAGGAACGATCGTTATAATAGATCTAGAACCGAAAGAGACGGAAGGACTACAGAGGATCTACCGGTAAACTTTTTAAAAATCGAACGGCTTCGAACTCCATCACGATCATATTTTCTCCAACGATCCTAGCGTCTTTTAGTATCACCTCTTCCCTACCCATCATCATCGCGGCCGCGTATGCGAGGATGAACGGTAGCACGGTTCCCGCTAACATCTGTTCGTCCACTTTTATCGGGTATACAGACCTCACTATGATCTTACGCCCCTCGATCTCGACGTTAAGCTTCGGGTTATACGGGTTCCTAGACATCTCAGAAACGAGCCGGAGTACCACCTCATTAGGACCTTTGAACGACTTTACGAGCTCGCGAGCGATATACTTTATGAACGATTTTACGGCATCTCCTAGTAACGATCTAAGCGTCTTTCTAATCGCTATCATGGCGACTTTTAAGGCCTTATCGACCTCCTCCTCGCTGGGCTTTCTTATGTATATCCGGTTCTCGTCATGATCCACGTTCGTGATCCTAACCGCGTCGATGCATCCGATTTTCCTTCTAATTTTTAGTCTATCGCCCTCCTCGATCATGTTTATGCCGTACATATACGCGAACCCATATATTACTAGGTCCTCATCATGGAGCTCCTTCCTAGCTTCGTCGAATATTCTATTTAAAAGCGCGTGAGCGGCTTCACCCATAAGCTCGCATAAAGCGTTTATACCTATCTCTCCGAGAGACATTTTACTGAATGAAAAACTAAGATATTATTGATCATCGCCTCCCCTATTTAGGTTAAAGTTTTTGATCGCCCCTATTAAGGAAGCTCTAGTTTTGTTTATCGCATTTTATCTAAAAAATCCTAAGAAATTAATCAAAAATATGGTGTGATAATCAGAACATGAAGATCGCGCCTTTTATAATATTAGGACTAATCATTTTCGCCTCCGCGGCTTCCGCGAGCATAGATAACGTCGCTCGGGTAGAGCAGAAAGGATATGTAACGTACGACGGATGGGTCTACTTCTTCGGCTTTAATAGCACCTTAAAGATAGTCTTAAAGTACCTCAACTATACTGAAGTCTCCGAAGGCGTGTATAACGTTACCATAGAGAAGGACGATTATATGCAGGGCTCTCGGGATAACGACACCGATACGATAACGCGGAACTTCACCGACACGGCCCGGCTCGGCACTTTCGAGGAAGGATATCCTCTGTTCGATAACAACAGGTATCAGGACGCTATAGACGAGGTTAAGAACTTCATTAACGAGGAGTACGGACTCAACCCCGAGGTTTCCTCCGAGTATAAGATAACCGTAGGCGATAAGACGTTCACCGTAGTTAAAGTGAAGGCGGAGAACGATACCTTTAAGATCGAGGTGGAGATGGCGATACACGCCGGATTCGTATCTTATTTGTACTTACGGAGTAACAACACTAAGGTAGGTTACGAACTAAAAGCTAGCGACACGAACGTTGAGGAGGTCAAACCTCAGCCGACCGGAGGGTCCGTGCGGTTCGTGGTCGGGGCCTTAATTATAGCGCTCGTCGTAATAGCGGCCGTGTTATACTACGCTAAGACCAAAGGGGCCGCTCAGGCTTGATTTTTAAATAAATACACTCCACGCGTATTACGTCGTAAAAGCGGAATGAGTTTTTATTTTATTTAAGAGCAACTATTAAGGGCGGGGGTGGCCGAGCCTGGTCAAAGGCGCGGGGCTCAGGACCCCGTCCCGAAAAGGGTGCCCGGGTTCAAATCCCGGCCCCCGCACCATTCGGACCGAGAGATCGGATCTTATAATAGGGGCGAGTTATATGCATGGACATCTATACGACACCGGGAAGCACACTCTTGATTTTACTAGCGGCGATAGTTATCTCAACGTTCTACGCTCGGTATAACAGTCGCGACGTAAGGATGCGCTACGCGATGATCACGATGAAGGAAAAGATGAACGAATTAAAGAAGTATCAAAAACGCTTTAAGGAGACTCAGGACGAGCGTTACCTACAAAAGATGAATCGTATCCAAAACGACCTCCTTGAGCTCCAAAGACAAGTGTATATGTATCAGATGACGCGCATGGTCGCTTCTATGGCCGTATTCTTCACCCTCTACTACGTACTTTCTCTCATATACGGGCGCTCCCCCGTAGCTTATGCTCCCTTTAGGATCCCCCGCGATATTCGGAGCGTGCCCGTAGAATACAACGGTAGGATAATTTCGGGCCTCACGTTCATAGGCCGGTACTTCTTAAGCTCCCTTACGTTATCCCTAGTCACTCAAATGATACTCGATAAGGTAAACAGGAACAACTTAAAGAAGGGCCTTAAGCGCCTCTTTTCCCGAGTTTTTCTTTAGTTATTAAGCGAACCTTCGATAATCATGCATGCCCGACGTCTATCCTATTAGAATATATGTACTAAAGCGGAACCCCTCTAATCCCGAAAGTAGCGAGATGATGCCCTCCGAGGGTATTCCCGCTTACCGGGATATAAAGCGTATATATCAGATAGGAGCTCACGCGTTTAGGGACGTTTCCGAGCTCTACTATGAATTGTTGGAGAAGGGCTCAGCGATATACGGGCCCGCGTTCACGATAGAGAAGAAGAAGGGGGACGATAAGGTAAGAGCCTTAGTTTACGTTACTACCGAATACGATATACGCGCCTTCGTGGAGCCCGTCCCGCTGGAGGAGTTCACGAAGAAGGAGGACTATGAGTTCTTTAGGGTATCCTACATAAGCGATAGGCTCGTGAAGATCACCGGAGCGCTATATCCCTATTATCTCGTAGAGCCCGGGGAGATGTTTTACATACCTTATACGTATTCCTTCGCGATAGCCTTAAGGAAAATACGCTTCCGCGGCCTCCTGTTAAGGCTCGGTAAAATCGAGGAGTTCGATAAATATAGGCCTCTACTAGAGGGTATAAACGAGGGAGTCGACAAGCTAATTATAAAGCCCGTTGAGGAATAATTAGAACTTAAAATATAGGTTCTTCGAGGTGATCGTCTATGGCCTCCGAGCTCAGTCGCGAGGTGGCGGTGAAGAGATTACTAAAGGTTAAGATATGCATGAACTGCAACGCTAGGAACCCTCCGAACGCTAAGTACTGTAGAAAGTGTAAAAGTAGGCGCTTAAGGCGGAAGAAGTTTAGGTTAGAGAAGCGAATTTTTCCCGGGAAGTCTTTTTATAATACCTATAAGGTGGTTGTATGACGTGTGTATTCTGTTCTATCGTAAAAGGAGAGATTCCGGCACATATTGTTCTCGATCGGGATCGCGTTATGGCGTTTCTAGATATAAACCCAGTAGCGCCCGGACATACTTTAGTAATACCTAAGGAGCACTACGAAAATATCTTAGAGGTACCCAAGGACGTCCTAGCCGAGCTCATGGAGGCCGTAAAAGCCGTCTCTAAGGCCCTTATAAACTATGGATACGAAGGAGTGAACGTACTTTCTAACGTCGGACCCGCGGCCGGACAAGTGATCATGCACGCTCATATACACGTAATACCAAGAAAGAGCGGAGACGAGCTATTTAAGCGGCCTAAGACTCAAAGGGCCTCCGACGAGGAGCTCTCTAAGATCGCACAGGAGTTGAGGAGATTAATATGAAGTACAAGCGCGTAGCGGTACATCGCGAAGATTTAGACGGCATTTCGTGCGCGGCGTTAATCTTACGTAAGGCGATGCTCGAAGGGGAAGAACCTCCGGAGATATTGTTCTTAAGCATACGCGAGGTGATGGAATATCCGGAGACGATAGACCTAGCCGCGGACTTGCCCAAGGGGCCTAACGTGATACGTAACGTCGATCACCACGACTCTAACTATCAGAGGTTATTAAAGGAGGGTAGGCTCACAGAAGAGGATGCGATAGATCCTAAAGCTCCGTCCGCGGCTCAGGTGCTTAAGACTTATCTCGGACTCGATGGAGATCCTATAGCGGAGGAGATCGTAGAGATGGCGAACATAACGGATACGGGAGGACAAACCGAGGAAACGATTCCCGCATCGAAGATCATATCGGTGTATCGTAAGAACCCCGATGTACTCTTAAGGCTCGCGTGGGCGCTAGCTAAGTATGGTAAGAGGTACCTACAGGACGAGGAGATAAGGAAGTTACGGGAAAGCATAAAGAAGGATCGGGAGGATCGGTACGCGTATCTCGATAGGAAGCTCTCTGAACTTTCTAATCGCGCTAAGCGTTTAATATTATACGTCTCGGAAGTGCCTAGCTACGCTCGTTTCGACATACCGCGCCTTCTGTTCTCAAAAGGGGCGGAACTAGTAGCGTTACTTTATAACACGGAGCACGGCTATCGTCTTTCGTTACGCTCCGCGGGGCCTTCCGTAAGATACATAGCTGAAGCTCTCGGAGGAGGAGGACACGAACAATCGGCGGGGGCGTTGATCGGAAAGGACGAAAAGAGGTTACTAGAGACCATCGGATTCATAGCGAAGGAGCGGGGAGACGTATTATATTCCGAAATAAAAAAGCCCTCGGATAGGAAGGAGTCTGAACTCGAAAGCGTCTCCGGCGATCTTAGCGTCCGATATTACGAACTTTTTGTTACCTCTCTGTCTCGCTTCTTCTAATACTATCGCGACGATCGTTAGCGGTATCATCACCGCGGGTATATTTCTTCCCTCGGACAACCTCGTGATCACCTTGTAAGTGCCGTCTTCCTTCTGAACCTTTATCTCCATATCGAGGCCTAACCTTCTACTAATATCCCTCGAGGCGTTCTCTACGAACGCCCCGAAGTCCTTAATGTCTATCTTCGAGGCGTTCTTAAACTCGTCACATAGTATCTCACGTATGTGCTTCGCTACCTGTAAGGAGATCGCTATCAACCCCTCTTGTCCCATGTTCTCTTCTAGTACGTCCTCTAACGCTCTTAGGAAATGTACGAGAAACTTAGACTCGTTATACTCCGACATAATTTCAGTATAGATAACTTCTCTATAGGGATTACATGGAGCTCTTTGAAGCGTTACGCGTTCCTATCGGTCCTTTTTTCCTAAGGCTCGACGTACGGAAGGCTTCGAAGCGGCTCGAAGGCTGGGATGAGTCGTTTCATAAACGCCTTCTACACGCTGTCGACGACATGAAGGATAGGGGACTCCCCGTTTACTTCGCGTTCGTCATATCCGACGAGATCAACGTTCTCGTAGGAGAAGTGTTCTCACGCCGCTTGGAGAAGATCGTGAGCGTATTTTCTTCGATAGCTTCTATACGCGTGGGTATGCCTTTAGACGCTAGGGTCGTGTATACTCCGTCACTACTCTCCGCGATAACGTACTTAAGACGTCGCCAGGAGCTAGGGGGTAGGAACGCGATATTAAAGGAGGCGTTTGATGAAGCGTTCTCCCGTCTAGGTGATAGAAGAAAGGCACACGCGGAAGTTTCGGAGAAGCCTCTAGATAAGCTCCGGAAAGAATACGCTCGGAAGGTCCCCAAGCGGGCATTATATGGTTCTATACGGCATAAAGGGGAGACGCGTATAGCGCGGCCGTTTGGGAGTGAAAAAGGCGCCCGCTCTCTTCTAGAAATTCTCAAGGAAACTCCTTTAGAACGGTATGAAGAGCTAGTTCGTAACCGTGTTTAACCCCTTTTACGTTATTCTCGGTGTATTTTCCTAAGGCCTTCATCGACCGAACCACGTCCTCTATCTCGATAGGAACTTTAAACTTGTGCTTCAGAAGGGCTATAGCTATTCCGAGGGCGACCATGTTGATGCGCGCTCCGATCTTCTCGGCTTCTCCGGATAAGTCTACGTGCACTCCGGGTCCCTTCACGGCTAGTCTGGAGTCCGATATTATGAGGGACCTCATAGACTTCATGATCTCTTCCACCGCTTCGGCTACCTCCTGGTCCTCTAAGTAGGGCTTCTCATGTAACATTATGATAAACGAAGGGTCCACTACCCTTATGTAGTCTATAGGTTCGTCGGAGATTACTACCTCTACGTGTATCGGTCCTCCACGTACAGCGGGGGTGTAGCGGGTGATTACGGAGGAGTACATATTTAGTCTCTCCACGATCGCTTTGCCCAGGATGTCTCCCATGAGCCTGATACCCTGTCCTCCGATTCCCGCGAATACTATTTCGATCCTCATATCCGTTAGCCGAGAAGAGTCGTTTTAGAATATCGATCAGATTCGATCATGACGATAGTGCTCGAATTGTACGACGTTAAGAATAAGGTCGCCGATATCAACCACTTAAAGCGCTCGGTGCGCGAGGTTCTAGGCGGGAGGGTAATACTAACGTTCGTAATCCCTACGGGCACGTCCGCTAGAATAGCGGTGATACGCGATGATGAGATACCCTTAGACGTGCTCGCGGAGATGAAGAAGGGAGGGATTGAGGCTAGGCTCGTACTGCAATCGCCGATACTAGGAATCTCGGAATCCCCCGAGTTCGTCCGCGACGTGCTTCGGGCTTATGAGAACTTCGGAAAGCCTGGGGTCGCCGCTGTGCTCGCGGGTCTATCTACCGATTATATTATTGAGAAGGTCGGTCACGTATTGCCGCTAGACGTTATACTTACCCTCGATGAGGAAATCGCTAAGCCTAACCTATCCGTATCCATAAAAATAGACAAGAAACCTAAGAAGAAGCGCTTGATCCATAAGGACGGGTCTGAGGAACCCTATGATCCGGATAAGACGATCGAGACGTTAATTAAGAGCGGGATCGAGAGCAAGGTAAGCAAGAAGGCAGCGGAGCTTGTAGAGATATTCGTAGAGGATGAGTTCATTGTCGATTACGAACTCGATCGGGCGGTCAAGCGCGCTCTAGGTACCGTGGGGGATCATCAGGACATCATCGCTTATGAAGGATATAACGACTTCTCCTCGCGCGTGTACATAGACGGGACGGAGCTCTCGGTTGCCCGCCTTATGGATATCATATCTATGGCTATAAGCTCCCAGTTTCCCGAGCTCAAACCCTCCCCGACGCTTATGAGGCAGCTGCGCAGATACATCATAAGTATGTTAAGAAAACTATCCTCGGAGACCTCCGTAACGCTTCATTTCAATTCGCAGCGGATACAGGAGACGGTAAGAACCATACTCCTCGCTGAGATGCCGTACTTAAGGTCCGATAAGCCCCGGGAAGATGCGTACGTTGAGGCTTATAGGAACTTCAACATCGCTAAGCGCCTCCTAGACGTGGACCGCGGTGAGGCGATAAGGCTTATAGAGAGATCCATCGAGCACGCCTTAAGGAGTATCGCTTTAGCTAAGAAAATAATACCCCCGTTCGGCATACGGACCGCATTAGTGACGGTAAAGGACGAAATATCGGAGTCCCTCATTAAGCGTCTGAAGATCCTAGAGAGACTCAGGATGCCCTATAATCGGTACAACCTCCGCCTCATAAATACGGTACTCGAAGCGGTGGACGAATTGTTACGCATATCCTTAGGACTGAGTACAGGTCGATATAATATGAGCGAGGTACCGAAGATACGTTGTCCTAAATGCGGCGCTTGGGTACCCGCCACATATCTTATATGCCCTTACTGTGGGGCGGAGTTAGTAAAGGAACCCATACTCGTAGCCGAAGCTCGCTCCTTAAGAGAGCGGATCAAAACGATGATCACGGCCTTGAAGACGTTCAACTTCTATTATATTAAGGAACTACTCCTTTCTCCCGTACCAGACCTATTTAATATAAGCGCGTTTCTCGTAGCCTTGTCCCTAGCGTTACCCTTCGTGAATCTAGGAGCGTATCGGTTCGTTTCCTTCATAGCCGCCCTGATAATTCGGTACCTCATACTAAACGTGTACGTAACGATATACGTGAAGGTAGTGACGACGAGGAAAATAGAGGAGCACGACGTGAGAACGGAGACGCTAGGCTTAGGAAGCACACGGATGTTCTTCATATCTCTAATTATACTAGCGACGGGATATAGGGACATCTTCGGAATCATCGGAATCGTTACCGTCGTGTATTCCCTCGCGGCTTTGTACATATATTATAAATATAGGAGGGCGGTACAATACGGGCCCGTCGTGGTACTAGCTATGATCATCGTTCTTCTGTTCCTCGCCCTCCGAATTTTTACTACTTTCCATAAACCATACATGGACATCGAGGAGCTTGTGCGTAAGTACGCTCTCTTAAACGCGGTTCAGCACGACGGTAAAGCCTCTAAGAGCGCCGTGATGAAGCTAATACTCGGAAAACACCCGGAACTAAGACCCAAAGCTAGGGAGATAGCTAAGATCGCGGATCGCATCATAGAGGAAGTAAACTCGATGAGTCTGGAGGAACAGAGGGCCGCTTTGGGTATGAGCGAGATTCCGGAGGATCGTCGCGAGATTAAGATGCGCGAGGGCCTCCCTCCTCTTCCGGACGCTGAGAAGGGAAGGGTCGTAGTTCGTATGGCCCCGTATCCGAGCGGCCCTCTACACATAGGTAACGCTAGGATGGCTATACTCAACGACGAATACGCGAAGATGTATGATGGGAAGCTACTCTTAGTGTTCGACGACACCATAGGAGGTGGAGGAAAGGAGATCTTACCCGAGGCCTACGATCGGATACGCGAGGACCTAGATCGGCTCGGTGTAAAATACCACGAAATACGGTTCAAGAGCGATCGCGTGCCGATATATCTCGAGTATGCCCGTAAGCTTATAGAGGAAGGTAAGGCGTACGTGTGCCACTGTTCCACGGAGGAGTTTAAGAAGTACCGCGAGTCCGGCACCCCGTGTCCTCATCGTAATCGTAGCGTGGAGGAGAACTTAGAGGAGTTCGAGAGGATGTTAGAGGGATATTATAAGCCCGGAGAGGCCGTAGTGAGGCTTAAGACGCCTTTAGATCATCCTAACCCTGCGGTACGCGACCACGTGATACTCAAAATAGCCGATAAGCCCCATCCGCGCGTCGGAGACAAGTATCGCGTATGGCCCGTGATGGATTTCTCTCGGGCTATAGACGAAGTATTACTGGGAATTACACACGTGATACGCGGGGTCGACTTAATTAAAGAGGATATCGTAGAACAACTCGTTCGGGAGGCTTTAGGACGGAAGCCTAAGATACGCTTCGTACACTTCGGAAAGATCATAGTCGAAGAGGTCTCGAAGGATAAGGCTATAGAAAGGGCCGTATTAAGCAAGACGCGCATAAAGAGGCTCATATCAGAAGGTAAGCTCTTCGGACGGGACGACCCTAGAACACGGAGCATTAGATCCTTACGCGAGCGCGGGATTACGGCCGAAGCGATAAGGAAGGTAATCGTACGCTTAGGCCTCAAAGGCTCAACGGTGAGGCTTACTCCAAAGATGGTATACGCGACGAATCGCGAGATCGTGGACCCGATAGCCCCGAGATTGTTCTTCGTAGAGGACCCGATAGAGATAGAGGTACCTATGGAGAAACCTACGGAGATAAAGATACCGAAACACCCCTCGAAGGACATAGGATACAGAAGGATACTACTAAGGCCGCGTGACGGTAAAGTTACCATACTCATCTCCAAGAACGACTACAACGACTTCGTTAACGGATACGTGAGGCTAAAGATGTTCATGAATTTCGACCACGGTAAACCCGTTGGATTCGATGCCTCCCGGGCTAAGGAGAAGAGGGCTAAGATCATACATCGGGTCCCTAAAGAGTACGCGATCCGTGGACGCCTCATGCTCGACGACGCCTCGATCTTAGAGGGATACTTCGAGCAGGCTGCGGCTGAACATATAGGCGATATAGTACAGCTCGAGCGCTTATACTTCGCTAAGATTCGCGGTTTCACGAGCGGAATTCTAGAAGCTAGAGTAGCACATAAATGATCTATGGATGTGTTTAAGGCGGCTAAGAAGATTTTTGATGAGGTAGCCTCGATAGAGGGTAAACTCGTCGTAGGAATAGAGATTAAGGATCCCGCCCGGGACGCTTACGCTGGGGACGTAGCGATATCCACGCTCATGCTATTAGCGAAGATCAGGGAGTTCGAACACGCGATCGGCAGACTCGTA
>Ga0256838_1000665_pt1 | contig 19444 bp, 27 predicted proteins | sample 4571419metaG_FD_185978 | JGI IMG/M metagenome (GOLD analysis project Ga0256838, IMG submission 185978) | Hydrothermal vent microbial communities from Guaymas Basin, Mexico - 4571-419 | ecosystem: Environmental > Aquatic > Marine > Hydrothermal vents | place: Mexico: Guaymas Basin | collected...
AGGCAAGTCATCGTGAATAAGTGAATATGTATGTAGTAGTTCAATTGCATATGCAGCATGTCTAGCAGAGTCAACTAAAAGGGGGTTATAAGCTTTTACTACACCAAGTAAAAGTGCAGGACGAAATCGCTTGCCACCAGCGACAAGCATATTTTGTAAAGCATCTTCATAGGTAGGGTGGATACTCTTAGATGTTGGTAAGTTATCTAGTAAAAATTGCTCAAAGTTTTGCATATGAAATTGTAGTACTTTTCTACTTAATGTTTACAAAAAATTGGAATTTTCTTCGTTCAAAAAGTAAGCTTGTGAAATCTTTAAACTTCTCTATATACCGTAAGAGTTCCTCTTGGTTTTTTACTGTTGTTCCATTCACTTGTAAAAGTTTATCTCCTAATAACAAGCCATATAATTTGTATTTTTTTGAAAGTTTTACTATATGCAATTTTTTATCAAAATAGATGCCTTTTTGCTCTAAAAAAGTATCGCTAATGTTTCCACCGCCATAACGTTTACTCGCTTTTACTTTCAATGTAAGAAATTTTCCATTACGTTTAATTTTTATTGTATGAGTTGAACCAACTTTTGAAAAAAGAATATCTCTTGCAAATGTAGATGCTGCTTTTACTCTCTTACCATTATGAAGTACTATACAGTCTCCCTTTTGAAATGGATTATTTTTAAGATAGGGATTAGATGCAGAGACAAAAACAAGACCTTTTTCATTTTTTACACGAATTCCAATATCGCTATAAACTACAGGTACTTTAGATAAAAATCTTCGTATATACTCTTTTTGTATAATACCTTGACTTGTTGCTATACCCTCTAGTGAACAGCAACTGCTTGTTATGAGTGCAGGTCTTTTCACTTTTGCATTATAATGTGCAAGTCTATTTAAACCAATCTGATTTGCAAGGATCTTTCCTTCTTTAGCAATTTTCTCATTCACGATAGCAGTTCCAAGTTGTAAGCGCATATTTACATCAAAAGGGTATGGAAACTTTTTTCTATCTTCAATGAGATAAAGAGACAAAAAAGGATCATATTTTAAGATTTTAGCATCTGGTTTTATTTGAGAATAGACAAGAAGTTTATGCTTTGCAACTGGAATATAAAGAGAATTATTTTGAATTGTATGAGAATCTTTTATCTTAGATATACAGGAGTTATAGCCACCCTGACAAGCAAAACTATTAAGAAAGAGAAGAGTAAATAAAGTAAATAGGCGAAACACCTATTTAACTCCACCAAAAGGATTACCCATATTTCCGAGCATTCCCATGGCACTCTGCTGCTGGTTCTGTTGTACCATTTTATTTGCATCGTTAATGGCACCGATAAGCAAAATCTGGAGCATATCTTTATCTGTTAAAGTTGTGTCATCAATGATTAGGTCTATTACTTCACCATTTCCATTTACACTCAACGAAACAAGACCACCACCAGCTCTCACTGTATATGTTTTATTTGCAAGCTCACTTTTAAGTTTTTCAGCATTCTCTTGCATACCCTCAAGCATCTTACCCATTTCGCCCATATTAAACATAATTTATATCGACTCCGCTATAGTTTCAATGTCATTGTTTTCATCTAAAATAACAACTTTTGGCTCATATGTTTCAAGCTCTTTTTCATCATAAGTTGCATATGCAACAATGATTACTTTATCACCTGGATGTACTTTACGAGCAGCTGCACCATTTAAACAGATATCACGTTTACCACGTTCACCTAAAATGATGTAAGTCGTAAAACGCTCGCCATTATTTACATTAAGAATTTCAACCTTTTGTCCAACTCTCATCTTAGCAGCTTCTAAAAGCTCCTCATCTATAGTAATAGAACCAACATAATTAAGGTTAGCATCTGTAACTGTAGCACGATGGATTTTGCTGTACAACATATCTATTAACATAAAACTTCCTATCTACCCATTTGCTTTTTCATATCAGCAGGAGAGATTGCATCACCCCACATCGCTTCATCTATAACATACTCTTCAACCACTGTACCACCAATAATATGTTCAGTAATAATACGATCAATTTTATCTTTAGTAAGTCCAGCATACATAGTATGCCCTGGTTCTACAAGCATAATTGGTCCAGCACTACAACGGTTCATACAAGATGTACGAATTGGCTGAACTGTTCCCATAATTCCCTCTGTCATTAGCTTACTAGCTAAGTGTTGAAAAAGGTCTTGAGTATCTGGTCTCACACATGATGGTTTTGGCATACCTGGGGGAGCCGACTGCTCACATTTCATTATATAAAAAGCTGGTTGAGGGATTTGTTGCATTTGCATAAAAGAATCTTCCTTATTTTTTTTGAAATTATATCAAAATAATAGGCTCGTTTTCTGTATCTCTAAAATAAGTTTAAATTTTTAAGTTTATTAGTAACTATTTTGATATAATTTCTTCTATTATATTATAAGTATATTAAATCAAGGATACTCAAAAGTGAAACAACTCTTACTCATTTTACTCTTCATCCCCTCTTTATATGCCGATGCAAAAGTTTACATTGGTCTTGGTGGTGGTGGTTTTAGCGAAAGCTTTCACCAAATAGATGCCTCAAGTTCTTCAGAAATGGCTAGTGTCAAAGTTGGCTATGGAGATAGAAAAGCATATGCTGTAGAGTTCTCAATCGATTATTATAAAAATAGTTCTAAAATTTTCTCATCTTCAAATGATACTACAACAGATGGTAATAAAATTGGTTTTAATATCAATCTTATGAAATCCTTTGACTTTAATATTTATGTATTACCCTACATAAAAGTTGGTTTCGGAACTGGATACTTAGATATACAAAGAGAGTTACAAGATCGCCTTACTTATGGTTCTTTTCAAGGTTCTCTTGGAGTATTTCTTCCACTTAATGATCATTTTGATTTTGAAGTTGCTTACGAAGTAAGAGAAAACACTTATGAAGCCATAGATACGATTGATACTAAGACTGCTTACAAGTCGACAACTCACTTAGCCTATGTTGGCGTTAATTATAGATTTTAGGATATTAAAACTTATGAAACTATCACATTTTTCCCTTGCTCTACTTACAACTTTTTTTATCTCTTGTGGTGATAATACAGAATCAACACCTATCATTGATGTTCAATCTATTACTATTAATGAAAATAATATCTCTCTTTATGCAACAGATATAGCCATTCCTCTTACTGCAGAAGTAACATATAATGATGCAACTCAAAGAGATATTAGCAGTAAAGTATCTTGGAGTAGTTCAGATATATATAAATTAGTAACAACACTAAGTACAGATGCAGTACTAGTAACACCTACAACAAATGGAGGTGATCTTAATATTACTATTGACTATAAAGAGACATTTACAGATACAAAAAGTATACATATAAAAGAGCTAATCTCTCTAAACTACAGCGATATTAATATAAGTGATATAGGGACACCCCAAACCATCTACATAACTGGAAACTTTGAGAACAATGAGACAAATGTTTCTTTACTTGGAAATCTTTACTGGACAGTCGATACGAATGCAACGATTACGGAGACGAACTCTTCACAAATCACACTTACTATTGATCAAAATACTAGTTCAATACTACTGAGTGGTCGTCTATTTCCAGATACAGAGAGTGAGGTTGACTTTAATAACACTTTTTATTAAAAGTGTTATTAATCTTCTTGAATGTTAAGGAGTTCTCTTACTATAGCTCTATCATCAAAGGGAAATTTCTCATCATAAATAATCTGAGTATCTTCATCGCCCTTCCCTAAAATAACGACAACTTCCTCTTCACCTTGTGCATCGAGTGCCATCTCTATTGCTTTTTTACGATTGAGTTCTATTGTAATGTTTATCTTATCTTCTATACCTGAAAGAATATCATCAGCAATGGCTTCTGGATCTTCATGACGAGGATTATCACTTGTTATAAATACTCGCTTAGCTAAAGAAGCCGCTACCCTACCCATAAGTGGACGTTTTAGTTTATCTCTATCACCACCAGCACCAAATACTACTAAAAGTTCTTTCTCTTTGAGAGCATTTAAAACCTGAGCCATTCCATCTGGAGTGTGTGCAAAATCTACTATAACATTTGGAAGAGTACAAACCTGTTCCATTCTTCCACTCACACCTGCAAAATTATCTACAACATCTGCTATTTCCTCAAGTTTCTTATCTGTAATAAGATGCACAGCAGCAATAGCTCCCATAAGGTTATAAAGATTAAAGAAACCATGGAGTGAAGCTGTAAAAGGGACTATCTCTTGAAAATGTTGAATGAGACCACTACTTCCTTCATTTAAAGAGTATGCCATAAGTCTATACGTTGATGGGTTTTCTATACTATAAGTAAAAGCATTTTTAAAATTAAACTCTGCTCTTGGTTCATCTCTATTTATAAGTTTTTTACCCTCATCTTGAAAAAAAGAGTTTTTAACATAGATGTAATCTTCTAGTGTTTTATGATAATCAAGATGGTCCTGTGTAATGTTAGTGAGAATTTTTAACTCAAAATTGAGACCCTCTATCCGTTTTTGAACAATAGCATGAGAACTTACTTCCATAATAAAATATTCACATCCTGCTTCTACTGCTTGATAAATATGTTTGTATGTATTTAAGACAGAGGGTGTTGTAAGTGTCTTACCCTCTGTAACTTCATCATTCATAAATAACCCGCGAGTTCCTTGCATAGCAGTTTTATACCCTAAGTCTAGTAAAAAAGAGTAAATTGCACTCGCTGTTGTAGTTTTACCGTTTGTTCCAGTAATTCCAACGATTTTAATCTCATTTATTCTAAAAAGTGAAGCAATTTCAGATATTTTTATGATAGAGTGAGCACTATTATCTATAGCATTTTGGAGATACTTTTCATTTTGAGCAGTAAGAACAAAAGCTGTTTGCTCATCACACTCAGTAGAGTCTTCTGTTACATATTTATATGCTTGTGAGGGTAGTTCTATTTTCAACTATTTCTTACCTTTTGCAAGTTTATTTAAAAGTTTATGCAGGAGTCTTTCACTTGGGTACACACTCAGGGCATTCTCTAAGTATGTAAGTGCCATCTCTGCAAAGTCATGTTCTATAAGTCTATCTAAAAAATCTACAAAATCATCTTTTTGTGTAATAATAACACGAGTAGAAAACATAATATTTTCAAAAGTTTCTCTAAACTCAGCACCTTCATTTAAAAGATTTTTAAAATCACTATAGAGTATTCCATCTTCAAACTCTAAACGCTGACGAATAGGATCCCCAAAAACTTGACTCAGTTTTTCTAAAGAGCCATCCATATTTTGGAGTATTTCGCTCATTATAAGATCCGCCTGCTCTTTATCATCCTCTTGAAGTATTTCATAGTAATCAAAAAGAGCTTCAGCACCACCCTCTCCACTCATGGCCATTTCAGAGAGTATCACCCCATTAAAAGCCTCTTTTGAGTTAGGATAGTTTTGCAAAACTTCAGCAAACTTATCTAAAGCATTTTTATACTCTGCTTTTGTAAAGTTCTCTTTTGCTTGTGTTAAAATCTTATACTTGCTTATCATACTACTCATAGATATCTCTTTTATAAATTTTCTATATCGTTTTCCATACCCATTGGCACATTTACAACCGTAAGCTCTGGATGAATATCCATTCTCAGTTGACGTTCAACACCATACTTCAGTGTACTGCCACTACTAGCACATCCTATACAAGCACCTTTAAGCTGCACATACACCGCACCATTTTTTACAGTGATAAAATCTATATCACCCCCATCAAGTGCCAAAGATGGTCTTACCTTATCGATTACTACTTTTACTGGTTCTAAAAGTTCCTCATCAGAAAACGGAATCATTACTATCCTTTTAAAATTATTCTTTTTATTGTTGTAATAAATTATATACTAAGTTTTGTTAATTGTGACTATGAAATGCAACTCTTGCAATGGCTTAAGATATTGCTTAGATTGAATCCATACTCATAATTTGTGCAACATAAGAGGGCTTTCTCATTCCAACTAAAATATAGTCTATAGAGTCTCTCTCTTTGAGAAAATTTATGGCACACTCTTGAAGTTTTAGTTCACACATCGCAAAATTCTCTTTAAGTTGCACTCGTGTTATTCTTGAACACTCATACGCAACCATCTTTCTATATTCTGCTAAAAACATATCTATATAAGATAAAAGTGTCTCTTGCACTTGAGTATCTGTACTCTGCATAGTTTTTTGAATATGAGGAATAATTTGAGAGTAGAGAAAACTATCATAATCCCCTATCCATCCAAACTTATGTTTACTCTCATCTAACTGTTCTATAAGATTGTAAAGAGATCTAAGATCCTCATTATCACTTACATCAAGAAGCTCATTTAAGTGATGATAGTACTCACTACTCTCATCATAATCTGCTAGTCGAAACATCATCTCATTTTTTTGTGCATTGAGTGGACGATTAACTAAAACTCTTAATCCATTCTCTTTTGCCCATGATGCACACTTTAAACCCTCATGTTCAAGTATATTTATAGGAAGTTCTATTGTCGTAAAACTATGCGTATCATTCTCTGCGATCTCAGCAGCTCTATCTGCTAATGTAATGAGATCTTCATAGGGAAGAAAATCCACCTCATTATGATTTTTAGAGAAACTATTTGAGCTAATTCCATAACTGCCAATAGTTCCATTTTTTACCTGCTCTTCAAGTGCTACAAATACATCAAAAATTCTATCAAACATATTGTCTAAAACTTCATCTCTCTCTTTACCCTTATTTAAAGCATTATACATATAATATTCTGGGTTATGAATAAGATAACAATCTATTTTTTTTAACTCCAATCGTAAGAGTGATTGCTCCAACTGATGTAGCATAAAAGACTTACTTATAGAGTGAAAACAGCTCTCACTATACTCTACAACATCTTCAAAAGGCTCCTCTTTATGAAGCTTCATATTTGAGCCTTGTATATAACCAAATTTACTCACTATCTCTACCTCTTGACGTTTTACATCGTCAAAATACTGTAGGGCTAAAGCTATCGCTCTCTCTGCTGCACCATCCATATAGTTTGAAGAGGTATCAATAAGTTTTACACCTGCTTCTATGGCATCACGAAGGGCTTGAATATGTTGTGGGTTTTGATCAGTTATGCGGTAAGTTCCAAATGCGAAATTACTCATTAGTAAATCCTATATATTAAAGTAGTTTAGAATTGGGAATATATTGAAGGGTTAAACACGAGATAAACTCATGTTTAAGTTAAAGAGTAGTAATTATACTAACTCGATAAACGCCATAGTAGTAGCATCACCACGACGAATTCTTGTTCTAGTAATTCTAGTATATCCACCAGTACGTTCAACATACTTAGGAGCAATTTCATTTACCAGTTTTTTAGTAGCTTCTTTACTTTGAAGCGCAGCGAATACTGTTCTATGAGCATTAGAGTCATTCTTAGTAGCAACTGTGATCAGTTTTTCTACATATGAACGTAACTCTTTTGCTTTAATAGCAGTAGTTTCGATTTTTCCATGTTCTATTAACGAAATACTAAGGTTCTTAAGAAGTGCAGCTCTATGTGTACTTGTACGACCTAGTTTACGATATCCATGACGGTGTCTCATATCTAATCCTCTATTAAGCTTGTAAAGCTTCTATTTTCTTTTTTAACGCAGTAACTACGTCATCAGCTAAGTCAGCGCCAACTGCAAAACCGAACTCTTGAACTTTTTCAACGATCTCATCGTATGATTTTTTTCCAAGATTTTTAACATTTTTCAAGTCATTAGTACTCATAAGTGTAATTTCACCTATTAGTTTAATGTTTGAACGGTCAAGACAGTTGAAACTACGAGCACTTAATCCAAGACTATCTATATTTGTAGTTAGTTTTTTAAGATCTGGTGACTCTTCAACTCTCTCTATTGTTGTAGGAGCTTTAATACTAATCTCTGAGTTAAATACAGCAAGTTGTGCGTACATAACTTCTAAAGAGTTTCTAAATGCATCTACTGGAGAAATTTGACCATCAGTTCTGATGTTCAATATAACTCTCTCAAAGTTAGGGTTATCTTCTACAAGAACATTTTCAATCTTGTAAGTAGCACTTCTAACAGGTGTGAAGAAAGCATCTAAAGCGATATAACCATCTTCTAACTCTTCATAAGTATCTTCGCTAGCAACATACCCAATTCCTTGAGCTATTTTGATGCTAAAGTTAAGAGTAGAGTCTTCATTAAGTGTTGCAAGAGGAGCATCTGGTGTTACCACTTCAACTTCATCATTACTAAGATCTGCACCACTTATAGTACAAGGTCCAGCAAAACTGTAGTTGATCTCTGCTTCAGTTGCATCATCATTAAGTTTAAAACGAATCTCTTTAAGATTTAAAATAAAATCTGAAATATCTTCGAGCATTCCACGAACTGAATCAAACTCATGTTTTGCACCTTCGATTTTAATAGCGATAGGTGCATAACCAACTGAGCTGCTTAATAAAAAACGGCGAAGTGGATGAGCTAAAGAGATAGCATAACCCGTTTCAAACGGATACGCCATAATATTAGCTTCATTCTCACTAATTTGTTCTACCTCAAACTCTTGTGGAGCAAGTGGAGTAGTTTTAATTTTTTTCATATATTTACGCCCTTTTATTATTAATTACTATTTAGAGTAAAGCTCAACGATTAAACGTTCTTCAACAGGAATAACAACTTCATCACGCTCTGGTAAACGAGTAAAGATACCGAATACTTTTTCAGCATCGATGTCAACCCATGGAGCAAGACCAGTTTGGTTTGTAAGTTCAATAGCACGAACGATCTGTGCATTTGTTTTACTTGCTTCTTTGATCTCAATTTTCTGACCTGGTTTAACACGGTAAGAAGGGATATCAAGTTTTTTACCATCAACAAGGATGTGACCATGTGTAGTAAGTTGACGAGCAAATCTACGAGTAGATGCAAATCCCATTCTATAAACTACATTGTCAAGTCTACTTTCAATAAGAGTAATAAGGTTTGTACCTGTATTCCCTGCTCTACGTTTTGCTTCAACGAATAGTGCACGGAATTGTTTCTCAGAAACACCATACATGAATTTCGCTTTTTGCTTTTCATTAAGTTGTAAACCATACTCAGAAACTTTCTTACGTCTTTGACCATGTTGACCAGGACCGTAAGGTCTTTTTTCTAATGCAGATTTACCCGCTAAACGACGCTCACCTTTAAGGTTAAGACTTACACCGAATCTTCTTTCGATTTTTTCTACTGGACCTCTATATCTTGCCATCAGTAATCTCCTTAAACTCTACGACGCTTAGGTGCGCGACAACCATTGTGTGGTAATGGTGTAACATCTTTCATAAATGTAACACGGATTCCTTCGATAGCACCAACAGCTTTCACTGCAGTCTCACGACCTGAACCAGGACCTTGAACTTTAATACCAAGTTCTTTAATACCATGTACTTGTGCTTTAGCAACTGCATCTTCAACAGCAGCTTGTGCAGCAAATGGAGTTGACTTTTTAGAACCCTTGAAACCAAGTGAACCAGCAGAACTCCATGCAATCATGTTACCCATTTCATCAGTTACAGTAACTAATGTATTGTTAAATGATGCAGCGATATGAACTATACCACGAGCAATATTTTTCTTTATTACTTTTTTTCTAACAGCTTTTCTTTTTGCCATCTATAATTCCTTACGCAGCGCCGACAGTCTTACGTTTACCCTTACGAGTACGCGCATTTGTCTTAGTTTTTTGACCACGACATGGAAGACCACGACGGTGACGAAGACCTCTATATGAACCTAAATCCATAAGAGCTTTAATATCCATAGCTACTTTCTTACGTAAATCACCTTCAACCATATGGTTTGCACGGATTTCCGCAGTTATTGCAGCTACATCAGCTTCATTGAGTTCAAAAACTCTTTTGTTATAGTCAATTCCTGTCGCGTCTAAAATAAGACGAGAAGCATGAAGACCAATACCATAAACGTACGTTAAACCGTACTCTATTCTTTTCTTTTTAGGTAAATCTACACCAGATATACGAGCCATGGTTATCCTTGTCTCTGTTTATGTTTTTTAACTTTGCAGATTACTCTTACAATGCCTTTTCTTTTGACAACTTTACAGTCATCACACATCTTCTTTACTGAAGCACGTACTTTCATTGAAAGCTCCTGTATATTTTCTCACGAAATCCGAACAAGTCCAGATTCTGTTGAGTCACTAAAACTTCACCTTTCGGTGAGAGGGACAAACCTCATTTGTTAAGCTTTAGCTTTGTCTTTAATCTTCACTGCTTGTAGGCAAGTAAAACTGTCACTTGCCAATACTTTTATCTATATAAATAGTATATAAAGATAGAAATACTCTTTCGTTTTTGTTAAAACAGCAAAGCAGATGTGAATTATACCCAAATATTTTTAAAAGTTTTATTAACTAAAAATCTTTCCCCCCCCAACTCCTTTAAATTTCACTTTGGACTTTTAGGGGTGGGATTGGGATTTGGAATTGTCTTAATGTTGTTAAGTTTAGCATTCCATAATTTCGCATTTCTGATTTTAATTTTTCATATAAATTTGTTATATAGTAAAAAATAAATTTATCATTTATTATACTTGTATCATTAGCTTTAATACTAGCAATATTTTGATTAGTTGTAGATTGAAATTCTAAGTAAGCCGTTTTAAATATGGTCGCACCAACTAAAGCAATTAATGTAGTTCCCTTACTTAAAAGTTTTGTACTTGATTTTTGAAGTCCAAGCTCTGTTATAAAATTATTAGCAAAAAAGACAGGTTTATTATTACATGATTCAGATTTTAACCATGGGATTGTTCCTTGTTCCCAATATTCTGTTTTTAATTTTGATGGTGTTCCACTAGAAGAAATACTAAATAACTCTTTATCACACAAACTCTTCCACTTAACCTCAACCCCATCAAGCAACTTCTCCATAAAATTTTGACTCATTGCTAAAGCTCCTTAGTCTTATAGAGAGTATATCCCTCATAGTAGTAACTCACATCAATCCCTTTCATAAAAAGTTCTCTATCGTCTATCTTGTGAGTTAAAGCCTCTTTGAGTAAAAATTTTATCTCTATATCTTTTACTACACTTCTTTGCATAGAACTTAGGTAGTCCTCTTTGTCCACCTTGTTCCAATCCACCACTTTTTGTATCTCTTTTTTTAGCATCAAATCAAGCCATATTCTAGTAGCTCTACCATTGCCCTCACGAAATGGGTGAGCGATATTCATCTCAACATACTTCTCTACTATCTGCTCAAAACTACTTTGAGGCATATTATCTATATGTTTTAGTGAGACTTCAAGATACATAACAGGAGCAAAACGAAAATCACCTTTTGCTATATTTACATCTCTTACTTTTCCAGCAAAATCATAAATATCTCTAAAAAGATAACTGTGAATATATGCTAATCCTCTAAATGTACCAACTTCAACCTTTTCTATATCTTTACTATCAAAAAGTTGTTTTGCTTTTTGTTTGCTTATTTTCTCTTCTTCTTTTGAAAGTTCTATTTGGTCGGTGATGTAAAGTTTGTTTTTGAGTATCATTTTAACTTCTCTAAAATTGCTATGCTCTCTTTATCCATTAAAATTATATCAAGATTGTAATATTTTAATTCTCTTGTCTGAGTTTTGTTTGATAATGCCCCATGTTTAGTGGTATGTGCAAAATTTGCACACACCACTTTTTCATCTAATTCACCATCTTTAAATATATTTTTTATATGTCTTGAAACAACACTTCTATCTATATTAAAGATATTTGCTATATCTTTCGTAGTTGCCCAAATTGTTTCATCTTCTATTGGTATGCTTAACTCTATTTCGCTATTATTTGAAAATATCATCCCTCTATCTCCAAAACAATGGCATCTATCTCATCTCTTAACTTATCTATCTTTTGAACTGTTATTTTTATCTCACTATTTAACTCTTTTATATCTATCTTTTCTCTTGTATCTTCTACCTCTACATAAGAACTTACTGAAAGATTATAGTCATTATCTGCTATTTTAGTATTGTCTATTGATTTTGTAAAATACTCTATATCTTCTTTTGTATCAAAAGAGTTTATAATCTCTTCTATATGTGTATGTGTAAGTTCATTTGTATTTGTTTGTTGTTTAAAAAGTTTAGTTGCATCTATAAACTGTGTTTTATTGTCAGTTTTATGTTTTGAAAGAACTAAGATATTTACAGCTATGGAAGTACCATAAAAAAGGTTAGGAGCTAGTGAGATGATACTCTCTACATAGTTGTTATCTACTAGATATTTTCTTATCTTTTGTTCAGCACCACCACGATAAAAAATACCAGGAAAACAAACTATCGCAGCACGACCTTTAGCAGAGAGATAGCTAAGAGAGTGTAGTACAAAAGCAAAGTCAGCTTTAGACTTAGGAGCTAATACTCCAGCAGGAGCAAATCTCTCATCATTTATAAGTGTTGGGTCTTCGCTACCTATCCACTTTACTGAGTAAGGAGGGTTTGAAACAATAGCATCAAAAGGTTTATCATCTATAAATTGTGGTTCTGTCAAAGTATTGCCAAGTGTTATGTTGAACTTATCATAATTGACATTATGTAAAAACATATTCATACGAGCAAGATTATAAGTAGTATGATTTATCTCTTGACCCCAAAAACCATCTTCTATGATATGCTTGTCAAAGTGCTTTTTAGCTTGAAGTAGTAGTGAACCTGAACCACAAGCAGGGTCATAAATCTTGTTTACTTTCTCTTGTTTATGCATCGCAAGTTGTGCGATGAGTTTAGAGACACTTTGCGGGGTAAAAAACTCTCCACCTGATTTACCTGCATTTGCTGCATAGTTAGAGATAAGAAACTCATAAGCATCACCAAAGAGATCAATTTTATTTTGTTCAAACTCTCCAAAGCTAAGTCCTGCTACACCTTTTAAAACAGCTGATAATCGTCTGTTTTTATCTGTAACAGTATTACCTAAACGGTTACTAGTAGTATCAAAATCAGCGAACAAACCTTTTATATCTGGCTCAGATGGATAACCATTTGCACTAGTTTCAATATCTATAAATATCTTTGCTAAATCCGTATTTAGATTTTCATTTGTATTTGCATTTTCTACGATGTTTACAAAAAGTTGACTAGGGTAAATAAAATACCCTTTAGTTTTAATAGCATCATCTTTGATTTCAGAAGTAATGACACTATCAGGAAGTTTGGCATAGTTAACACTATCGTCACCAGCCTCTATGTAAAGAGAAAAGTTTTCACTTATGAAACGGTAAAATAAACTACCCAGTACATACTGTTTAAAATCCCAACCATCTACAGAACCTCGAACATCATTTGCGATTTTCCATATTTGGCTTTGTAGTTGGGCTCTTTGTTGTGTACTTGTCATAGTCTTCCTTATTACATTAATATTCTATTGTAGCAAATATTGACTTATAGTGTAATGATATAAATAATAAATAATAAAAAGAGAATAGAGTATTTATTTTGTGCTATTTTACAGTAGAATACAAACTACTAGATTTTATTATTAAAATCAGAAAAGGAGATTATAATGCAAAAACTATTTGATGAAGTCAGTTCTCTAGATAAACGATGCTATGATACATTTTCTTTAAATGAAGATATCTTGATGGAACATGCTGCAGAGGGGATGGCTACATTTATTCGTCAAAAATTTCCCCTTGGGGCTACTGTTCTTATTGTTTGTGGTAGTGGAAATAATGGTGCCGATGGACTTGCCCTTTCACGTTTACTTCATAAAGATTTCAGTGTCAATATTTTCATTGTTAAAGAGGCAAAAAGTGAAATGGCAAAACTTCAAGATAAGCGAGCACATGCCATTCATGTACCAAGAACACTCTATCTTAGTGATTCAGATATCATTGTAGATGCTATTTTTGGTACAGGCTTTAATGGTACTTTAGATGTTGAAACAAAATCAGTTATGCAAACCCTCAATAAACTTAATGCATATAAAATAGCTTGTGATACTCCTTCAGGTATGCGTATAAATGGAGAGTGTGACAGAGATACTTTTGTAGCAGATACAACACTGACTATGGGAGCACTCAAAAAATCTCTCTACAATGACCAAGCTAAAGGCTATGTAGGTGAAATAGAAGTTCTAACCTTAGGCATAGCGAGAGCACTTTATGAGATAGATACAAACTGGCATCTTCTTAATTTTGAAGATATGAATCTCCCCTATAGAGATGCCAAAGATACGCATAAAGGTACCTATGGACATCTAGCAGTTTTAAGTGGAGAGAAAATTGGAGCAAGTGTTATTTGTGCTCTTTCAGCCTTACATTTTGGAGCTGGTTTAGTGACACTACTCTCTCAAGAGAAGCAAAGTAAATCTCAAATTCCTTTTGAACTTATGCTTTGTAAAACAATTCCAAAAAATAGCTCGGCATTAGCTATTGGAATGGGTCTTGGAAATAATTTTGACATCAGTTTATTACTTTCATACCTACAAAACACTCTCCCTCTTATAGTAGATGCAGATATATTTTCAATGCCAATTATTATAGATCTTTTAAAGAGAGAAAATCTCGTTCTTACACCCCATCCAAAAGAGTTTATTTCACTCTTATCACTGACAGATTTAGCAAAAATAAGCATAGATGAGTTACAAAACAACCGTTTTCACTATGCTGAACTTTTTTCAAAAAAATACCCTCATATTGTTCTACTCCTCAAAGGTGCTAATGTTATTATTGCACATAATGGAGAGTACTTTATAAACCCAAATGGAAGCTCAGTTCTTGCTAAAGGTGGCAGTGGTGATGTACTCAGTGGCTTAATAGCATCTCTCCTTGCACAAGGATACACCCCTTTAAAAGCAACAATCACAGCCTCGCTAGCACATACAAAAATTGCCCAAAACTACACGGGTGCTGATTTTTCACTTACACCAAATGATTTAATTGCAGGAATAGGCAAGCTATAAGATAGCTTATGTTATAAATCTAATAATAATTATAACTATAGGAATTTTACATGGATAATATACTTAAAATTGGAAAATATGAACTAGGCTCGCGTTTAATCGTTGGAAGTGGAAAGTATGACTCATTTGAGACTACAAAAGAGGCAACTTTAGCTTCAGGCAGTGAGCTTATAACTGTTGCTGTTCGTCGTTTAAACATCACAGACCCAGATAAAGAGAATCTTCGTGATACTTTTGCAGGGACAAATGTAAAATTTCTTCCAAATAGTGCTGGATGTGTAACAGCTGAAGAAGCCATCACTACTTTTCGTTTAACTCGTGAAGCAACTGGAATTGACCTTATCAAACTAGAAGTTATTGGAGATACTACTAAAACTCTTTACCCTGATGTTTTAGAGACTATTGAAGCGTGTAAGGTACTTGCTAAAGATGGTTTTACTATTATGGCATATACTTCTGATGATCCAATTATGGCAAAACGTTTAGAGGATGCTGGTGCACATGCCATCATGCCATTAGCTGCACCTATTGGTTCGGGTTTAGGTATCCAAAATCCTTACAACATTGTTTTTGTTCGTGAGGCTGTAAATCTTCCTATTATCGTTGATGCAGGAATTGGTTGTGCTAGTGATGCTGCTTATGCGATGGAACTTGGTGCAGATGGTGTGCTTACAAACACTGCAATCGCTCAAGCCCAAAACCCAATGATAATGGCTGAGGCTATGAAACATGCTGTTAGAGCTGGTCGTATGAGCTACCTTGCAGGACGCATTCCTAAAAAACCTTATGCAACTGCATCTAGTCCTGTTAATGGAATGATTCAGTTCTAAGCTTTTACTCTTTTATGCTATAATCCTTACATCAAAAAGTGTTTAGTATAGTTGATGTGGAAAAAGAGATAAGCATCTTAGGAGAGGTTAAAGCTCTCGGCTACACACTACCAAAGTATGAGCAGTTGAAGTTACAGCAGATAGTAGCGAATGACTTAAACTCTGTAGATATTGAGGATGCTTTGAAAGGAGAGTAGTTATAGTCTCTTTTGTTGGGGTTAGGCTACTTTTTGAGTAGATGTAATGTCTTCAATATCTTTTATTTTAAAAACACCATCGTTTATTTTTTGTGTTGCTGTTTTGATTCTATTTTTCAATAAGACAATTTCATTGTAGTTTTCATCGAGGAGCAACATAAAAAGACCTGTCTCCAAGTCGTTATCTAAATGGATACCATTAGCACTGCTTACTGAGTATAAAGTTGATAACATCGTGCTAGTTTCATCAAATAATTGTTTAATTTTTTTTGTTTTCATAACTAACATCCTTTGTTTTACTGCTAAATAGAGACATAACAAGATGTTGATATTCTTGTTCTATTTGTCTCTTTGTAATCTTTCCATCAGTGAATAGTCTGTAGAGCACCGATATAACTTCACTTTTTGATTTATTGTATTTTATCATAATTTCTTTATGATCTTTATTTTCTTTTATAACTAATCTGTAATAATTACTTTTAGCACCAAAAGCAACAATCTCTGAAAGACCATGATCCACAGCTAATCTCACATCAGATTCACTCAGAGTCATACCCGAGGGATGATTATGTATTAGACTATTCCCTCTCATCTTCTTTAGCTCTTCTTTTGTAAAAACAACATGAGATGTGAATCCAAGTTTCTCAAAAACAATATTATGCTCTAAATCAAAGACTATAGCCTTCTCCTTATAGTTTCCTGTATCTTTCAGTATTTTAGTAGAAAATCCTTTTAACTCTTCATATTCTATATGCTTATAGAGAGTTGTGTACTCATATTTCTTAGCATTTGCTATTAAGTAGTCCAGCTCTTTATCTTTTACTGCTAATAGTTTATTGTACCTGCTTGATCTTCCACTGTCTGATATCTTTTTCATCCCACCATTATAACCAAACACCTCACGATAATACCCCAAAGGATAATCAGGTTGAATCCTATTAAAAAGCTTAGTAATGTTCTCTCCATTATGGAACTCTTGAAGCTTTGCATGACTTCCGACTATTTGCCTTTGCTCGTTGAGTGAGAACTTTTGCATCGTGCTTAGTTGTGGATTTTTTACAACTATTTTATGAACTTTTAAAAAAGCGAAGATGGCAAGTGGTTTCATCTTTAAGTACTTCATCAACTATGCTCGTAACGGTGATAACATCCTCAAAACTTACTACTCCAATCACTAGAGCTACAATAGCCCCAACAACAACAACAGCAGAAGTACCTATTTGGAGACCACGAGGTTGCCAGATGATAAAAAGAAGTGTCACTAAAAAAAACTCATAGATACAATCATAAAAGTTCCTCACTCTGCCTAAAGTGAACTCATAAGCAAATAAAATTCATAAATCAATATATCTTGATATAGTTATATTTTTCTGCTACAATTTCTCTATGGAAATATTTTTAAAAACAGTCTCAGCACTTAATGATGAGACACGACTTCTTATCCTTCGTTTTATAGATAAAAATGGTGTCTGTTGTGTGTGTGATCTTCAAAACTCACTTAACATGATCCAGTCACGTCTCTCTCGACATCTAAAGATTTTAAAAGATGCTGGATTTTTACGAGTTGAGAGAAAGGGAACTTGGGCTTACTACTCTGTGCGAACACCTCTCGATAGATTTCGACTTGAAGCTTTAGAAGAGGTTCGCTGCTTAGATATAAAAGTCCCAAAATTACAGAGTTCACAAACAGTATCTGTATGTACTCTTTAAATAGTTGATATTTTAAGTGTGTGTGGCTTTCGCCCCACACTTATGCTTTTTCAATCTTTTTTATATCATCCCCATCAAATATATAAGCAAACATAGGCACATAAATGAGTGTTAAAAGTGTACCGATTAACAGTCCTCCAATTGCAACATCTGCCAAAGGACTTAAACGCTCTAATCCAACTGCTTGTTCAAGAGCGATTGGAATCATACCTGCAATAGTACCAAACGCAGTCATCATAACTGGTCTAAAACGCACTGTTACTGCTTCTTGTGCACTCTCAAATGCTGTTTCACCTTTCTCTCTGTAAGATTGATAAAAATCAATCAAGAGTACAGCATTTTTGATAATAATACCAAAGAGTAAAAGAATTCCTAAAAGACTCGGCATACAGCTTGGTTTTCCAAAAAGTAACATTCCCCATGCTGCCCCAATCATAGATAGAGGTAAAACAAGTATCATAATAAGTGACATTCTTACAGATTTATAGATAGCTATAAGTGACATAATAAGAATAATAATACCAATGCCTATCGCTTTCATCATGCGTGCAAAACTATCTTTAATCTGTGCAATATCACCTGTTTGGTCTATCTGTACATTACCTATATCAACATCTTTGAGTGCTGCCAAAGTATCATCTGTCAGGTGTGTAACAGGTCTTCTAGCTCTATATCCGTTAATATCTAAAGAGTAAAGCATCTTGTCACGTTCAATCTTTGCAAATGTCAAGTGGCGTTGTAGTGTTGCTATCTGCGATAGAGGGATTTCTCCTTTAGGTGTTGCTATTGGTAGAAGTCTTAATGTCTCTATATTTTGAGAAAATTTTCCTTTGAGATAGAGTCTTACAAACTGCGTTTGCATAGATTCTAAGTTAGCATTTAGCCCTATAATCTGTCCCTTTATAGGAAGTTGCATCGCTATTTGATAAGGAGTTATTCCATAACTTAGGGCTTTGTTTTCATCTATTTTTAACTCAATTTCTGTGAAATCTTTATCCCAACTTGTTGAGACTGAAGTAAGACCATGTACACTCTTCATCATCTCCTCAACTATATGAGATTTCTCTGCTAAACCATCAACATAAGGAGAGCTCAAACGAGTATCTACAGTAGCCTTAATACTTGAGAGTGCCGTCGCTCCAAAATCAAAAACATCATTGCGTTTTATCCCCTCAATATGAGATATCTTATCTCGAATAATATCTTCAAGTTCCCATATACTTTTTTCTCTATCAAAACGGTTTACAGCATTAATCGTAATAGTCGCTTCTGATGGTAGATTTCCACTTCCAAGACTAAGAACACCCATCTCTCCACCAAATGCTACCGAACTCATTTTGACCCATTTTTGTTTTTGAAGCCAAACAAGAACAGGTTTTATTTTCTCCTCTGCACTCTCTACTGATTCGTTTGAACTAAAAGCTATTTGAGCTTTAATAATCCCCGTATCCATTGGAGGCATAGCATCTTTTCCAATAGTAGGCATAATATTTTTAAGACTCAATGCAAGAACAAGAACTACACCAAGAGTTAATAAAATACGACGTAAAATTCTATATTTTCCATTTGAGAATTTAATGATGCCAACATAAGGGCTTACTAATCTTCCAATAGTATTGTTGTAAAATTTGTCAAAGAGTATCTCTACTTTTGTTTTTCCAATACCATTTTTATAGAGCCATTTAGAGAGTAATGGTATAAAAGTTATAGATAAAAA